>Ga0302320_10013524_pt1 | contig 17048 bp, 13 predicted proteins | sample Bog_T0_3_FD_202130 | JGI IMG/M metagenome (GOLD analysis project Ga0302320, IMG submission 202130) | Peat permafrost microbial communities from Stordalen Mire near Abisko, Sweden - Bog_T0_3 | ecosystem: Environmental > Terrestrial > Soil > Wetlands > Peat | place: Sweden: Abisko, Stordalen Mire... | reverse complement strand
AGTAGTTCGATCCGTCGACTCCCGTCGGCAGCGAACTCGTCACCACACTCAGCGGCGCCGCCGTAATCGTGATGCTCAGAGCCGCCGTCGCGCTTTGCGCCGTCGGTGTCTCCGCATCGGTTACCTTTACCGTAAAGTTAATCGGGCCGGTCACACTGCCCGTCGGAGTGCCCGTAATCGCACCCGTGCCCCCGTTCAACGTTAAGCCGGCAGGCAGCGCTCCAACGCTGATCGACCAGGCGTACGGCGTGATGCCGCCCGTCGCCCCCAGCGTCTGGTTATACGCGGTTCCGAGTGTCCCGCCCGGCAGCGTTGCCGGCGTAATTTTCAGCGTTGGCGCGCTGATCGCGATGCCCAGGTTGGCGCCATTCGTGGCGTTCGTTGGCGTCTGGGAGTCTGTCACCGTAGCTGCGAAGTTCGATGTGCCGGTGAAAGTTCCGGTCGGCGTACCCGAAATCACGCCTGCGCTGCTCAAGCTCAACCCAGCGGGCAAACTTCCTGTATAGCTCCATTTATATGGCGCAACACCACCGGTCGCCTGCAGCGTTTGGCTGTACGCCGTACCCATCACCCCCGCCGGTAACGATGGAGTCGTAATGGTCAACGCCGGTGGCGCGTTCACGGTAAAGTTTATCGCCGGACTGGTAGCGGAATCACCCGCTGCATCGGTAACCTTGAAGGCGAACGAACCCCCGCCTCCCCCGGTCGGCGTGCCGCTGATTACCCCCGTGCTGCTGTTCAAACTCAATCCCGGGGGTAGCGTTGTCGGGTTGACACTCCACGTATACGGACTGGTTCCTCCGGACGCAGTCAGCGCGGCGTTGTAGGCAGTCCCCGCAGTCGCCGCCGCAATCGATGTCATTGTTACGGCGGGCAGAGGATTGACCTTGATCTGCAACGTAGCCGATTTCGTCGAATCGGTGATCGAGGTCGCCGTCACGGTTGCCGTCAGCGCAGCAGGCACCGACGCTGGGGTATTGTATGTAGCCGACGTCGTGGTTTGGTTGGTCAATGTGCCGCCACCCGAAACGCTCCACGCCACTCCTGCATTCTTCGCGTCGTTTGCAACCGAGGCGGTGATCGCCACGGTTTGCGCTTGATCGATGCTCTGCGTGCCGTTGGGCGCCGTTATCGCAACAGCGATGGGCGGAGGCGTCGAACTGCCACATCCGGACAGACCCAGTAGAAAAAGAGCGGATAATCCGCACAGCAGCGCAGGCGCGAAGATATTTTTTGAGGACATCGAAAGCCTCCATCAATAATTAATAATGACGATCATGCTCTCGAGGTAATGGTGACTCCAAGTAACTCAAGTAACTTCTCGAGCCAGCGCTTTTGAATTGCCCAGTGCCGAACTGCACCCATCGGTCCGTAGGGTGTTAGTTGGCGGCGAAGTGGAGCATCCCCCTTCGCTGGTGTCCCAGGACAGGGAAAGACACGCATGGCAGGGAAATGGTAAAGAAGTCCGTCGCGATGGTTTATCCAATGAGCTTGGCAGAAACGCCTTCCGGTCTAGGAAAAGGGCCGGTCTGGGTCTCAAGCAGCTTGCCACCAGTTAGGCGCTGGTTCTTCCGCTGCATCGCTGTAGCCGATTTTGCAGACGGTTACGCGCTCTTCGGTCGGCAACAATGTCAGTATTTATGAGGTTCGACACACTAGCGCACCTGGCGCAAACCAGGTGGGTCGGCGAATTCTGTTGTCTCCATCTGATTGTTGAACCTGTTGAGGGCGGATTCGCGCGGCCAGATGGCGGGCGCTCGATTGCAAACCAAAACCCGGCCCCATTTCGATCGCCCGTACGGCTGATCGACAGAGTCGTTCCGCATGCTGTCGGTCTACTTGCGATCACTTCGCCATTTTGACTGACACAACGTGCACTTCGTTCTTGTCCGCGTGGACATTTGCCCTCAAGACGACACGGTGCCCCTCGTGTCCTTTCACTGCCTCAGGGTTGGTGATGGTCCAGTTCTTATGGTCGCTCTCGCTGACAAACGTCTTGCCGGTATCGCTAATTGTACCCGTGATCTGAACCTCGTTTTCGGAGTCTTCCGCCTTCATCATATTGTTATGGTTGCCGGTGTCCTGTGCCGAAGCTACTCCAAAGGTCAGCAGGGCGACCGCAAAACAAATTCTCATCAGCTTTCTCATGTTGTTCTCCTTGAGTTGTACCCACCCGGACGATACGAACCGCACCTGCCCCACAGGGGGCTTTCCGTGGTTCGAACCACGACTCACTGAATACCCATGCTAGATCCTCGCCCTCCGATGGACTGTCCAGAATTGCTCATTCCCCCAGATTGTTTTGAGAACCGACACACGCGAATCAGAGGGTTCATAGCCGCGGAACTCTGCCAGCAAGTTACTTCCTCCACTCCACTGATCGTGGACGTTGAGATAGAGCTAAATTGGACAGTTTGGAAGGCGCTGGTTCTGCCACACTCTGGCTATGACAACGAAAACGATCCCCGCCTACCTAGAGGACGAGCGCCAAAAAGATTGCGACGCTCAGTTGCGGATGGACGCAGAAGCCGCGCGCATCCAGCCGTTGAACCATGGCCACCATCGCACAGCCAAACAGCCCAAGCTGGAATCGCCATCCATGGTAGAAGCCGCGCCCAAAGCGAGAAAGACCGCGGCACAATCCCGGGAAAGACCACGCACCGCGCGGAAGGCAGCGACGAGAGCCCGCAAGGCGGCGTGAACGGGGTGTGCTGCGAAGCGGTGGAGTTTAGCGATTCGTCACCGGCGTCATGCGAAAAGGTTGGGTGCCGGTTTCATGCGGCACCCTGGGCAAGCAACAGTCGAAAGAACAGTCTGTCTATGCAACCGCTTCCTTCTGGGGGGATGCGGTTGCATGCTTCGCAAGCCCTTCCCCTAGGAAGTTGACCAATTCAGCGTTCACTTCGGCGGCGTGGGTCCAGGTTATGCAGTGCGGTCCATCCTTCACCACCACTAGGCGAGCCCCCTTGATCAGCTTGGAAGTCCGTAGCCCGGAGGCGGCGAGAGGCACAATCCGGTCCGCATCGCCTTGCATGACCAGGGTGGGCACGTCGATGTGGGTCAGATCCTTGCGGAAATCCTCATACCATGTGGGTACGCAAGCGAGACAGGCGGTGGCCGAGGCGCCAGTTGCGATGTTCCAACTGGACTGAACGGCCTGTTCGCTGACACGCTTGCCGAGCAAGACGTCCGTGTTGTAGAAGTTCTTGAAAAACTCAGCGAAGAATGCATAACGGTCAGCGGCTACAGCTTTCTGGATTCCCTCGAAGACACTCCCGTCCACGCCCTCCGGGTTGTCGTGTGTCTTCAGCAGGAACGGCGGGACTGAGGAGATAAATACGGCTTTGCTCACGCCCTTCGTTCCGTATTTCCCCAAGTAGCGGGCGACTTCGCCGCCGCCCATCGAGAAACCGACCAGCGCGAAATCATGCAGCTCGATCTGCGTCACGAGCTTGTGCAGGTCCTCTGCGAAGGTGTCGTAGTTGTATCCGGTTGTTGGTTGGCTGGACTTGCCGAATCCTCGGCGGTCATAGGTGATGACACGGTGACCTGCGGCCAGAAGCGCTGCGACCTGCTTCTCCCAGGAAGCGCCGCTCAGGGGATATCCGTGGATAAGGACTACGGGGTCACCCGCGCCATGATCTTCATAGTAGAGATCGATGTCACCGGAGTTTTCTTTACTGACAGTAACGTAGGGCATTGAATTTCTCCTTAAATTCCTACTGCACAAAAGGGCGGACGCCAATCCAAATCGCCCAAGGTTCTGGCTCTGGGTCTGCCCCTCTTCTGAGCCTTTTGCGGACTTCACTTTTGTAAGTCTTGCCGCTTCCCAAGTCTGTTCAGAATTGACCATCTCGCGAACGGAGCGAGCCTTCACCCCGAAACGGGCGAAGTACACGCAGAGGTCCGTATTCAGTTCTACTTGGGGTGCGCTGCATCTGGCGATCATCCATTGTGAGCAATACGGACCAGCGGAGTTCATCTCTGTCGCGCATAGTTGAGGCCGAACACGCTTCTCACGTAACCAATGCGCTTGCCGACGCAACGAATGACGCAGGAGCAGTGAGGGCGTGTAGGCAGAGGATTATAGGCGTGCCAACCACAAATATCTCCGAACGTGAAGTACACGGGCGATCTCCACGCGTGGACCGTCGATGGAACGACGGCCGCCCTCGCACGTCCCGTGCGACGCGTTTGGGCCCGCGCATGCTGATCGCGATCGTGGCATGGCTTTGTTCGGGTCTCGGTTCCGGTCTCGGGTCCGGTCCCGCGCTTTGGGCACAAGCTTCCGATTCCCAAACGGGCGACCCGAACAAGTCCTGGACGGCTACAACCAACTCGCACCGCGAAAATTCGGATCCCATGCGCACCATCGAAAGCCGCACCCAGAGCGGCAATCGCACCCTCGACAGGCAATCGGTCCAGCGCCGCGGGTCTGACGGACATTTCGAACCTTACCAGGACATTGAAAAGGAAACTGTGCAACTGGACGCTGCCACCGTGCGCACCACCACGCGTACCTTCGGCCGCGATGCCGATGGCGTGAAAACACTGGTAGAGGTGATCGAAGAGGAAAAGCACACTCTGCCCGGCGGTAAGTCCAAAGTAGTGCGCGCCACTTCGGATCCCGATGCCAACGGCAATCTTCGACTGGTTCAGCGCCGCATTGAGGAGACGCAAAAAACTGGTAAGGACGTGGAAGAGACGAAAACCACCGTGATGCTCCCAAGCGTCAACGGCGGTCTGGTTCCGGCTGTGAAGGTGCAAGAGCGCCGCGAACAAGGCGCGAACGGCACGGTTGCATCTCAAAAAACTACGCTGCTTCCCGATGGCGCCGGAAATTGGCAAGTGGGCGAGATCCGGCGAACGACTACCCGGCAAGAAGGTGACAACCGTAGCGCCGAGGAGCAAGTCTCCATCCCCGACTCTGAAGGCAAGCTCGACGAAGTATCTCGTACCGTGAGCGACGAAGCGGCGACTGCTTCTGGAGAAAAGAGCAGCACAGTCGAAACCTATTCCATCAGTGTTCCCGGATCGGTCGGGGACGGCAGCCTGCACCTGGTTAAGCGCGCAACCACCGCCCGGATCCCCAGTTCAACCGGTCCCCAAACCATCAAACAGCAGGTGGTCCAGGCGAACCCCGGCGATCCGGGCTCCGGTCTGCGAGTCACCATACTTACCACCGACGCGGTGCGCCCAAGCACTTCCGGAGAGCAGGCCACACAAACCGTTCAAGTGCGCGACGCAAACGGCAGTTTCCCAGTAGTCTCCGTGGACACCACAAAGTCCGACAACATTCACGCCATTCGGGTTCAGATCGCGCCTCCCGAAGTTAAAAAATAGGGGCTCCTTCGTCGGGCGAGGTCGAAATTGCCCCCTTGTGCACCTTTGATTTCCAAAACGATCAATTCTGAACAGTCTTCCGAAGCCGAACGGCCGATACTCGCAGCTTACGGAGTTCTGAAGCCACAGAGGCCTTGGCGAACAAATGTTGGCTTGTGAACAGCCGTAGGCGAATAAGACGGATCAACACAACATCGTAAGGGCCACTGGAGGGAAAATGTCACAAACCGTAGTAGAAAGAGCGGCTGAACACGTTACTGAATCGGCGCAGCAGGCTTCCCGCGCAGTCAGCGCGATAGCCGATGCGATCGAGGATGGTGTGAAAGTAGCGAGACGTGCCGGCAAGCAGGGCGGTGATGCTGCCGAAGAGTTTCTGCATGACACGACTCAGCGCCTCCAGCGACACGGTGTGCTGACGATTGCGATCACGTTCGCGATAGGCGTCGCCGCGGGGTCATTGATCGGCTGGACGATAAGACGAAGTTAGATCGTGGCGACAAAACAGGAGGGGTGACATGAACCATGAAATTCAAGCCGCCGGGAATCTTTTGGCGGAGCTACGTGAAGCGTATCAGGGCCTGCCCCAACATATTCAAGGGCAGGTGAGGGGCCTGTTGCGCGAGGACTCGTTGCAGAAACAATCCGGCGATGAGCGTGCATTAACACTCTAAGCACCGCACAACTATGTTGGAACGAAACAATTCACTTTGGGGATTCATTAACAGGGGTGGGAAGAGTTTGCCGCGAAAACACGGCAGGCGGAGGTTCTGCAATCATGGCTGCAATACTTGCTACGGTAAACGAGCGCATCTTGGCTCTTATGGAAAAATCTGCCGCGACCCGCGACAGGAGCCTCATCACGGACAGCGACAAAACACAGGCGGGCAGTATGCAATTCGACACCGGGTATCTCTCACCCTACTTCATCACCGATCCCGAACGCATGGAAGTTGCGTTCGAGAACGTTTATATCCTCATTCACGAAGGGAAACTCAATTCCAAGAAAAACATCCTTCCGCTGCTGGAGCAGATTAGAAAGACTGGCAGGCCACTGCTCATAATCGCAGAGGATGTCGGGAGCGAAGTACTGGCGGCTCTGGTGGTGAACAAACTCTGTGGCCCGTTGCAGGTTGCTGCCGTAAGGGCGTCCGGCTTGGGTGTTCCGCGCAAGAGTATGTTGCAGGATATTGCAGTCCTCACCGGTGGCCAAGTCATCACCGAAGATCTCAACATCCAGCTAAGGAACGTATTGCTCTCCGACCTGGGCCAAGCCAAGAAGATCACTGTCGACAAGAACAATACATTGGTTGAAGTCAGGGCCAATTACGACCAGCTTTATCTCCCTGTGCCTCGCGCCCACTCCAATGCTTACGTTCCGCCTGTTGAATCTTTACGAACAACTATCAGACGGGGACCTCTTGGAACACTTCCGGCTTGAGCACCCAGCGGATCGACTCATCGTTTGTGACCATTCTGACTGAGGTGAAATAGCCGGCTATCTCGAACTCGATGAAGGATGCCGAAGACTCGACTGCGCGGCTCATACGAGTAGTGAGAGAAACGTTTCGGTTCTGCCGGGCCGAGCATTCGTCGCCGTGCTGGACGCAAGCAGGGACCGTGCCAGGCTCTCGTTAGCGACTTGATACGGTCGAGACTGTCAAGAGAGAGGCCCCGAAACGCCCCACGCTTCTTGTCTTGGCATTCGATCGCCGGTGCGCGATTCGAGGAGAAGAAATGATTTTATCTAGCAAAGTGGCGTGGGCTGGGATCGTCTTCTTATCGCTGACGGCGGGGATCTCGGGACCACGTCCGACGGTGCTCGCTTCGGGAGACAATCCCAGCAAAGAAGGGCCCACGGTCACACATCCCAACGACGTCAAGCAGATGCAGCGAAGTCTGCGGGACAAAGCACACTATAGCGGGCAAGTCGATGGCGTAGTCGGTCTTCGAACCCGAGCGAGCATTCGCGGATTTCAGAAGACTGAGAATCTGCCAGTAACCGGGCAGCTTGATGCCCAGACGGCCGGTAGACTCGGTGTCGAACCAGAGCGTCGCGAACTGACGGGCTTCGATGCTACGTTCACTAAACCTTCGGCTGGCATAGGTTCGAGGCGGGTAGTAAGGCTGGCGAGAAGAACGTTGCCGCCGACCCTTAATAATGCGGCCGGGCAAGATCGCGAGAAGAAACTTCCGTCTTCGAACCGAGGGCACGAAGAATAGTTGAGTTCTTTCCGACTAATTCTGTGTGGCAAGTGTGAGCACGAACCATCCAGAGGTACAAACCAGAGCAAATCGTTGAGCGAAATGTCTGATTTCAACACCTGCCTTCCAAACTGATCCAGAAGGGTGTCTAATCGCGGTAACGGATAGGCTGGAGGAATTCCTGAGAGCAACCGCTTCGTCTTTGCTCCGGCCCACGCAGGCAAGTCGCTTGCGGGTTCTGCTTACTTTCATTACTCCCGCCCAAGCAATTGGATGGTTCCGGCGGGGGATTCGTCGACGACGTCCCCCGTCACCTCGAGATTGCCCGGTTCTTTGCAGATCGATCATGCAGATCGATCATGAGGTGAAACATGACCACGCCCACCTTCTGCCAGTCGGTTCAGTGCTTCATCCTTGCCACATTGATCGCCGCCATGTCCACCATGGCCGGGGCGCAGAGCCAGCCTGCGTCGCGCATTACGCAACCGATTGACAATCGGGTGCCGGTTACGTTGGAAGGGAATGTGCATCCGCTGGCGCAGGCTCGCTATGATCTAGGCCCGGTGGCGGATTCTTTTCCGGCAGAGCGAATGTTACTGCTGCTGCAGCGGTCCCCAGAACGCGAGTCGGCGCTGCAGCGGTTTTTGCAGGAGGCGCACCGGCCGGGAAGTCCCAACTATCATCACTGGCTGACGCCGGAGCAGTTCGCAGGGGACTATGGCCCGGCCGATTCTGAGATCGCTGCGGTCCGCGGATGGCTGGAGCGGCAGGGGTTTTCGGTGGAGCGGGTCACGCGAGGGAGAACCGCGATTGAATTTTCCGGGACCGCCGGACAGGTTCGTTCCGCTTTTCACACCGAGATTCACAGCTATGCGGTCCAAGGCAAGAAGCACTACGCCAACAACCTCGATCCGCAAGTGCCGGCCGCGCTGGCGCCAGTGATTGCCGGCATAAGTCCGATCAACGATTTTCAGCCCACGCCCTATGTGAAGGTGCTCGGCAAAGCTGTCTATGACCGCGCCACCCGCAAGTTTGTTCCGCAGTGGACTTTTCCGGAATATAACGATCTGTTCGAGTTGTCTCCCGGAGATTTTGCTCTGCAGTACGATTTGAATCCGCTGTACGCAGCGGGAGTCACCGGCACCGGCGTCACCATCGGCCTGATCGGCGCATCCAACGTCGATCCCACGGTGGTCGCGACGTATCGGTCGTTCTTTGGGCTGCCCGCCAGTCCGCTGAATGTGGTGATCGATGGGCTGGATCCTGGGGAAAACGATGCCTTCGTCGAATCGTATCTCGACGTCGAGGAAGCGGGAGCGGTTGCGCCCGGAGCGACGATTACCCTGTACACGTCGGCGGGTACCTCGGTGCAAAACGGTCTGTATCTTGCGGCGACGCGAGCCGTGGACGACGATGTGGCCTCAGTGCTGAGCACCAGCTATGGCACCTGCGAACCCTACCTCGGCTCGGCGGGCAACCAGTTCTGGAATGCGCTCTGGGAACAGGCGGCGGCGCAGGGACAGACTTCGTTCGTCGCCGCCGGAGATGGCGGTCCGGCGGGTTGCGACAACTTCAACAGCTCCCAGTCCGCACAGCTTGGGATCGCAATGAACGGTTTCAGTTCCACTCCCTGGAACGTTTCGGTGGGGGGAACGGATTTTTATTACAGCAGTTACAACCAAAGCTCGGCAGCCCAGCAGAGCCAACTCGAGAGCTACTGGGACACCGTGCAGACCATTTTTCCGACCACCTCGCTTCTGCAGCCGATTCCGGAGCAACCGTGGAACAATCCCTTCGGACTGAATCTTGCCAACGGCGGAGTATACCAACCCAATAATTCGAATATTGTCGCCGGCAGCGGCGGACCGAGCACTTGCGCGACTGGCGTTGATGCTCCCGACGGCACGTATGCATCTTGCACGGCCGGATATCCGAAACCTGCCTGGCAGAGTGGGAAGGGCGTCCCCAATGACGGTGTGCGCGATCTGCCTGACGTGGCACTGTTTGCCGCGGCGGGGGAAAATAACAGCTTTTACCCGATCTGCACCGGTCCGGGGTACTGCGTTGTTTCCGACGGAGACCTGACGATCACCAGCGTGGGAGGCACTTCGGCTTCGTCTCCGGCGATGGCCGGAATTATGGCGTTAATCAACCAGAAATACGGGCCGCAGGGACAGGCAAACTTCATTCTCTATCCCCTGGCGGCACAACATCCTTCGGCCTTTCACGATGTCACGGTGGGAAGCAACATCGTGCCCTGCCAGCAGGGCAGTCCGAATTGCACGCTCAGCACTGCCAATGACAATACCAACGGTTATTACACGCTCGGCTATTACGCCGGTCCGGGATACGATTTGGCAACCGGATGGGGCAGCGTGGATGCAAATCAACTGTTCAGCAACTGGAATTCGCTCAGCTTTGAGTCGACCTCGACAGACCTTACCCTCGGCCAGACCAGCTTTACCCACGGCACTCCGGTCCTGGTGAATGTTGGCGTGAGCGGCAGCGGCGGCACGCCGACGGGAGGCGTTGAGCTGGTAACAACGGCCGCCCCTGAGAACAATGCGGGACTGAAGCTCTTAACGCTTCAGGGAGGAGCGGCAAGCGCGAACGTGAACAGCCTTCCCGGAGGCAAATACAGTGTGAGCGCGCGCTACGGCGGAGATAGTGTTTTCGCTTCCAGCACTTCCAATCCGGTCTCCGTGAATGTCACTCCGGAAGCGAGCAACTTGTCGATGTTTGGAAGTTATTACTTGTACACCAACGGCACCACCGGCGTCCTTGCGAACGGCGGAACTTACCCCTTTGGCACTTCCATCGCTATCGATGCGCAGGTAGTGGGAGTGAATGCACCGCCGGGATCGACCGATGGAATCGCGACCGGCACCGCAACTTTTACCGATGCGGCGAGTACCGGCACGGTGAGTTCAGGAGCGCTGAATGTTGGGACGGCCAGCACCGCAGTGTGGGTGCCGGCCGCATTCAGCGTTGGCGATCACAGCATAAGCGCCAGCTATTCAGGAGATGCCAGCTTTAACGCGAGCGCCAGCACGACGCCGCTGAGCTTCACTATCACCAAGGCCATCCCCGTTGCTCAGCTGTGGGCACCCTTATCTGCAATTGCGCGCGGTCAGAACGTCCCCCTCCAGTTAACCGTCGCAATCGGCTCCTCGGCTCCTCCGCCCACCGGCACGGCGACATTCTATTCGGGAAACACAGTGCTGGGGACCGCCACCCTCGCCCCTTCGACGATTGATTATCCCTACATCGCTTCCGCGGCAACCTTAAACGTGACGAACTTGCCCGTGGGAGCGGACACCATCACCGCCCAATATGGCGGTGATACGAATGACCAAGCTGCAACGTCTAATTCGATACAAGTCACGGTGAGCCAGCAGCCAGCTGGCATTTTAACCGCCAGCGCGAACGCGTCCTCGATGCTTCCGACTCAGAACCTAACGGTCACGGCCAATGTCGCGGGGACAAGTGGACTGCCGGCTCCGACCGGATACATCTTCATGTATGCCGATGGCCCCGGAGGAAGCTGGAGCACTAGCTGTACCTTAGTGAATGATTCTTGCAGCCAAACCTTTAGCGGTCCCTATTGGAGCCCCGGAACCGTCACGGTGCAGCTGACCTACAGCGGAGATTCGGTGTACGCCGGCAGTGGTGTCATCGTGCCGGTGACCATGCTGAATGTGTTCACGATGACGGCGGCGAGTTCTGTATCGTTCGCAGACGGCGCGACCACGGGCAACACGTCCGCGCTCACGGTTACGCCAGCCAACGGATTTACCGGCACGATCTATTTTGCGTGCACGATCGCGTATTATCCGCCGGGAGCAAAGGATCTGCCCACTTGCTCGGTTCCGGCCTCGGTGAATGTGGCGAGCGCAAGTGCGGTGACTGCCGCAATGACCATTGGCTCGACGGGACCGACCACATTGTCGCGTGCCGAACCAATCGAGGGTCCGCGCTGGCTTGCGACGCAGTGCCTTACCTTCCTGGCGGGAATTTTCGCGGTTGGCTTGCCTTTGCGGAGACGCGTTCGCCCCTGCGGTACGGCTCTGCTCTTGCTGATTGTACTCGTGGCAAGTATGGCGTCGGTGAGTTGTGGTGGCGGCGGGAGCAATGGCGGAGGCGGCAAAACCGTTCCCGGGACCACTCCCGGCAACTACAAATTCATGGTCTACGGCTCCTATACGCCAAACGTCGGTACAACTCAGCCGTTCTATTATTCTGCGCCCCAGGTATTCGTCGTGAATGTCACCATTCAGTGAGGGAGTCTTTCGGTTCGGGGTAGCTTCGGATAGGGCGTTCCCAGCCAAACGAGGAAGAGCTGCATCTGCCCTTCGGAGAAAAGGCCGGCGAAACTTGCCAATAGGAATGTAGCGCGACACTTTCTCAGGTCCGATTCAAGAGCAAAACTTGCGGAATTGGGCAATTGCTCGGGGTTTGCAGAGAAATCGTGTGGTGGAAGGATTCTGTCAGTAGCGATCACGCCTGTTCGATGACGAAAGCGGCGCGATCCTCGGTCAACTCATTTGCCCACCAGCGAGCGCGCCCCGGCCCCAAAGGTCCAAACCCAGTGGTGGGAGTGTAGCCGAATTTTTCCCGAAGGATAGTACCCCGTCAATGAAAGCGATGGGGTTCGCGGTGCCTCAAGAGGATGTTTGGAGTGAGTACGGGAATTCACCGGATTGCTTTTGATCTCGCCGCCTGGCTGGTAAATGATCGCCAATTTCGAGGCGCTGGTTTTCATAAAATCCCTTTCAAACCAAAATCAGAGACTTGTGCTCTCGGCCGGGAGGACCATGAATCTTGGGAATTGCGCGCCTGCCTTGCGTCATTTCTCTCGCCGCCGCAGTCGAACAGCAGTACAATTTGGCTTCGTAGTTGTTCTCGCCTCCCGAAAGAACAGTTCCCGCTCGTTGCGCCGGTCATCCCCTCTCGGGACATTCCAATCAAGGCGCATGGAGCGAGACTTGTTCGTGTAGGACCTCGGCCCCAGAAGCGAGCTTGCTTTATTTAGTATTAACTAGCAAGGATTGAAAGATGGAAGCGTCTGAATCTCCTCAATTCACAATTTCTCCAACCGCTCGACGGTACGCTTTAGCCGGGCTGGCCGCAGTTGGCGCTCTGTTGCTGCGAAAGATGCTTTCACCGTGGTTTGGCACAACCAACGTTTATCACACCGTGGGGGCGGCAGTCCTTTTCTCCGCTTGGTACTGCGGTGTCGGCCCCGCCATTGTCGCAACGCTGATAAGTGTGGTGGGTTCCTGGTATTTTATTCTTCTGCCCCTTCATTCCTTCCGGTTTGAAGACCACCGAAACCAAATTGCCGGACTGGTTGAGTTTGGAATACTCTCCGGTTTCGTCATCGCTCTTGGGGAAGTCAATCGCAGGTCTCAAGCAGCGCTAAGCCTGAGTGAGGAGCGGCTCCGTCTCGCGGCCGAGAGTTCCAATACCGGCTTGTGGGAGTGGGAGCCTGCTGGAGCAGCCTATTTTTCTCCGGCGTGGAAACGTCTGCTGGGCTATGCCGACCATGAGATTCCAAACCGGTTTGAGGAGTGGTCAAGCCGAGTCCATCCTGGTGACCTGCCACGGTTGATGGCGGAAGTGGACGCCTACCTGAAACTACCTCCGCAGCGATGGGAGAGCGAGTTCCGCATCCGTCACAGAGACGGGTCCTATCGCTGGTTTCTGGCAAGGGCGGCGCCGGAGTGCGATGAGCAAGGCCGGGTGAAGCGCGTGCTCGGAGCACACATTGACATCACGGACAGCAAGCAGACAGAAGAACGACTCCGCCTGAGCGAAGAGCGTTATCGTTCGCTGGCCGAAGCGACCTCAGACATTGTTTGGGCAGGCACGATGGTTGACGATGAGATTGAGGTTCCTGTCTGGTTGGAGCTAACCGGACAAACGCCGGAAGAAGCGCGCGAGAAATGGGCCGAGGCTGTCCACCCGGACGAGCGCGGCAGAGTCATAGAGGCCTGGTCTCGATTCCTTAAAGAAGGGGACCGCTATGAACAAGAGTTCCGGCTGCGTGGCCCCGACGGACAGTACCGCTGGTTTTCGTCCCGCGCAGTCCCAGTCAGAGAAAAAGACGGCAGTATGCGGGAGCGGATCGGCACTTTCACCGACATCACCGAGCGTAAGCAGGTGGAGGCGGCCCTTCGCAACAACGAGGAACTGTTGTCGCTTTTCATCGAACACGCACCCGCGGCGCTGGCGATGTTTGATCGCGAAATGCGCTACATCCGCGTGAGCCGGCGCTGGCGAACCAATTATGTTCCAGGCGATCGCAGCCTGATCGGCGAGTTGCACGACGACGTCCATCCGGTGATCCCCGAGATTTGGAAAGATGCGCATCGGCGCGGACTGCGCGGCGAGGTCGTGCAGGGGGATGGCAGCTTGGAACGTGCCGACGGCTCCATCCGTTGGGTGCGCTGGGAAATACGGCCCTGGCGGAACAGAGCAGGTGAAATCGGCGGGATCGTAATTTTCTCCGAAGATATCACCGATCGCAAAGGGGCCGAGGCAGCATTGAGCGATAGTGAGGCCCGTCTGCGGACTGCGCTCGAGGCCGCCAGTATGGGTACCTTCGAACGCGATCTGCGAACCGGTGAGGCTCATTGGATGCCGACCACGGAGGTGATGTTCGGGCTTGAGCCGGGGACCGGCCCGGTTTCCATTGAGGACTTCGTTGCCCTGATCTACCCGGAGGACCGCGACCACTTTAGCCGCCTCATGGCGGAGTCCACGGAGGCAGGCGTCGCGGGCGGAGAGTGGCGGGTGATCTGGCCCGACGGTTCGATTCACTGGATCTACGGCCGGTGGATGGTTTTCAAAGACGACCAGGGCCAGCCAACGCGCATCATAGGCGTGGATTATGACATCACTGCGCGCAAGCAGGCTGAAGAGTCGCTGCGCATAAAGAGCGACCAATTGCGGGCTCTCACAATCCGCGTGCAGCAGGTGCGCGAAGAAGAACGTACCATGGTTGCTCGCGACCTGCATGATCAGATTGGGCAGATTCTGACGGCAGTGAAGATGGATGTCGACTGGGTGGCCAGATGTCTCTCGCCGCAGGACGACGCCCAGCTATCTGACCGGTTGGCGGCAACGCTCAATCGGCTGAAAGATGCTACGCAATCGCTGCGCAGTATCTGCACCCGGTTGCGACCGGGTGTGCTCGACGATCTTGGACTGGCGGCGGCGATCGAGTGGCAAGTGAAGGAATTTGCCTCAATTACGGGAATCCACTGCGACGTTTCGGTTCCGCAAGAGGACTTCCCGTTGGACGCGGATCGGAGCACGGCAATTTTCCGAATTTTGCAGGAAGCGCTTACCAACGTGACCCGCCACGCAGAGGCAAAAATGGTTCGCGCATCCCTTGCGCAGCAAGACGGCAATGTATTGCTGGTAGTGCAGGACGATGGAAAAGGCATTCGCGAAAGCGACATTGAGTCCTCATCACGGACATCGCTGGGATTGCTCGGCATGAAAGAACGTGCGGAGGCCTGCGGCGGAGAACTGCAGATTTGGGGAGATCCAGGTACGGGGACGACTGTGGCACTACAAATTCCGCTCGCCGAATCAAGACATCAAGGGGGCAACGATGCTGATCCTGCTGGCAGATGATCACGTGGTAGTTCGCCGCGGTTTACGGGACATGCTAGCGAATGCATTCGCTGGCGCGCAGTTCGTGGAGGCAGGTACCGGAGACGAGGTTGTTGGCCACATTCGAAGACAAGTTTGCGATCTGCTCATATTAGACGTCAACATGCCGGGGCGAAGCGGCGTGGATGTCCTGAGAGAGGTCAAGGGTCTCACTCCGGACATCCCCGTACTTATGCTGAGTGTGCAACCCGAGGATCAGTATGCTGTCCGCTGCCTGAAGGCTGGGGCCTCTGGATATTTATGCAAGGATAGTGCGGAGGAAGAACTTGTAAAGGCCGCCCGGAAAGTGATGGAGGGGGGACGATACGTCAGCGCGCAACTCAGTGAGAAGCTAGCCCGCGAGATCCAGTTGCCTTCGATCAAGGAGCCACATCAACTGCTCTCCGACCGGGAGTTTGAGGTGATGCGGATGATTGCTTCCGGCAAGTCGCTTACCGATATTGCTGAAGTTCTGCATGTGAGCGTAAAGACCGTTAGTACTTACCGCAGCCGATGCCTGCTGAAGATGCAGATGCAAAGCAACGCGGATCTTGTTCGCTATGTACTGGAACGCAAGCTTTTGGCGTGAGAAGCCAAACCGCCGGCCATCAGTATAATCTGACACGCTTAATGCATTAATTCCTTCAAGTACAATCAGAATTCTCCGCCGCATCGTCTGAGTTTCCATCTGCAACCCTTTATTTACCAGTACATTGCGCAAATACCGTGGATCGCAAATTGTGATGTATTCGCTTGACAGCGTTTTCCTACAGCGAGACAATCACAAATCGGCTTTGCGATCACCTCCACGAACTGTGCTTTGTGAGCCGAACCAGCGAAAGGGACAGGGACAAAATGCAGGTCGAAACTCCCAAAGGCTCGGTCAAGTGGTCCAATAGCGCGAAAGGGTACGGCCCCGTGGGGCGCCATTATGGACCGGATATCTTCATCCAAGCAGGCGACCAAGTTGAATTCGAGATCGTCCGTGGTCCGAAAGCGCCGCAAGCGGCCAACCCTATCTCGTCTTCGGAACTGATCAGAGCGTGCGCCAGTTCGAACAACGAGATACCGTGGACGGAGTTCATCCGCCGGTTCCACGGCGTCATTGCCGGCGCGGTGCTAAGAACCGCCCGGCAATGGGGAGAACCATCCCGGGCGCAGGTGGAGGACCTGATCCAGGATACCTACCTGAAACTCTGCGAAGACAATAGCCGGCTGCTGGCCTCGTTCCGGCCGCGGCACGAGGATGCCATTTACGGATTCCTGAAGGTGGTTACGGCCAATGTCGTCCGCGATCATTTCAAGTCTGCGCTGGCCGCGAAGCGCGGCGCCAGTCAAACAGAAGCGATTGTGGAAACGGTCCAAATCGACAAGCAAACGGGCACGAATCACGCTCTTGATGTAGCGACCCAGCGTCTTCAACTGGAGCAGATTGACAAAGTCCTGCGACAGGTTACGGCAGGAAACGACCAGGAAAGAAAACGGACGATCTTTTGGCTTCGCCACCGGCAGGGATTTACTGCTCGCGAGATCGCGTCCATCCCTTCGCTCGGGTTGACCACGGAAGGCGTGGAAAGCGTGCTCATGCGGCTCTCACACATGATTAAAATCAATGGTGTGCGGAAATAGCTGTTGCAAATGTGTGGTCTGCCGCCCGAATGCAGAATCGATCCCGTAGCATTGTTTCAGACAGAGGACACCAAATAGTGATTCGCGAAGCATTGAAAAATGGCTAATGAATCGGTCCAAGAATCGCTTCGATGGATTTCTCTAGCTCCTGAATGCTTGGGAAATCAGTGCATGAGGCATCATCTTTGGAGCTACTACGCAGATCGGAGAAT
>Ga0302320_10013523_pt1 | contig 17050 bp, 13 predicted proteins | sample Bog_T0_3_FD_202130 | JGI IMG/M metagenome (GOLD analysis project Ga0302320, IMG submission 202130) | Peat permafrost microbial communities from Stordalen Mire near Abisko, Sweden - Bog_T0_3 | ecosystem: Environmental > Terrestrial > Soil > Wetlands > Peat | place: Sweden: Abisko, Stordalen Mire... | reverse complement strand
CGGCGCCATCGTGCTTTCCACCGGCAACAAAAGCGAACTCGGCGTGGGCTACTGTACACTCTATGGGGACATGGTGGGCGGCCTCGCAGTCATCTCCGATGTGCCGAAGACGCTGGTCTACCGGCTGAGCCATTATGTGAATTCGCGGCGCGCCGTGATTCCCGAGGCCACACTGGAAAAGCCGCCCTCCGCGGAGTTGCGGCCTGACCAGAAAGATAGCGACTCGCTGCCGCCCTACGAAATTCTGGATGCCGTGCTCGAAGATTACGTGGAAGCCGCCCACTCCGTAGAACAGATTGCCGCCGATCACAACTTCGACCTCGAAGTGGTGCGGCGCGTGGTACGAATGGTGGATCGCGCCGAATACAAGCGCCAGCAAGCGGCCCCGGGCATTAAGATTTCTCCCAAGGCCTTCGGCTACGGCCGCCGTTTTCCTATCGCCGCGAAGAGCGAAGTTTGATCGGATTCGTCAGGGAAGAGTGACCGTCCTAATTGATAAGGCTCCACATTGATTTTTATCTGAAAGGAAACCATGCGCAGTTCTACTACGTTAATCCTGATTCTCACGATGGCATGCGGCCTGGCTGCAGCTCAAACCGCAGTCGCCGATAAGCCCGCCGGCAAGCCTGCCGACCCGCCCGCGTCCGCGTCCACCGTCCTTCCTTCCGAAACCACCGTCGATTCCTTCATGCAGCAGACTTTCGGCTATGAACCGCAGGTGAGCTGGAAGATTTCCAGCATCAAACCCGCGCCGGTGCCGGGCCTCGCCCAAGTGGACGTGGTTCTTGCTACGCCGCAGGGTCCGCAAGCCAGCCGCTTCTACGTAACCGCCGATGGCGAACACGCCGTGATCGGCGAAATCATTCCCTTCGGCGCCAAGCCCTACGAGCCGGTAAAGAAGATCCTGGAGAAGGGAATCACCGGCCCCTCCCGTGGCCCGAAAAACGCCGCAGTCACCATCGTCGAGTTCGGCGACTTGCAGTGTCCCGCCTGCAAGGCGGCGCAGCCCGCCATTGAAGCCCTGGTCGCGGCCGAACCCAACGCGCGTTTTGTCTTTCAGAATTTTCCTCTCGAGATGCACAACTGGGCGGCCAAGGGAGCTGCTTATGCCGACTGCGTTGCGCAAGCCTCAAGCGATGCCTTCTGGAAATTCGTGGCCAAGACTTATGAAACGCAATCCGACATCACCGCCGAAAACGCCGACGAAAAGCTGACCGCGATCGCCGATGGCGCGGGCGTGAAAGGCGCAGACATCGCCGCCTGCGCAGCTACTCCCGTTGCCAAGGCCCACGTGGACGCATCCCTCGCGCTGGGCAAAGAAGTCAACGTGACCGGCACGCCCACGCTCTTCATTAATGGCCGCACCATCGGAAACGTCAGCCGCGTCCCGCCGGACACACTGAAAGCGTTTGTGGAGTTTGCTGCGAAGGAAGGGAAGTAGGCGGGCTTCGGGGCTTCAGCTGTCGGGCGTCGGGCGTTGCATAGTGCCAGGCGCTTGTCCAGCTTCCATCGGTCGTCGAAGCCCGGCTGCTGAAGCCTGAAGCCTGTTCCTATTTCTCGCTCACCCAGATCTCATCGGTGGCGAGATTCCGGCTCGCCACTACGTGCGGCGTGACGATGATAAGCAGTTCGTCATTCTCTTTCGTGCGCGTGGTGTCAGCCGAGGCCAAATTCAGGCCGGGGATTTGTGAAAGCGCGGGAATGCCGCTCATGGAGCGCTGATCGTTGGTGGTGATTTCTCCCGCGATGACCGCCGGTTCGCCATCGCTCAGCCGGATGCTCCCTTTGTATTCCTGATTGGAAATGTAGGGCACGCCATTGGCGCTCTGCCCGGTCAGTGAGCGCACCTGCAGTTCCAGCGTCAGGCTCACGTCGCGGTTGCCCTGCACCACCGGCTTCGCCTTGAGGCTCAGGCCCAGGTCTTCGTAACTGACCGAAGGAAAGGGCGCCACGTAACTCTGATTGCCCAACACGGCGGAGATCGCCGACGAGTTCGCGATGGGCGAGTAAGAAGCGTTGAGGATGGGATAGCGCTCGCCCAGGTGGAAGGTCGCTTCGCCCCCTTGGCCGGCGCGCAGCGTCACGTGACTCACACTGCGGGCCCACGACTCGTTGAGCGAAAGAACCGTCGTAAGGTGATCGAGGCTCACTCCGGAAAAGCTGAGGCCGTTGCCAAAGGTCGCCAGCGGCTGGCTGAAGATGCCGCTGGTCTGGCTTTGCAGTTGCGCCAGAAGCCCGGAAAGCGCCGTACTGCCAGCGGAGTTAATGCCGCCAGAGGAAATCAGTTGATTGGCCAGCGATGACGCACTTTGCCCACCCAGCGCCGCTGCCGCCGCCAGCACCGCCGCCACCGGAATGTTATACATGTTGAAAGTATCCGGAATGTGCATGCCAATTTCGCGCGTGAAGAGGTGGTTGACCTGGTAGATCTGCAGATCGAGCACCACCTGCGGCCGGTCGGTGGTCAGCTGTTGAATCAGCTTGGTGCAGGCTGCCAGCGTGGCCTGCGGCGCCCGCACTTCGACGGTGCCGATTTGTCCCGAGCTTACTTTCTGGAAGTCGCAGATGTTGCGCAGCGACGTTACGAATTCGGTTGCCTGTTGCGTAGTCGTCGCTCCGGGCACCGTAAAAGTGGCGAGCGACATGCGGTCATATTGCTTGTGATTCTCCAGGGAATCCTTGGTAATCAGGAACTGATGCGCGTCCAGCACCGCCCACATGGTCTTGCTGACCCGGCAGGCCAGTCTGAGGGCGGTGAAGAAGTCGACATCGTCGACATAGAAGCGCACGTTTTTTACGTCTAATGGTTCGTCGAATTGGGCCGTCACGCCATAAGCGGAGGCCAGTTGGGTGAACAGACCACGCACGTCGCCGCGATAGTGAAATGTGGCCTTCTCAGATTTCGGCTGGAGATGGATTTCATAGGAGTCGGCCAGCACAGCCGACATCCCGGTCGTTGCTGGGGTCACGGGGTCGCGCATCGCTTCGGCCAGCCGCTCCCGGGTGTAGGCATTGTCGGGGTCGAGCTTCAGCGCGTCGCGATATTCGGCGACGGCCGCATCTCGCCGCGCATCGGTGAGCAGTGCGTCGCCGCGCTCGGTGTGCTGAAAGACCAACTGCGCCTTGGTTTCTTCCCGCGCATCGAGGAAGATTACATCGTCCGGAACCAGCCGTGAGGCCTGATCGAACTGCTCGAAGGCTTCTTCCACATGCCTGTGATCGTTGAGCTTCACGCCGCGGTTATAAGCGGTAAGGGCGTCTTTAACATCTTTCTTCGAGGGCGCGCAGTTGAGGCTGCCGGGCACGCCGCTGCTGCAGGAGATAGCTGGGGCGGCGGCTTTCGCGTCGTCCCCGGCAAACGAGGGAGCGCTCGCGATGGCTGCGAGAAGACAAACTGCGAGAATCAACTGCACACGCGGCATGAGCTTTGATTTTAACCTGTGGCCCGGTCTCCGGTGAGAGCTAATAGTCCCCGTACCTTCGAGCGCAACGGGAGGGAGCGTAAAGCTCCCCATGAGAACGAAGGAGTGATGCTTTCTTGCAGGGATCGTCAACTTATGGACCCTCCAGCGCCGCGTCGAGTTAAACTCTTACGCATGGGAAGGCGTCTTGTCCTGATCGCGTTGTTGGTGGCTGGATTAGTGGCCGAAGCCACCTCTCAGTCCAGTCGCGTGCCGGGCGCGGAATGGCAGCAGTTAGCCAAACCAGAGCAGATGGGCTGGTCGTCGAAGAAGCTTGCGGGAATGCGCGATTATCTCCAAGAGATCGGCTCGACCTCGGCCATGATCGTGCAGCATGGCGTGGTGGTGGCCGCATGGGGAGATGTCGCGCACAAGTCGAACCTGCACTCCTGCCGCAAGAGCTTGTTGAACTCGCTGATTGGCATTGCAGTGGCTGACGGCAAAATCAACCTCAACGACACGCTGCAGAAGCTGGGGATTGACGATAAGAAGCCGTCGCTGACCGACGTGGAGAAGCAGGCGACGGTGCGTGACCTGCTCGAGGCGCGCTCGGGGGTTTACCACGCCGCCGCCTACGAGACCAAGGGAATGGCGGAGCAGAGGCCTTCGCGCGGATCACACGCTCCGGGCACGTTCTGGTATTACAACAACTGGGATTTCAATACGCTCGGCTACATTTACGAAACGGCCACGGGCACGAAGATCTTCGATGGTTTCTATCGGGAGATCGCGCAGCCGATCGGAATGCAGGATTTCAGCCCGCGCGATGGGCATTACGTCACCAGCCCCGATTCTCTCTACCCCGCGTATCTCTTCGACGTGAGCGCGCGCGATTTTGCGCGCTTTGCGCTGCTCTATCTTCATGGGGGCAAATGGAACAACGTTCAGGTCGTTCCGGAGGATTGGGTGAAGACGAGCACGCGGCCGTATTCCGACGCGGAGTCAGGCGGCTACGGTTATCTGTTGTGGACGGGCGATTCGGCGAGCGGCAAGCCGCAGGAGATTTCTTTTCCGAAAGGCAGCTTCTGGGCTGAAGGACATCTTGGGCAGTATGCCGTGGTGGTGCCGTCGCTCGATCTGATCGTGGTCAACCGCGTGGATGGCGACATGACGAAGCGTACGGTGCACAAGCGGCAGATCGCGCGGTTGGCGGAGATGGTGGTGGAGGCCGCGCCGGGTCAGAGCATCACTTCGTTACCCTGAAGGCTAAGTTGCTCTTGAGCGTGATCCCGGCTGTCTTCACCTCGACCGTGCCGGTGGCCGCCCCTGACGGTACGTTGGTCTGGATTTCCGATTGCGATATGACCCTAAACTCCGCCGCCGCGCCGTTAAAGGTGACGCTGGTCGCGCCCGTCAGATCCGTTCCCAGGATTCTAACGGCCGCCCCCACTTCGCCAGAGTTAGGCACCGTTTCCACGAACGGTCCCAGGCCCACGGACAGGCTGAAGACCGTGCCGCAGCCAAACTCGCAGGCACTGCTGGAGCCGCCAGCAAAGGTTGCCCCGTAGAAATTCCCACTGGTAGCCTGAACCAGACCCGCGTAGGGATAGGAGCCGTCCGTGCTGTCAAAGTTGTGCAGAGTCGTCAACTTGCCACTGGGAGTGATTTTGAAGACGGTGCCAAAGTTGGGGTACTGCCCGTCATAGGCCGCGGTTCCGTAGAAATTCCCGTCCGTGGCCTGGACCAGCGTGGATACAGGAGTGTCTCCATCCGTGCCGCCACTGAAAGAGTGCAACGTGGTCAGCGTGCCCGGCGGAGTCATTTTGAAGACCGTGCCATAACCGTAGGTTCCGCCCAACTCTGTGGCGCCATAGAAGTCCCCGTCGAGGGCCTGAACCAGCCCGCCTTGCGGGTTCGCGCCGTCCGTTAGTTCGAAGGAGTGCAACGTGGTCAGCTCGCCGGTTAAAGTAATTTTGAAGACCGTGCCGTCGTTCAGGTAGTCGTACACATCCGCCCAAGTCGTACCGTAAAGGTTCCCGTCGATAGCCTGGATCAGCCCGGCCACGGGGGTGGCGCCATCCGCGCCGCCGGAGAAGGAATACAAAGTGGTCAGTGTGCCGCTGGGAGTCATTTTGAAAACTGAGCCGTAACTCAACGGCCCGCCGCTCTGTGTGGTTCCGTAGAGATTTCCATCGGTGGCCTGAATCAGCGTCCCGGTGGGCGAGGCACCGTCGGCCCAGTCGAAGTTGTGCAGCGTCGTCAACTTGCCGCCCGGGGTCATCTTGAAGACGGTGCCGCAGTTGGCGGCGCACAGGCCGCCACCGTTGCCAGTTCCGCCGCTGGAGGTTACACCGTAAAAGTCCCCGTCTGCGGCTTGGACCAATCCCGCGTAGGGGTCGGAACCGCTTAATCCGTCGAAGCGGAACGTGGTCAGCCTGCCATTTGGAGTGATTTTGAAGATCGTGCCACAGCCCGAGGCGCAAGCAGAGCTTCCGCCGCTCTGCGTTGTTCCGTAGAGATTCCCGTCGTTGGCTTGCAGCAGCGTCGCCCAGGGAAGGGCGGCGTCTGTGTTGTCAAAGTTCTGCAGAGTTTTGAAGGTCTGTGCAGGCAGGGTAACCGCCGTTGTTGCCCACAGTACAAAGAGAGCGCATGCTTTCACGCAAAAGTTCAACTTGCTCATTGATTCCCCTCGTCGTGATGGTCCGCAGACGGGCTTTACGACGTTAAGCGCCGAATGTGTTTCGAACTTCGGGACTTCGAGTCCTCGAATTTCGGGACAAAGAACAGTACCGCATAACCGTTCCAGGAAGTGGTCAACTTCGCTCACCTTCCGAAATGTAAAGCAGATCCGGCCAGAGATTCCGCCGCCCAACCTAGCTCAGCATCAGCCGCTCAATATCCCGCGCCTTGCCGGTCTTCTCGTCGCAGTCAATCACCACCGCGCACAGCCGCACGTCGCCGGTGGCCGGCTCGAAGCGCACCGGCATGCCGTTGAGGAATTTGTTGACCACCAGCTCTTTTTTCACGCCGATCACGCCGTCGTAAGGACCCGTCATGCCCACGTCTGTGACGTAAGCAGTTCCTTTAGGCAGCACGCGTTCGTCCGCGGTGGGTACGTGCGTGTGCGTGCCGACGACCGCGGTGACGCGGCCATCGAGATACCAGCCGAGCGAGATTTTCTCCGAAGTGGCCTCGGCGTGGAAGTCGACGAAGATTATTTTGGCGTCGATCTTCTGCAAGAGTTGATCGGCGATGCGGAAGGGATCGTCGTTCGAGGCCATGAACACGCGCCCCTGCAGGTTGATCACGGCGTAGGGAATTTTATGCTTGTGGCCCTGATACAGACCCCAGCCCGGCATATCCGCTGGATAGTTTGCGGGACGCAGCACGCGGCGTTGCGGGCCGTGGCCGTTGCCCTCGGCCATCTGAAAAAAGTCAATGATCTCGCGCTTGTCCCAGACGTGGTTGCCGGTGGTGATGACGTCGATGTTCAGCTCGAACAGTTCTTCGGCCAGCGCGGGCGTGATTCCGAAGCCGGCAGCCGAATTCTCGCCATTGGCGATGACCAGGTCGATGGCGTGATCGCGGACAATGCCCGGCAGCCGGTCTTTGACGATGGTGCGTCCGGGCCGTCCGAAGATGTCGCCGATGAAGAGAATGCGCATAGTCTCTGCTGATGCGGCACAATTTGCGTCCGCCCTTCGATGGTAACACTCAGCGACCTCCGCGGAAGTTCTCCGCGAACTCTGCGGTGAAAAGCTTTTTGCCTAAGGTGTCACCAACTCCGCCGTCCGCAGAAAATCGTAGTTCCCTGCCGGATTCAACTTCAGATCCATGACGCGCTTGTTGTGCACAAGAACGTTGTCGAGATACCAGAGATCGATATAAGGCAATTCTTCAGCCAGAATGAGTTGCAATTCGGCATAGATGGGCTTGCGCGCGGCGGGATCGACCTCGCGGCGGGCCCGGTCGATGAGCGCATCCACTTTCGGATTCGAGTAAAAGCCGCGATTGGCGCCGTTCGGCGGAAAGCGCGACGAATGGAAAACATAGAAAATATCGGGATCCTGATTGCCGCCGACCCAGCGCAACGAGTAAAGCTGAAACGCTCCGTGAGTGACGTCGGCAAAAAAAGTGGCCGCCTCGAAGCTGCGAATGTCGAGCGCAATCCCCACCTCGCGCAACTGCTGCTGCATCACGGCGACGATGAGGCGCGTGCTCTCGGTGGTGGAAGTTTTCATGGTGATGTGGAAGCGCACGCCCTTGACCAGTGGATAACCGGCGGCATCGAGCAACGCGCGGGCCTTCTCGGGATCGTGATTATACGCGGGCACGTCGCCGTTGTAGGCCCAACTTTGCGGGGGAAGCACGCTGCGCGCCGGCCGCGCCTCACCGCGCCACAGATATTCGATCATCGGGCTGCGGTCGAGAGCATAGGCGATGGCCTGGCGCACGCGCACATCTTTCAGTATCGGATCGCGCAGGTTGAAGCCCATGTACTGAACCTCAGTGCCGGGGGCGTGTTCCACCGCGAGTGCAGGCTCGCGCGCCAGCGTGAGCACAGTATCCGGCGTGAGCGAGTTGCTGGCGATGTCTCCGGTGCCCTTGCGTAGTTCCAGGGCCTCTGTGGTCGCATCGGGCACGATGGCGAAGCGCACGCGCTGGAGTCTTACTTTCTCGCCCCAGTAATCGTCGTTGCGCTCGATGATGACGTCTTTGTCGGTTTCCGCGCTGACAAACTTGAAAGGCCCGGAGCCGATGGGATGCCGTGCGAGTTCTTCTCCGCTCCCGTAGGGCACGATGCCGACCGCGCCATCCGTGAGATTCCACAATAATGCGGCATCCGGTTCTTTCATATGAAAGATGACCGTGAAATCGTCCGGGGCATCGATGTGATCGACGAAGCGATAGGCGGACGCCCGGGTGCTGCGAATCTTTCCGCTGAGCAGGGAATCGAAGGTCCACTTCACGTCGCGCGCGGTGAGAGGACGCCCGTCGTGAAATCTCACCCCGCAGTGCAGGTGAAAGACATAAGTTATCGCGTCGGGAACGTCCCAGCGCTCGGCCAGTCCGGGCGCGGCGTTCAGATCGGGGCCGCGCACCACGAGGTAGTCGAAGATCAGGCTGTCGATGCGTTCCGACTGCGCATCGACGCCTACGCGTGGGTCGAGATTCGCGGGGCTCGACTCGATCACCATGACCAGCGTCTTCGGATCGGGCTTGCTGGCGCAGGCGAGCAGGTTCAGCATCAGGGCAAAAGCGGCGAGAGCGCGGGCGAGAGTGCGGGCGACGTTGCGGTCCATCACAAGCAGTCCCGGCACATCTTATGAATGGCGTTGACGGTTCTCCAGTTGCGCGTAGTGGTGACGACCGCGAGGATTCGATCGACAGGACTTTTCATCAGAACGCTTTGGGAAGCTCCGTTCGGGAGGTAGAAGTAAATCTCTGTGCCTAGGCCGTGGCAGCGATCCGGGGCTGCGGTCAGGTCGGACAGTTTCTTCAGAGCAGCGGGCGCAGGGGCCTCAGACAAGAACATTACGTGGAGCCTCTCGGGATCGATGCCGGGCTGGTTCACGAAGGAGTTGCTCCTAATCGTCTTCTCCAATTCGTCGCTGCTTCTGGTGATAACAGAGACGGAAAAGCCGAACTCCTCCGCGATCTTTTCTTCGATCTTTTTTGACAACGCCGAAGTAGAAGATTTTCTGGCCCTGAATACTACGTTGCCGCTTTGAATGTAGGTTTGCACGGATGCGAATCCCAACGCTTCGAAGGCTGAGCGTAGCTTTTCCATTTTGACGAGTTTGTGCCCGCCAACGTTGATTCCGCGCAGCATGGAAATGTAGACGGGCATAGAGATTCTTAAGGATACGAGATTTTGCCCAGCACCGCCGCGCGTTTCGCTCCAGTGGCCGACGGGACGTTCGACGGCCGGCGATGCCAGGTTTCGTGCGCCAGCAAGGCAAATGCTACTGCCTCTTTCGCCGCGGAGGGCAGGCCGAATTCGTCGGAGAGCCGCAGCTTCAGTTTGAGGGCCGCCAACTCGCCGGTCAGCATCTTCACGAGGGTAGCGTTTTTCGCGCCGCCGCCGGAGAGAATCATTTCACGGAACGCCGCTTTCCTAGCCGAGTTCGAGTCTTCAATCACAAATCTCCGTAGCGCATCGGCAATCGACTTAGCGGTAAGAGCGGTTGCCGTTGCCACCACGTCTTGGTTTCGAGAGCGTCCGCAGGCGCGCAGGAAGTCAGTCACGAACTCTCGCCCGAATTCTTCGCGGCCCGCGGTTTTGGGAGGGTTTTTTCGGAAGAAGTCGCGCCGCAATATTTCCGAGGTAACTTTATTTAACACCTTTCCGGAGCCCGCAATCTTCCCACCGCGATCGAACGGTTGGCCGAACAGTTTCTCGGTAACGGCGTCGATAACCATGTTGCCGGGCCCGGTGTCGAACGCGGTCACATCATTTGTAGCCGCGCCGGCAGGGATGGCGGTGAGGTTCGCAATGCCGCCGATGTTCTGCGCGATGCGTCCCACGCGTGCATCACGGAAAAGAATGTAATCGAGGAAGGGGACTAGCGGCGCGCCCTTGCCACCGGCAGCCATGTCGGCAGGGCGAAAATCTGAGACAACCGGTACACCTGTTCTTGCCGCCATGATGGCGGCTTCGCCGGTTTGCCAGGTCGCCGCGATCCTGCGGCCGAGAAAGAGGCGAGGCTCGCCTTGGTGATAAAGCGTTTGCCCGTGGCAGCCGACGAGATCGGCCTTTACGCCAAATTGTTTTTCGGCGGACAGCACGGCATCGGCGTAAAGTTCTCCGAGCAGAAAATTCAGCCGGGCCAGGTCGCCCACGCTCGCTCGCAACGCATTCATCGCGGCGAGGATGGCCGTGCGGACCCGCTTGGGATAAGGGTATTCGGCATGGCCGATAAGTTCGAAGCGGTTTCGGGCGCCGCCCATGCGCACGAGCGCCACGTTGATGCCATCGGCGGATGTCCCGCTCATCACTCCGGCCACGATCATATCTTTCTTCATGCCCGTCGCCGCCGCGAGGTCTTGGGAGAATCGTTTTCGTCGTGATCGTTCTCCGCGCGGTTGAGAGCCTCGATCCGCACTTGCTCGCCGAATTCCCAAAGTTTCCGCGTAAGTTTCTCCACCATGGCGGGGGAAGGTTGCTTTGCTTTTTGCAATGTCTTCGCGGACTTTTTCTTGAAAGCCAGCACACGCTGGGACGATTCGGCTATGCGCCGGGCAGATTTTGAATCGTGTTCGGCTGCCCTCACCAATGCTTCGTGGGCTTGTTGAACATAATCCGCGCGATGGCAGATCAAACACAAATCTCCGCCGGCTCGAATGAACTCGACCGCAGCCTCGCCCACGGAAGCGGCCGATAGAACTCCGCCCATCTCCAGGTCGTCGGACACGATCAGATTGCGATAGCCGATGCGCTTGCGCAGGATATCGGTAATCCAAGTCTTCGAAAGCGATGCTGGCGTGCGATCGTGCGTGACTTGCGGATAGGCCGCGTGCGAAATCATCGCCATCGGTAGTTGCGCGCGCAGCGCTCGATAAGGCAGCAAATCCTCGGCCCAAAGTTTCTTCAGCGGCTTCTCGATCACGGGCAATTCGTGATGGCTGTCGAGCGTGCCCTCGCCCAAGCCAGGGAAGTGCTTGCCACATCCCAGAACTCCCGCGGCGCCCAGTCCGGCGAGGAACTCGCGAGCATAGGCAACGGTTTCGCGCGGATTCGCCGAGACGGCCCGGGAACTGAGAACGCGGCGCGAGGCTTCGAAGGCAAGATCGAGCACGGGAGAAAAGTCCACGTTGAATCCGAGAGCGCGGCAGTTTTCTCCGATGATCTGCCCGTGCTTGCGGAAAAGGCTGCGGTGGCTGGTGGCGAAGACCTCCGCTGCGGAAGGCGTAGGCCCGAGCACGTCGCGGAAGCGGTCAACGAGTCCGCCTTCGAGATCGACGCAAGTGAACAGCGGCGTGGATACGCACTTCTGGCAATCGCGCAGGAGATGCCAGGTCTGCTGAGGAGTCTTTATGTTTCGAGCAAATAAGATCACGCCTGCTGGCTGCAGCAACTTCAGCATGGAACGGAGCCGCGGCGTCATCTCGGCGCCTTCGAAGCCGACGATCAGGAGTTGGCCCAGTTTCGATAGAGTGCGCGCCCTGTGTTCAGCGGTCATTGAATAAGATATGTTCTACCCTGTGTTGCCCTGTGTCCTCTGTGTCCTCTGTGTTAGATGTCTTTCTTCAACTCCGCCAGCAGATTCAGCGCCTCCAGCGGCGTGAGCCGGTTCAAGTCTACTTCGCGCAGCTTCTCCAGCACCGGCTGCGAGATCGGCGTGAAGATCGTTAACTGTGCTGGCGGAGGCGATGCGCCGGGCGAGAGATGCTCCGTTAGTTCGCGCTCGGCGGACTCGTGCTCGGTAAGAACTTCTCGCGCGCGCGTGATTACTTCGTTCGGCAAACCGGCCAGCTTGGCCACTTCAATGCCGTAGCTGCGGTCGGCCGCGCCCGGTTCGACTTTGCGCAAGAAAACAATCCCGCCGCCAGTTTCCTTCACTGAAACGTGATAGTTCTTTACTCCCGAAAGTTGCTCGGCCAGTTCCGTCAGCTCGAAATAGTGCGTGGCGAATAAAGTCTTGGCTCGCACGCGAGCGTGCAGATATTCAACCGCCGCCCATGCAATAGCGAGGCCGTCGTAGGTGGAAGTGCCGCGGCCCACTTCATCCAGCAAAATTAATGACCGCGCGGTCGCGGTGTGCAGGATCGCCGCCGTCTCCGTCATCTCAACCATAAACGTCGAGCGGCCCCGGGCCAGATTGTCGCTGGCGCCGATGCGCGTGAAGACCCGGTCCACCACGCTAAGACGCGCCGAGCGCGACGGCACGAACGATCCCATCTGCGCCAGAATCACGATCAGCGCGGTCTGCCGCAGGTAGGTAGATTTGCCGCCCATGTTCGGCCCGGTCAGCAAAAGAATGGTATGGGTTGTCGAGTTCAAATAAAGATCGTTGGGCACGAAGCGATCCGTGCCTCCGGCCATTTCCTGCTGTTCGATCACAGGATGGCGGCCTTCGACGATCTCGAGTTCGCCAGCGTTTCCTTGCGAGGCCGGATCTTGCGCACGCCCCTCTTGCGCAGCAATGAACTGCGGACGGCAATAATTTCGCAACGCCGCGACATGTGCCAGCGAAGCCAGCACATCGACCTCGGCCAAGGCCAGCGCTGTCTGCCGGATGCGCTTCGCTTCGGCTGCAATCGCCGTGCGCAGCTCGGTGAAGAGCCGCCGCTCGATCTCGACCATCTTTTCCTGCGCGTCGAGGATCTTCGCCTCGTATTCTTTCAGCTCGGGAGTGGTGAAGCGCTCCGCGCCGACCAGAGTTTGCTTGCGTTCGTAATCCTGCGGAACCAGGTGCAGGTTCGGTTTCGAAACCTCGATGTAGTAGCCGAAAATGGAGTTGAACTTTACCTTGAGCGAGGCAATGCCGGTGCGCCCGCGTTCACGCTGCTCGATCTGCGCCAGCACCTGTTTGCTGTTGCACGAGAGTTCGCGCAATTCGTCGAGGCCGGAGTCGATTCCCGCTGCGATCACGCCGCCGTCGGCAAAGCTCAGCGGAGGTTCGGAGACGATTGTTTTCTCGATGCGGTCGCGCAGGTCGCTTAGTTCGTCGAGTAATCCCTGCAGAGTTGCGAGCCGCTCTGCCGTTAATCGTCCAACTGCGGTTTTGATCGCCGGAATCTTCGCGAGCGAAGCGGCCAGGGCGAGCACATCCCGCGGGTTGGCCGTTTCCAGCGTGACGCGGCTCAAAAGCCGCTCCAGGTCGAGCACGCCAGCGAGCGCGCGGCGCAGCTCTTCGCGCGCAATGGTGTGCTTCACGCCGGCTTCGACGGCATCGAGGCGCAAATTAATCTCGACCAGATCGAGCGACGGGCGCAGCAACCACGCGCGCAGCAAGCGTTTGCCCATGGGCGTGACCGCGGCATCGATGGAGCGAAACAACGTAACGCCGGCATCGCTTCCGGCGAACAGCGGCTCGATCAACTCCAGATTGCGGACCGTGACCGCATCCAGCACCAGGCAGTTCTGGCGTTCGTACCAGCCGATGCGGTCGACGTGATCGAGCGATCCGCGCTGGGTTGAGCGCACATAGTAGAGAATCGCCCCGGCCGCGGCGGCGGCAGCGGTGCGTCCCGCCAAACCGAATCCCTCGAGCGATAAAACTCCGAAGTGATTTTCCAGCAGCGGAATGGCGTGGTCGGGAGCGAAGATCCAGTCGTCGAGCGGAGTCTCGGCGCACATGGCTCCCGGCGCGCGGGGCTGTGGCGGCTGAGTTGGCAGAGTCTGTGGAGGGGCGGGTGCCTCACCCGCCCGCTGCCCACCCGTCGCCTCGAACAGCGGCGCCGCCGACCCGTACAGCAATTCCTTCGGTTTCAGCTGTTCCAGTTCTTCCTGCACCCGGCGCAGCGCGCTCTCGCCGGAGAATTCCGTGGCACGAAATTCTCCCGTGGAAAGATCCAGCGCGGCAAAACCCACGCGCTCTCCCACCTGTGCCAGCGCCGCCAAAAAATTATTTTCCTCCGATCCCAGCAGCGAATCGGCTGCCGTTCCCGGCGTCACCACGCGCGTCACTTCACGCCTGACTAATTTCTTCGCCAGCCGCGCATCTTCCATCTGCTCGCAAATCGCAACTTTGAAGCCTTTGCGGATGAGCTTCCCAATGTAGCCTTCGGCCGCGTGGTGTGGCACTCCGCACATGGGCACGGCGATGCCTTTTTCTTTGTTGCGCGAAGTCAGCGTGATCTGCAGTTCTTTCGACGCGACGATGGCATCGTCAAAGAAAAGTTCGTAGAAGTCTCCCAGGCGAAAGAACAGCAGCGCAGTCGGATGTTCTTTCTTGACGGCGGCATACTGCCGCATCAGCGGAGTGGACGGCTCGGTCATCAATTCGGTCGGAGCAGCAGGGCTTGGCGCGGATTATAACAAAGCGCGTCCTCCCATCCTGTGCGTGTTCTCACAATGCATTGTGGAAATGGCAGTTGACGCAACTTCCCCCGCAATGTTTACCTAATACATGGAACTCCGCAAAGATCCCATCACGCGCTCCTGGGTAATGACGGGAGACGATCCGGCCGAAAGCGCGTCGCGTTCGGAGGGGCCTTGCCTTTTTTGTCCCGATTCCGCCACCAGCCAGATCATCTCCGCCCTGCCTAACCCTTCGGGCTGGTCGACGCGCGCCGTGGTGCATCCCACGCCGCTCTATCACATTGAAGGCGAGCCGGGCCGGCGGGGCGATGGAATTTATGACCGCATGAGTTCGGTGGGCGCGCATGAAGTGCTGGTGGAAAATCCCCGGCACGACCGCCAGCTCTGGCAGGCCAGCGACGATGAGATCGGACAATTCCTGCGCCTCGCCGCCGAGCGCATCCTCGACCTGAAGCGCGATCCGCGCATCAAGTATGTGAGTCTATTCAAGGATTACGGGCCCAACGCCGGGCAGGAATTCAGCCATCCCACGTCGCAAATCACGGCCACGTTGTTTGTGCCGCGCCGCGTGCTTTACGAGCTGCGCGCGGCCCGCGAATATTTCCAGGCCAAAGAGCGCTGCGTTTTCTGCGACATTCTTACCCAGGAGGAGCGTCAAGCTTCGCGCGTGATCGAGGCGCGCGGGGATTACGTTGCGCTCGGGCCTTACGCCCCGCGCGTGCCCTATGAAACCTGGATCATCCCGCGCAACCACGAAGCGTCATTCGAGCGCACAGGTTTGTTGAAGCCGGGGCTGCGGGTCAATCTCGCCGCGCTCTTGCGCCGCACGCTGCAGCGCATTCGCACCGTTACGGAAGGTTTCCATCTGGTGCTGCACACCTCGCCCAACAGCCTGCATCCTTCCAAAACTCTGGGCTATTGGAAGACTATCGACGACGATTACCACTGGCACATCGAAATCATGCCGGTGCTGGCCACAAAGGCGCGCTCCTATACTTTCAAGGAAGTGTACTATTCGCCGGTCAGCTCCGAAAGCGCGGTGAAGCAATTGCGGGAGGCGAAGATCGATGGCTGAAGCCACCACTCCGGCACTACTCACGGCTCTCATTCCCATGGCGCACGTCGCCGACGTGCAACAATCGGTTAATTTCTACAAGCTGCTCGGGATGGAGTTGCTAGGCAGTCTGAAGGCCAGCGAGGGCGCTCTCCGATGGGCCCATGTCACCGGTGGAAACGCGCACCTGATGTTCGCGCGCGCGACTGCCCCCGTTGTCTCGCGTGAGCAGGCAGTGCTCTTTTATCTCTACACGCGTAATCTGATCGCGCTGCGGGACCATCTGCTCGCGGCCGGAGTGAGCGTCTCATCAATTACTCATCCCGATTACATGCCCAAGGGCGAAATCCGCGTCGAAGACCCAGATGGTTATGTGCTCCTTATCGGTCAGGCAGGTTGAGCGAAACGCGAGCATGCTACCGGAGATCAAGCGCCCGTCCGTGTCGCGGAAAATCGTCCGCGTTATTGTCTTGCTCCCGCCCTTCGCAGCAAGCGGATGACTTCGCCATTATTCCGGGCCAAGGCCCACGTCAAGGCCGTATAGCCGTTGCGGCCGCGCAGATTCACGTCCGCACCCGCGGTTAACAGCGACTTCACCACATCCGGGCTGGCCTTAGGATTTTGGCAGGCCAGGATCAGGGCGGTTTGTCCCGTCTGGTCCAGAGCGTTCACGTTGGCGTTCGCGGCAGTGGAGAGCAGTTGCTGCACCGCCTTGAAGTCTTCCTGCGACGCCGCCCGCATCAATTCGGTTTCGTCCGGGTCTTTCAGAGTTTCGCCGCCGCTGCCGAGATCGATCGGCCATGCGATGGGAATGATTCTGGCCACCTTGATGGCGATCTCCCCGTTCATCTTCTGCCAATCGTTCAGCTTGAAATAACTGCGCAGCATCGGCTGAACCTGGGCCGCAACCGTCGATTGCCAGAGCGCACCGCCCGCCACCGGCCCGGCGGCACCATCTTCCTCCATCAACTGCAAACTGAAGGCGGTGAAACCGTCGGACGCATTCCACTCAAAATTCGCAGCCACATCGCGCGTGAAGCCCGAGAAGCTGATCCCTAGAACGGCGCAGCACATGATCGATGCCGCTACCGGGTAGGGCCACGCTCGCCGTCCGCAGAAACCGGAGACCAGCAGCGCTGCACCTGCAACCAGCGCTAACACCTCCGTGAGCAGGCCCGTTCCAATCAGGATTTCACCCGCGGCATTCCACCAATGCACGCGGTGATCCAGAAACCCGCCTTCGTCAAAATGCCAAAACGGATTGAGATAAAGCACAGCCAGCCCGGCGAGAAACAGTAATGCCCCGGCCTCCAAACCGGTGAGTACCCATCGCGTGCGGCGGTTGTGTGTGGCCGTTGGAGTGAGCATCATGTGTGCCAGCAGAGTATAGACATTGTCAGGGAGACGGCCAACTATTTCCGAGGCTGGCGTTAGGGATAAGGAACACAAACCGGTCGCGCCGGCCATCCGCTTATTTCGAATTGCCCCTGCTGCGGTCAGTTGTGACGACGGTCACAAACTCGTGTGACATTTGCCATGGGCCGGAAATGCGGGCCGACCTAGCATGCGAATCACGGGGACGCGAATCAAGGAACGGCCTTCGAGTGC
>Ga0302320_10013520_pt1 | contig 17052 bp, 14 predicted proteins | sample Bog_T0_3_FD_202130 | JGI IMG/M metagenome (GOLD analysis project Ga0302320, IMG submission 202130) | Peat permafrost microbial communities from Stordalen Mire near Abisko, Sweden - Bog_T0_3 | ecosystem: Environmental > Terrestrial > Soil > Wetlands > Peat | place: Sweden: Abisko, Stordalen Mire... | reverse complement strand
GACTACTACGGGGCATCGACGGGCCTCAAGATCAACAAGCTTTATCCGACGAGCCAGACGCTGGCGCAGTTGATTACTTTTGGCCCTTCGCCGAACAAGGCGATTGTGGGGGCGAATGCTTTTGCGCATGAGTCGGGAATTCATCAGCATGGGATGCTGGCCAATCCGCTGTGCTACGAGATTATGACGCCGCAGTCGGTGGGCGCGGCGAGCACGAATCTGGTGCTGGGCAAGCACTCGGGCCGGGCGGCGCTGCGGCATCGCATTGAGCAGCTTGGGTATACGCTGGACCGCGAGGAGCTGCAGCATACCTACTACCGGTTTGTGGCGCTGGCCGACCGGAAGAAGAACATTTATGACCAGGATTTGATTGGGCTGCTTTCGCAGCAGATTCGGGACCGGAAGCCGGCGGCTTATGCGGAAGTTGACTGAGGATTGCTGCTGGAAACGCAGGTCCTTCACTTCGTTCAGGATGACAAATGTTTTTTGATAGTTGGGCAAGTTCGAGGGGATATCGATGAAGTTGAAGCTGTTGGTGCTGGGCGGGGATGGAATTGGGCCGGAAGTTACGAATGAGGCCGTTGCAGTGTTGAAGCTGGTGGCTGAGGCTGGCGGGCACGAGATTGCTGTCACGGAGAAACGGATTGGCGGCATCGCCATCGATACCGACGGCACCCCGCTCCCTCAGGAGACCCTGGATGCGGCGCTGGCTTCGGACGCGGTTTTCCTGGGGGCGGTGGGCGGCAATAAATGGAATGCCCTGCCGCCGAGCACCCGCCCTGAAGCCGGTCTGCTCAAGATTCGCGCAGCCTTGGGAGGCTTCGCCAACCTGCGCCCCGCTTTCGCGATCAAAGAACTGGCCGCGAATAGCCCGTTGCGCACCGAGATTACCGAGGGCGCGGACATCCTGTTTGTGCGCGAGCTGCTTGGCGGCCTTTACTTTGGCCAGCCGCGCGAGTGGAACAAGGAGACGGGAGAAGCCTGGAACACGATGCGCTACACCCGCGATGAGATCGTGCGTGTCGCCCGCATTGCATTCCAACTCGCCCAGAAGCGCAGCCGGAAGCTGACAAGTGTGGATAAAGCGAACGTGCTGGAGGTGTCGCAGCTTTGGCGCGCTACCGTCACGGAAGTCGCCGCTGAGTTTCCCGACGTGACGCTGGAGCACCAGTTGGTCGACTCGATGGCCATGCTGCTGATGACCAGCCCGCGCAACTACGACGTGGTGCTGACGGAGAACCTCTTTGGGGACATTCTTTCCGACGAGTCGGCGGTGATTACGGGCTCGCTGGGCATGCTGCCCTCGGCTACCATCGGCGGGAAGGTCAATCTTTACGAGCCCATCCATGGTTCGGCGCCGGATATCGCTGGGAAGAAGCTGGCCAATCCGCTGGGAGCGATTTTGACTGGAGCGCTGGTGCTGCGGCACTCGGCGGGCCTGGAGGCCGAAGCGGCGGCGATTGAAGCTGCCGTGCGCAAGGTGCTGGAAGAGGGCTATCGGACTGCCGATCTGGCGCGTGGCAACACCAGGGATTTCAAGGTTCTCAACACAACTGAGATGGGCGCAAAGGTGCGGGAGACAGTCGCCGCGCAGTTGGCAGCTGTTTAACTCCGCTAACATAGCTAACGCCGCTGAGGAAACTATGAGCAATACGCCAAAAACATTATTCGAAAAGGTCTGGGAACAGCACGTCGTGGTGGAACCCGCGGGCGAGCCGGTGCTGATCTACATCGACCTTCATTTGATCCACGAGGTGACTTCGCCGCAGGCTTTTGAGGGGTTGCGGCTGACGGGGCGGACTGTGCGCCGGCCGGACCGGTGCGTAGCCACGATCGACCACAACGTGCCGACAACGCTGGCGGAGCGCTTCAACATCATCGACCAGATCGCGGCCAAACAGATCTCGACGCTGCGGGCGAATTGCAAGGAGTTTGGGATTCAGCTCTTCGATATTGGCAGCCGCGAGCAGGGGATTGTGCACGTGATTGGCCCCGAGCTCGGCATCACCAAGCCGGGAATGACGATTGTCTGCGGCGACAGCCACACTTCGACGCATGGGGCATTTGGGGCGCTGGCGTTTGGCATTGGGACGAGCGAGGTGGAGCATGTGCTGGCGACACAGACGCTGCCGCAAGCCAAGGCCAAGACCTTCCGCATTTCGGTTGAGGGCGAGCTGCCGCGCGGGGTGACGGCGAAGGATATTGTGCTGGCGATTATCGGGGAGATCGGCACCGACGGCGCAACAGGATATGTCATCGAGTATGCCGGGTCGGCCATTCGGGACCTCTCCATTGAGGGCCGGATGACGATCTGCAATATGAGCATTGAAGCGGGCGCGCGGGCGGGGATGATTGCTCCCGACGAGAAGACATTCGCCTACCTGAAGGGCAAGCGGTACTCGCCGCAAGGGGTGGCGTGGGATGCGGCGGTGGCGGAGTGGAAGAAGCTGCCGAGCGACCCTGGGGCGAAGTTTGACCGCGAACTGACCATCGACGCGACGAAGCTGGTTCCTTACGTAAGCTGGGGGACGAGCCCGGGGATGGTTGCGCCGATCACTTCATCGGTGCCCAATCCGGCGGACGCGGAGAACGAGGCCGACCGGCGCGCCCTTACGCGGGCTCTGGAGTACATGGATTTGAAGGCTGGGACCCTGCTTGAGGAGATCGCGATCGACCGGGTGTTTATCGGGTCCTGCACGAACTCGCGGATTGAGGACCTGCGCGCGGCGGCGAAGATTGCACAGGGCCACCATGTGAGCACGACGGTTCGCGCGATGGTGGTGCCGGGGTCGCAATCGGTGAAGGACCAGGCAGAGGCCGAGGGGCTCGACCTGATCTTCCGCGAGGCGGGGTTCGACTGGCGCGAACCGGGCTGCTCGATGTGTCTGGCGATGAATCCGGATATTTTGGAGCCGGGCGAGCGTTGCGCCTCGACGAGCAACCGCAACTTTGAGGGGCGGCAGGGGCGCGGCGGACGCACGCATCTGGTAAGCCCGGAGATGGCGGCGGCGGCGGCGATTGCGGGGCACTTTGTGGATGTTCGGGACTGGGCTCGCAAGTCGGCTGAGATTGCAGAAACTGTGGAGGCGCACTGATGGAACCCTTTCGTACGATTACTTCACTGGCTGCGCCGCTGGACCGGGTGAATGTGGACACGGATCAGATCATCCCCAAGCAGTTTTTGAAGCGCATTGAGCGCTCCGGGTATGGCGAGTTTCTCTTCTTCGACTGGCGGCGGATTCAGGATGGCCCGAATGCGGGTGAGCCGGACGCGAGCTTTGCGCTGAACGATCCGCGCTATGCCGGGGCGAAGATTCTGATTGCTGGGAAGAACTTCGGCTGCGGATCGAGCCGGGAGCATGCTGCCTGGGCGCTGAGCGACTTTGGCTTTCGCGCGGTGATTGCGCCGAGCTTTGCGGATATCTTCTTTTCGAATGCCGGGAAGAATGGGATTGTGCTGATCCGGCTTTCTGACAGCCAAGTGGCGCTGCTGCTGGAGCGCGCGGCTTCGACTCCGGGGTATCAGTTGACTGTTTCTCTCGTTGACCAGACGGTGACCGATGCACAGGGGTTTTCGGCTAGCTTCGAGATTGATCCTTTTCGCAAGTATTGCCTGACGGAGGGCCTGGATGACATTGGATTGACGCTGCGACATGAAGCGGCGTTGGATGGTTTTGAGGCAAAGCATGATGGGGCTGGGTGGTTGAGGCCGAAATACAGCGAGTTAGCAAGTTAGCAGGTTAGCAAGTTATCGGATTCAAAGGGGTAAGATGACGATCGAAGGCAAGAGGCAAAGTATCCCGATGACGGAAGGGCCGAACCGGGCGGCCGCGCGCAGCTACCTGCGCGGCATTGGATTCAGCAAAGAGTCGCTGCACAAGCCGATTATCGGCGTGGCCAACACCTGGACCGAGATCGGGCCGTGCAACTTTCATCTGCGCGAAGTGGCCGAGGCAGTGAAGCAAGGGATCCGCGAGGCGGGCGGGACTCCGATGGAGTTCAACACCATCACCATCCACGACGGCATCACGATGGGGACGCAGGGGATGAAGGCGTCGCTGGTAAGCCGCGAGGTCATCGCCGATTCTGTGGAGCTGGTGGCGCGGGGGAACCTGTTTGACGGCATTGTGGGCATTGGTGGCTGCGACAAGAATATGCCTGGGATCATCATGGCACTCTGTCGGCTGAATATTCCTGGGATGATGCTTTATGGCGGGTCGATTGCGCCGGGAACTCTGAACGGCAAGGACATCACAATTCTCAACGTCTTTGAAGCGATTGGGTCGCATGCCAGCGGTACGCTGAGCGATGCGGGGCTGGAGGCAGTGGAAGCGGCGGCCTGCCCGGGCGCAGGGGCTTGCGGGGGCCAATTCACGGCCAACACGATGGCGATGGCCGCAGAGATTCTGGGAATCGCGCCGATTCAGCTATCCGGGGTGCCCGCAACCTCGCCGGGCAAGCATGAGGCTTCGCGCCAGGCGGGGCATATTTTGATGGATGCGGTGCGGGCGAACCGGCGGCCCTCGGACATTATTACGCGGGCGTCGATTGAAAACGCGATTGCCTCGGTGGCGGCCTCGGGCGGCTCGACGAACGCCGTTTTGCATTTTCTGGCGATTGCGCGGGAGATGGGGATTCCGCTGAACATCGACGATTTTGACAAGATCAGCGACCGGACGCCGTTTATCTGCGATCTTTCGCCGGCGGGCAAGTATGTGGCTTCGGACTACCAGGCGGCGGGCGGCTCGCGGCTGCTGGCGCAGAGGCTGATCGCGGCCGGACACGCGGATGGATCGACTCTCGCCATTAGCGGCAAGACGCTGGCCGAGGAAGCCGCGGCAGCGGTTGAGACAGTGGGGCAGCCGGTGATCAAGACTTTTGAATCGCCGATTAAGCCGCATGGCGGGCTTGTGATTTTGAAGGGGAATCTTTCGCCGGAGGGTTCGGTGATGAAGATCGCCGCGGCCGACCGGGTGGAGCATCGCGGACCGGCACGGGTTTTCGACTCCGAGGACGATTGCTTCCTCGCCGTCCAGGCGCAGCAGATCAAGCCGGGCGATGTGCTGGTGATTCGGTACGAGGGGCCGAAGGGTGGGCCGGGGATGCGGGAGATGCTGCAGGTGACGGCGGCGATCAGCTCGAATGCGGCGCTGAGCCCTACGGTGGCGCTGATGACCGACGGCCGTTTTTCGGGGGCGACGCGTGGATTCACCGTGGGCCACGTAACGCCCGAGGCGCAGGTCGGCGGGCCAATTGCCCTCGTGAAAGAAGGCGACACTATCCACTTCGATATTCCAAATCGGAAGCTCACGCTCGAAGTCAGTGAAGAAGAGCTGACTTTACGGCGGGCCGCGTGGAAGGCTCCGGAGTTGCGCTTCAAGAAGGGCGTTTTCGCCAAATACGTCAAAGGCGTTTCCAGCGCCAGTGAAGGCGCGATCACAAACTAGCAGCATTGTGCGGGGTCAGTATGAAGAAAATTCTGAAATACCGGGTGTTAGCCGCAAATTCTCAAAAACAACTCGAGATCGCTGTGAACGCTGCCATCCAGGAAGGTTGGCAGCCGTTCGGCGGTGTTGCGATTGGCGGACTCGATTGGCTCCAGGCGATCATCGTCTACGGTGAGAATTAGTCCTCCCGCCGGGAGTCCACCCCTGGCCTTGACGCTGTTTTGTGGCGAGGGCGTCCACGAAACCGTTTTACCCGGTAGCTGAGATTCCGTGGGAATCCCATCGGTTCACCCCTTTGCAGAGGCCCAAGATGGACGAAGAGATACAGTCGATGCTCGATCAACTCGCCTCCGCCAGCACGGACGCGTCGGCGCTTGCCGACGGACTCTCCGAGGCGGAGGCCGAGATACATCTGTCTCCCGCATCCTGGTGTATCGCGCAGTGCATCAACCACATTGCTCTCACCAACGACCTCTATCTCGCTGCGATGCAGAAGGCGGCCGAAAGTGGGCGCGAACACGGCAAGCTACGGCGGCGTCCGGCGCTGGCGGGATTTGCTGGGCGATGGTTTGCCGCGAAGATTGAACCGCCGATCAAGCCGAGCTTCCGCATCAAGACGATCCCCAAGCTGCAGCCGGAAACCACGGTTTCTCTCGAGCAGGCCACCACGTCTTTCGCCTCTTCGCAAAGAGCGGTCGAGCAGTTCATCCGCGACTCTGCCGACCTGGATCTGGCGTCCATCCGCTATTCAAATCCCATCGTCCGCGGCTTTAATTTCAGCCTCGCCAGCGGTTTGAACATCATCCTGGCCCACGAACGCAGGCATCTTTGGCAGGCTTGGGCCGTGCGCAACGCGATCAAGCCCACAGAACACTAACCACCGGAAGGAGAATCTTCCATGAGCAACACTGAGAAATCTGAGAACGCGCACCTTACGACACCGACACGCCTGACGGGCGCGGAGATTGTTTGGGCCACTTTGGTGGGCGAGGGAGTGACGGACGTCTTCGGCTACCCGGGCGGGGCGATTTTGCCGGTATATGACGCACTGCGCAAGTTCCCCATCCACCATGTGCTGGTGCGGCACGAGCAGGGTGCCGCGCACATGGCCGATGGGTATGCGCGCGCCAGCGGCAGGGTGGGCGTGGCCATTGCCACAAGCGGGCCGGGGGCGACGAATCTGGTGACGGGCATTGCCACGGCGATGCTTGATTCGATTCCGATCGTCTGCATCACGGGGCAGGTTTCGAGCAAGGTGCTGGGGACGGACGCCTTCCAGGAAGTGGACATTACCGGCATCACGCTGCCGATCACGAAGCACAACTTTCTGGTGAGCCGGACGGAGGACATTGCGCCGGCGATCCGCTATGCCTTTCAGATTGCGCAGTCGGGGCGGCCAGGGCCGGTGCTGGTGGATATTACCAAGGACGCGCAGCAGGCAACGGCGATCTTCGACTTTGCCGCCGCCAAACCGCATCCGTACAAGCCGCACCCCATGCTGCACTGCTCGGACGAGCGGCTGAAGGAGGCGGCGGAGCTGATTCGGAATGCGAAGCGGCCGGTGATTCTGGCGGGGCATGGCATTATGCGGGCCAATGCCGGCGAGCAGGTGCGGACCCTGGCCGAGCGGATGCAGATTCCCGTCGGCATGACGCTGCTGGGACTTGGCGCGTTTCCCGCTTCGCACCCGCTGAATATGGGCATGATGGGGATGCATGGGGAATCGTGGGTGAACGACGCGATTCAGGAGGCCGACCTGCTGATCGCATGCGGGATGCGGTTTGACGACCGGGTGATTGGAACGCCGGCGACCTATGCGCCGAACGCGAAGAAGATTCATATTGAGATTGACCCGGCGGAGATCAACAAGAACATCAAGGTGGATGTGGCGCTGGTGGGCGACCTGCGCGCGGTGCTGGAGCAACTGCTGCCGCTGCTCCCCGGGCGGGATGGCTCGGCGTGGATCAACACGATTGAGGCGAGCAAGGGGACGGCGGCGGTGCGGGATATTCGCAATCTGCCGGACCTGGGGCACCTGTACGCCGCGCATGTGATGCACGATCTGTGGCGCATAACCGGCGGACGGGCGATTATCGCGACCGATGTGGGCCAGCACCAGATGTGGGAGGCGCAGTATTACCACCACGATTTTCCGCGCTCGCTGATTACTTCGGGAGGCCTCGGGACGATGGGATTTGCGCTGCCGGCGGCGATTGGGGCCAAGATCGCCTGCCCGGAGAAGGAAGTCTGGGTCATCGCCGGCGACGGCGGCTTCCAGATGACGGCGGCGGAGCTGGCGACGATTGTGCAGGAAGGCATCAAGATCAACATCGCCGTGATCAACAACGGCTATCTGGGCATGGTGCGGCAGTGGCAGGAGTTCTTTTACGAGCGGAATTACGAATCGACGCCGCTGGTGAGTCCGGACTTTGTGAAGCTTGCCGATGCGCATGGGATTCCCGGGCTCGCGGTGCGGGATCGCGGGTCTCTGGAGGCGGCGGTCGAAGAGGCGCGCGGGCACTCGGGCGCATTCCTGCTCAACTTCCTCGTCGAACAGGAGGATTCTGTGTACCCGATGATTCCGGCCGGGAAGGCGCTGCACGAGATGATTCGCCGGCCGGGGCAGAATCCGCTGCTGGAGACGCCGAACGATAAGTAGCGAGTGTGAAGTGTGAAATGTGAGAGGCAAAACACACTTCACACTTCACACTCCACACTGAAAGGCACGCATGTTGCACACATTTGTAGCGTATGTAGAAGACAAGCCGGGAGTTTTGACGCGCGTCGCTTCCCTGTTTCGCCGGTTGAATATCAACATCGTTTCGCTCACGGTCGGGCGCAGCGAGCGGGCGGGGCTTTCGCGAATGACGATTGTGGCCGAGGCTTCGGACGAGGCTGGGAACCGCATCCGCGCCAGCCTGTATAAACTGGAAGTTGTGATTGAGGTGGACGACATTGGCAAGGCGCCGGCGGTGACGCGCGAACTGGCGCTGATCAAGGTCGCAGCCACTTCCTCCACCCGCTCCACCGTATTTGAGCTGGCGGAGGTGTTTCGGGCGCGCATTGTGGATCTGGCGCCGGAGTCGCTGATGATCGAGATTACTGGCGTAGAGAGCAAGATCGAGGGGCTGATCCAGGTGCTGAACGAGAACGAGAACCGCGTGCTGGAGGTCTGCCGCAGCGGGAAGATGACCATGCGGCGCGGGCAGCATAGCAGCCGGGTGCTGAATGCTATGGGCGCGGGAGAGACTTCGGCGCCGGTGCATTCGCCGGTGGAGGCTTTTGACGATCAGGTGGCTGTTGAGCCGGAATAGCCGCGAGAAGACGAATTTAGTTGCACACTCCATGACAATTCAAGAAAACCCAAGGAAAACGAGAAGACAATGGCAAAGACTTACTATGACCACGACGCCGACCTTTCCCTGATTCAGGCGAAGAAGGTGGCGATCATCGGCTATGGCTCGCAGGGCCACGCGCATGCACTCAACCTGAAGGATTCGGGGGTGGAGGTGCGGGTTGGCCTGGCCGCCGGCTCCAAATCCATTGCCAAAGCGCAGAAGGTGGGCCTGGAAACGGGTACCGTGGCCGAGGTGACCAAGTGGGCCGACGTGGTGATGATTCTGGTGCCGGACCAGACGCAGGCGAAGCTCTACGCGGCGGAGATTGCGCCCAACCTGGCTGACGGCAAGCTGCTGCTGTTTGCGCACGGGTTCAACATCCGCTACGACTGCATCGTTCCCGCGCCGGGGATTGATGTGGCGATGGCTGCGCCGAAGGCTCCGGGGCACCGGGTGCGCGAGGTCTTCACCGAGGGAGGCGGCGTTCCGGGGCTGATCGCGGTGCATCAGAATCCGACCGGGACGGCTCATGCGCTCACGCTCAGCTACCTGAAGGGGATTGGGTGCACCCGCGCGGGAGTGCTGGAGACGACGTTTACCGAGGAGACTGAGACTGACCTCTTCGGCGAACAGGCCGTGCTGTGCGGCGGGGTGAGCCATCTGATCAAGGCTGGGTTTGAGACGCTGGTGGAAGCTGGTTACCAGCCGGAGAGCGCCTACTTTGAAGTGCTGCACGAGCTGAAGCTGATTGTGGACCTGATCTACCGCGGCGGTCTGGCGTACATGCGCTACAGCATTTCGGATACCGCTGAATGGGGCGACTACGTAAGCGGCCCGCGCGTGATCAACGACGAGAGCAAAAAGGCGATGAAGGCCATTCTGACCGACATTCAGGACGGGACCTTCGCCAAGCGGTTCCTGGCCGACCAGAACGGTGGACGGAAGGAGTTCCAGGCGTTTAGGGATGCCGAGGCTGCGCATCCGATCGAGATTATCGGGAAGACGCTGCGGGCGAGCATGCCGTTCCTCGATCCGGTTACGGTGGAGGAAGTGGCGAAGAGCCGGTAATCAGCTTTCAAAAACGACCGACGGCCCTTCGGAGCGAATCCGGAGGGCCGTTTTGTTGTTTGAGAGCGCTGCGACGTGTGATGACGGCATTCCCTGGCGAAACCAGCTATCTCCTTTGTTTTTGTCGAAAGGGGGGGGTGGATGCGTGAGAAACGTGGAGCAGGCGGCCGCCGGAGCGTTCGGCCACCGCCGGCGATTCTTTGGCGGCGTCAATGATTTTTCGGATGTTTTCTTCCATGGAACATGCTCTTCGGGCGGTTTCTTCCATTGTGCGCTTTTGAGGAATAGTTACGGGCAGGGTTGGCCCGAATCCTCGTCGGCGTTCGTGGCTTGTTTTGTTGGGTTTAACGGTGGTGCTGGAATTCGTGGGCTTGACGGGGTGGGCTTCAGGGGTGGGTGTGGGCCGGATTGTGGGTATTCTGCCATTCTCCAACATCGGAGGAAGGATAGGGCGCCCTGCGTTTGTGGCTGGCTGACGGTGGGCGGCCCGCTCTGGAGCGGTCGGGGTTCGTGCTTCGCACGAATTTGATGGCTGGCATCTGTGATTCCCATCCTTCGCAAAACCGGCGGAGGGTAGGGCACCCAGTGTTGTGGTTGCTTGAGGAGAAAGCAAATGGGTGAGCCGGGCGCCGGTCGAGCGCTCGTGGTCGCTTCAATCAAGTAAGAGCCTCCGCTTGAAGGATGAGTTTCCTTCAGGCGGAGGCTCTCTCGGTTGATCGGAGCTATCTGCCGAACGCCATGGAGTTGGGTTCGGGATTTCGGCTTAGTGGCTATCGCCGTCGCGGTCGACGTCGCCGGAAGAGGCGGCGTGGGCGGCATGGGCGGCGGGGCTGATGGTGACGGTGTCCTGCGAAGCGGATGCGGCGGGGGCCTGGGCCGGCGCGGGTGTGGACGGCTTGGAGAGTTCGGTGGCTTGTGAAATCGAGGGCGGTGCGCCGAGAACGGAAAGGCTCATTGGGTAAACTCCTTCTATCCCTTTATATCGGCCCGCGAAGAGACGACTTTAGGGTCTGGGCGAGCTATGACCAAGATTTTATTCTGGCGAACCTCCGATCAAGTTCGATTCTTCTATGATGGAGAACCATTTTCTCCCAATCCGCGTAGTGCTTCTCAACGCGGATTCGCATCGTCCCGCAACAAGAAACCCGCGCAACGGAAATCCACCGTTTCTCATTTTGCGTTGACAAGCATCCATTAGACTGAGATTGTGGCCGGGAGGCCCGCTGTTCATGCCGCAGACGCTACGACCGACGCTGATTCCGGAAACGCCCTCCCCGGTGTATGAGATTGTGGAGGCGCTGGAGCGGATTACGCCGCTGCATGGGCTGACGGTCGAGGAACGGCTTTGGCTGGCGATGCATGGAGAAGAAGCGCGCGCCAAGGCTGGAGACGTGCTGTTTGAAGAGGGTGAGCCAGCCGAGCAGATGATGCTGATCTTGAAGGGCGAGATTCACGTCCGGCGACAGCGTACGGGGCCGATGACGCTGTTTATCGGACGCGCCGGGCAGATGACCGGGCTGCTTCCCTTTTCGCGCATGGTGGGCTATGGCGGGCAGGGTTTCGCGGCGAACGATGTCTGGGCGCTGTTGATTCATAAGACGCTTTTTCCGGAGATGCTCCTGGCAATTCCGTCCTTTGGGCAGCGGGTGGTTTCGACACTGCTGGACCGGGTGCGGGAGGTGACGCGGATTGAGCAGCAGAGCGAGAAGCTGACCGCGCTGGGCAAGCTGGCCGGGAATCTGGCGCACGAGCTGAACAACCCTTCTTCGGCGGCGCAGCGGGCGGCGAGCGGGATTTTGACGGAGCTGCGCAGCTTCAGCGAGGGACGGTACCGGTTGGTGGCGCTTTGCCTGAGCGCGGAACAGGTGGCGGCGATCCAGATCTGGGAGCGGGAGGTGCGCGCCCGCGCGTTGGCGACAAGCGCCCGCGAGCAGGTAGATGTGGCCGCGCGCGAGGACGCGATTGCCGCGTGGATGACGGGCAAGGTGGTTGCCGATGGGTGGCAGATTGCCCCGGAGCTGGCCGAGCTGGGCGTGGAGGCGGCGGATTTGGAGCCGCTGGCGGGGTTTCTGACGCCGGAGGCGATGCATGTGGTGCTGGAGCAATTTGCCTCGGCTCTGCGCGCCGAGCACTACGCGGAGGCGGTGCTGCACTCGACGGAGCGAATTTACGACTTGATCGACGCGATCAAAACGTATTCGTACATGGACCGCGCGCCGATTCTCGAGGTGGATGTGCCGGCGGGCCTCGATGCGACGCTGCAGATGCTGCACTCGCGCATGGGCAAGGTGACGGTGGTGCGGGAGTACGAACCGAGCCTTCCGACGATCAGCGCGTACGGGAGCGAGCTGAACCAGGTATGGACGGCGCTGATTGAGAATGCGCTGGACGCGCTGGTGAGCGCCGAGGGTCCGGGAGAGCACGCGGTAATTCGCCTGGTGTGCAAGCTGGAGGCAGACATGATGCTGGTCGAGGTGTGGGACAACGGTCCGGGGATTCCGCTGGAACTGCGCGACCGGATCTTTGAGCCGTTCTTTACGACCAAGGGGCCGGGTCAGGGTCTCGGGTTGAGCCTGGACAACGCGACGCGCATCGTCCGCAAACACCGCGGTCATCTGGGCTCCTATTCCGAAGGCGGCGAGACGTGTTTCCGGGTGCGGCTGCCGCTGAACCAACTGCAGGCGTATTGAGCCCCGCAGGCGCAGGCAGGGGCCGGACGCGATTCTCTCTCATGTTTCCAATTCGTCGAAAGACTCCACAGGATGGAGTCAACTCTCGGCGATGGGCGTGGAGCAAAGTGCGCGGAAAAGGATCGCTTCGTTCTGACGGACGGCCTCGTCGGCGCGGCTGCGCTCAAGGGCCATCTTGATGGTGGCGTGCAGCTCCCGAGCCTGGAACGGCTTGATGAGATAGCCGTAGGGGTAGGTGTCGCTGGCGCGCTTGAGCGTGGTGTCTTCAGAGTATGCGGTGAGGTAGACGACGGGAATGTGCAGGTAGCGGGGAATTCTACGGGCAGTCTCGATGCCGTCGATCTCGCCGTGGATGTGAATATCCATCAGGACAATGTCGGGAAAGATGTCGTTGATCATCTTGAGCGCCTGATCGCCGGAGTTTGCGATTCCGACGACGGAGTAGCCGCAAGACATGAGTTCCTGGCGAATGTGGAGGGCGACGACGGCCTCATCTTCGACGATCATGACGCGAGTGCCCGCCTTTACCGCGGCATTGGGCTCAGAATTCGTTAACACTTCGTTCAACGTCTGCATAGAAACTCCTTGAGATCAATCTCAATCGGCTGTGCGGCGGCTCCTGGAATCCAAACTCTGGCGCGACTGTCTGAATGTGGGAAAATTCGCCTTGAATGCCACTCTTGGATGTTCATCGGCGAGTGAGCGCGAGTCTTGAATTTCTAATCCAGAATTTCTTTGCGATTCGGCACTCTGGTAATTCAATTTTCAGCTTGTGGCGGGATTCCCGCGTCGAATGTCTTTGTCCGGTGGGATGCGGATGCCGGGCTAAAGCGGGCTGTATTGGTCGGCGAGGGGAAAATCGAGGGTGAAACAGGTGTGGGGGGTGCGCGCCACGGTCAGACTGCCGCCCAACTGTCCGGCGAGGGTCTTCACGAGGAGGATGCCGAGGGTCGCGGAGTCTTCGAAGACGAAATCGGGTGCGATGCCGACTCCGTCGTCTTCGACGGAGAGCGTCGCATGTTCGCCGGATTTCTGTTTGAACTCAATCCGGATGGTTCCCGGGCGGCCATTGGGAAAAGCGTGTTTCATGGCGTTGGAGATCAACTCGTTGACGATCAGGCCGCAGGGGATGGCCGAGTCGATGGGCAGTTGCACCTCGGCGGTGAGCACTTCGAGCGAGATTTTGTCGGGATGGAGGCTGTAGGACTGGATCAAGGTGGGCACGAAGGATTGGAGAAAGGCTTTGAAGTCGACGCGGGCGAAATCCTTGGACTGGTAGAGCGTCTGGTGGATGACGGCCATGGAGCGGACGCGGTTTTGGGTGGATTGGAGCATCTCCCCGACCGCCGGGTCGTGGATGCGGGCGGCTTCAAGGGCGATGAGGCTGGAGACCAGTTGCAGACTGTTCTTGACGCGGTGATGGATCTCGCTGAGGAGAATGTCTTTTTCCTGGACGCGCCTCTCCAGCTCGGCATTGGTCAGGGTCTGTTTGTGGAGCAGGCGAAAGCGCTCGATGGCGTGCCGGAGGGCGCGAGGGAGGGCGTGGTTTTCCACCTGGCCTTTGATGAGATAGTCCTGAGCGCCTTCGAGCATGGACTCGGCGACCGCCTCTTCATCGTCCCTACCGGTGAGGACAACGAGGGGAACGTCGGGGGCGATGTGGCGTACCTGGCGGACGGAGTCGAGGCCGTTCGCATCGGGCAGGCCGAGATCGAGCAGGACGATATCGACATCGCCCAGGGTCAGGTTGCGGAGCGCGTCGGTGAGCCGGGTGAGATGGGTAATCCGGTAGCTGCCGGGGCGCTCGGAGTGGAACATCTCGCGCAGCAGGCGCGCGTCTCCGGGATTGTCTTCGACGAGCAGGATGCGGAGTGGAGCCGAGCTCATGGCCTTTTCCTCCCCGGCAGGCGGACGACGGAGAGCCAGAATTCGTCGATCGAGCGCACGACGGTGAGGAACCCTTCCATATCGACGGGCTTGGAGATGAAGCAGTTGGCGTGGAGCAGATAGGTGCGCTGGATGTCGATCTCCGAGGCGGAGGTGGTGAGGACGACGACGGGGATGGTCTTGAGGGCGGGATCGGACTTGATCTCTTCGAGGACCTGACGGCCGTCTTTGCGGGGCAGGTTGAGATCGAGCAGGATCAGGTCGGGGCGGGGCACACGCTCGAACCGGCCTTCCCGGCGCAGAAACTCCATGGCCTGGATTCCATCGCATACGACATGGAGTTCGAGATGGACTTTGGCGTCCTTGAGGGCTTCTTCGGTAAGCCGAACGTCGCCGGGGTTGTCTTCAACTAAGAGAACTTGCATCGTTGTTTCCTCATTGTGCCTGGTGAGCTGGCTGAGCGATTGCATGGGCCTTTACCTCAATGGAAGTGAAAAGTAAAAGGTTGAACCGCGCCCGGGTTCGGACTCGACCCAGATGCGGCCGCCCTGCTGCTGCAGGATGCGTTTGCAAATGGCCAGGCCGATGCCGGTGCCCTCGTATTCACCGCGGCCGTGGAGGCGCTGAAAGATGACGAAGATGCGGTCGTGGTACTCGGGGGCGATGCCGATGCCGTTGTCAGCGACGGCGAAGATCCACTCCGTCTGGGTCTTGCGAGCGAAGATGTGAATGGCGGGCGGATGGTCGCCGCGATACTTGATGGCGTTGCCGACGAGATTCTGGAAGACCTGAACCAGCCAGGAGCGGTCGGCGACGACCGCGGGGAGCTGGTCGGACGAAATCTGCGCGCCACCCTCCAGGATGGCGGCATGGAGGTTGTCAAGGGCCTCATCGAGGGCCTGGGACGACTCGATGGAGCGGGTTTCGGACTCTCGCTTCCCTGCGCGGGAGTAGATGAGCAGGTCTTCGATCAGCCGTTTCATGCGCTGGGTGCCATCGACCGCGTAGGCGATGAATTCGTCGGCGTCGGCATCAAGACGGCCTTTGTAGCGCTTGGCGAGCAGCTGGGTGTAACTGGCGACCATGCGCAGCGGCTCCTGCAGATCGTGCGAAGCGATATGGGCAAACTGCTCCAGTTCCTCGTTGGAGTGGCGCAATTCAGCCATCTTTTCGGCCAACTGGCGGGCCGCCTCTTTGCGGTCGGTGACGTCGCGGATGGCCGCGGTCACGGAGATGCCGTTGGGTCCTTCGAGGGGACTGAGGCTGATTTCAACCGGGAATTCGGTTCCATCCCGGCGCACGGCCAACAGATCGAGGCCGATGCCCATCTGGCGCTGGGCGGGGGCGCTAAAGAAAACCCGCCGGTCTAGGCCGTGCCTGTCCCGAAGGGCCTGAGGCACCAGCAGATCCACCGACTGGCCAACCAACTGATCGCTGGAATAGCCAAAGATTCTCTCCGTTTGCAGATTGGCCAGTTCAATGAGGCCATCCTTGTCGACGATGACCATGGCGTCGGGCGCCGATTCCAGCAGAGTGCGGAAGCGGATCTCCGATTTTTTCCGGGAGCTGAGATCGCGCATGGTAATCATCAGAACCAGGCCGTTGGGAGATTCGATGGAGCTGAATGCGGACTCGACCAGGAACTCGCTCCCATCCTTGCGGAGGAGGAGGAATTCGCCGCTCTCGCCCAGGGATTTGCCAACCATCTGGCGATGTGCCTGCTCCCGGGTTCTTCTGCGCTCATCGCGCAATCGCTCGGGACTGAGGATGTCGAGGGAAGCTCCCAACAGCTCTTCGCGCGCGTAGCCGAAGAGGTTTTCCGTGCTGCGATTGACGTAATCGATTCGGTCTGGAGCGCTGTAGAGAATAATGGCGTCGGGGACCGCCTCCATGAGGGCGCGAAATTGGGTTTCCGCCTTGAGACGCTCGCTGATGTCGCGAATCGAGAGCAGAAATACCCACCCGTCCCGGGCCTCGAACGGATTGAGAGTGAACTCGACTGGAAACTCGCTCCCGTCTTTGCGCACCACCGGATAACTTCCGTCCGTGCCCACCTGCACTCGCTTTCGCTCGCGCAAGAACCGTTTGCGCGCGATCTCGCGTTCCTCCCTGAAGCGCTCCGGCGCCAGCAGGTTAATCGACTGTCCGAGAAACTCTTCACGGGAGTAACCGAACAGCCGCTCCGCCTCGTGATTCGCAAATTGGATTTTGGCGTCGCTGCCCATGATCAGAATGGCATCGGGAGCGGCCTCCAGCAGGTCGCGGAAGCGTGTTTCCGCCTTGAGACGCTCGCTGATATCGCGGATGGCGAACAGATACGAGAGGCCGTCGGCGGTTTCGAGGGGGCTGAAACTGAACTCCATCGGAAACTCGCTGCCATCCTTGCGCAGGCCGAAGGTCTCATCGGTGGAACCGGCGGCCGGCCGGTTTCCGCCGGTAAATTGTTTGGTCCGGCTCGCGACCCGCTCGGCGCGGATACGCTCCGGGAGGAGCAAATCGGCGGGCTTTCCCATCAGTTCGTTGCGGGGATATCCGTAGAGAGCTTCCGCCTGCTTGTTGAGGAATCGAATTTGTCCGCCGGCATCGACGATCAGAATCGCGTCTGGCGCCGCTTCCAGCAGC
>Ga0302320_10013519_pt1 | contig 17055 bp, 19 predicted proteins | sample Bog_T0_3_FD_202130 | JGI IMG/M metagenome (GOLD analysis project Ga0302320, IMG submission 202130) | Peat permafrost microbial communities from Stordalen Mire near Abisko, Sweden - Bog_T0_3 | ecosystem: Environmental > Terrestrial > Soil > Wetlands > Peat | place: Sweden: Abisko, Stordalen Mire... | reverse complement strand
GTCAGTGGATGCGCGACGGCGATGGGCGGCCGGTCCGCCACCAGCATCCCGATCGCCAATTACTCGGCGCCGCTGACCTTTCAAGTGCCGAAAGTGTCGAAGGCGGGCCGATTGAACAGTGAGCGGGATATCGTCGTTGCCCTATTGGATGGCATGCGCCGGGAGATCCCGGATTTGGGCGTACAAGCCAGCACGCCCGGTTTCGGGCCGGATACCAATTCGATCGGGGGCGTTCGTTTCGACTTCGCGCCCCAACTCGGCAGTTTTGAAGCTTCATGGAAATGGGCCCAGGCGCTGAACCACAATTATTTGACGGCGAGCATGCCCTTGATGATTCGCGACAACGGAGCCACCTTTGAAGTGACGCTGCGATGCCCATCCCATCTGAGTTCAGATGTTTCCAACTTTTCCCTCGTCGGCATTCCCCAGTGGCAAAACGACCGCATAGGCGAGAGCCTCACATCGGCGTGTCTGTCGGGACCGGCTGCCGTCAGTTCACTTACCTAGCGAAGAAGTGCCGATCGGAATCGTTTCCTTTGGATGGGGTACTCCGGCTCGTTTCAGACGCGCCGGCGGTCGCGACGCGGCCATGCAATCCGTCCCCCTGTCGACAGACTTTTAACCGGAGATCTAGCGTGATACTGAGTGGAACATTTGCTCGCTGCCTTCTGGCTTCCATGGTGGGTGTGCTTGTGTCGCCGTTCGCAAGTGCGCACGATTCGTCGCCCGATTACTCCAAGGCGGAGATGGACCCCGCGGCCGGATACCGTGTCATCGAAAGATCACAGGGGTCTCCCAATCGACGCGGCATCTTCGTGACGGTTCACTTTGACGGGAGCAGATGGCAACCGGACAACGTGATTCACGACGCTTCGATGCTGCAAAGGACGCCGGGACAGGAAATCCTGTATGTCACCGAGGACAAGCGATTCTGGCGCCTGGCAGTTCCCAGCGACATGGTCAGTTGCCCGAGGGCCGCTCGTGCTGCCGATGCGCCATATACGGTGTGCAACAGTGCGTTCGGACATCTCAGTTCCATTGGAGCCATTGTGTCCGTGATGGGGAGCCTGGGAACCTCCATGCTCGACGCCAAGCCGGTCGTAATGGATGAGAAGCTCTTGAAACAGGCCGTGCTCTCGGTACCGGAGCCCGCACTGTCTCAACTGCTCACGGACGACGCGCAACGCCAGATGCGAGACAGGCAACGCCAGATGGCGGCGCAGGCCGCGATTGCAGCCGATCAGGCCAGTGTGCGCCTGGCCGAACAGAATGCGGAGGCCGCGAGGACGTTGGCGGTGCAAGGCGCTCTGCAGCAGCAGCCGCAGGGGGCCACGTTGTTCTGCCAGACCGATGACAAATGGCCGCGCGCGACCGGTGACTCTTTGGACCGGCAGCGACTGGTGTGCCACCTGGCAGGTCAACCCAACCTGGGACCGATCATGGGAAGTTGGCTGATCAGCAGTGGGTGGGCGATCCAATCGGAGATGCGTCGAATGGATCCATACATCATCGTCGTGCAAATCGGAACCGTCGAAGTCACGACCGCTACGCTCCGGAAGACGGCCTCCTAGCGGCAGCGATCAGGGTGTCCCGAAGTCATGGGCGCTTACGTCCGCATGGACGTAGGCGCTGACCGCCGGCGGAATGGCGGGCGGGCACATTGAGCGAGAAGATCCATTCCAGCCGCAGTCCAATGCCACGTCCGTCAACGACCGCCGTGGTTCGTGCGACATCCGGAACAGCGCCCGCTCGAATCGCGCGGTTGACTCGTTCGACGTAGTCCACGCAGGCGGCGCTCCCGGCATTTCGGTCAGTTCGCAAGATTTGGCAAGCGGCGTCCGCGTTTCTCAGGCATTTTATCACGGCAGGAAATCCACACATCGGAGGCACCCATGAAACGCGTCACGGGCATCGGCGGCATTTTCTTCAAGGCGAAGGACGCTCCTTCACTGCAGCAATGGTACAAGCGGCACCTGGGAATCGATGTCCAGTCCTGGGGTGGGGCTGCCTTCGACTGGACAGATGCCGATGGCAAGCCGGTCGCCGGCACGACGGCGTGGTCGATCAACCCGCAGGAAAGTGACTACTTCGCTCCGAGTTCTGCGCCTTTCATGGTCAACTACCGAGTCGAAGACCTGCACGCCTTGGTCAAGGCCTTGAAGGACGAAGGCTGCCATGTGCTCGAGAAGATTGACGAATCCGAGTTTGGAAAGTTTGCCTGGGTTATTGATCCAGAGGGAAACAAGGTCGAATTGTGGGAACCGCCAAGCTCGGCATGAGTTTGGATGCCTCTGAGCATCCGGGAACTCAACGAATGCTCACGGGCACCTGCTCGGCGCGGACTGGGGTCGACGTCACTCGTCGAACGCGAAAACGCGGGAAGTCGATCCCAAGGCAACTCGCCCGCGACCGAATAGACGATCGTGGCAGCTGCAATATCCGCGATCGAAAAGGCGTCGCCGGCGATAAACGGAGCCGCCGAAGCGAACCGCTCCAGCACACGCGCTCGCGCCTGCGGATCGCCGCGGCCCGGATGCAGTTCCCCGTCTTCATCCCGTAGAGAACGAACGAAGATGAATCTTCCATTTTTGTCTCGCCTTGATCAGAAAGCCCTGGGGAAAAGAAGCCATCCGCGCCGCCGCCGGGTAGAGCGATGGCGATATCGCGGGTCATGACCGGCGACCCGGTTTGGCGTTGGGCAACCGCACCAAGGTCACGATCAAAACCACGTCCGCCTCGGTCAGGCCGTTGCCGAACAGGAACGGTCCGCACCGGCCGGTGTGCTCTTCCAGTTCGTCGAGCATGATGAGCATATCTGCAAACGCCTCTTCGTATGCGATCTGAGTGGTGGCGAAGCCGGCGCAGTAGACGCCGCCTCTAGACGAAGCCGACGGGTGGCGGAGGCAGAACTGCTAGAATTACCGGCCGTCCAGCCGGCTCCCGGTCCGATGAGCACGTGTTGCTGGCTATCCGTAGCGAGTTCTATGTCATGAAGTTTACCGATCTAGCGGTGCCCCCGGAACTCATCGCTGCGCTCGCAAAGCAACAGATATCCGACCCCAGCCCCATTCAAATCGTCGCAATTCCACCGCTCGCGGGCGGGAAGGACGCCTATTTGCGGGCGGAGACGGGTACCGGCAAGACACTGGCTTATCTGCTGCCGCTCTTTTCGCGCATTGATCCTACGCAAGCTGCGACCCAGGTCGTGATTGTTGCGCCAACCCATGAATTGGCCATTCAGATCCATCGTCAAACCTGTGAGCTTGCAGTGAACGCAGCACGCGCCGTCCGCTCCGTGTTGCTCATCGGCGGCACGGCGACCGACCGGCAGATCGACAAGCTCAAGGCCAAGCCGCACATCGTGGTGGGCTCGCCCGGCCGAATCGTGGAACTGATCGAGCGGGGCAAGCTGAAGACGGCGCACATCCGAGCCGTCGTCATCGATGAGGCGGACCGACTCCTGAGCGACGAAAGTCTGAACTGGATTCAGAAAATCGTCGGCGCGGCGCCGCCCGCCCGACAGCTGATTTTCGCATCAGCGACGATCGAACAGCAGACTCGTCAGGTCCTGGAAACACTGGCTCCGGATGTCCTGATGCTTCGCGCGAGTGCGATCGCGGTCAACGAGAACATCGAACATCTGTATCTGATTTGTGAAAGCAGGGACAAGCCGGATCTGTTGCGCAAGTTGCTGCATGCGTTCGATGTGCCGCGCTCCATCGTGTTCTTGCACCGCAACGATGTTGCGGAGCAGGTCGCCTCGAAGTTGACTCATCATAAGTTAGCTGTCGCAGACTTGAATTCCGAGCTATCCAAGATGGACCGGAAACGGGCGATGGATGGAATTCGCAATGGCGCCATCCGCATCATGATCGCATCCGACCTGGCGGCTCGCGGCCTCAACCTGCCCGGCGTCACCCACATCTTCAATCTCGACGTACCGACGATGAGCAAGGCCTATCTGCATAGGGTCGGCCGAACTGCGCGCGCCGGCGCGAAGGGCACTGCCGTGTCGCTGGTCACTGAAAGCGAGGCCCGCCTCATCCGTCGATATGAGCAGGACTTGGGCATTTCCCTGCAATGCATACGAGTCGTTAACGGCGAAATCGTCCCGTCCAGATCCCGCTGACTCGCGTCCTCGGTTTTCGAAAGCAGCGCTTTCATGCCAATTCCGATGAACGCCGCTTACCCTGCGGGCTCTCGACCAACCGCTTGACACTATGGGAAGCGGTGGCTTACCGTTAGTCATGGCTTACCATTATCGGCACACGGAGCGTGATGCTTCGATGGTTGCTCTTGCCGACCCGACCCGTCGGGCGCTGCTTGACCTGTTGCGTCACGAGCCCTTGCCGGTGGGTGAACTGGCGCGCCGGATGCCGGTGAGCCGCCCGGCTGTATCGCAACACCTCAAGATTCTCAAGGAAGCGCGGTTGGTCCGAGAGCACCGCCGCGGCACGCGGCATTATTTTCGCCTCGATCCCGTTGGATTCGCGGGGCTGCGGGAATATGCGGAGTCTATGTGGCAGGAGGCGCTCGACGCCTTTGCCAACTATGTGGCGCGACAGACCGGGGCGGCGAAATCTCGGGGGCGCACTCGACCGGCTAACGAATGATGGGGGATGACCATGGCAACCAAGTCAGTCTCGGTTGAGCCGGTCGTGAAGACTCTGATGGTGGCGTGTACGCCGGAAGAAGCTTTCCGATTTTTCACTGCCGACTTCGGCATGTGGTGGCCCGCCGCTACTCATTCGGTCGTCGCCTACGCCAGTCAGTTCAAAGACAAGCCCGCCGCTGTAATCTTCGAACCGCGTCTCGGTGGGCGCATCTTTGAGCGAACGCAAACCGGGGAGGAACGCGCCTGGGGCAGCGTGCTCGCATGGCAGCCACCGGCCCGCGTGGCGTTCAGCTTTCACCCAGGACGCGATTCCGAAGAAGCTCAAACTGTGGAGATCACATTCGCTGCAGCGTCGGAGGGAACAAGAGTCGTGCTGATACAGAGTGGCTGGGAGAAACTCCGTGCCAACGCGCAGCAAGCCCGCGACAGCTATGACCGGGGATGGGAGGGAGTATTCATGTCCGCCTACCCCGAACACATAGGAAACAGAAAGCGATGACGCCGTTCGTTCTCCTCGAAGATCCAGTTGCCCGCTCAGCGCGGACCAAAGGGATTTCGGCCCGGAGGATTCAGCGGCGTCGTAATCACGCGCATACCGCAGTCAGGATATCGCTGCGTGCTGTCGACGAATCGCCAGATGGAAGTGAACTGTCGTGATCGCGTTGGGCGCGCGGGCTTGAATACGAGTATACGGTGGATTTTTGGGAATGCGACCGGCGCCAATGATCAAGAAAATGATCGATGATGGGACGTTTTCGGAGAAGGAGCCAGTTCGCCTTCTTGCGCTGAACTCATATGACATTCTCGACACCCCTGAAGAAGAGGTATTCGACGAATTCGCGCGCCTGGCGGCATCCATCATCGGGACGCCCGTGGCGCTGGTGAGCCTGGTGGATGGCAATCGCCATTGGTTCAAGGCCAACGTGGGCCTTACAGCCACGGAGACTCCGGCGACGTGGCGTTTTGTGCTCATGCCATCGGGAGCGTCGATGTTTTTGTTGTCCCGGACGCGTTGAAAGATGAACGCTTTGTCCACAATCCGCTGGTCACCGACGGACCCAAGATCCGCTTCTACGCGGGTGCGCCGTTGATCACCTCCGAAGGGCAGGCGCTGGGCACGCTTTGCGTCATCGACTATGTTCCGCGCGAACTCACCCTGGAGCAAAGTAGCGCGCTGCAGATTTTGAGCCGTCACGTCATGGCGCAGCTCGAACTGCGCCGGCGACTTGGCGCATTTACGCGCGGCGACGCGCCACGCCGGGCGGGAATCGCGGCGCTTCGCCATGCCTTCGATGCGGGTGAATTTCGCATTCACTATCAACCGAAGGTGGACATGCGCAACGGAGCGATCGTGGGAGTCGAAGCACTCATCCGCTGGAACCGGCCCGGCCATGGACTCATCGCCCCAGCGAGTTTTGTCCCGCTGCTGGAGGAGTCCGGCCTGATCCTCGAGGTCGGTGCCTGGGTACTGCGTCAAGCGGCGGCCGACCATCGAGACTGGCTGCAAAAGGGGCTGACGGCGCCGCCAATTGCCGTCAACGTCTCACCTTTGCAATTGAGACGCTCCGACTTTATCGCGGTGCTGGAACGGGCCGTGGGTTCCGACGACGAACGCCGCGTTCCACTCGAGATCGAGATTACCGAGAACGTGTTGATGGACAAGACCGACGAGGTCATCCAGACGTTGAGCAGGATTCGGCAAATGGGCGTTAGTGTAGCGATCGATGACTTTGGGACGGGATATTCTTCATTGCGCTACCTGGCACGTTTGCCGATCGATACGCTGAAGATCGATCGCTCGTTCGTCATGGCAATGACCGAGAACGCGGATGATATGGCGATAGTGCCCAGCATCGTCTCCCTCGCACACGGGCTCGATCTCAAGGTCATTGCTGAAGGGGTGGAGACCGGGGAACAACAGAAACTTCTGCGGCTCTTGAGATGCGATCAGATGCAAGGCTATCTCTTCAGCAAACCGGTTGCGAAGGATGAGCTGGAAAATTTGATGAGAACCGAACGAAGCGAAGGCGCTGCTCAACGGTGTGGGTCACCCCCAAACCCCGAGTTTCCCGAACGACGCCTGATCGGACGCGCGCCAGCGACCCGCAAGTGAGTTGACGTTCCCTTAGGACAACGCAGGGAGACGTCAGACAACCAAGAGTGGAGCGGGCGATGGGAATCGAACGCAGCAGCCCGTGCCCCCTCCGCAATGCGCGCAGTGCCATCGATCGCTATTGAAACCGCTGCCGTGCCCTGTACATTGGCGGGGAGAGATTGCTGCGCCGGTGCCAAACGCACGACAACCACCCGAGAGACAGGTCGATGGCGGAAGCGACTTTTCGAATATCATCGGCTGCGCGGTCACACGGCCTGGGTCTTGCCTGTCTTTTGGTCGCCGCAGGTTCCGCCCTTGGCCAGGATGTTGTCCCGTCAACCGGTGACCCTGGCGTGGACGGGCTTCTCGGTCAGATGACGCTGGCTGAAAAGCTCTCGTTGATCCATGACACACGCGAGGATCCCCGTGACTATCAGGGCCAGGCTGGCTTTATCGGCGGCATCGCGCGGCTGGGCATTCGTGGCTTGCGCCTTGCCGACGGCCCACCCGGGGTTCTGACCCGGGTTCCGGCGCAGGCCGAGACGGCGACCATGGGCGTGGCCGCGACTTTCGACGTCGAGATTGCACGCCTGAACGGGGTGGTGATCGGCAGAGACGCTCGAGCACTCGGCATCGACGTTGCGCTTCAACCTTTCATCAATATTGACCGTGATCTGGCGATGCGTCGGCTTTACAACACGTTCGGCGAAGACCCTCTGCTGACGGGCGCGATGGGCGCGGCAACGATCCGCGGCATCCAGTCGCAGGGTGTCATGGCGATGGCCAAGCATTTCATCGCCTTCGACACGGCCGGAACCAACGTGTGGGTCGATCAACAAGCACTGCATGAGATCTATGCGGCGCCCTTCGAAGCCGCGATACAGGCAGGCGTGGCGTCTGTCATGTGTTCCTACAATCACGTGAACGGTCCCTATGCCTGCGGAAACCCGGACACGCTGAATCGATTATTGCGAACTGAACTGGGATTTCGTGGGTTCGTCACCTCCGACTGGGGCGCGACACACTCCGCGCTGTTCATGAATTCAGGGCTCGACGTCGAGATGATCGACGGCCCTGACAGCACGGGGTTCCAGGAACCCGCGTTCCTGGGTGCCGTCGCCGCGGCCTTGACGCCGCCCGCAACCACGGTCTCGGAAGTATCGGGCGACATCTACGGTGGCAGTATTCCCGAGGAACCCGCCTCGGCCAACCCGGACGATACGGACTACGGGGAGACAGTGCCGGCCGTGGCGATCGAGGCGGCCCTCACAAGCGGTACAGTGACGGAGGCTACCGTGACGCGGGCCGCCGGCCGCGTGCTTCTACAGATGCGGCGGTTTGGGATGCTGGGTGGCCGCCGATCGCATCCGGCGACCCGACGGGTCGTAGCCGCCAATGCGAGGATCATTGAGCACACGGCAGAAGAGGCTGCTGTTCTTCTGAAGAACGCCGAGGGCGCGTTGCCATTGGGAACTGAGGATCTGGATTCGGTCGTGCTGATCGGCCCAACCGCCGGCCAGTTGGACGCGATCGGCATCGCCGGTGAGCGCTCTCTGGGATTGCCCCAGCGTCAGGTCAGCCCGCTCGCGGCCCTGCGCAGGCTATCCGGCAACCCGAACATCCGCTATGCCGTCGACGACGACATGACTGGTTCGCCGATTCCTGCGGGCAACTTCAGCCACGATGGCAAGCTCGGCCTCGAACGCCGCGGATCCGGCGGCTTGGTCAGCGATCCGACCGTCGATTTCACCACGCAGGCTGGAACTGCACTTCCGCCCGACACGACTGCAACGTGGGCTGGGAACCTGGAGATCGAGCGCGCAGGACGCTATTGGCTCTACCTGCAGGCGCTCGGCGCAAATGCGCGACTCTCTATAGATGGCAGGCGCGTCGCGCTCACCGGCGTGTTTCAGGGAGACGTCCATGGCGACATACTGCAGGCAAACCAGGACAACGTCGTGCCGACGACGGACGGGCTCGACAACGTTCGACATGAGGTGCAGATGGAAGCCGGCCCGCACGCGATCAGGCTTGAGATCAGCCCCGATACGTCGCACGCTCCAGTGCAGCTCCGACTCAACTGGTACCCGCCGGAGCAGCGTCGCGCAGATCACGACGCCGCCATTGAGGCGGCGCGGCAGGCTCGAACCGCCGTGGTATTCGCGTGGGCGCGACGCTTCCCCGTCTTCGCACTCCCAGGCGACCAGGACCGGCTCATCGAGGAGGTCGCCGCGGTAAATCCACGCACGATTGTGGTGCTGAACACCAGTCAACCGGTGGCGCTACCCTGGGCCGACCGCGTAAAGGCCATCCTCGAAATGTGGTGGCCTGGAGATGAGGGAGGCTGGGCGACGGGGAAGCTGTTACTGGGCAAAGTGAATCCCGCCGGACGTCTCCCGGTGACCTGGGCTCGGCGGCTTCAGGACTACCCCGCGACGGACCCCCGATTCCCGGAACGCTCCGCGGAGGGAATCGATCACAGGACAACTTACAGCGAGGGCGTCAACATAGGCTATCGCTGGTTCGATCACGAGCGCATTGAACCGCTGTTTCCGTTCGGATTCGGGCTGAGCTATACCCGGTTCGAATATTCCGCCCTGCGCGTCGAGCGAGCCAGGAACGGAGAGTTGCACCTTACCTGCACAGTCAGGAATGCCGGTCATCGGTCCGGCGATGAAGTGCCGCAGGCCTATCTCGGAGCGCCGGCACGAGCGCCGCCGGGAGCGGCGTTTCCCACCCGAAAGCTCGTCGCATTTGATCGGATTCATCTCGCCGCGGGTCGGTCGAAGAGAGTGCGACTGATCGTGCCGCCGCGACAACTGCAATACTGGTCAACGATCGAAGGCCAATGGAAGATCGCCGAAGGCAATCGAACCGTTGGCGTAGGCTCGTCTTCCCGGACGCTTCCGTTGGAAGAGCCGGTCCATATAGCAAACTAAACGGTGGCGTGACGCCCGACGGCCTGCTTGATAGCGCGGCAGGCAGTGACGCGAAACGTTACAACTCAACTTCCGATCGAGGAACTGAAAGCAGCGCTCGATTAGGTCTTGCGACTTCCCGCAAGCAGCAAGCCGGCTCCCACGACTATTGAACCGACGGCCGCCCAGATCGGAACGTCCACGGTTTGCTGCTGTTTCATGGTCATCTCGAGCGGACCAATCTTCGCCTCCCGAGAACTCTTGGTATACGTGAAGCCACCGTAGATCAAGCCCAGAATACCGGCCGCAATCAGAGCAAGCGCAACGACCTTGAGTGCATTCATCATTCGTCCCCCCAGTTCAGAGCGTCGACGCCGGGCAGCATTGAGTTCGCCCGACGTACCCGGCAGTCCGCGCGCCTAGGCGCGGCCGCGCACGACCGTGTGGTAGATCGCGAGCACGACGATCGCGCCGACGACCGCGACCAAAATGCTGTAGAGATTCACGCCCGTGACACCGGCCATGCCGAAGGTTTGAAACAGCCATCCGCCCACCACGGACCCTACGATGCCCAAGATGATGTCGAGCAGCACACCCTCGCCCGTCTTGTTGACGATCTTGCTCGCAATGAATCCGGCGATCAGCCCCAGTACAATCCAGGCAATAAACGACATGGTAAGTCCTCGTCTTGGTTTGATATGTTCGGAGTTGGTCGGCACGGACGCCCAAGGTCCTGCGACAAATCTTCGAATTGATGCAGACGAGGTATCTCGTCGCGGGGGCAGCATGCGCCTTGTAGCTGTTAAGTGCAAAGCTCGAGTCTCTTGAGCAATGCCTGAATACCAAGACCATTCGACATTGTGCACCGGAAATCGCGACGCATGTTCTCCACTGGCCACCCGGCACCGCGATTCAGCGGCGATTGGGATGACCGCAACAGGCCGATTGCGCAGGAAAGCTCCCGAAAGGGCTTCGGTAGGTGAGACCAACGATTGCGCATTTCCGCCGACAGGTGGACTGATGATGAAGTCTTGCAACCCACCCGCAATAGTAGGTTGAGTCTTAGAGCAATCGACGCAGTTCAACTGGGCCGCTATCTCTACACTGAGCCGCAGTAAGGGATGCCAACAACAAGTCATGCCTCCTCGCTGGTGTGACTATGACCTTGATAACGACTTTGTTCCCCAACCAGGCGGCGCGGCTGCTCGAATGCTCCGCCGTTGGCATCTGCGAAATCGATGGCGACGGGCGATGCCAGTACCTGAATCCTGCCTGGGCGCAGCTACTCGGCTATGAAGTGCAAGAATTGGTCGGTGCTGCATTACATAAAGTGATTCATCCAGACGGCAAAGCAAGTGTTCCCGTCGAATGTTCGATCTGCCAAACTCTGGAAAACGCGCGAACCCTGGTTGTTGGTGAACCTGGGCATTGGGCTCACGGCTTATTCTTGCATAAGGAAGGTCACACCATTTCAATGTCATACGCCAATCGGCACGTCGTCACGGATGGTATGCCGACAGTCATGGTGATGTCGTTCCACGACGACCGGCAGTTCGTTTATCTGCGGAACGAGATTCGAGAGCGCACCGTCGAGCTTGAAGCGTCCGAGAGACGCAAGACCGAGTTTATTGCCACTCTAGCGCATGAATTGCGCAACCCCTTGGCTCCGATCCGCACTGCCCTTGAATTGATGCGTAAAGCCGGCGACGACGCAGATTCGATGAGGTTCGTGCGGTAGGTCATGGAGAGGCAATTGACGCAGATGATACGCCTCACCAACGATTTGCTGGATATTTCCCGCCTCACGACCTGTCAGATAACGCTAAGATAAGGAACGAATCGCTCTCGGAGACATAATTCGCATGGCCCTCGAGACTTGTGAGCCGCAGATCGCGGGTAATAGGAATGCGCTCATTCTCGAAATTCCCGCCGAATCGATTTACTTGCAAGGCGATGCGACTCGCCTCGCTCAGGTCTTCACCAATCTTCTCAATAACGCGGCACAATATAGTTCCCCCGGCGACCCGATCTCGGTGCGGGTCAAAGCGGATGGCGCCACGGCGGAAATCGATATCGCGGACGCCGGGGCCGGAATCTCCGCTCAAGCCTTGACGAGCATCTTCGAGATGTTCACGCGGGTTGGGCGGAGTGAGCACGGTATGCACGGGGGTCTGGGGATCGGCCTTCACCTCGCACGTCGCCTAGTGGAGATGCACGGCGGTCGCCTCGTCGCATCGAGCGAAGGGCTCGGTAAGGGGAGCCATTTTCTTGTTACCTTGCCGTTGACGGAATCCATCGATGAAGAGCAAATGTGCGAAGATCGTCAGGCATCGGCCGGAGCACCAAGCTCCGCTCGAGTATTGCTCGTCGATGATAATGTGGACGCAGCGGTTTCCTTGAGCCTGTTGCTTCAGTTGGGCGGACACACGACGCAAGTGGCGCATGGTGGTTCAGAAGCGCTCCAGCGAGTCGGCGAGTTCAAGCCCGACCTTGTGCTGCTCGACCTAGGGCTACCCGGTATGAGCGGTTACGAGGTGGCACGCGCGATCCGAGCGAGACCGCAACTCGGGCGGCCACTCTTGGTGGCAGTCACCGGCTGGGGTGCCCCCGATGATCGCTTGAAATCGAAGCAGGCGGGGCTCGATGACCATCTGACAAAGCCCGTTGATATCTCGACGATTGAGCATATGATACGGAGCTGGCCCGTTGGACACGAAGCGAGTCTCGTACGACCCTTTGAATAGGGCGGCAAGATCGATCCATTGAGTCAAGGTTTGTCGGTCAGGGCAACATTTTGCGCGTCAGCTGGAGATGAATTGCAAGACGCCGCCCCTGGGGAACTAGCCGCGTTGGCCGACCATATTGCCGACCGGAGCGAGGAACTGGTGCGTTCATGGCAGCGTGCCGTTCAACGCGATCCGCAACTTACCGAGGGCGATTCTCTGCCCCGGTCCGAGCTCATTGATCACATTCCGGCGCTGCTCGCCGCCTTCGAGCGAAGCGTCCGGCATGCTGAGAGCAAGGGAACGGATCCCGCTCATATTTACGGCGAGGCGGCCGCGGCCGCACACGGACTGCAACGGTGGAAGCAGGGTTACAATTTGCGGGAAGTGGCCCGCGAACTGGGCAAGCTCAACGAAAGTGTCGTCTTGGAACTGAGCACGTATCCCTTGGTCCATGCGGAGTTTTCCATTGCTGGCCTCCGACGCGCCCAGCAAATCTGGACGGTGCTTTACAATACCTGCATTGAGGAGAGCGTGAGCCAGTACTTTGCGATGCAGCAACAAGAGGCTGCGGGTCACGTCAAGGATCTTGAGAGTGCACTGGAGCAGATTCGCGAGTTGGAGCAGCAGCGCGGCGAGGTATGGCAGCAAGCCGCGCATGATCTACGCGGGAACTTGAGCGTCGTCGCCAATGTGACGGTCGGGCTGACGCGTCCCGGGCCGAACGCCGAATACCGCGACGAGTTCGTGCGCATCCTAATGCGCAACGTCACCTCTCTCCATCATTTACTCGACGACGTAACGGGTCTTGCGCGCTTACAGGCCGGGAGCGAGGCACGTCGAATCGAAGCGCTCGATGTCACCACGCTCCTGCAAGCTCTTTGCGAGGGTATCCGACCGCTCGCCGCGGAGCGCGGTCTCTACCTTACGTGTCAAGGACCCGATGGCTTGGCAGCCGATGGGGATGCGGTGAAGATCCGCCGCATCGCCCAAAACCTGATATTGAACGCGGTGAAGTATACGCATCAGGGCGGAATCACCGTGAATTGGGGCGACAGTAGCGTCGAAGATCCGAAACGCTGGATATTAGGCGTCTCGGACACGGGTCCCGGATTTCCTACAGACTCTGGTAAACCCCTTGCGGCCGCGCTCGACGCAGGCTCCGAACCGGCGGCGCCGGTTTCGCCGACGGCGGAAGGCGCGAGCATGGCCGGCACTACGTCGATCATCGCTTCCGAGACGAGTCCGGCGCCCGGTGAGCCCGGCGAAGGGATCGGCCTGTCCATCGTTAAGCGCTTGTGCGAAATGCTCGATGCGACCATCGAGATGCAATCAGTAGTCGGCGTGGGAACGAGCTTTCGCGTTTTCTTCCCACGTCATTACAATGGCTGAAGCCAGTACACTGGCCTGGGATCGCCCCCGGTCAGTCGACGAGAGTGCGACTGATCGTGCCGCCGCGACAACTGCAATACCGGTCAACGATCGAAGGCCAATGGGTGACAAAGGCCGACACGGCGCCCATCCTGGGCGCGGAAAATTCACAGGCCTGGAAATTGCACCATCGGATTCGAGTTCCGGCTCAAAGGCGGCCGGGGAACGGGAGCACGAGGGACTCTCGGCATTGGTGCGGTCGTAGTCGATGCACCCGTCGGGCGTGACCGAACCGGAGCTGCGAGATACGTGCTAAGAGTTGCTTAACTGTGCAATTTTTTGCGACGGCGAACGGGGCATACCCAGTCTGCTGAGATGTTGCGGAATGTTTCGCTTCAACGTGGTTAAACCACGGACGTGCCCCCAGTCTTTTTGTGAGCCTGATGCTCGGAATCGGAACTCCGAAAGTCACCCGCCGACTTCGAGTCACCTCCAGCCGACGGCAATTCACCAAATTGATTCGCGCGGTCTTCTCCGTTGGAGCCATCCACCATGCCACGTGGCGATCCGACCACCGGTCGAGTCACTAGTATCAGCGAGGCACGATGCCAGTCACATCATCGGGGTCGAAGCTGATCCCGGCATCCTTCTTCGGGATGCCGCTCGGACTCAGGCGAAAGCCGGAGGCGACAACGCCCATACTGTATGTTCCCAACATGGCCGGAAGTGTGGTTTTTGCGGGCGCCGCAACAGCCATGGGCCATCCGGAGATCGGTTACGGGTTATCACAAGCCTTCACCATCACTCATTTCGTGCGCGGCCGCTTACTGCCCGGGGCCGTTACTGCGGGGGTGAGCGGACTTTTTTGATAATCTACCTGTCACGACGGCTACGACGACCGGAATCATGCGGCGCAGCGGGACTGAACTAGGTGATCCGTCGCCAGCCGCCCCGGCGATCGCTGCTCGCCTCCGGGCTAGCGTACCAACCGGCCTTGCTCTGCTGTCGCTTTGGGTTTTGGTGCAGCCGCGTCCCGCCTGGGCGCAGGCGCCCTTTTACACGGATGACACCGGCGTCGCCGATCCCGGCATGCTGCACGTGGAAGCATCCGATGAACTCGACGCACTGCAGTCCATGCAATACCCCGACTTGCGCCAGAACACTGCTACTCTGAAGACCAACGTCGGTCTGCCCCATGGCCTGGAACTCGATCTCGATTTCCCGTACATCGCCATCGACCGCGCTGACGTCACATCGAGTTCCCGGGGCATCGGCGACACCAACCTCGGCGTCAAGTGGCGGATTCGCGAAGGTTCCGCTACATCCCACAGTCCTGCACTGGCAGCGAGCTTCTACACGGAGTTTCCCACTGGCGATTCGCGGCAGAACCTTGGATCTGGCCTGATCGACTACTGGCTCAATTTGATTGCACAGGTGCCCGCGTCGGAACGGACCCGCGTCACCGTCAATCTTGGCATTCTGTTCGCTGGCAATACCAGCACCGGCGTCGTCGGTATTGAGACCACGCGAGGGCATGTCTACACGGGAGGGCTGTCCGTCCTGTGCGATGTGAGTCCGCGCCTCACCCTTGGAGGCGAGGTCTACGGAGGCATCGCGGATACCGTCGGCCTCGACAGAACGCAACTGCAGAGCATGCTGGGCGCGCAATATACAGTCCACGAGGGTCTCTCCCTATATATCGGTCTGATCGCCGGCACGTATGCCGCGAGCCCGCGGATGGGCGGCGTAATCGGCTTTGCCGTTGATTTTCCGCACCTGTTCTACGCATCCGACCGAAGCGCCACGCAACGCTCGGCCCGCGCCCCCGGCGACAGCCGGTCCCGCTTAATTATACCTTCGACAGGAGAGTTCCATGATTTTTAATCCCGACGTGCTCAGTGTGCCGCTATGCGCCATGCTAGATACGGAGGAGAGCATCGTACTCGCGGCGCAGGTCGGACTGACGGGAATTCGCTCCGCGCGAGCGGATCTACAAACAGGGACAGCCCGGAGGCCAGGCCTACGTGTCGCTCTCGTACAAGCGCTGAACTCCCGCCCTCCGCTATGAGACGATCGCGCTGCCAATTCACGCTCCAGGACAAGGCCCGTCAAGCGCACGCCACTCGCTCATGGCAAAGGATCGACAGATGCTGAAGATCTACTGGTCGCAGTCACACGCGCCGAAAACCTGGAAACCGGGAACCGCGATGACAGATACCCCCGTATGGCTCGATCTAATCAATCCAAGCGAGGATGAGCGGCAACAGGCCAACCACTATATCGACACGCCGCTCCCGACACGCGCGCAGACCAGCGCGCTCGAACTCTCCAGCCGTTTGGTTTCCTCGGAGCACACACTGCGGGTGAATATTCCCTCATTTGTTCGGGCGGAAGGCGAGCACGGGCCGTCAACGCCGCTCGGGTTCGTCCTCACTCCCACAATTCTGGCCACCCTGCGCTACGCGGATTCGCTCGCTTTCGATCACGTGGCTGCTTCGTTTCCCAATAAGGATGCCGGCAAGGCATCCACTGACATATTCCTTGCTTTGCTCGAGAGCATCGTAGACGTGGGCGCCGACCGCATAGAATTCATCTCTGGGGAATTATCGAAGCTCTCTCAATCCATCTTCTCAGAAGAGACGGACCGCCGGCGGCTACTGCGCCGCGCGCTGTTCGAGCTCGGGTCGATGCAGCGTCAGATCATTCAAATTCGTGCGGCATTGCTGGGCGTGTCGCGCGTGGTGACGTACTTGTGTGACGCGTCACCTTCCTGGATCAGCCACAAGTTGCATTCGCAATTTAAGATCGTCCATGCCGACATCGGCTCCTTGAACGAATTCGATCAGCAAATCGGTGAGCGTCTGCAATTTATACTTGACGCCGTCCTTGGATTCATCAACAACGACCAAAACGATATCATGCGAGTGCTCACCGTAGTGTCGGTGGCGACCGTGCCGCCGATGATTTTGGCTGGCATTTGGGGCATGAATTTCAAGTCGATTCCCGAATATGACTGGCCCCACGGCTATGCATTTGGGCTCACGATGATCGCCATCAGCATGATCGTTCCCCTGCTCGCCTTCAGAATGAAGCGGTGGATCTAAGCGATTTCAGCGTGTGACTGTACGTGTGAATGCTTCGTCTCCCTGCGGATCCCTACTTATCCAGAGAGTGGAGCGGGCGATGGGAATCGAACCGACGGCAGCGGCGCGTCTGGAGGCTCAAAACATGGCCTTCGGCGGAATTGGCAGGCCCAAGTGCGATGGGCGTGCGAGTTTTTACGGAATGTGGGGCCATGTAGGGCTACGTAAGGAACGATAGTCACCGCCTATG
>Ga0302320_10013517_pt1 | contig 17056 bp, 15 predicted proteins | sample Bog_T0_3_FD_202130 | JGI IMG/M metagenome (GOLD analysis project Ga0302320, IMG submission 202130) | Peat permafrost microbial communities from Stordalen Mire near Abisko, Sweden - Bog_T0_3 | ecosystem: Environmental > Terrestrial > Soil > Wetlands > Peat | place: Sweden: Abisko, Stordalen Mire... | reverse complement strand
CGAACGCGACGCCGGAGAAAAAATTGCGCGCGTTCGTGCATTCCTTCCTGCTGCGAATTTTTGACAAAGGCCCGACGGCGTGGCATGGGAAGCTCATGTCCCGCGAAATGATCGAACCGTCGGCGGCACTGGATTCGCTCGTCGAGGAGCGGATGCGCCCGATGGCCGGCCAGCTTTGGCAGATCGTCGCGGACGTTCTGGATTGCCCGCTGAACGACGAGCGCGTGCGGCTCTACGCCTTCAGCGTCGTCAGCCAATGTGTGTTTTATCATCATTGCCGGCCGGTCGTTTCGCGGTTGTTTCCAAACGAACGACCGCTCGACGCGGCGGGCATCGAGCGGCTGGCCGACCACATCACGCGCTTTTCGCTGGCGGCGATGAAGCATCTGCCCGCGGCGAAACATTGAACATTTTGAACAGCGTATGAAAAAACTGAAAATCATTCTGGCGCTGGCATTGGCCGGTTTTGCCGCCAGCGGAAACGCGGTCGCGCAGGGCGCCGACACCAACTCGGCCGCGTGGCTTACCCAGCCGTTGTCGCTGCTGCAGGCTTTGAACATCGCCTTGCAGCAAAATGCCACGATTCTCAAGGCCAACAACGACCTCGAAGCGTCCTACGGCGTGGTGGTGCAGACGCGCGCGATCGCGCTGCCGCAGTTGATCGCGAGCGGCCAATACAAGGACACCGACCGGAATGCGATTGAGAACATACCCTTTGCGCCCAGCACCCCGGATCAAAACTGGAACGCGGGCTTGCAGATTGTCCAGTCCATTTACCAGGGCGGCAAGCTGGTGGCGGCGGTGCGCGCGGCCAAGGTCACGAAGCAGCAGGCGCTGGCGCAATATCAAGCCACGCTCACGGACACTCTGCTGGCCGTGCGGCTGGCCTATTACGACATCCTGCTGGCGGCGCAACAAATCACCGTGAACGAGGCTTCCGTCAACCTGCTGCAAAAGGAGCTGGACGATCAGCAACGCCGTTACGACGCGGGCACCGTGCCGCATTTCAACGTGCTGCGCGCCAGCGTTTCCGTGGCCAATGCGCGTCCGCCCTTGATTCAGGCGCGGAATAATTATCGCATCGCCAAAAACAATCTGGCCAATCTGCTCGGCTATAATCTGCCGCGCGACATCTGGGAAAATATTCCGCTGAAGCTGACCGACACGCTTGACGCGACGCCGTATCAAATCAATTTGCCCGACGCTCTGCAACAGGCGCTGACCAAGCGCCCCGAACTGGCCGCGTTGCGCAATACGGAGGAATTGCAGAAGCTCAACATCACCGACGCCTCGTCCGGCTACAAACCGAACCTCTCGATTTTTGCCGGCTACAACTGGTTGAACAGACAATTTGGCAACCCGCCCACCTATGCGACCCCCGGCCCCAATGAATATCTCGATGGCTGGAACGCCGGGGCGCAAATGAGCTGGGATATTTTTGACGGCATGTTGACGCACGGCAAAGTCGTCCAGGCCAAAGCGCTTTACACCAAATCCATCACCGCCGTGGACGAGGAAATGCGCAACATCGAACTGGAAGTGCGCACCGCCTATTCCGATTTTCTCGAGGCGCAGGAGGTTTTGGAATCGCAAAAGACCGTGCAGGACGAGGCCGAGGAAGCCCTGCGCGAAGCCAACGCCCGCGCCGACGCCGGCACCGGCACGCAGCTCGACGTGCTCGACGCCGAAAATTCGCTCACGCAGGCGCGCAGCACGCAGGTGCAGGCGCTGCACGATTACGACGCCGCGCGCGCCCGGTTTGAACGCGCCATCGGCGCGGACATGGTGCAAAGTGCGACGGCGAAATAATCTCTGGACGGAAGCGGACGGCAATAATAGATTCGCGACGCTGGCCAGGAGCGGACACGCCGCCTTTGCTGGAATGGTTTTGGCAATTGTTCGGACAAGCTTATGCGCGAAAAAAAGTTAAAAACGAAATTCAGCCGAATCTCCAGAAAGGATAGGCTGCAAACCGGGGTGTCCATTATTTGTTAGGCCAACTTGCACATGAGTGCCATATATCCAGCCACCCTATGCTGCATGACGATAGCGTTGTGGTGGTTCACTGTTTGGTATGCCCACCGTTTGCTCCATGCCTTTTGTGACCGCTTCCCATCGATTGCGCAGAAGGAGATTCCATACGCTTTTGACCGATTTGCTCACCCTGAAAAAGCCATCTTTTTCTTCCGACGCAGAGCAGCCGAAGTTACAAGCGCTGACCCCAAATTGTCACGCCAGCGGAAGCGGTTCATTGGTTTGTCGGTTGCCTCGGTAATATTTCCGCTTCTTTGGTTTGCGCCGCTGTTTATCTTTGCAGTTATTATGTCGCACAAATGAATCGTTGGCTAATATCAGGATAGCCGGCAAGACCGTTTGATGGTGGCGGGCAAAATCTGTCGGGTGAATGCCATTTGCCATTGCAGCGGCGGCGGATTTCGGGGATTTTGTCGCGGTGAAAATTCAACGCGCGTTGCTCTCCGTTTCCGACAAGACCGGCCTCATTCCTTTCGCCCAAATCCTGGCGCAGGCCGGCATTGAAATCATTTCCACCGGCGGCACCGCCAAGTCGCTGCGCGAGGCCGGCCTCGCGGTCAAGGACATCAGCGAGCACACCGGCTTTCCCGAAATGCTCGACGGTCGCGTCAAGACGCTGCACCCGAAAGTCCACGGCGGCCTGCTTTACATCCGCGGCAACACCGCGCATGAGGCGGCGGTGCACGCCCACGGCATTTCGCCGATTGATCTGGTGGTGGTGAATCTGTATCCGTTCGAGGCGACGGTCGCGAAGCCCAACGTCAGCCTACACGACGCGATTGAAAACATTGACATTGGCGGGCCTTCGATGCTCCGCAGCGCCGCGAAAAACCACGACAGCGTGACGGTGGTGGTGGACCCGTTCGATTACCACGAAGTGGCGGAACAAATTTCGGAAACCGGCAACACGACGCTGGAACTGCGCCGCAAGCTGGCGGCGAAAGTTTTCGCGCGCACGGCGGCTTACGACGCGGCCATCGCGGCGCATTTGCAAAAGGAATTTGCCACCGACAAAAATTCGCTGCCGCTGGTGCTGACGATTTCCGCGCCATTGGCCCAGCCGTTGCGTTACGGCGAGAATCCGCACCAGACGGCGGCGCTTTACGGCAAGTTCCACGACTATTTCAAGCAACTGCACGGCAAGGAGCTTTCCTACAACAACATTTTGGATTTGACGGCGGCGGCGGCGCTCATCGCGGAATTCCGCGAGGACGCGCCGACGCTGGCGATTTTGAAACACACCAATCCGTGCGGCGTCGGCCAGGGCGCCAATTTGCGCGAGGCGTGGGACAAGGCGTTTGCGACGGACAAGCAGGCGCCGTTCGGCGGGATCATCGCGGTCAATCAGCCGCTCGACGGCGCGTGCGCGTCGGCCATCGCGGAAATTTTCAGCGAGGTCATCGTCGCGCCGGAATTTTCGGCGGAGGCGATGGCGGTGTTGCAGAAGAAAAAAAACCTGCGGCTGCTGCAAATCCTGAAATGCCCGTCGTCCGCGCAGCCGTGGGACGTGCGGAGCGTGGGCGCGGATTCATTTTTGCTGCAACAGCGCGATTTGAAAACGACGGCGGCAGCCGATTTGAAAATTGTGACGAAGCGGCAGCCGACGGCGGCGGAGCTGAAGGCGATGCTGTTCGGCTGGCGCGTGGTGAAGCATTTGAAATCGAACGCGATTCTTTATGTCGGCGAAGGCCGGACGCTCGGCACGGGCGCGGGGCAGATGAGCCGCGTGGATGCCAGCCGCATCGCGGTGTGGAAGGCGGGCGAGGCGAAGCTGCCGCTCGCCGGCAGTGTGGTTTGCAGCGACGCCTATTTCCCGTTCCCCGACGGGCTCCTCGCGGCGGCGGATGCGGGCGCGACGGCGGCGATTCAGCCCGGCGGTTCGGTGAGGGATGCGGAAGTCATCGCGGCGGCGGATGCGCGCGGTATGGCGATGGCGTTCACCGGTGCGCGGCATTTCCGGCATTAGCCAAATCATTCTCGTCCTCGATTTTTTCGATTGCGAGGACGAGGACGAAAAATTCAGCGGATGAGCCAGTAAATCAGGGCGAATTGGGCGGCGGTGACGGCGACGACAAGCGCCCAGACGAAAAGTTCGCGGAGGCGCAGACCGCGCTGACGGGCGGCGGCGAGCCAGAATTGCAGTTTGGCGGAGCCAAGCGTGATGGTGTCGCCGTTGCGGAGAATTTGATTCTGGAACGGCCCGCCGTTGACGGCGATCAGGGCGCCCGGCGCAACCGCAAGGTTGAAACCGCCGCTTTGAAATTCGAGCGCGAGGTGTTGATTCCAGACGCCGTCATCTTCGAGCTGCAAATGGTTTTCCGGCGCGCGTCCGACGCTGAAAGGAAAATGTCGGACAGCCGCCCGGCTGCCCGCCTTTTTTCCCGAAAGGACATTGAGTTGAATCATCAGAAAATCCGCCGTTCCACGGTGACCTGGTCGTTGGGATAAACCGGCGGATCCATCGCCGGGTTCTGGAGGGCTCCATCGTAATCCACCCGGATGCGCTGGCCGTTGCTGGAATGGTTGAGCCAGACTTTTCCATGGTTGGCAAAATCGGTCAGGCCGCCGGCGGATTGAATGGCCTTGGTGACGGTGGTGCCGTCCACGTAAAGCTGCTTGCCGGGAGCTTTGACTTCGCCGCCGACGTAATACACGCGGTCGCCGGATTTCACGGTGACGGTCAGGCGGACATAATATTGTGGAACGTAGCCGTCGTGAATTTCATTTTGCAATTCGCCGGCGGTTTTGCCGACGGCAGTCACGGCGCCGATGAGCGGCAGGGTGATGGTGCCGTCCTCCTTGATGGGCTCCTCGTGGGAAGGGATGTCAACCAGCGAGCCGGAGAAGGTCACAATGACCGTTTCGCCAACACGAAAGCGGGCCACATCCGCGCTGGTGGGGGGCGAGGAAAGCGAGGTTCCGCCGGCGGTCGGCGGTTGGGAGTTAGCCGACATGGGTTGGCCTTGCGACGGCGAGCTGCAGCCGGTGAAAAACAAGCCTGCGACCAGCAATGCGCAGGCGAATAATCCGCGAACAAATAATTTCATGGGCGCTAATCCTTGCGAAAGTGGGGACGCAATCAATACTTTTGTTTGACTTTATCCGGGCCGGTTTCACCGCCGGAGCCTTTTTCCCGGGCTTCGGCATCCTGTTCCTCCTCGTTCTTGGAGTAGTAATAATAGCCGTGGTAGTAGCCGCTGTAGTAGTAGTAGCTCTCGTCCTGCGACATGTTGATGTTGTTGAGCACAATGCCGATGAGCGTGCCGCCGACTTTTTCAATCATCTGTTTGGCGCGGATGTTCATCGGCTGCGGGTAGCGGCGGTATTGAATGACCTGGATGACCATGTCAATTTCGCTGGCCAGAATGGCGGCGTCGCTCACGCCCATGATTGGGGGCGAATCGAAGAACACAAAATCGTAGCGCTGCTTCAATTCGGCAACCATGTCCTTCATCGCCGCGGAGCCGAGAATATTCATGGAACTGCTCGGCAGTTTGCCGCTGGCCAGAAGGTCGAGCGTCGGAACGCTGGTCCGTTGGATGACCTCTTCCAGGGTGTTTTGCTTGAGCAGATAATTGGTCACGCCCAGGCTATTGCTGACCTTGAGAACTTTGTGCAGAGTCGGGCGGCGGAGGTCCGAATCCACCAACAGCACGCGCTGGCCGGCCTGGGCGAAGACGGTGGCGAGGTTGACCACGGTGGTGGACTTGCCTTCGCCCGCGCCGGCGCTGACGACGACGCAGGAGTTGAGCCGGTCGTCCTTGCGCGAGAACAGGAGGTTGGTGCGCAAGACGCGGTAGGCCTCGGCGTGCTGGCTTTCGGCGCCTTCTTCCATCAAATAGCCGACATTCTGCGGGATGACGCCAAGCACCGGCGCCTGGAGGGCGCGCTCAACGTCGTCAATGGTTTTCACGCTGGTGTCGAGATATTCAATGAAAAAGGCCAGACCGACGCCAACCATCAAACCGATGACGATGCCGAGGATGATGTTCAGCGTTTTATTCGGACGGGCCGCGGTCTTGGCCGGCTGGGCCTGGTCAATGATGGTCACCATGGTTGACTTGGGGATTTCCAGGTCCAGTTTTTCCTCCGCGATTTTTGCCTGAAGCAGCTTGTGGAATTCGATCATGTTTTCCAGTTTGCGTTTTAATTCCCAGTAAGGCAGGCCCCGTTGGGCTTCGTCCTGATCCTTTTGCATGGCGGCCATGACCGTGGCGGTTTGCGCGTCCAGCCCGGCCTTCGACGATTTCGCCTGGGTGGCCAGACCATCCATCAGGCCGGTGACGCGGGCGTTAATTTCCGTGTTCAATTCATCCGCCATTTTTTGCTGGCGCATGACATCCGGATGATTTGTGCTGTAATCCACTTTCAACTGGGCCAGGCTTTGTTCCGCCTTGTGCAACTGGTCCAACAATCCACTTAACGCCGGATCCGAAAACATCGTGGGGAGAACGTCCCGCAGTTCCACCGGGTTCGTTGCTTGCAACGCCTGCAACCCGGTCAACTGCGCATTCAATTTTATGTAATCCCTTTCCTGTTCAATCTCATTGGCTTTGTATTGCGATACTTGCTGCGAGCTGAGCGTTGGCGTTGGCGCGAAAGATTGGGGGTCGTTGTCAGTAATCTTCAAATCCTCGCGCAACTTGTCCACGACGGCGTTGGTCTGCTGAATGCGATCCTCCTCCGCCTGGAATTCCGACATCAGGACCGAGATGCCATTCGTCGTGTTCGACTTCCGCAGATCGAGGCGGTAATCCTGATAAGCCGTGGCGATGCCGTTGGCCAGATTCGCGGCTTCGGCCTTGTCCTCGCTGTAAATGGTGATGTCAATCAACTTGGTGTTGCGCTCCGGACTCAAGTTCATGCGCTGCTTGAGCAGTTGCATGGTGTCTTCCGTCTTGAGCGGCTGGCCGCCGTTGTATTTTGCGCCCCATTTATTGTTCAAATCCAACGTCTCAATCACCCGGCCCAGCACTTTTTCCGACTGCATCTTCTCAAATTCGGTCTGGATGAAATAAGGGTCGTAGCCGACGCCGGCATACGCCTGGCCGCCGCCCATGGGCTGGATGTCGTTGACGTCGGGATTGATTTCGATCCGGGCCGTGCTGGAATACGATGAGGGCAGGATGAACGTGACGACGGTGGCGGTGATGGCGATGAGCAGGAAGACCGAGATGATGACCGTCTTGCGGATGCGGATGATGCGCCAGTAGTCAAGAAAATGCAGGCTGGCTTCCGGCGGCGGCTGGTTTTTTACTGGTTCCATATGTGTCGAAAAACAATGGGAGACAGGGTAATGACCCTGCTCCCGTTCAAATCGTTCAAAATATTTTGCCTGATGCCCTGGCTTGGCTCAAGAACTTAATCCGCCCTTAATAGGTCGCGCTGACGCCCAAATAAACGCGGTTGCGTGTGTAGTCCTGCCCCGGCGCGGCGGTTGTATACCAATCGAAATTGTAACCAAGATCCGATGAGAAGTGACGGTTGAAGGCGTAGGACAGGTTCACGCCCAGATTGTAAAACTGCGCGGATTGATCGTTATACGCGCCCTGGTTGTAGGTGGAATATTGAAAATGCCCCACCAGGCTGCCCATGAGTTTGGGGGTCAACGCCTGATTGAGGGAGCCGTAAGCCACCGTGCTTTCCTGGTCCAAGGTGATCTGTCCTTGTGAATTTACCGAAACCGTGTCCGTGGCGTTTCGCGATTGCGTCACCCCCAACTGCGCGTAGCTCCCGGCGGCATAGGTGTAAATCATCGAGGCATCCGCGTAAGGCGACAACGAACTGGTGGAATTCGGATCGTTGTAATAATCAGTGTATTGCACGCCCACATTGGCATTGCCCGTCAGATTTTCCAAGAATTTGTGCTGCACCCCCACGTAGCCGAAGTGCGACCGGCTGTCACGACTGTCGCTGTAATAAACATAAGGATTAGCCAAATTCGCGTTTTCGGCAATCGGCTCGTCACCCAAGTAATGAGCCATGCCAAATTTATAACCGATGAGAGCGGTCGTGGTCGGCAAAACGACCCACTGCAACTCCAGTCCAAAGGTCGCTTCATTCCGATTCAAACTGCCGGCGTAACTGGGATTACTATACGGAGGGGCGGTGTTGCCTCCGCTGTTCTCATAGTTGTAGAACGAGTCTTGGGCGGACAACACGGTGCTGAACTCCCGTGTCCAGTCCGTGTGCAACGAGCCGTTCACCGTGTTGGCGATGTTATTTCCTTCCACGCGCTGTGGTATTGCCGTGCCGCTAGCCGACAGCGCCGGATCCTGCGACACCGTGAACGTGTCCTCAAGCCTCGACTCCCAACGCGGCGTGAACGCATGATCCAGCCACACATCCAATTGATGGGTCTGGTCAATCGGGTTTTGATTGTTTTGTTGCCGCTGCTGATAATAATAAAGCCCGTAAGAGTAACGCAGCCCGATTTCCGTTTGCTGCAACGGCATGTTCAGGCCGAATGACGGATTCACCTCAAATCCCGCGCTGCCTTGCTTCTGTGTCGTCGTGTTATAATTGTCATCGTAAAATCCACGCAAGGTTGCCGAAAGGGTCCACATCTTGGAATTGTCCGTGGCATCCGGGGCATAAGCAGCATGAAGACTGGCGACTCCGGCTGTTGCCAGCCCCATCGAGACAAAAAGTTTTTTCATAGCGCGGTGTTCTTGTGTTCTTGTGTTCTGTTCTTTCTATGGACGGTCCGAGGCTCTTTTTCACTCAAAAAAAAGCACCCAAACCGATGACGATTACCAAACTAGCAGAAAAGCGACCTCGTTGTCAAAACATTTTTTACGCTAAATTATTCACCGGGCGCAAATCAGTTTTTGGAGGGGTCAGTTTTGGAATGTGGGAATAGGAGTAGCCCACGCGCTGGCGCGCTCCGGCAACCGCCGTGAAGATGGACGACAAGGCCGGCGGCATGGCGGTCTTCAGCTTCTTTGAGCTTACGACCGTTTTTCAGATGCGCATCGAACAATTGACGCCGCCGATGCTCGTGCGCTGGAAATGCACCGGGGGCACCTCGCCGGATTGGGTCGGCACCACGCAGGAATACATCCTCGCACCGCGGCCCGACGGCGAAGTGCTGTTGAAATTCTGCCACGGCGGCTGGGAACGCGGCGGCGACCATTGCTATTTTTGCAACACGACTTGGGGACATCTGCTCGTCTGTCTGAAGGATTACGCCGAGCGCGGCGTGAAGAATCCTTACTTCACTTAATTCCAAATGCTTTGACGCGGCAAGGAGCAACCTGTTCGCGGACCGCCGTTCGGGATTGAAATGGGCGCGGCTTCCCTGCATCCTCGCCGCGATGAAGCATCTCGTCCAGGCCCGGAAAGTTTTTGACATCGAACTCGCCGCGCTCAAGGCCGTGCGCGCACAGCTTGATGCGTCGTTTGATGAAGCGGTGGAAATCATTGCGGACGCGCTGGCGCGACGCGGCAAAATCATCGTCGTCGGCATCGGCAAATCCGGCAATATCGGTCAGAAAATCGCCGCCACGCTCACCAGCACCGGCTCCACCAGCGTCGTGCTCAACAGCGTGGACGCGCTCCACGGCGACCTCGGCATCATCGCCGATGGCGACGTGATTCTCGCGTTGAGCTATTCCGGCGAGTCGGATGAATTGCTCAATTTGCTGCCGGCGCTCAAAAGATTTTCCGTCAACATCATTTCACTCACCGGCAATTTGAAATCCTCGCTGGCAAAACACAGCGATGTGGCGCTCAACGTCAAAGTCCCGAAGGAAGCCTGTCCGTTCAACCTCGCGCCGACGGCGAGCACGACGGCGGCGCTGGTGATGGGCGACGCGCTGGCGATGGCGGTGTTGCAGGCGCGCGGCTTCAAGCAAAAGGATTACGCGCGGCTGCATCCCTCCGGCGCGATTGGCCGCGCGATGCTGCTGAAGGTTGGCGACATCATGCGCACGGGAAATCGCAACGCGATTGCCGATGAAAATATGACGGTCAAGGAGGCGCTGCTTGTGATGACGCACGCCAAATCCGGCAGCTTGAGCGTGGTCAACGCGCGCGGCAAGCTCGCGGGCGTTTTCACCGACGGCGATTTCCGCCGGCACATGGCGGGTGATGACAATCTGCTTTCGAGGCCGCTAAAAAACGTCATGACGCGCAATCCGATCTGCATTTGTCACGAGGCGCTGGCGGTTGAGGCCTTGAAAATTTTCAACGAGCGGAACATTGACGATTTGGTCGTCGTGAACGCGAAACGCGAGCCGGTGGGCCTGGTGGACTCGCAGGATTTGCCGAAGCTGAAAATCATGTAGCAGGGGACGTGAGTCCGCTCATTTTCTAAATGGAGCCGGCTCACGTCGGCTGCTACAGCGTTACTCCAGGCCGCAATTTTTCCGCGCGCGTTTCAAGACCTGTTGCGCCAGGCCGCGAGCTTTCTTTGCGCCATCAACAAGCACGCTGTTGACGTGATCCAGGTTTGCCGCGAGTTCGGCGCGCTTCTTCCGCGCGTCGGCAAAATAACTCCAATAATTCTCAAACAACGCCTTCTTCAGATCGCCGTAGCCGAGGCCGCCGGCACGCAGACGGTTTTCAAAATCCTGCGCCACGTCCGCCGGCGCGATGAGTTTGAGCAATTGCAGGGCAAGATTTTTTCCCGCGTCGGGTTTGGGTTCGGCGGGCGTGCGGCTGTCCATGACGATGCCCATGATTTTTTTGCGGATGGCTTTTTCGTCGCCAAAAATTTCAATCGTGTTGCCGTAGCTCTTGCTCATCTTCTGGCCGTCGGTGCCGGGGACGACGGCAACCTCGTCGCGGATTTGCGGTTCGGGAATCACGAACGTCGGGCCGTAGGCTTCGTTGAACTTGATGGCGATGTCGCGCGTCATTTCAACGTGCTGCTTCTGGTCGCGCCCGACCGGCACGATGTTTGAATCGTAAATCAAAATGTCCGCCGCCATGAGCACCGGATAGGCGAACAGGCCGTGGCTCGGCGCGATGCCCTTGGCGGTCTTGTCCTTGTAGCTGTGCGCCCGTTCGAGCAATCCCATCGGCGTGACGGTCGAAAGCAGCCACGTCAGCTCGGTCACTTCCGGCACGTCGGATTGGCGGAAGAAGACGGTCCGCCGCGGATCGAGGCCGCACGCGAGAAAATCCAGCGCCACGTCCAGGGTGTTCTTGCGCCGCGCGATGGCGTCGGTCAGCGACGTCATGGAATGATAATCTGCGATGAAATAAAACGCCTCGCCCTTTTCCTGAAGGTCGAGGGCCGGGCGCATCATCCCGAAATAATTTCCGAGATGCAGCGCGCCCGAAGGCTGGATGCCTGACAAAATTCGCATGGGGAAAGTTTAACCGCAAAGAGCGCAAAGAACACAAAGAAAAAATTGCCGGGTTGAAATGCCATCCGGGAACCGCTTTTCCAACTTCGTGGAAAACAAACAGTCATGCTGAAAGTTCAACCGCGTTGCACCGCCGGCCAATCGGTTCAGAAAGCTCTGGATAAATTGCAGGAAGATTGGCTGGACAGGTCAAGGCAGGCCCGGCCGCTTGGTCGGCTTAAAAACTCCGCTCCAGGTGTAGGACCAGAGATTGTCCAGCCTGGGGCTTTCCACGTGGCCGTCAACCAGACCCATGTTGACCAGTCCGGGAAACGGTTGATTGTTCGGAAACGCTTGCGGCGCGGCTCCCGCCGCCACTGAACCATGCCGCGCTATGCAAACCCGCATCATCGGCCCGGACCCGTCGGGGAGGCCGCCGACACCCGCAAATAAATTGTAAGGGTTGGCGGGCGTGTCGGTCATCAGCGGCCACATGTCCGGCCAGACGCCATCCACAAATTCAGGAGTGGTTGTCGGAAACCTGATGGATGAATCCTTGTGAAAATAAGAGTTTATGGGAGAGGTGTCTTGCACATAGCGAGTCGGCGGTTGTGGCCCCCCCGTGTCATAAAGCCAGCCATTGATGGTGTAGCTCCCCATATTGGTCGGATCCACACTGTTCACCGCATTCCAAACCCAGGCATTCGCCGCCGTTCCTGGTTGAGTCCCCAGGGCAGTAAGACTTACCGGTTGACTCGCGACTGGGCAAAGCCGCAACGCGCTCACCTTGGCATAGTTGTCAATTAGTGTTGACAGCCATACTGTGGCCGCTCCGCCATAGCCGATTGGACCATAATCCTCCTGATACATGATCCCGGCCGTGGTCAATTGTTTCACATTGCTGACACATTTGCTTTGTTGCGCGTGAAGCTTTGCCTTGCTCAAGGCCGGCAGCAACATGGCCGCCAGAATGGCGATGATGGCAATGACCACCAGCAGTTCAATCAAGGTGAACGCTTTTTGAATTGCGCGGCAGGATGGCATTGGTTTCGCGGGAAAATGCAAACTTTTTGAGGATTTCATCTTGGTAAGCTACTCCGAAACCATTCTAATGGCAATGTGAATTTGTCACCAGAACGTGACTTTCCGCAGCGACCGGTGTCAGTCGGATTAACATATTTCAGCGGAAGAATGAGCGGATTTGCAATCCGCGGGAAAACAAGCTTGCGCGATAGTGCAGCGCGCGGATGCGGCGCGGGCACGAGCCGCCGAGAATTTCGATTTGAAAATCCGCGCCAGCCGCGTAATCTGCGTTCAAATGAATATCGCCATCGAACACATCGCCATTCCCGCCACGAATCCCGTCACGCTGAAAAGCTGGTATGAACGCGTCCTCGGCGCGCGTGAAGTTTTTAACAACGGCAAGATGCCGCCGACGCTGCTCATCAGCCTGCCCGGCGGCGGCTGGTTGGAAATTTACGGCGCGGAAAAACCGCTGCCAGAGCGCGGCAACAACAAGCTGCAAGGTTTCCGCCACCTTGCGCTGCGCGTGGACTCGATTGACGCGGCAAAGGCGGAACTCAAACAGCGCGGCGTGAATTTCACGGAAGAAATCCGGCCGGCGGCGGGCGGCGGCAGGGTTTTGTTCTTCGAGGACGGGGAGGGGAATTTGTTGCACCTCGTCGAGCGTCCGGCGGATTTCAAGTTGTAAATGGCAGCAGCGGACATGAGTCCGCTTTGATTCATGCGCGCCGCCGGAAATGAGCCGGCTCAAGCTGACGGCTGGACTCCAGATTATTTTTTCGGCGCGCGAACCACCAGGATCGGAATCGAAGTCCGGTGCCGCACTTCGGTGATGGTGCTGCCGTAGAAAATGTCGCCGAACAGCCGGTGGCCGTGTCCGGCCAGCGCAATCAAATCGCAATGTTCACCTTCAGCCGTCTTGAGAATTTCCGCCGGCGGATTGCCGAGCGCCAGCTTGGTCTCCACTGACAGGCCGTTGCCGCGAAGCCGGCCGGCGACCTTTTCCAAATAAGCGCGGTCCTCTTTCATTTCCTCGGATTCGGCAAGTTCAAGCGTGTTGAAATTGCGCGCCGCCCAGCCGTCGGCAACGTGCAGCAACAGGAGGGTGGAACCGAAGCGCTTTGCCAGTTCCGCGACGTGCGGCAGGATGGCCTCATCCGCCGGGCCGTTTTCGAGGGCGATGAGAATTTTTTTATACATGGAATTCAGATTTGTTAATCTACCTTATCTGCCGATGACGACGTGCCAGGCGTCTTTGAGCGCGTCCGGCAGGCTGTAAACATCCATTCCGGTAATCGCAATTACGCTGGCCCAGCCCAGAATAAGCAGGAACCAGCCGTTGCGCCACTGGCCCATGATTTTACGCGAGGAGGTGAATTGCAGCAACGGAAACATGGCAAACGGCAGGACGAGACAGAGATAGACCTGGCTCAAGTTCACCAGGTCGGTGATGCTGCCGTTGCCGCGGATGCCGATGATGACGATGGCCGGAATCACGGCCAGCAGGCGCGAAATCATCCGGCGCAGCCACGGGCGGATGCGCCAGTTCATGAAGCCTTCCAACACCACCTGCCCGGCCAATGTGCCGGTGATGGTGCTGCTCTGGCCGCTGGCGAGCAGCGCCACGGCGAACAGCGTGCTGGCGGCCACCTTGCCCAGCAACGGCGCCAGTGTCAGATAGGCGATGCGAATCCAGTCGCTATCGGGACTGAAGGTGACGACTTGTCCGCCGGCCACGGTGACGCTGGTCTTGCCGTAGAAAACCAGCGCCGCCAGCACGAGAATCGCCGCATTGACGAAAAACGCAATCGTCAGCGCGACGGTGGCATCCACGGTGTTGAACTTGATGGCGGTGCGGATGGAATTGTCATCGCGTCCGACCTTGCGCGATTGCACCAGCGCCGAATGCAGGTAAAGGTTGTGCGGCATCACCGTCGCGCCAATCATGCCGACCGCGATCACCAACATGCCGGCCTGTTGCAGATCCGGATGCACCAGCGCCACGGCCATTTCGGAGAAGACGGGCTGGGTCTGGGGGAAAATGAAAATTTCGATGGCGTAGCACACGCCGATGGTCAGCACGAAGACGGCGACCACCGCCTCAATCATTCTCATGCCCATGCCCTGCAACGAGAGCAGCAGCAGCACGTCAAACGCGGTGATGACAATCGCCCACAAAATCGGGATGTGGAAGAGCAGGTTCAGGGCGACGGCGCTGCCCAGCGATTCGGCCAGGTCCGTGGCGCACACGGCGATTTCCATGGTGATCCAGTTCGGCACGCGCGTCCAGCGGGGATAAAAATCACGGGAGCATTGCGCCAGGTCCTTGCCCGTGGCCATGCCGAGCCGCGCGGAAATGACCTGGAGAATCAAGGCCATGAAGCTGGCCAGCGCCACGACCCAGAGCAGACCATATTTGAACTGCGCGCCGCCGGCGAGGTCCGTGCCCCAATTGCCGGGGTCCATATAGCCGACGCTGATAAGGATCGCCGGCCCGGAGAAGGCCAGCCATTGCCGCCAGAAGCGGGCCTTCGCGTGCGGCACGGGCACGGTGCGATAGACTTCCGACAACGAAGGCTCCCCGGCGGGCTTGCGCCAGCCGGAGCTTGGGTCCGGATTGGATTTCTCACCTTTCACACTTCGATGTAGCAGGGGATACAATTTGAAGCCAGGATTGTCAACAAAAATGTAGCTTTGACTACAAAATAAAACCTCGACTAAAACCGTCCCGGCCGGCATCCTTGCCGGAATCATGCCGCGCTCCAGACCCAAGACGCCCGCGCCCGCCCCGGTGCCGCAGGCCGAAACCTTCCGCCGCTCGCGGCGCGACCGCGCGGCGGAAACCGCCCAGGACTATGCCGAGGCCATCGCCGATCTGACGGCGGCCCAGGGCGAGGCGCGCGTGGTGGATTTGGCGCGCCGGCTGGGCGTGACCCATGTGACCGTCAACCGCACGCTGGCGCGGCTCCAACGGTCGGGCTACGTCAACACCCGGCCGTATCGGGCGATCTTCCTGACCGAAATCGGACGCAAGCTTGCCGCCGAGAGCAAGCAGCGGCACGAGACGGTGGCGGCCTTCCTGCAATCACTCGGCATCTCCCGGAAGGCGGCGGAACTGGACGCCGAAGGCATCGAACACCACGTTAGCCCGGAGACGCTGCGGGCGTTTGAAAGGCGGCTGAAGAAGCGATGACCCGCCCGGCAACGCCCGGCCCGCCCACGGACGGGAATTGGTTGAGGATCGAAAGTTGAGGGTTGCGGGTTGAAAGCCCTTGCGGCTTGATGGCCGGACCCTGTCAATTCCCATCCGTCACCCGTCACACCCCGGCCCACGGTGACCTCCGCGAGGAATGTGCCAGCCGGTGTGACAAAACAGGACACAACGGGCTTACATCCGGCCGGTTTCGTCTTGGGAAGGGGATCGAACCGGACAGCAACCTATCAGCAAGCCGGAGAATCCAAGCGTCGTGGCTTTGATTTGCAGGAGCCGGAAGAAGCAACCAAACAAAAACTGCTTGAACCGCTCTTGCAGGCGCTCGGCTTCACTTCGATTCCCATTACACCCGCGAATTCAAAATCATCGGCGATTCCGTTGATTATCTTCTCAAATCCGATCGTCCGCTGATTTTTTGTCGAGGCCAAAAGCCTGCTCGACAAATCCGAAAATCTTTTCATCGGGCATCGCGGGCAGGTGCAGCGTTACCTCCGCAATTATCGCGTCAGCCCGGAGCAGGTCCGCATGGAACGGCCCGTCGCGTGGACCGTTCTGACCAACTTCGCGCAATTCCATTTCATCCGCGTCAACGAGGATGCGCCCACGTTTTCATTCGCGCTCGACGACCTCTGGAAACGGCGCGAGGAATTTTGGGATTTGCTCGCGCTGGAAAATCTCGAAACCGGCCGCATCGAGGAACTTTACGAACAACGGCACAAGGCCGGACTCGACCAGCGTTTTCTCGCCGACCTCAAACGCTGGCGGCTCCTGCTGGTCAACGGCTTCGCGCTCCGCAACCAAACCCGTTCGCTCGACGACATCACCCACGCCAGCCAGCAATTGCTCAATCGTTTACAAGTGGAACAAGCTCGCCCGCGCCTATTCACATTACGAGGTTTTTCACGGCGACTTCACGGAAAAAACTTTTGCGGAATCACTCCGCGAATCGCTTTTTCAGGAAATCAAACTCAAGTTCAACGCCGAACTGTTCAAGCAGCCGCTGCTTTGCGGCACGCTCGTGCTGGACAACAACATCCTTTCCATCCTCGTCAGCCACGAACCGCTTTCCCCCGATGTCGCCGCGACCTGCGGCTTTGAATCCGGCCAGGGCGAACTCCTCGCTTTCCGCCACCTTTACGGCTACGACTTCAGCCTCATGTCGTCCGACGTGATGGGCGCGGTCTGTGAAAAATTCCTCGCGCACCGGCTTTCACAAAACGCCGGACGCATCGTCATCGAAGACACCGATGAACTGCGCAAAAAGGAAGCATTTACTACACGCCGCGTTACATCGTGGACTACCTCGTCGCCCACACGCTCGGTGAAAAAATCAAACCGATCCTCGCCGAGGCCAAAGCATTGCTTGGCTGAAAGAATTTCAAGGGCGCTTACGACAAAATCTGCGAACTCTCCCAAATCAAGGTGCTCGACCCCGCGATGGGTTCCGGCTCGTTCCTGCTCGGCGCGTTCGACGCGCTGGCGGCCGCCTTTA
>Ga0302320_10013514_pt1 | contig 17057 bp, 12 predicted proteins | sample Bog_T0_3_FD_202130 | JGI IMG/M metagenome (GOLD analysis project Ga0302320, IMG submission 202130) | Peat permafrost microbial communities from Stordalen Mire near Abisko, Sweden - Bog_T0_3 | ecosystem: Environmental > Terrestrial > Soil > Wetlands > Peat | place: Sweden: Abisko, Stordalen Mire... | reverse complement strand
CATGCCTTCGATGCCGATCACATCGCCGCGGTGGATGACACCGTGCGCTTCATGCTGCAAAAAGGACGGCAACCGCTCGGCGTCGGGTTCTTTTTCTCATTGGGCCATTCGACCGTGGTGCTGGTGCTCGCGATTGCGATCGCCGTTGCGGCGGCCAGCGTCAAGACGAAATTACCGCAACTGCAAAGCATGGGGGCCGTGATCGGCGCCGGCGTTTCCGGAACGTTTCTTTGGATCATCGGCGTTCTGAATCTTTTGGTGCTGCTCGACATATTGAAAATCTGGCGCACGGCGAAGTCCGGGACTCACAGCCACGCCCATCTTGAGACGCTGTTGCAAAAGCGCGGCTTGCTCAATCGCTTGTTCGGCGGCCGCTTGCAGCGAATGATGAACCACAGCTGGCAGATGTATCCGCTCGGTCTGCTGTTCGGGCTCGGTTTCGATACGGCTTCCGAAGTGGGTCTGTTGGCCATGACCGCAGGCGCCTCGGCCGGCAATTTGCCGGTGCCCGCGGTGCTCTGCCTGCCCATTCTGTTCGCCGCGGGGATGACCGTGATGGACACCACGGACGGCGTACTGATGACCAAGGCTTACAACTGGGCCTTCATCAATCCGCTGCGGAAGATTTTCTATAACATCACCACCACCGGTTTGGCGGTCGCGGTTGCCCTGCTGATCGGCAGCATTGAACTCGTTCAGGTGTTGATCGGCATGTTGAACCTTCACGGCCGATTCTACGATGCGCTCGCGGCGCTCGACTTCGGAGTTTTAGGCTACCTGATCGTCGGTATGTTCGTATCTGCCTGGGCGCTGTCTTTCGCAGTGTGGAAATTCGGCCGTCTCGATCAGCGCTACTCTCTGCAGGCGGCGCCGCATTCGCATATGCACGTGCATGAGGCCGGTGTGCGCCATTCGCACGATCATCTGCATCCAAGCGATTCGCGGCCGTGACAGGCTGGCGGCGGTACTGGGTGCGAATGCTGGCAGCACCGCTGCTGGCGGCGGCATTCCTCGCCGCTCCAAGCCATGCCGATACCGTGGCGAGCTTACTGGGCAATTTCACCATCAATCAATATTGCGGTCTGAAGTTGACGCAGGACGCGCTCGCCGTGCACTACGTCGTGATCTACGGGCAGCTGCCGGCGTTGCGCGAACTGCACCAAGCCGATACCAATGGCGACGGCGTCACCTCGCAGGAGGAGCGCGATGCCTACGTGGCCAAGCTGGTCCCGGGAATTGCCGAGGAGCTCAAGCTCAAACTCGATGGCATCGCGCTGCCGCTGCACGCCACCGGCTGGTCGAGCACGCTGCCCACGGAACAGGGCGGCTTCTCGCTGCGCATCGATGTCGATTTCAGCGCCGCGCTGCCGGCCGCGGCGAGCAATCCGCGACGCCTCGACTTCGCCAACGAGAATTACCCGGGGCGCATGGGCTGGCACGAAATCGTGGTCGACGCGGGGCCGGGCGTGTCGGTGTTCGACACCAACGCCTATAACACCTCGCTCACCGGCGAACTGCGCGACGCGCTGCAAGCGCTCCCTGCAGGAGGTCCGCTCGACGAGCGCTCGATCCATTTGCGCGCGGCCAACGGCCCGGCGCCGCCAAGTGCCGTCGGGTTGGGTCCGCGGGCCGCGAGTCTGGCGCGTGCTGCGCCCGGCGCGAGCGCTGACAGCAGTTGGCTGTCGCGCGAGACGGTCAAACTCGTGAAGGCGATTTCCGCGCCGCGTTTGCAACCGCGGGTGGCTTTGCTGGCGCTGGTGGGCGCGCTGCTGCTCGGCGCGGTCCACGCATTATCGCCGGGCCATGGCAAAACCATCGTCGGCGCGTATTTGATCGGCTCGCGAGGTACGCCGCGCCACGCCGCGTTCTTAGGATTCACCGTGACAGTGACGCACACCATCGGCGTGTTCGTATTGGGATTCGCCACGCTGTACGCGTCGCAATACATCGTGCCCGAAAAGTTATTCCCGATTTTGAGTTTAGTCTCCGCGCTGCTGGTGCTCGGCATGGGTGTGGCGTTGTTGGTGCAGCGCGGCCGCGCGGCGCGCGCGGCGCTCGCGCCTGCCGGCATTGCGGCGCCGAGCGCTGTGTTCTATCCGGTCGAACCGGCGAGCGGCGGCCTTCTGAAGCGCGATTTGCTGCTCGCTCATGGTCATGGTCATGGCGACGGCACGTGGCACTCGCACGGCGGCAAAATGCACTCGCACTTGCCGCCGGGGTCCGCCGGTGAGCGCGTGACTTGGAAGAGCTTGCTTGCGCTCGGTGTTTCCGGCGGTTTAGTACCCTGCCCGTCCGCGATGGTGCTGTTGTTGGCCGCGGTGGCGCTCAACAAGACCGCCTACGGGATGCTGCTGGTGTTGACGTTCAGCATCGGTCTTGCGATCACCTTGACGCTGATCGGCCTGCTATTCCTGCACGCGCGCAATCGGCTGGGACCGTCGAGCGGCAGCAACCGGCGCTGGACCCATGTGTTGCCGGTGTTGAGCGCGGCGACGATTACCCTGGTCGGCGCGGCGCTGTGTTTGGCCGCACTTCGCAGCTTCAAGTAACCATCTCCCCGGCAGAGCCGGGGGCTTTCGAAAATGTGAGCCGCTCAAAGCGGCTATGCGGGGTCGCTAACGCGCCCCCGACCCTATCGGGCCGCACCGAACGAGACCTGCGGCATGATTGACTCGTCGCGCGCACCACACTACGCAAGTCGCCTCGCGCCACGGCCACTTCAAATGTACGTGGAGTCGCGATTGCATCGCGATCGTTCGATAGCTTATGTTTCACTTCGGTCCGTCCTGAAACCCCTCTGCGTGTGCTTGGCGGCTCACGTTGTCGAGCTTCACGGATGGACCCCCGGATTCGTCAAACTTCTACTGCCTCCCCGGCAGAGCCGGGGGGTCTCCTTACGTACTAGCGCCTTCCTTGAGCCTGAACCAGTCGAGTTTGTCGATCTTGTAGACGACGTTCGCACGGCTCGGTTCGCCGTAGTAGCTCATCATCACTTCGCCGATTTGGATGGCGCCGAGTTTCTGCATCGCCTTGCGCGATCTTAAGTTGGCGGCACCGACGTGGAATATGACCCGATCGACCCCGTGGAACGCGTGCTCCAGCATCAATGTTTTCAGCGCCCGATTGCTGGGACCGCCCCAATGGCTGCGCGCGATGAACGTATAGCCGATCGCCACGCTGCGCTCGGCCTCGTTCGCCTCGTAGTAGCGCGAGCAGCCGATCAGCGTATCGGTCGTATTGTCGATCACACGGAAGGCGCCGCCGGATTCGATTGCACCTTTGAAATAGTTGGCGAATACCTCGCGCTGGTAGCGCTCCCTGTTCGGGTGCTGCTCCCAGATGAGCGGATCCTTGGCCACCCCGTACAGCGCCTCGAAGTCGCCGGCGGCGAGCGGCTCCAAACGGATCCACGGGTTCGCGATTCTCGGCTGTAACTCGAACAAAGACCCCTCCTTAATACGAATGATTCTTATTTACTTTTAGGAAGATTTGGTGTTTCATCGGCTACGGAGGTGAATCATGGCAGGTGCAGCAATCTGCGAGCGCAGCATCGGTGGCTCGCCGCTAAAGGTCGCGGCGCTCTCGACCGCGGAACAGTTTGTGTTGGGGGTGTGCCGCTGCTGGGATGCCTTTATGGACGATCCGGACCCGACACTCGCCTGGCGCGAGCTCACGCCGGTATTTACGTACATGAACGTCGTGCGCGCGCTGTGTGCCTTCGAGCGCACTTTTATCGTGTTGCGGCGCCACCGGCTGCGGAGCTTGCACTTTCAGCCCGTCGACAACACCCTGGTCGGTACGGACGAGGCGCGACTGCTGTGTGGCTTAGCCTGCCTGCAGCGCGGCCGCGCGCACCAGGCCGCCGTCGCCCTCGGTCAATCGATGACCGCCTTCGGAGTGCGCTCGATACTGCCGCCGATGGCACGGATTGCCGCCATTTTAGACGCTCAGGGCCATCGCTTACCCGCATGGCATCCGGTTCGCGTCAGGCAAAGGCAGGAGAGGCCTTTGGACGAAACTTTCTTGCCGCCGCTACACCGAGCGCAATGAAGGCGATCAGCACCAATCCCTGCGCAACCTTGAACGGCGGTTCGGTTTGCGTGGGCGCGAGCGCATGGAACAACGCGATTTTTTGAAAACCCTGCACCACGCCCACGAACACGTTGAGATACAGCGCGAACACGGCCGTGCCGGCATAAATGAAGCGCCACACGCCGGCAAGCTTGTAGACGTACAACGCGAGCAGCGCGATCGCCAATACCGCCAACGAGATTACGCCGACGATTTCCGGAGGCCCGAAACTTGTGAAATGGAATAAAAAGCCGGTCGCGCTGGTGGCAACGGTGGTCGCGAGGAAAACCGCCGTCGTGACCGGAACCCGGTGCGAGGTGAGCATGGCGAACACCACGATGAGACCCGCAACGATGCCGATCAGACTCAGCAACACGTGCAGCTGCGTGAACATGGAAAGTGACATGCCGAGAATCATGATGAGTCCCCCGTTGGCGCTTAACATAACGCGCGATTGAGAGAGTACTCAAACTCGGTCGCGGGGGAAAGCTCCCTCGGCCCACTCTTACGGCTTTCGGCTCGGCTCGCGAAGGTAGGGGAACTCCAGCGTCGAGCGCGGCGGTGCGATGTGAAACCCCTGCGCGTAGCCGACGCCGAGCCGGCCGAGCTCCGTCAGGACTTCAGCGGACTCCACCCGTTCGGCGATGGTTTGGATACCCATGGTTCTGCCGACTTGGCTGATGGCCTCGACCATGCTGCGATCGACCCGGTCGCGCGTGACGTTCTCGACGAACTGCCCATCGATCTTCAGATAGTCGACCGGAAGAGTCTTTAGATACATGAACGACGACAGCCCGCTGCCGAAGTCATCCAGCGCGAAGTGGCAGCCGCGTGCTTTCAGCTCGCGCATGAAATACACCACGTTGGCAAGATTCGCGATGGCGGCGGTTTCCGTGATCTCGAAGCACATGGCGCCCGCCGGCAACTCGTTGTGGCTCAATTCCGCGATCAAATACTCGAGGAAGCGCTCATCGTTGAGCGAGGTGCCCGAGAGATTGACTGCCAGTGTGAACGGTTTCACTCCAGACCCGGCGCGATGCACCAGCCGGTCGAGGGCTTGGCGCACTACCCAGCGATCGATCGACGGCATGACGTTGTAACGTTCCGCCGCCGGGATGAATTCCGCCGGCGTGACCAGAGCGCCCGATTCGTCCCGCAGCCGCAGCATGAGTTCGTAGTGCTCGCGCTCGGGCACGGTTGCGCCGATGGGCACGATCGGCTGGTAGAACAATTCGAAACGGCTTTCGTCGCAGGCCCGCGCCAACTTCGACACCCAATGCATTTCGCGATGCCGCTCCGGCACGTCGTCGGGCTTGTAGAGTTGCACGCGATTGCGTCCAAGATCCTTGGCCGAATAGCAGGCGACGTCGGCGGCGCTCATGACATTGGCGACCGTCGGTGTCTCGCTGGTGATCTCCACGATACCGATGCTGGCGCCGACTTCGAGCACCCCGTCCTGCCAGATGAATCGAAAATCGCGAATTGCCTCGCGCAGGCCCTCGGCGATGCGCAGCGCCTGGTCGAGCGAACAGCTCTGCAGCAAGATTCCAAACTCATCGCCGCCGAGGCGCGCCAAGGTATCGCCGCTGCGCACTCGCGACTGCAGTACGGCGGTGATCTGCTTCAGCAATTGATCGCCCGCCGGATGGCCGCAGGTGTCGTTGACCAGCTTGAATTGATCCAAGTCGAGGTACAGGAGCGCGTGCCGCGCGGCGCCGTCCTGCCGCGAATTCTCGACCGCGGCGGTCAAACGGATTTCGAACTCGCGACGGTTGATCAATCCGGTGAGCGCGTCGTGGCTCGCCTGATAGTGCAGCGCGCGGTGCAGCCGCCGTTCCTTGCTGACGTCGTGAAATACCATGACGGCGCCGATCAGATTGCCGGCACGGTCGCGGATCGGCGCCGCCGAGTCTTGAATGGCGAGTTCCTGGCCGCGACGATTCACGAGAACGGTGTGTTCGGCGAGTCCCAGAATCTGCCCTTCCCGCAAGCAGCGCATCACCGGGCTCTCGCTCGCCTCGCGCGTGCCCTCATCGACGACGCTCAATACTTCGCCGATGAGCCGCGATTGCGCCTCGCGGTTCTCCCAGCCGGTCAAGCTCTCGGCGACCGGATTCATGTAGTCGATGCGCCCTTCGGAGTCGGTGGTGATGACGGCATCGCCGATTGATTGCAAGGTGACTTGCGCGCGCTCTTTGGCTTGAAATACCGCTGTTTCGGCTTTTTTGCGCTCAGTGATGTCGCTGAGCGTCCCCTCGTAGCCGGTCACCCGCCCGTGCTCGTCGCGCACCACCCGGCTCGAATCCATCACCACCAGCATGGAGCCGTCCTTGCGGCGCAACACATATTCTTCGCTGCGCAGTTCGCCCTCGCTCTCGACGCGGCGCACGAAGGTATCGCGGTCGCTCGGGTACCAATAGAGCGCCGCCGCGGGCACTTGATACAGTTCCTCGGCGGATTCATAGCCCATCAGGTTCACGAAAGCCGGATTGGCCACCAGGATGCGGCCGTCGCGCGAGGTTTTGTAGACGCCTTCCATCATGCTTTCGAACAGGCCGCGGAATTTAACTTCGCTGTTGCGCAGCGCCTCCTCGGCACTGCGCCGCTCGATGGCGATGCCGGCAATTTGCGCCATGCGCAACAGCAACTCGTGATCGCGCGGCAGCGGAATGCCCGCTTGACGCCGGTAAACCGCGAAAGTACCGACGATGCGTCCGTCGGAGGCGATGATGGGAGTGGACCAGGCGGCGCGCAACGCGGCCAGCCGTGCCGCCTCGCGCCGGAATTCCCACAGGGCATCGGTCTGAATGTCCGCGACGCTGATTTGGCGCGCCAAATACACGGCGGCAGCGCACGAGCCGTAGCGGATGCCGATCGGCGCGTTGTCCATCGCCGCCACGAACTCGCGCGGCAAGTTCGGTGCCACGCCGAAGTTCAGCACCTGGCGCTCTTGATCGAGCAAATTAATGGCGCAGTGGCTTTCAATCAGCACCCGCTCGATCAATTCGCAAATCGACTCGAGCGCCGATGTGAGCGGTGCATTCGCGGCGATCTTCTCGAACACGCGGCGTTCGCCGGCGGCAATTGCATCGCCACGCTTGCGCTCGGTGATATCGGTGATGCTGGCGCGGATCAGCCGTCGATTCGAGCTCGGCAGTTGCACGAAGCGCACTTCGCAGGGGATGTTTTGCCCGGTCGAGTCGCAGTGCATCCATTCGAACACCGGCGCATCGCCGGCGAGCGCCCCCTCGATGAAGCCGCGCGGCGGCCCAAACGATGGCGCGCCGTCCGGTTGTCGCGCCGGGCTGATCTTGTCCGGGCCGCTGGCGAGCAGCACCTCGCGCGACATCTTGAAAAAGCGGCACGCATTGTCGTTGACGTCGACGAATTTTCCCTGATCGACGTCGAATACCACGATCACTTCCGGCGCATGTTCGACCAAGGTGCGGTAGCGCGCTTCGCTTTCGCGAATCCGCTGCTCGGCAATATGCCTTTCGGTGATGTCGCGGATGCTGACGATGTAGGCATCGCGCCAATTGAGTTTCGCCTTGCTGATCGCGATCTCGACCGCGACGCGATTGCCGCCCTTGGCCCGGCCCCAAGTGAGATGCGCGGCGAGATCGATATGCGTGTCGTCGATCTTGGTCGCGAGGCGTTCGAGAAAATCGCTGGTGCCGTGCGCGATATCGGGCAACAGAAAATCCAGCGAGCGGCCGAGGATCTCAGCCGATGCGTAGCCGAAAATCCGTTCGCCGGTGGGATTGATGGTTTCGATGTGGCCCGCATCGTCCACCGTGACGATGGCGTCCTTGACGTTGTCCATGATGGACTGCAGATGGGACGCGGTCTGCTCGCGAATCTCGCGGGTCAGCGCTTGCGCCTCATCGGACATGAGCTGCATCGAGCGCACCACGCCGCGCCGTTCACCGTCGATCCGGTCGTAATGCGCGCTGACTATCTTCAACAGCGCGGCGACGTCCATCTCGCCGCCGCGGCTGCGGGTTTCGGCGATCTGGCGTTCCAGCAGGTGGTTCAGGCCGTCCGCAGAAGACGGCGTTGCCTCGCTACGAATTGCAGCCGCGACGTCGCGTGACAAGTCCCTAATCTCCCACACCGGATTTACGGCGCGCAGTGGCGCCGGATTAGCAGATGTTAGGGCGATCCCGTACGCGCGGCGTGACCTGCGTCTCGGTTTGACCAACAATCGGTTAAATATCGGGCGTCGCGATCCCGGTAATCAGGAGGCCTGATCCACCGCTTCGCGCTCGGAACGCTTGCGGTCGTTTTCGCGCAAATTGCGTTTGCGCAGGCGAATCGAATTCGGCGTGACTTCGATGAGTTCGTCGTCGTCGATAAATTCCATCGCCTGTTCCAAAGAGAAACGGATCGGCGGCGTGAGCACCACGTTTTCATCTTTGCCCGCCGCGCGCATGTTGGTCAGTTTCTTACCCTTGAGCGGGTTTACCACGAGATCGTTATCGCGATTGTTGAGACCGATGATCATGCCTTCGTACACTTCTTCGCCGGGACCGATGCAGAGTCTGCCGCGCTCTTGCAAACTGAACAGCGAGTACGCCAACGCGACCCCCTGTCCGTTGGCAATTAAGACGCCGTTGGCACGCTGGCCGAGTTCGCGCTGCACCACCGGGCCGTAGTGATCGAACACATGGTGCAGCAATCCGGTACCGCGAGTCATGGTGCGAAATTCAGTCTGAAAGCCGATCAAGCCGCGCGACGGCACCAAGTAATCCAAGCGGATTCGGCCGCGGCCGTCGGCCTGCATATCCTTGAGTTCCGCGCCGCGGCTGCCAAGTGCCGACATGATGTCGCCCTGCGCATCCGCGTCGGCGTCGACGGTAACCTGCTCGTACGGCTCGTGCGCGGCGCCATCGACCTGCTTGATGACCACCCGCGGCCGGGAAACCGCCATTTCGTAGCCCTCGCGGCGCATGTTCTCGAGCAGCACCCCGAGATGCAGTTCGCCGCGGCCGAACACCATGAACTTGTCGGGGTCGGCGGTCGCTTCCACGCGCAGCGCCACGTTATGGATCGCCTCGCGCTCCAGGCGCTCGCGAATCTGCCGGCTGGTGACGAACTTGCCGTCGCGGCCGAGAAACGGCGAGGTATTGACCTCGAAAGTCATGCTGATCGTCGGTTCGTCGACGGTCAGGCTCGGTAACGGCTCGACTTTGGCGGGATCGCACAATGTATCCGAGACCTTGGGCTCGGCGATTCCGGCGAACGCCACGATGTCACCCGCGCTCGCCGACTCGACCTCGACCCGGGTCAACCCATGAAAACCCAAGATTTGGGTGATGCGTTCGGAGCGTTGTGTGCCTTCGCGGCTGACCACCGTCACCGCCATGCCGCGTTTGACCGTGCCGCGCTTGATGCGGCCGATGCCGATGGCACCGACGTAACTCGAATAGTCCAACAGCGTGACTTGCAGCTGCAGCGGACCGTCGGCATCGACGTCCGGCGGCGGACAATGCTCGACGATGGTCTTGAACAAGGGCTGCATGTCGCCGTCGCGCACCGTCGACTCGAGCCCCGCGAAGCCGCGCAGCGCCGATGCGTACACCACCGGAAAATCGAGCTGCTCATCGGTCGCGCCCAGCCGATCGAACAAATCGAAGGTTTGGTCGAGGACCCAGCCCGGGCGCGCCTCGTCGCGATCGATCTTGTTGATGACGACGATCGGACGCAGCCCGTGTTTGAATGCCTTTTGTGTGACGAAGCGAGTCTGCGGCATGGGACCGTCGACCGCGTCGACCAGCAGCAGCACGCAATCGACCATCGCCAATACGCGCTCGACTTCGCCGCCGAAATCGGCGTGCCCGGGCGTGTCGACGATATTGATGCGGTAATCGCCCCAGGTGATCGCCGTGTTCTTCGCCAGGATGGTAATGCCGCGTTCGCGTTCCAGGTCGTTCGAATCCATGACGCGCTCTTGCAAATCCTTGCGCGCATCGAGCGTGCCGGACTGGCGTAACAGCTGATCGACGAGCGTGGTCTTGCCGTGATCGACGTGCGCGATGATGGCGATATTGCGAAGTTTCTGTGTCACGGTAAGGGGCCCCAGGAAACCGACCATTATAGAGCCTTTGGTCGGCCCGCGCCGCAGTTTTGGCGGCCATGGGCCGCAGTTTTAACGCCCCACGATCAGCGGAATCGAAAAAACGCGTGACTCGGTCGTTTCGTCGTGTTGCAGCGATACGCTCAAGCCGAGCATCAGCACGCCCTCGACGCTCGGCGTGACCTTGAGGCTTTGGCGATACACCTGCCCCGCTTCGACCGCGGGCAACGCGATCTGCGTCATGCCGGGCGCAACGCTCAAGCCGTCGCCGCCCACCACCTGGATGCCTGCGGGGCTGGCATTGATTTGCGGCATGACTGCAATATCCACATCGAGCGGCTGCCCGACGACCGGCCGCTGTTTTAAGTCGAATTTCAGATCGACCGGGAACTGCGAATCGCCGAGGCTCGCCGCCAGCACCATCCCTTGCGTGAGTTGTTCGGCAGTTGGGCCTTTTTTCGCTACCGGCTTCGGTATCGTGAAATGCGGCCTAGCGGCTGGCGGCGACGCCTGCTCGGCATCCCCGTGACATGCGCTAATCGCGATGACGGTGCAGAGCGATAAGACTCTCGCGGTATGCATCCCCTATGATCACCAAAACTGCCGCCGATCACAACTCGAGCGGCGGACCCAAGACGGCCGCGAGCTGATCTTCCAGTGCGCGGTAGTGCTCCTCCCAGTAGCGCGGCTCGGCGAACCAGGGGAATGCCTGGGGAAAGGCGGGGTCGTGCCAGCGTCGGGCCAGCCATCCCGAGTAGTGGATCATGCGCAGCGCCCGCAACGGTTCGATCAGGGCAATTTCGCTGCGATCGAACGGCAGGAATTGATCGTAGCCCTTGAGCACATCGTGCAACTCGGTGCGCATCTCTTGTTGGCCGCCGGACAGCAGCATCCATATATCTTGAATGGCCGGCCCTGTCAGGCAATCGTCCAGATCGACGAAATGCGGCCCTTGTTCGGTCCACAGAATATTGCCGCGGTGACAATCGCCCAAAATGCGCCCCACCATCGCGCCGCGCCAGCCATCGGCTTGCGCCTCGACTTCCTGCAGCAAGGCATCGGTGACGTCGGCATACTTGGTCGCCAGGTAATCGGGCATCCAGTCCCCGTCGAGGACGAAATCTCGCGACTTGCGACCCAGCTCATCGATCGACAGACGCGGGCGCTCGTGAAAGCGAGCGGCGCGGCCCACCGCATGAATTCGGCCGAGGAATCGCCCGACCCACTCGCGGTCGTCGCTGACCCCAAGTTCCGGCCAGCGCCCGCCGCGGCGTGGAAACACCGCATAGCGAAACCCGAGATGCGTGTGCAGCGACTCGCCGTCGCGCTGCAGGGGCGCCACCACGGGAATTTCTTGAGCCGCCAATTCGAGCGAGAACGCGTGCTCTTCGCGAATCATCGCATCCGACCATCGGGCCGGTCGGTAGAATTTGGCGATCAGCGGTGCGCCTTCCTCGATGCCGATTTGATAGACCCTGTTTTCATAGCTGTTGAGCGCCAATACTCGGCCGTCGCAGCGATAACCGACGGCCTCGATCGCATCCAAAATTGTTTCGGGGGAGAGCGCGGAATAAGGTGCATCGGCATTCATTGGCGCAATTCTACAGGTACGATCCAGACACTCCTTTAGGCGTCGCGCTGCTAGAATGCCGCCCATGAGATTTCCTCGACCTAAGTCATTGAGCGGGCTCATGCTGATCGGCTTCACGATCGTTGCCGCCCCGCTGCTATTTGCCATCGTTAACGCTGCCGTGCAAATGAACCGGCTGTCGGCGCGCAGCGAACAGCTGGTGGTGCACGGCGTGCGCGGCACCCGCAACAATCAGCGCATGTTCGAGGAAATCGGTGCGCTCGAACGCACCGCGCGCCTGTATCAGGTGATCGGCAGCGCTGATTTTCTCGATGCCTATGCACGCAACCAAGAGCACCTGGTGGCGACGCTCAATGAAATGCACGGCATGCCGCTCGACAGCGAGTCGCTGAGCGTCGCCCAGGCCCTGCAGGACGAATCGGCCCGTCTGCAGCAGGAATTGAAGTCGAGCGCGCCCAATTCGGCGCGCATGGCGGAGCTGATCAATGCCTTTCCGCAGCTCTCCGAGAAGGCATCCAAGGTGTCGGATCACGTGAGCGCGCAGATCGACCGCGAACTCACCAGCTTGCAGCTCGCGACCCAGCTCGCGCAGCGAAATCTGTTTTGGGAGACCTTGCTGCTGGTGCCATTGACACTGGCGGTGGTCGGCGTTTTTACATATTTATTCGGCCGGCCAATTCGCGCAATCGACCGTGCCATCTCCGAGCTCGGGCGCGGTACCTTTTCCCGGCCGATTGCCATTCGCGGACCGGCGGACCTCGAGCGCTTGGCGGCGCAGTTGGAGTGGCTGCGCGGGCGTCTGCTCGATCTCGCACAGGAGAAGAACCGGTTTCTGCGCCACATGTCGCATGAACTCAAGACCCCGCTGGCAAATATCCGCGAGGGAACCGAACTCCTGATGGATGGCGCGGTCGGTGAACTGCAAAGCGGCCAACGCGAAGTAACCGCCATCCTGCGCGAGAACGGCATGAAGCTACAGCGGCTGATCGAAAATCTTCTGTCTTTCAGCGCATGGCAAGCGAAGAGCGTCGGCCTTGAGATCACGGAATTCAAACTGCGCCCGTTGGTGAAGAGCGTGCTCGAGAATCAGCAGCTGACGTTGGTGGCGCAGCGCGTGCGGCTCGACGTACACGTCGAGGATCTGACGCCGCTTGCGGATCGCGGCAAGGTGCGTTTGATCCTCGATAATCTGTTGTCGAACGCCATCAAGTTCACTCCCCGCGGCGGCACCATTTCCATTCACGCCCGCGGCGAGCGCGAACAATTGGTGATCGACGTCATGGACAGCGGACCCGGTATTCCGCCGGATGAGCGCATTCGGATCTTCGAAGCGTTCTATCAGGGAAAGACGCCGCAGGGTGGCCACGTCAAAGGCACCGGCATCGGGCTGTCGGTGGTGACCGAATTCGTCAATGCGCACGCGGGCAGCATTGAGATTCTCGAAGCCAAGTCCGGTGGCGCCCAGTTTCGCGTGCGCCTGCCCATGCGCCAGGCCGTGCCCAGTGAAAAAGCCCATGCGGCATAGGAGTTTGCGCATTGCAGCATGCGCTTTCACCCTCGTTTGGCTGAGCGGCTGTGGAATGGATAGCTCATTTACCCGCCAGAAGCCGGCAGCGCCCGCCCAGCCCGATCCGGCGCAGGATTTGGGCCCGATAGCGCCCCTGCTGCAAATGATGAGCAGCCTGCCGCAGGGCGATCCTGGGCGGCAGGCCGAAATGTTTCAATCCGCCAAGGATGCGGCCGATTTGGCGCCCACGACCAGCAACCGGCTGAGGTATGCCCTGGCGCTGGCCACCCCCGGGTTTAGCGGCACGGATGACGTCGCGGCCCAGCGACAGTTGGCGGAACTTCTGGCAAGGCCTGAAACTCTGCTTCCGATAGAACGTTTGTTGGCCCTTGTGGAACTGAAAGAAGTCGAACAGAGACTGATACTTCAGGCTGAAAACAAGCGCGTGCGAGACGACGCCCAACACGATGATTCGCGAGACAAGCTGATCGCGGTCAACCGTCGCTTAGCCGCGGAGTCGGATGAAAATGTGAGGTTGCGCAAAGCCTTAGACGAGGCTCGAGCCAAACTCGAGGCGGTCACTCATATCGAACGGTCGATCAACGATCGTGGAACGAGTGGGTCGCATACACCGTGAAAGATACCGGAGAGACTTCTTTGAACGCGTATTCGATTGCCGCCACCACGCCCCTGTCGTTCGGGCTGCACCCAGGAGCCCGTGAGACGCAGGCGCCGCAGAAACGCAAGGCGCGAATCCTGGTGGTTGATGATGACCCGGGATTGTTGCGGTTATTGACGATTCGCCTGCGCGCCGAGAACTACGAAGTCGAGGCCGTCGAGAGCGCCGCGGCGGCGTTGGCCGCGTGCCTGCGTTTCCGGCCGGATCTTGTGATCACCGACTTGCGCATGGATCAGATGGACGGCATCGGCCTGCTCAAGGAGCTGCAGAGCCGCTGGCCGGGATTGCGGGTGATCATCTTGACCGCCCACGGCACCATCCCGGATGCGGTTCACGCCACGCAAAGCGGCGCCTTCGGCTTTCTGACCAAGCCCGTCGATAAACAAGACTTGCTCGATCACGTGCAGAAGGCCCTCAAGGTCTCGGGATTCGCGCACGTCGACGAGGACTGGCGCTCGAACATCATCACCCGCAACCAGCTGATGGAAGACAAGCTGGCCCAGGCCAATATGGTGGCCGGAACGGATGCCCGGGTGCTCCTGACCGGCGAAAGCGGCACGGGCAAGGAACTCCTGGCGCGCGCCATTCATGAGGCAAGCCCTCGCCGCAACAAGCCCTTCATCGCCATCAACTGCAGTGCGATGGCGGAAAACCTGCTGGAATCTGAGTTGTTTGGCCACGAAAAAGGCGCTTTTGCCGGGGCCACCCGCTCGCAGAAGGGCATGTTCGAAACCGCCGACGGCGGCACTTTGCTGCTCGACGAGGTCGGCGACATGCCGATGCGGCTGCAAGTCAAACTGCTGCGCGTGCTGCAAGAAAATCAGATCCGCCCGGTCGGGGCCGCCGAGACGGTGCCGATCAACGTGCGCATCATTTCGGCGACCCATCGGGACTTGCACGAATTGATGGTCGGCGGCCAGTTTCGCGAGGACTTGTACTACCGGCTGAACGTAGTGCACATCGACATGCCGGGTTTGGGCAGGCGACGGGAAGATATTCCGCTGCTGGTCGCGCATTTCCTGGAGCAAATCGCCAAGGAGAGCGGGCAGCGAAAAATCTATGCGCCCGAGGCCGTGGAGTTGTTGGCGACGGCTGAGTGGCCGGGCAATGTGCGCCAGCTATACAACGTGGTGCGGCAAAACGTGGCGCTGTCGCACGGCGCCATCATTACCGCCGAATTGGTGCAGCAATCATTGGGCGGCAGCCCGACGCGGCTGCCCTCCTTCGACGAGGCCCGCGACGAATTCACCCGCAATTACTTGTCGCAAATCCTGCAGATCACCGGCGGTAACGTCAGCCAGGCGGCGCGATTGGCCAAGCGCAATCGCACCGACTTCTACAAGCTGCTGTCGCGCCATCAGCTGCTGCCGGACGATTTCAAAAAGAGCTAGGTATAGAACTCGGCGATCGTCGCGACGACATGGGCTAGCTGAGCCTCTTCGAGCTCGGGATAAATCGGCAAAGCCAACGTTTCGTTGCAGGCCCGTTCGGACTCGGGAAAATCTCCCGCCCGATAATTCAGGTAGGCGAAGCAAGGCTGCAAATGCAGCGGCACCGGATAGTAAATTTCGCTGCCGATCGAGCGCTCCGTGAGGCGCTGTTTGAGGGCATCGCGATTCTGCGCCCGCACCACGTATTGATTGAAAATATGCCGTCGGCCGGGAATGGCATGGGGAGTGGTCAATTTCTTGCCGAGCCCGGCGCTCGCGAAGGCTGAATCGTAGTACGCCGCGTTGCTCTGCCGGCCCTCGGTCCAGCCGTCCAGGTACCGCAACTTGACGCGCAATACGGCCGCCTGCAACTCATCGATGCGAAAATTGCCGCCGATTACCGAGTGAAAATACTTCGGTTTTCCGCCATGCACGCGCAGCACCCGCAGGCGCTCCGCGAGCTCGGCATCGTTCGTGGTGCAGAGGCCAGCGTCGCCGAACGCGCCCAAATTCTTGCTCGGGAAGAACGAAAAGCAGCCAACGTCGCCGATTGCGCCAACACGCGAGCCATTGTTGTACTCCGTCCCGATGGCCTGGGCGGCGTCCTCGATCACCTTGAGCCCGTGGCGTCGCGCGAGCGTCATGAGCGGATCCATCTCGGCCGACTGGCCGTACAGATGCACCGGCATCAGTGCCTTGACCCGGCCGCCGGTGCTGCGGTTAATGAGCTCACCACCTTGCGCCACGCAGCGGTCAGCGATGAAGGCCTCGACCGCGGCGGGTGATAGATTGAACGTCAGGGAATCTATGTCGCAGAAGATCGGCCGCGCACCGGTACGCGCAATCGTTCCTGCGGTCGCGAAAAAGGTGAATGGAGAAGTGATAACCTCGTCGCCGGCACCGATGTTGAGCGCCATGAGGGCTAGCAGCAACGCGTCGGTGCCGGAAGATACGCCGATGCCGGCGGACGCCGCGCAATAGGCCGCCAACTCCTCCTCCAGAGCTCGCACCTGTTCACCCAGAATGAAGTGTTGACTGGCGCACACTTGATCGATGGCCGGCATGACTTCCGCACGAATCTGAGCGAATTGGGTCTTTAGATCGAGTAGTGGGACTGTGCGCATGGTCAATAGAGTAGCACCGCGATTTAACATTTGTGGCATGAGGTCACGCAGTGGGTCACGGTACGGGCGCACGGATTTAACTGATAATGCACCTTGATTTTGTCGCATTTTCACCGCACTTGAGCCGCCAGAGGGCTCAAAGTCGCTGAATTGGATATTCGATGACCCAACCGGTCTTATACAAACAGAGCTTTCTGATCGCGGTGTTGGCCGCGATCCAGGCAGTGGTGCCGGCAGGCGTGGCGGTGGCTTCGCTGTTCGCGACCATCAGCCTATATGGCCGCGGATTCGACCGTTCCTCGCCGACTATTGTAATCATCGCCGTGCTGTGCCTGGTGCTGATCCAGCCGCCGCGCGAGGTCACGACGCAGTTGACCACGGCACGCCTGTCAGCCGTCGCCGACGTGATATTCCGCTGGATGCTGTTATTGGTGGTGCTGCTGGCCGTCGGCTACGTGACGAAATCGTTCGGCGCCTATCCCAGGCGGATCACACTCACCTGGGCAGCGGTCACCCCGCTCGCTTTGATCGTGGTCACGCTCGCCATGCAAGAGGTGATGCATCGCTTTTTGATGAATG
>Ga0302320_10013513_pt1 | contig 17057 bp, 18 predicted proteins | sample Bog_T0_3_FD_202130 | JGI IMG/M metagenome (GOLD analysis project Ga0302320, IMG submission 202130) | Peat permafrost microbial communities from Stordalen Mire near Abisko, Sweden - Bog_T0_3 | ecosystem: Environmental > Terrestrial > Soil > Wetlands > Peat | place: Sweden: Abisko, Stordalen Mire... | reverse complement strand
GGCGGCCTGGGTGCGCGCGGCCGGAGAGCGGGCACCGGCGATCATCTAACCTATTGAGCGCACAGAGGAATCAGTCTTATCTCAGGGAGGTCATCTTCATTAACCAGGACGTCGTCCAGGAATTTGGTTCGATGCCCGCGGACGTCAGGCAAGCGGTCGAGGCTCGGACCACGATCATTCAAAACGGCGGACGGCTCCCGACTCAGCAAGTTCGAAGCCTGCAAGGGAGCCTGGCCGGGATATCGGAGATCCGGGTACGGTTCGACAACGATACTTATCGTGTCTGTTTCGCGGCTGCGTTTGCGCAGGTGGTTTACCTGCTCGACGCAGGCATCAAGAAGGCAGCCCACGGCCAAGAGAATACCCCGCTGGCAGATCGACAGGCTGGTGGCGCGCCTTCGTAAGGCATAGGCCCATTACCGTGATAATGCGACACTTCTGGACACCCGGTTCGAAGCTCGCAAGCAAGCCAGGCGGCCAGCAGGCGAACCCGCCGCGGCGACCAAGCGCGACCCGTAAAAGGAACAAGAGATGACCGATCAATGGAGGCAAAACTCGCTGGAAGACACGCCCCCGGTTCTCGGCAGCGGCGATTTCCTGGCTGATCGCGGCTACACCGATCCCGAGGAAGCGCGGGTCAAAATCCAGCTTGCGAACCAAATCGCCTTGCTGATGGAAGATCAAAACCTTCGGCAAGCTGATGTCTGCACGTCGACCGGGCTCAAGCAGCCAGGTATTTCAAAAATCGTGAACGGCAACGTTTCGGGCTTTTCGGTGTGGCGATTGCTCCTGGTGCTGAAGGGTCTCGGGCAGCACGTGGCGATCACGGTCGCCGCGCCGGAGGACGATCCGGCGCCGACGCTTGCGATGGCGCTGTGAGCGGGTGACCAAAAGCGGATGTGTGTCCGGCTGGTGACAACGTCCACGGTCACGATCGTGGATGCCGAGGAACTCGGCGGCACGATGATCAAGAAGCCGACGGAACTCTTCGACGAGGACATGGAGGCGGCATGAGTGCGGGCGGCAGGGGAGCGGGCGGCGATCGTGGTGTAAGCGGCGGCGCGGCCACAACTCCTGTTTTGACCCACACGGCCGACATTCGTGTCCTGATCGCGGCACCAATTGCTGTCGGGGAAACCCATGAGGGGTTGCGGCGGATCATTCCGATCACCGGGGGAACGATCCACGGGCCGCGTCTGAGCGGTTCAGTGCTGTCCGCCGGCGCCGATTTCCAGGTGATCCGTTCCGACGGATACACCACGCTGGAGGCGCGGTACGTTCTCCGCCTGGATGACGGCGCGCTGATTTACGTTGTCAATACGGGTGTCCGCTTTGGCCCTTCGGCGGTGATGGCACGCATCGCCGCGGGTGAAATCGTCGATCCGTCGGAGGTTTATTTCCGCACCACGCCGCGGTTCGAGACGGCTGCGCCGGCCTATCAGTGGCTGACCCGGCCGCTGTTCCTCGCGACCGGGGCACGCTATCCGGATCATGTCGAGATTCGCGTGTTCGAGGTGGGGTAGAAGTTCAGTTCAGGGTTTCGAGCAGTCCCGCCATCAGCGCCGCCCGCTGCGCCAGATGGCCCCACAGGATATGCTCGTGGCTGGCATGCGCGCCGGCTCCCGGACAACCAAGCCCGTCCAGCGTCGGCACGCCCAGCGCCGCGGAGAAATTCCCGTCCGACCCGCCGCCCCGATGCTGCTTCGGCAGCGCCAGCCCGACCTGCTGGGCGACGCCCTGCGCGTGGGCATACAGCGCGGAAATCGCAGCACTTTCGGTATACGGCGGGCGGTTCATGCCGCCCTCGACGAAGACCCGGCAGCCGGGGGTTTTCGCGGTCAGGCCGAGCAGACGTTGCTCCATGAGGACGCCGTCGGCTTCGGAGTTGACGCGCAGATCGATCTCGCAGCCGGCGTCGGGGGAAATCACGTTCGGCCGCGATCCGCCCCAGATCGGCGCGGCGTTCAGGGTGATGCCTCGGTCGATGTCGACCATACGGTGCAGGCCAATGATCTGGTGGGAGAGTTCGACGATCGCCGAGGCGCCGTCCTCGAACGCGGTGCCGGCATGCGCGCCGCGGCCTTCGACGCGCATGGTAAAGCGGCCAACGCCTTTGCGCGCGGTGACACAAGCACCGCCGGCGCCGGCGGGTTCGGGGATCAGGACGGTGGCGGCCTTGGCGGCCTCCTGCTCGATCAGCCAGCGGCTGGTCGGACTACCGACTTCCTCGTCCGGCGTCAGGAGGAGAACGATGGGGCGGGGCGTCGCGATGCGCTGCTGGAGGATGCAGCGGACGGCGTGGAAGGCCAGGAAGCTGCCCGCCTTCATGTCGTAGATGCCCGGCCCGTGCGCTTTGGTGCCGTTCACGGTGTAGGGCATCGCGGCGATGGTGCCGTGCGACCAGACGGTGTCGAGGTGGCCGGCGACGAGGATCGGCTTTTCCTTCGACGTGGGCTGGGTGCGGGCGATCAGGTTGTCGCCAAACCCGTCCCGCCCGGGAATGCGCGTGATGGCGGCACCGCTTCGGGTGAGTTCGGCCTCCGCCACGTCCATCAGGCGGTTGACCGCGGCCGGATCGGTGGTCGGGGTTTCGAGCTTCACCCACGCGGACAGTTCGGCGAGCAGGTCTTCGGAGGTTCCAGTTTCGGTTGCCGGCATGCGGTCTCCCGTGGGTGATGCGGTGTGGGCTGCGGTCCGGGTCAGGCGTCTCTCGTGGAATAGACCTGGGAACCGTTGCCTTCGCAAGAACCGCGACAGTCGCCGACATTTCGCAGGCCGGTGACGATCGGCCAGCCCGTCCAGGCCACGCGGAAAATACCGATTTGAACCCGCCGCCGAAAAGCGCCACCCTACGCACCCGATACGTGGTGAAGGAGGATGTGGTGATCGACGGTGAAGCCTGTGGTCTGGTGGCCTCGCGCCTCTGATGCGGATTTTTACCAACTGGCAGGATGTGCCGCCAGACGCCCGCGGCGCCACTGTCGCACTCGGCAACTTCGACGGCGTGCATCGCGGCCACGCCAGCGTCATCCGCGCCGCCCATGCCGCACGGCCGGACGCGCCGCTGGCAGTGCTGACGTTCGAGCCGCACCCGCGCGAAGTGTTCCGTCCGGATGATCCGCCATTCCGTCTGACGCTCTCGGCTGAACGAGCCGACGCGCTGGCCGCGCTCGGGGTTCATCTGCTGTACGAACTGCCATTCAACTATGAATTCAGCCTGATGACCGCCGACGATTTCGTCGGCAAAGTGCTGCATGCCGGGTTGGGCGTCCGCCACCTGGTGTCCGGGCAGGATTTTGCATTTGGCCATCGCCGCGGCGGCAGCACCGACTTCCTGGCGGGACGGGCCGAGGCGCTTGGCATGGGCCTGACCCTGGTGCCACCGGTAACGGACTCGCAAGGACCGCTATCGTCCACCCGGATCAGGCGCGCACTGCAGGACGGCTACCCCGAACGCGCGACCGAAGAACTCGGCCGGCCCTGGGCGATCCGCGGCATCGTCAGCCACGGCGACAAGCGCGGCCGGACCATCGGCTTCCCCACCGCAAACGTGCCGCTCGGCCGCCACCTCGAACCGGCGCGCGGCGTTTACGCCGTCACGATCCGCCTCGCCGACGGATCGATGCACAAGGGCGTGTCGAACATTGGCCGCCGTCCGACCGTCAGCACCGGCAGCGAAAGCCGGCTGGAGGTCAATCTGTTCGATTTTGACGGCGACCTGTACGGCACCGACATCACCGTCGCGCTGCGCGCCTATATCCGGCCGGAGATCAAGTTCTCCAGCCTCGACGCGCTGAAAGCCCAGATCGCTTTCGATGCCGGCGAAGCGCGCCGGCTGCTCGGTTGACCTTGCACTGATCCGCGGCCCAAGGCAGCCTGTCGGGCAAAACCGCAGGAGGACAGGATGCCGATACTGAAGCGCCCGGATGGCGAGATCCACTACCAGACATTCGGGAGCGGCTTCCCGGTGCTGCTGTTTGCGCCGGGCGGACTGCGCTCGCGCATGGAGATGTGGCCCGCCCCGCCGGGCGGCCCGGCACGGTCATGGGTGGACTGGACCCAGGCGCTGCCCGAAGCCGGTTTCACCGCGATCTCGATGGATCAGCGCAATGCCGGCGCCTCCCGCACCGCGATCGAGGCCGATCACGGTTGGCACACCTACGCCGCGGACCACATCGCGCTGATCGACCACCTTGGCTTCGACAAGTTCCACGTCCTCGGCGGCTGCATCGGCGGCAGTTTCTGCCTGAAGGCGGTCGAGGCCGCGCCGAAACGCGTGCTGTCCGCCGTGCTGCAGAACCCGATTGGCCTGCATCCCGAACATCCCGAATACTTCCCGGAGAGCCACATCGCCTGGAGCAAGGAGCAGCTTGCCGAACGTCCGGAACTGAACGCGGACGCGCTCGCCGCTTTCGGGCACAACATGTGGGACCATCCGTTCGTGTTCTGCGTCGATCGCGCGTTCGTCCGCAACTGTCCAGTGCCGACCTTCCTGCTGCCCGGCACCGACATCCCGCATCCCGCCGCGACCAGCACCGAACTGGCCGCGCTGCTGCCCGGCGTGGAAGTGCTGACCGACTGGCGCGGCCCGGACTTCCTGGAGGCGCAGCGCAACCGGGTGGTGGCGTTCCTCAAGGCGAACACGCCGCTTCAGTAGCGTTTCGATGCGCATTCGGGGTCACCACACGATCTGGTCAAAACTCACCATAAGCGCACGAGTAACGAACGGCCGGCACTGGCGGGCAGCGCCCATCCTTTCTGCTGCTGTCTGGATCACACGATTCGATCCGGTTGGGATGGGCGGTCGATTGTGCATACACGGCGATGCGCCCGCTGCTACGCCTGATGGGCGCCGCCCACCTGGATGCCATTTTGCGTATTAGGTGACCAGCATGTGCAGGACGTCGTTATCATCAATGACCGTCCGACGCTGATGTCGCGGATTATCCGGCTCCGGTTGACCTATGACGGTCCGGCAGCCGCCCAGCCGGCCACCCTGATCGTAGAAGCCGGCCTTTGGTCCAACGGCCGCCAGGAGGTCGCCTTCTACAGTGACGTAGCCCCATCCCTCCGATCCGGCCTGGTTCCCCGCTGTTTCGAGGCGCATCCTGCCGACGCCACCACCTCCCTGCATCTCATTCTGGAAGACCTGACAGACACCCACGCACCGGCGACCGAATGGCGACTGCCACCGTCAGCAGCGCAGTGCCGGACGATCGTGGGATCACTCGCGCGTTTACCTGCCGCGTGGTGGGAGGACACGCGGCTTGGTGTCACGGTGGGAACCCGGTTTGACGATGCGGGCATGGACCGGTTCATCCAACAGGTGGCGGGACATTTCGCCTTGTTTGCCGACCGTCTCGGCGACGAACTCTCACCCGAACGGCGTGCATTCAATGAAGCGCTGATGGCGGCGGCACCCCAACTGCACAAGCGCTACCGTGACTCCAAAAACATCACGCTCACGCACGGTGATGCCCATGTGTGGAACTGCTTCCTGCCCCGCAACGAAAGCGACAGCGTGCGCTGGTTCGACTGGGACGGCTGGCGCAACCGCGTTCCGACCAACGATCCGGCCTGCAGGATGGTGTGCCTCCCGCAGCGCTGCGATTTTATACGGTAGCGTATTGTACGCCACGTCACTATCGGCCATTGGGCGGCGCGCGGGCCTCGCAAAACGTCCGTTCCAATGGAGAGTTGGGTGTATTGCACGTTATATTACGTGTATACTTCCTGCCACTTGCTTTCCTTTGTCTCTTGACAGGTCATATAAATCGAAATAGCCGGTTTCCCCGTCATATTCGAAGACACCGGCTATGCCCCCTGCGGGACGCACTAAGCTTTTAAATATGTCAGCGGACATGGTGATTCACGGCCCTAGCCAGGAGTGATTCAGTTGATAGTTAGGTCCCGGACGGTGATCCGTTCGCGTCATCGGTTGTAATCCCGCCTCGGGCGTTCCGTCCGTATTGTGGAGTTCCGTCGGATATCCATCTGACCCGATAGGCGCCTAACGGCAGGAACGGTGGTGGGTCAGGTGACCGGGGCATGCGTGCTGACATGACGGGCGGGGTGGCGGTGGTCGTGGGTGCCTCGGGCGGGATCGGCCGAGCGGTGGCGGATGGATTGGTGGCGGGGGGCGGTTTCGATCGGGTGGTGGCGCTGTCGCGGCGGCGGCCGGATGGCTGGCGCGGCGACTGGATAACGGCGGATGTGTTGGACGAAGCCGGCTTGGCGGCGGCGGCGGCGGACCTGGCGGCGATGGGTCCGCTGCGGCGGATTGTGGTCGCGAGTGGGCTGTTGCATCGGGATGACGGTTCGGTCAGCCCGGAAAAGTCTATGCGGTCGCTGTCGTTGGAAGCGCTGACGACGCTGTTTGCGGTGAATGCGGCCGGCCCCGCGCTGGTGGCGAAGCATTTGCTGCCGCTGACCCCGCGACACCAGCCCAGCCTGTTCGCCGCGCTGTCGGCCAGGGTCGGCAGCATCGGGGACAACGAACTGGGTGGCTGGTACGGCTATCGCGCGTCGAAGGCGGCGCTGAACATGCTGATCCGGACGCTGGCGATCGAGCACCGCCGGACGCGCCCGTTGGGGGTCTGCGTGGCGCTGCATCCCGGGACGGTCGATACCGCGCTGAGCAAGCCATTCCGGTCCGGCGTGCCCGACGGCCGGCTGTTCAGCACGGAGCAGTCCGCCGCGACCCTGCTGCGGGTGATAGAGGAGCTGGGACCGGAGGCCAGCGGCGGGTTCTATGCCTGGGACGGTTCGCCGATTCCCTGGTAGGGTTAGCGCAGCGTCGCCCCCGTCGCCTTCGCCACCGCGGCGACGACTTTCTGGCTGGCGGCCTCGATCTCGGCGTCGGTCAGGGTGCGTTCGCGCGGCTGGAAGGTGACCTCGATGCCGATCGATTTTTTCCCCTCGGCCATGCGGTCGCCTTCGTAGAGGTCGAATACGATCACGCCGGTGATCAGGGTTCGTTCGGCGCCGCGGGCGGCTTTCACGACGCTGTCGGAGGCGACGGCGCTGTCCACGATGAAGGCGAAATCGCGCCGCAGCGGCTGGAACGCCGGCAGATCGGGGGCGGCTTTGCGGCGGCGCTTGGGATCGCCGACGGCGTCGAGGTTCAGTTCGAACACGACCATCGCGGCCGGCAGGTCCAGCGCGGCGAGCAGGCGCGGGTGAAGCTCGCCGAAATAGCCCATGACGGTTTTTGGCCCCTGGCGGACGAGGCCAGAGCGGCCGGGATGCAGGAAGGCGGGCGCATCATCGGTGACCTGCAAGGCCTCCAACGGCACGCCCACGGCGGTGAGCAGCGCCCACAAATCGCCTTTGGCGTCCATTGCATCCACGGGACGCTGCGGCACCAGCCAGCTTCGCGGCGTGCTGCCGGCACGCAATCCAGACGCTGCCAGCTTCTGCCCGTCCGGGGCATCGACGGCGAAGGCCGGACCAATCTCGAACAGCCCGACATCGGCATAGCCGCGCGCGGCATTGCGCTTCGCTGCCAGAGCCAGGGTCGCCAGCGGCGTGGGGCGCAACTGATCGAGGTCGGCGGCGATCGGGTTGGTCAGGCGCAAAGCGTCGGGCGTGTCACCGAAGCGTTCGGCCTCGGCCCGAGGCATGAAGCTGAAGGTGACGCACTCCATCAGGCCGCCGGCGGCCAGCGCGCGACGGGCAACGGCGGTGCGCTGCTGGCGGGGTGTCAGCGTGGCGGCGGGAACCGGACTTTCGCGCGGGAGCGAGACGGCGGGGACGGCGTCGAGGCCGCGCAGGCGGAGGACTTCCTCGATCAGGTCGTTCTCGGCTTCGATCGCGGCGCAGCCTTCGGCGGCCTTGGCGGCCTTTTCCGAATTCAGCGTGGGGGACTGGTCCAGCAGGATCGGGGCGGCGATGTCGTTGCGCCAGGACGGAACCGCGACGGTGATCTGTGTGGCGTCGCGGTGGCGCGGGATGAAGCCGAGACGTTCGAGCGAGGCGACCGCTTCGTCGGGCGGGATGCCGGAGCCGCCGAAGCTGGCGATGCGGTCGAAGCGCATGCTGGCGTCGCGCTGCCAGACGGGTTCGCCGCCGGCCTGGGTGACGGTGCCAGGCTCGCCGCCGCACAGTTCCAGGATCAGTGCCGTTGCAGCCTGGATGGCGTCCGGCATCAGCGCCGGATCGAGGCCGCGTTCGAAGCGCTGGCGCGCGTCGGAGACGATCTGGTGGCGGCGGCCGGTCAGGGCGATACGGACCGGATCGAACAGGGCGCACTCGACGAAGACGGTGGTGGTGGTTTCGTCGCAGCCAGTGGCCTCGCCGCCGATCACGCCGGCGATCGATTGCACGCCCGCGGCATCGCAGATCGCGCAGTCCTCGGGATCGACGATGTAGTCCTTGCCGTTCAGCGCGCGCATGGTTTCGTTGTTGCCGCGGCGGAGCGTGAGGGTGTTGCCAGTGAGTTTGGCGACGTCGAAGACGTGGAGTGGGCGGCCGAGGTCGAAGGTGAAAAAATTGGTCACGTCGACCAGGGCGTTGATCGGGCGGAGGCCGATGAACGTCAGGCGGTCCTGCAGCCATTTCGGGCTGGGCGAGTTCTTCACCGCGCGGATGGTGCGGCCGATGATCCAGGGGCAGGCTTCGGGGAAGGCGATCTGCCAGTGCGGGCCGCCGTCGAAGGAAGGCGGAATCGTCTTCGGAGCGAAGGGCTTGAGGGTACCCAGGCCGGCGGCGGCGAGGTCGCGGGCGACGCCTCGGACCGAGAAGCAGTCACCGCGGTTGGGGGTGACGCTGATCTCGATGACCGGGTCGTCGAGGCCGGCATAGGCGGGGTAGGACATGCCGACCGGGGCGTCATGCGGCAGCTCGATGATGCCGGAATGGTCGTCGCCGAGGCCCATCTCGCGGGCGGAGAGGAGCATCCCGGCGCTTTGAACGCCGCGGATTTCTCCGACTTTCAGGGTGGCGCCGGTGCCGGGAATGAACGCGCCGGGGGCGGCGAAGACGGCTTTCATGCCGGTGTGCGCGTTGGGGGCGCCGCAGACGACCGAGACGATGCCGTCGCCGGTGTTGACCCGGCACACGCGCAGGCGGTCGGCGTTGGGGTGCTGGGCGGATTCAACGACGTGGACGACGTGGAAGGCTTCCAGCGCCTCGCCGGGTTTCTCGACGCCTTCCAGTTCCAGGCCGATCTGGGTGAGGGTGTCGGTGATCTTGTCCAGGGTGGCTTCGGTCTGGAGGTGGGTCTTGAGCCAGGAGAGGGTGAATTTCATGGGGCCAGGCCTGGGTTACGGGTGGTTCGGACCTGCCTGCTGGGTCGGTTCGGGGCGTTTTGGGCAAGAATTTTCAACACGGAGGACGAACGAGGGGCTCGGAGAGGCACGGAGGAAGCAAGAATGGCGCTTCGCGCTGGGTCGGTTTTGGCAGCGGTGCGTGGATGAGCGATTTGGGGTTGGGCGGGCATGGTCAGACGCCCTCGTGCAGGATGGTAGGGGAGAGCGGGTTGAAGCCGTAGTGCTTCAGCCAGCGGAGGTCGGATTCGTAGAACGGGCGGAGGTCGGCCATGCCGTGCTTCAGCATGGTGATACGCTCGACGCCCATGCCCCAGGCGAAGCCCTGCCATTGCCTGGGGTCGATGCCGCAGTTGGCGAGGACACGCGGGTGGACCATGCCGCTGCCGAGGATTTCCAGCCAGTCGCCGCCACGGCCGAGTTCGCCGGTCTTGCGGTCCCAGCCGATGTCGACCTCCATCGAGGGTTCGGTGAACGGGAAGTACGAGGCGCGGAAGCGGACCGGCAGGTTGGCGATCGCGAAGAATGTTCGGAGAAAATCGATCAGGCAGCCTTTCAGGTGACCCAGGGTCATGTCGCGGTCAATGATCAGGCCCTCGCACTGATGAAACATCGGCGAGTGGGTGGCATCGTGGTCGGCGCGGTAGGTGCGGCCGGTGACGATGACGCGGATCGGCGGTTCCTGCGCCAGCATCGTGCGGATCTGGCCCGGCGAGGTGTGGGTGCGCAGCACGGATGGCGCTTTGCTGCCGCGGGCGGGCGGCAGATAAAACGTGTCGTGGTCGGCGCGGGCCGGGTGGTGCGCGGGGATGTTGAGGGCGCCGAAATTGTACCAGTCGCTCTCGACGTCGGGTCCGTCCACCACGGTGCAGCCCATGGCGCCGAAGATGGCGGCGATTTCCTCCATGGTGCGGGCGATCGGGTGGATCAGGCCGGTTTCGCGCGGGCGCGGCGGCAGGGTCGGGTCGATGCGTTCGGACAGCAGGCGGGCGTCGAGCACGGCGTCCTCAAGCTGGGTCTTGCGGGTTTCGATGGCGGCGGTGAGGGCGTCTTTCAGGCGGTTGAGCGCGGCGCCACGGTCTTTGCGCTGTTCCGGCGGGGTTTTGCCGAGGTCGCGCAGCATCCCCGTCAGGCTGCCGTTGCGGCCGAGGACGGCGATGCGGACGGCGTCCCAGGCGCGCAGGTCGGTGGCGGCGGCCAGGGCGGCGTCGGTCTCGGTCTTCAGGGCTTCGAGGTCGTTCATGAGTGTGTCCCGTACACGGAAAAGGCCGCCCTGTTCAGGCGGCCCCTTTTACCTTTGTCGCTGTCCGAGGGGACGGCGCTAAGCGAGGGCGGCCTGAACCTTCTGCACGATGGCTGCGAACGAGGCCGCATCGTCGTAGGCGATGGCGGCGAGGACCTTGCGGTCCATCTCGATCCCGGCCTTCTTCAGACCGTCGATAAATCGGCTGTAGGTGAGGCCGTGCTCGCGGACCGCGGCGTTGATGCGCTGGATCCACAGGCCGCGGAATTCGCGCTTCTTCACCCGCCGGTCGCGGTAGGCGTACTGGAGGGATTTCTCCAGCCGTTCGCGGGCGATGCGGTAATTGGTTGAGGACCGGCCGACGAAGCCCTTGGACTGCTCCAGGACCTTCTTGTGGCGGGCGTGGGTGGTAGTGCCCCGTTTGACGCGTGCCATGTGCGGTTGCCTCCGTTAACCGATGCCGTAGGGGGCCCACTGCTTGACGGTCAGGCCGTCAGCATGGGTCAGCGTCTGGCTGCCGCGGTTGGATCGCTTCATCTTTTGCGAGCGGTTGATCAGCCCGTGGCGCTTGTTGCCGGGTCCGGCGAGCACCTTGCCGGTCGCGGTGATCTTGAACCGCTTTTTGACCGACGACTTGGTCTTCATTTTGGGCATTTTGGTCTCCTTCTGGTTCGCGCCTGCCGACCCGGATCGGGTTGATGAACGGCAAGCAGTCGCGGCCGGGCATGCCCATACAGGCCCGGTCTCGCAGACAGGGGCGGGGGTATAGCGGCGACGGCGGCGGCAGGCAAGCGCGGATCGTGGCGACGCCTCCGGGCGGCCTCGCGCGGGTGCGGTTTGCGTGCCTGCCACCACTGGATCGGGGGGCTGCCCGAGAGCGCGGCGTGCCGTGGTGAGATGCCTGCGGTGGCAGACCGGTCCTGCACCCTTGGCGTTGACTGGGACGGATTGGATATGCGTCCAAGCTGGCGGGGTCGTGTCCGTGAAGTGCCGGACGCTGGTCCGAGAGGTGCCTGTCATCGGGCATCCCGTGACAACCCCACAACGACCTGCGAACGATCCGGGTGGGCTTTCTGGCGGAAGACGCCGGCCAAGTGCCGTGTGACGTTTTGCGCGGTTTGCTACGGGACGAATTCTGAAAATTCGCATTGTACGACAGAAAATAAACGCAATGCGGTGGCGGCGTGCCTGGCGGCCCGGAACCAACGGCCGGCGCTGGCTTTTATTTCGCGTTAACGGGGAAAAGTCAGCGATTTTCTACGCGGGATAGTTGTAAAATACCGATCAGATGGGCTGAACGCCACGATAGTGCTGGCTCCGGAAAGGACAATCGGAGGTTGATTTGTACTGCGATTAATATGAATCACGGACGATTCACGCTGGCCGGCGCAGAAAATACGGGGATCCCTACATCTAAACTTTCACTATACGGGAGTTTGGATCGCGCCCTGTTGTCTTGGGCCGTTGTTGCACCGTTTTCTCCACAAGTGAAGAAATTTGCATACACGGTTCTGTGACCCGTTGTTACGCCGCTGCCTTTACGGCATAGTTGAATATCGATTCGGGGTAGTTTCAAGTGAGCGAACCAACAGATTCAGGTGCGGGCGATTTCCGGCTGGAAGATTTTTTGCCTTATCGGCTGTCTGTTGCGGCCGAATCAATATCGCATTTGATTGCGCGGCAGCATCTTGCTCAATCCGGACTGGCAATGCCGGAATGGCGCCTGCTTGCAGCGGTGGGACGTTACGGTGTGCTGTCGCCGACCGTCGCCGGTGAGCGCACCGCGATGGACAAAGTCAAGGTCAGCCGCGCCGCGGCGAGCCTGATGGCGCGCGGGTTGCTGCGTCAGACACAGGATCCCGATGACGGCCGCGGCCGTCTGCTGCGGCTGACTCGGAAGGGCGCGACGGTCTATGCCGGCGTCGCGCCGACGGCCCATGCCATCGAAGCGGCGCTGGCGCCGGGTCTGACGAAAGCGGAGTGGACCACTCTGCACCGGGCACTGGGCAAGCTCAGCGAGCACGCCAGGGCGGTGCTCGAAAGCGATCAGAACTGATCAGGCCGTTCACCCGCCCAATGCGGGCGTGTTGCGGCGACAGGCATCTTGCGCGGAACAGCCTCAGGCGCGTCATATGGGCGCGCGCATTGTTCTGCCAGCCAGGAGACCGGACCTCGCATGACCATCGACGCTGCGACTCTGAGTGCCCTTTCCGGGGTTTCCACCGCCACCATCACCACGGTCCTGCTGAAGAAGGGTCTGCGGAATGTCTGGATGCGCGGCACCAGACCGATCCGGCCCGGTCAGCCGCGGCTGATCGGACGCGCCTTCACGCTGCGCTTCGTGCCGGCGCGGGAGGATCTGGCGACGCCGGAATCGTGGTCGTCGCCGATTTCCACGCGGGCCGCGATCGAGGCGATGCCGGAGGGCTGTATCACCGTCGTCGATGCGATGGGTGTCACCGATGCCGGCATCTTCGGCGATATCCTGTGCGCCCGGATGGCGAAGAAGGGCGTTGCCGGCCTGGTCACCGATGGCGTGGTGCGGGATCTTGCCGGCGTGCTGGGCACCGGGCTGCCGGTCTGGTGCCAGGGGGCGGCCGCGCCGGCGTCGGTCGCCGGCCTGACGTTCGTCAACTGGCAGGAGCCGATCGGCTGTGGCGGCGTCGCGGTGTTTCCCGACGATGTGATCATGGTCGATGACGACGGCGCCGTGGTGATCCCGCAGAAACTGGTGGCGGATGTCGCCCTGGTCGCGGCTGAGCAGGAGCGACTGGAAGACTGGATCATGACGGAAGTCAATGGCGGCGCGTCGCTGCCGGGACTGTATCCGCCCAACGCCGAGAACAAGGCCCGTTACGAGGCGTGGGCGCGCAAACGCTGAGGCGGCGGGCGGACTGACGCCGATCGCATTGTCTTATGGTTTCGACGACTGCTCCCGGCGTTCCTCCTGCGCGGCGACACGGCGGTCGGCGTTGGCCTGGCGCTGGGCCTGCAGAGCGCCGTCGTAGTCTCCATCGGTGATGCGGGCCTGCGCCTCCCGGTCGGCCCAGCCGGCCTGGTTGCGCGCCGCGGCTGGGTCTGGGTCCGTGGCTGCCGGGCCGTCGAGGGTCTGCGCGGCTGCCAGGATGAAGAGAGGCAAGGCGAGAGTGATCCGCATGGCTGATGGTCCTGCAATCAATTTGTAGCGAACAACGCGGCAGAGGTGCCGGGGTTGCGGCGGCGCGGCCGCTCAGGGGAATTCCGTCGTCTGGTTCGGACAACCGGCCTATGCTTGGCGTGGCGGGACGCCGCCCGGATGGTTCGCGGGACGCCGCCCGGATGGTTCGCGGGACGCCGCCCGGATGGTTCGCGGGACGCCGCCCGGATGGTTCGCGGGACGCCGCCCGGATGGTTCGCGGGACGCCGCCCGGATGGTTCGACAGCAGGAAGGACGCTGGCATGGCCTTGAACAGACAAGTGATCACCGCACTCAACCGGGACGGCACCGACATGCTGGGCATGAAGAACGTGGCGCTGAAGCAGGCGGACGAGAGCATCGTGTCGGGTTCGCTGCTGACAGTCGAGAGCAACCATTTCTGTATCGTCAAGTCGCGCGGCGCGGTGCTGCAGGTCTACGAGACCGGGCAGTATACGCTGGTGACGCCGGACAAGCCGCTGATCGGGTCGCTGGTGCAGGGGTTCTGGGGCGGCAGTTCGCCTTGGCAGTATGAGATCATCTACATCAATCGTGCAAAATTACTGGTAAGAAGCGAGGGGATCGCGACGAGCGCGGAGATGGCGGAAGTTTCGTATCAGGTGGATTACTACATCCATGTCGATACCGCCGAAGCGGCCCTGAAACTCATTACGCACATGCCGTTCAGCGGCATCGTGATCGATACGGCGGAGATTGCCGCCTATGCCGGGCCGGCGATCGAGCAGGCGATCAACCAGGTGGTGCAGGTGACCCGGCTGGAGGCGATCAACGAGCATATCGGCGAATTGCGGGAGGTGGTGAAGGAGCACCTGTCCGGCTTCCTGGCGATTTACGGCATCATGCTGAACGACCTGAAAATCCTTGTGCTGCCCAAGGACGAACGGATGCGGGAGCTGATTTCGCTGCAGGCCGTCGGGCTTTCGCCGATCGAGGCGGTGCGCTATTATCTGGCGCTGCGGATGGCGGAGCGTGGGCTGATCTCGGCGCCGAATGCCGCAGCGGGAGTGCCGTTCAACATCGGCGGTGCGTCGCTGGGGACGTTCCCGATCGACCTTGATCCGCCGAAGGATGCGCCGCCGGCGCCGCGCGGCGGGCCGTGGAGCCAGGGCTGATGTCGGGGTCGGTGTTCTACGACGTCGGGATGCTCGATCAGACCGCGATCAATTTGTTCTATGGCTGGGGCTACAATTTCTACCGGCTGGAAAACCAGCTTCGTGCCGACGACCTGATCGTTCGGGAGAAGGTGTGTTGGCTGCTGGGACTTGTTCGGGCGGCGGTCGAGGCGGCGCAGAGCGCGTATCGGCGCGCGCATCTGCCGCCGCCGTCGCGGGCGCGGCCGTTGCCGGATGCGGCGGCGGTTGCCTCGGCGCAGGCGTTGGAGGCGCTGTCGGGCGAGATCGGGTCGCTGGAGGGTGTGATCCGAGCGCTGCCGGTGCCGGAGGGTGATCGGATGACGCAACGGTATCGCCAGGAGGCGCCGACGCTGGTGGCGCTGGGCGACTGCGACCGGCGGCTGGTCGGTCTGGCCGAAGCTTTGCGCCAGATGTTGGACGGGCGTGATGCGGACTGGATGCTGGCGCATTTGGCCGAGATCAAAGCCGGTCTTGCGCTGATGACGGCGGGGGTGCGCGAGCGGCAGTCGTTACTGAAGTGAGGCGACGATGTCATGGCCGGGATCATTCCAGCCATGACGATTCGCACCATTACGGATCGATGACGGCGGTTGCCGATCCGGATACGACTTCCTTGCCGTCCTGGTTGGTGGTGGAGATTGTCAGGTCGACATAGTGCTTGCCGCCCTCTTCCCGCAGGGCGGCGACAGTGGCCTTGGATTCGAGCGTGTCGCCGGGCCAGACCTGGTTGGTGAACCGCACGCCGAACTTGGTCAGGCGGCCGTCGCCGACATAGTTGGTCACCATTTTGCCGGTCAGTCCCATCGTCAGCATGCCGTGTGCGAACACGGTGGGATAGCCGGCGATCTGGGTGGTGTAGACCTCATCGGTGTGCAGCGGATTGTAGTCGCCGGAAACGCCGGCATACTGCACGATCTGCGTGCGGGAGAGGTTCTCCACCACGCGCTCGCTATGGGTGTCGCCGACCTTCAGGGCGGATGCTTTGAGTGCCATGTTGTTTTCCTGTTGTTTCCCTTTGGTCAGCCCTGATCCACGGGACGTTCGGTCGTTACGCCGACGCCGCGGGCGGTGACCACGAGTTCGCCGTTCTGGTCGCGGTATTCGGTGACCCGCTCACGGAAGGTCAGCTTGCCGGCGCGCTTGCTTTCCTTTTCCCAGGTCTTGCCGGGCTTGGTCTCGACGGACAGGATGTCGCCGGGGCGCAGCGGGCGGTGGTATTCGTAATGCTGTTCGGCGTGCAGACCGCCCGAGGAGGTTGGCTTGCCCTCGATCCCGGTCGGGCCTTTGGCTGATCCGAACCATTTCTGGCCCGGTTTCGGGCGCAGGAAGTAGTCGGGGTCGAACTGGGCGACCGCCTGCGGGAAGGTGGGTGGGGCGATGATGCCGCCGGCCTCGGTATCTTTCGCTGCCGCTGCGTCGTGATACACAGGGTTGGTGTCGCCGACCGCGCGCGCGAACATCAAGATATGACTCGCTTCCACGGGAAATGTGATTTTGGCCAAGGCGTCCCTCCAATTGTTCGTACCGGATCAGAGTAGCAGGGTTTCCCAACAAGGAAACAGGCGGGCCTGCCAATGAGGCGTCCGATGCGCCGCCCGGCGCTCCGGTCGGCCCTGGATGCCGCGGCGATTCCGACGTTCAGCGGGCCGCGGCCGATGGCGGGATCGGCTGACACGATCCGGTTTATGCATGCGCCGGGCTCGCTGCCGCGCGGGCGGCGGGTCTATGCGGTGGGGGATGTGCATGGCTGCCGCGACAGGCTGTTGGCGCTGCACGGGCTGATCGCGGCGGATTTTGCGGCGCGGCCGACGGGATCGGCGGTGCTGGTGCATCTGGGGGATTATGTCGATCAGGGGCCGGACAGTGCCGGGGTGATTGCACTGCTGGCGGCGGGGGCGCCGGTGCCGGGTGTCGCGGTGGTCAATTTGCTGGGCGATCATGAGCGGATGCTGCTGGACGCGCTGGACGGCGACAGAGCAGCGGCGACTGACTGGCTGTGGGCGGGGGGAAAAGCGGCGCTGGCGAGTTGGGGGCTGGATCCCGAGTTGCCGCGGGAGCAATGGCAGGCGGCGCTGCCGGCTTCGCATGTGGCGTGGCTGCGGAGCCTGGTGCTGACGCATCGGGAGGGCGGGTATCTGTTCGTGCATGCCGGCATTCGGCCGGGTGTGGCGCTGGCGGATCAGTCGCGGGATGACCTGACGACGATGCGGCATCCGTTC
>Ga0302320_10013511_pt1 | contig 17058 bp, 13 predicted proteins | sample Bog_T0_3_FD_202130 | JGI IMG/M metagenome (GOLD analysis project Ga0302320, IMG submission 202130) | Peat permafrost microbial communities from Stordalen Mire near Abisko, Sweden - Bog_T0_3 | ecosystem: Environmental > Terrestrial > Soil > Wetlands > Peat | place: Sweden: Abisko, Stordalen Mire... | reverse complement strand
GTGCTGATATGTGGTGAGCGAAAAAATGTGGTGTGCAGGGCGAAAACCCCAAGCTGCATTGCGGTGTTTGCAGTCATCACACCACATATTATTTGATGCTTACAGTGTTTTGAGAAAGCCCATGACACCTTTCTGCGCGGTTCGCTTGTGCCCAGTTTGAAGCAGTGGAGCTTCGCAACGAGCCAAGGCCTTGGCTTTCATTTTCAGATCGCTCTCCGCGTAGAGGTGGGTGGTTTGCAGGGACACATGCCCCAACCAGATGCGGATCGTGTTGATGTCCACGCCGGAACGCAGCAGGTGCATGGCAGTCGTATGGCGGATCGAATGTGGGCTGATGCGTTTGGCCCGCAGGATCGGCGTGGTGACTGCGGCGCGGCGCACGTATCGTTTCACCAGAATGTGAATACCGTAACGGGTCAGCGGTTGGCCATGGTGGTTGCGAAAGACCGCTTGGGTGACGGCGCAACTGGCCACCAGTTCTTGCAGTGCCGAGGCCGTCACTTTCCATAATGGGCAGCGGCGTTCTTTGCGTCCTTTCCCGTGCAGGGTGACCACGGGCATCACCAAGTCGAGGTCTTCGACCCTTAACCGCGATGCCTCACTGACACGCGCCCCGGTGTTGTAAAGAAACAGCAGCAGGGCATAATCGCGGAAGCCTTGTGCGTTCCTCTGGTTCGGTGCAGCCAGAAGCGCCTTCATTTCCGCTTTCTCCAAGTAGTGTCTGGGAGCGGGCGTATGCTTTTTGAGGTGGATGGTGTGAAGCTGGCGACTCCACTCCAAATGTTCCGGGCTGTTGATCCCGACAAAGCGCGCCCAAGAATGGAGAGACACCAGGCGCTGGTTGAGGGTGGATGGACCGCAATGACGAACTTGTTCCAGATGACGGATAAACTCCCGAACGACTTGGGGTTTAATTTGGGCTAAAGCCAACCGATCCACGGCGCATCGGCATCGTTGCGCGGCAAAGGGCAGAAATAGCCGGAGGGTGTCGCGATGACTGAGTTGGGTGTTCGGCGAGTAGTTCCGTTCACCCATCACATATTCGACCAGGAATCGGCGCACCCAGGGGGCCACGAGATTATTCATGGGAACCTCCCAAAACATAACGGGCAAAACGGGCGCTGGCCTGCTCCCGCAGTTCCGGAGTCATCGTCAAATACTTCTGGGTGCCGGCGAGACTGACGTGTCCCAGATACGTGGAAAGCTGGACCAACAATATCTGCAAATCTGCTCCATCCCGATACCCGGCCACAAGGCGATGGACGGCCGCCGTATGGCGCAGGTCATGCAACCGGGGCTGATAACGCGAACGATCTGTTCGCTTCACATCTGCCGCTAGCCGTAGCGCCTGAAAGACTCGTTGCACGGTGAAACAGTTCACTGGAGCGCCGGTGCTGGATCGGAAAAAACGGCGATGGGAAACGCCGCCCGCTGGTCGCTGGCGCGCATAGTCAGCCAGCACGCCGGCTAGTTTTGGCCCGACGGGTACGAGCCGACTTTTGAAAAACTTGCTGCACCGCACTTGAAGCAGGGCGTCTTTCACATCAACATCGGCGTCTTCGAGCTTGAGTGCTTCGCTGAGGCGCAAGCCCGCGCCGTAAAGCAGCAGCAGCAAGACCCGCATGGTCAGCGGTGACAAGCTCCGGGTGCGCTCTGGCGAAATAGCTTGGAGCAGGCGTTGCAACTCCGGCAGCGAATAAATGTAAGGGGCGAAGACCACGGCAACCTTTGGGGCTTCCGCCGGCAATGGAGACCGGCGCGCCCAACCTCGCGCCAAGGCGAAGCCATAAAAACCGCGCAAAGTCTCCCATTTGCGGCTCCAGTGCCGCGTCACCGGACCATGCCCGTCTAAAAAGGCGCGCACGGCCACGGGTTTGACTTGGTCCATGCGGATCTTCCCCATCGTCCGACAGAATGTTTTCAAGATGATGCGTTCGCTCTGAAAACGAAACCCTAACGACTGTTTCAAGGTGATGTATTGCGTCACCGTTTGAACGAGTTTCATAGCAACCCTCCCAAATCAAAGGCAGCCACGGTGCGCAAACCGGCCAAGTCCACCTTGGCATATACCTGTGTCGCGGTCAGGCTCCGGTGTCCCAAATGATCACCGACCGCCTTGAGGGGCAAGCCGCTATTGAGCAAATAAGTGGCACAGGCGTGACGCAGAGCATGAGGCCCGCGCTTGGGACTGACGATTTTCAGCCGGTCCAGCAAACTACGTGTCAGCATATACACCGCGTTTCGGGGCAAGGGACGAAACGGTGCGTGCAAGGTCAAAAACAGTTCACCGTGAAGGCTCTGCGGCCGCGCTTCTTTCAGGTAGCGCCGAATGGCTTGCCGCATGGCGCGCGTCAACGGGTATTCCTGCACCCGGGCACTTTTGCTGCGACGCACCCGCAGGATGCGACGCGTCCAATCCAAGTCCTCCAGACGCAAAGCCCGGACCTCTCCACTGCGCAGCCCATACACCGCCAGCAGCAGCAGGATCGCGCGATTGCGCATATCACGGCTCGTGCTTCCTTGGGTGGCGGCGATGAGCCGCTGGACCTCTGACCATTTCGGACCGGTCGGAACATTTTCTTGTTGAAACAGTCGCGGCGCAAGAATCACGGGAGCCAAATCCTGCTGACACCACTCCTGTGCATATGCATCACGGAAAAAACGACGTAATGTCTTTGCTGCAATGGCCAACGTGATCCGACTCAGCCCCCGGGCGGCAAGATGACTCAAGTAACCATCAACCTCAGCCACAGTGACGCGGCGCAAAGGCACTTCCTGTCCTTTGAGCCAGCGCAAGAAACCCTCGGCCCACCAACAGTAATCGGCACAGGTTTTTTCGGCCAACCCTTCTTCGGCGCGCAGAAACACAGCCCAGGCCTGAAGGCGCTCCCCATACGCTGGCGCAGGGCGGGGCTTTTCTTTGAGCCACCCCATGAAGCGGCACCAGGCGCACGCCACCTGAACGAAATACTTGGCTGACCATTTTAAGCAGTGAACGCGACCACGCTGCCTTTGCCGACGTGCCCAGCGTTGAGCGCACTGGCCAATGAGTTCGAGCGTAACGTGGCCCGGCACTTGTTTGTCCAGCAGGATGGCAACCACCCGCAGTTGCCTTGCGTGGCGCAAGAGCGTTGAGCGGGATATGCCCACCGATGCCAGATGTGTTAAAAACGTGCTTCGCTCCTCAGCCAACGGGCTGTTGGTGTGACGCGCGAGCACCCGACCGGAATGGAATAAGGATTTGAACATACCGGCGCAGTTTTGCGGAAGACCGGCCGGTTCCCACCTTCATTCGCCAAATAATATGTGGTGTGATGACTGCAAACACCGCAATGCAGCTTGGGGTTTTCGCCCTGCACACCACATTTTTTCGCTCACCACATATCGGCACCGGCGCGACTGGCAACGGTCGGGTCGGAAGCTGCTGAGACAATACACCTCCGTCCTTGGACGAGGAGGCTTCCGCGAGGAATCCTCCCAAGCTACGAGCGTCAATGCGGCTTGAGGGTTAGGCTGAAGGACATGTCCAACATAAGTGAACTGCCATATGGCGCCGTGAACGTGAACGAGCCAAAGACGCTGACAGGCTCAAACCAAAACGGTATGCGGTCGGTTGCTCCACCCATGCATTGGAGCACGCGGACATTCAGACCGCCGGTGTGGTTGGCAGGGGCTAAATCCTTCATGTCACAAGAGCGAGACACGTTAAACCTGTTCTTCCGCCTCCATGAGGCAGGCGCAGTCGCAAGACTCGCTGTGGGAAGTGCAGGCAGAGGAAGCTGGAAAAAGCAAAGGCCGCCCGGTAATCGGGCGGACAGGGATTGTGATATTATCCCGCCGCGCAAGCGGGCCCACTTCCAGCGGGTCGTTACTTACGAAACAGCAGACAGAACCTTCGCAGGAGGAAATCGCAAATGAACGTGGATTCATCCATGTGTGCATCCTCCGGCCCAACGCCGCACTGGAACCAGATTGACTGGCCCCAGAGTGAGCGCCACGTCAGAAGGCTGCAAGCACGCATCGTAAAGGCAACACAGGAGGGGCACTGGGGCAAGGTGAAATCCTTGCAATGGTTGCTCACCCACTCGTTCAGCGGCAGGGCCTTGTCCGTGAAACGAGTGACGCAGAATCAAGGCAAAGAGACACCCGGAGTGGATGGAGTCATCTGGAAATCTCCGGGCACCAAATACGAATCCATCGGATCGCTTCGACGGCGCGGCTACCAACCGCAACCGCTACGACGCGTCTATATTCCGAAAGCCAATGGAAAACTCAGGCCGCTCGGCATTCCGACGATGAAGGACCGCGCCATGCAAGCGTTACACTTGCAGGCGTTGGGACCAGTCGCCGAAAGCGAGGCAGACCCGCATTCCTATGGTTTTCGACCGGCGCGCTCGACGGCTGATGCCATCGAACAGTGCTTCATATTGCTGGCCCGAGAGTCAGCAGCGACGTGGGTAATGGAGGGCGACATTCAAGGCTGTTTCGATAACATCAGCCATGAATGGATGCTTCAACATCTACCAACGGACTCTGAAATACTGCGAAAATGGCTGAAAGCCGGTTATGTCGAAAAGCGAACTTTGTTTCCGACGGAGGCGGGCACGCCACAAGGTGGCATCATCTCGCCGACGTTGGCAAATATGACCTTGGATGGCCTCGAACGAGTTCTGAAAGAAGCCTTTCACAGGATAGGCATCCGAAAAGAACGAGCCTCGTATAACCCCAAGGTGCATCTGGTGCGTTATGCGGACGACTTCATCATCACCGGCGCTTCTCGTGAAGTGCTGGAGAATGAAGTCCGACCATTGGTCGAGCAGTTCATGGCCGAGCGAGGGCTTCGGCTTTCGCCGGACAAGACCCGCATCACGCAAATCCATGAAGGGTTCGACTTCCTTGGACAAAACCTCCGCAAGTTCGGCGGCAAGCTGCTCATCAAGCCGAGCAAAAAGAATACGCAGGTGTTCTTGGAGAAAGTCCGAACGATCATGCGGGAGAATCAGGCTGCGAGTCAGGAAAAGCTGATAAGGGCACTCAACCAGGTCATCCTCGGCTGGGTGAATTATCATCGGCATATCGTGGCATCGCAGACATTCGCAAGGGTGGATCACGAAATTTGGTGTGGTCTCTGGCGCTGGGCCAAACACCGTCATCACAACAAGTCCTCAGCTTGGGTCGCCAAGAAATACTGGCACTCAATCGAGGGACGAAGTTGGCGTTTTGCGGTGAACACTGGCAAGCAAACAGCAGATGGAAGGCCGATTTGGTTCAAGTTGGTTTGCGCCAACAAGACCATCATCCGTCGGCACTTGAAGATTAAAGGAGAGGCCAATCCCTTTGATCCCAAGTGGCGTCGTTACTTCGAGGAACGGAAGTTCTTCAAGAAGTTTGGCATCCATCGTTCCGAAGCAGGCATTCATGCGTCGTGATTACCGGCTCTGCTCAGGCGGGGCTTGTAACGGCTTGAGCCGGATGAGCGGAAACGTTCACGTCCGGTTCTTAGGGGAGGAGGAGGCGGTAACGCCACCTCCTTACCCGACCGGAACGGCGGCAAAATGGCAAAATGGCGCCCACGCTTTTTTTGATTGACGCAGACGGATCGCTGATGTTCGCCACCGGTTCACTGGGGGATGGAGATAAAAGGACGCTTTCGCCACCAATGCCCGGCTCCTGCGCACCGCCTGTGCCGCCACAGCCTGGGTCACGGCGCTGAATATTTCGCAAAATTTTTTTGGGGGTTGGACGCCAGTGTCCAACCCCCTGTGCCATGCTGGTGGCATGAAAAGTATAAGAACCTGCCGGATTCCACTCCACGCGCTCAATTTTGCGCCCACCACCATCGCCAAGTTCGGCACCGAACGCCTCGTCAAGCACTTCGACGGCCCATGCGAACTCGTCGGCGGCACGCCGGAGGACCGCGCAGATGCTCAGGAATTTTGTTCTCTGTTCGCGCCCGAGGTGGTTTTCTCAGGTCCGGCCCGCCGCAACCCCGTCAGCACATTCGCCGCGTAAGTTGGGTGGATGCCCTTGAAGACAGATTGACGCTGGACGTTTTTCGCCGCGAACTCGTCCTTCAGCGACACATGGACAATTTCTCAATCTCAGAATTCTGCCGGTCTTGTTGATCTTGAAATCGGGGAACATGAGGCCGCTTTGCATGCGGATAGCCATGCGGCCATCGTCATGGGCAATGAACTTGTGAAGGCCGATCTCGAAGTTGAGACCGGCCTTCAGGATGTCGAGAATCGTTTGCATAAAAGTGGTGTTGAATAAATTGGTGTTGAATAAAGCGGTTGCATGTTTCGGATCCGGGCATTAAGCCCGTTCAATATACGAACCAACGGCGCTCCCCAACGCTTTTCATGATTTCGGTTGCCAAAAGAAAGTTCACGAAACCACGGTGGGTCAACCGTTACCTTCCGTTTTGGATGATGGCCGTTGGTTTAGTTGGCGAGGCTATCTTCGCCGGTTTAGCTTGGTGGTCTGCTGACGTCTGGGAGGATGCCGATGTCGAAAGGTATGTGCGATTTGCGAGGTTTGCTGGCTGCTTTTTTCTGCCCGGATTTCTTCTTTGCGTGATTTCAAATCTTTGGATCTTAATCAGCGCCGTTGCTTTTCTGATTCGCAGGAAGAGCGCAAAGCAGACGGCGGCGGCATGGATGCTCCCTTGGTTTGCGATAGGTTGCCTGCTCGCGCCAGGCAACCTCCAGGCTGGTGGCTCTGATTGGAGCCGCAGCGGACACGGAAAGACCAACGAGCCGGCACGAGATGAAAGTGCGTTGAGTAATTCCTCGCAGATTCCAGGCGTAGAGCACAGGGGGCTCGACGAACAGTTGCGCAGGGCAACGATCCAAATGGTTGATAAGCCAACGCAAAAGGAAATCATCCTTTACGATCAGGGACGGGAAAACATGGTCCTTCAAGTCAAGTACGAAGGCCCGGATCAAGCGTTTGGCTGGCTCATCCCGGTGCCTGGATTGCCCGAAGTAAGGCAAGGATCAATGAATTGCTTCTACGATTTGACCCGGCTTACCCAGGAACCCCTTTGGTCCGAGGAGTTCGACGAATCGTCATTGCTCTCAAGCCAGATATGTGCGAACCGGATCAGGGCGGTCGAGATCAAGACCATAGGCGCATTTGAAGTGGCGGTGCTGGCGCCGCAGGACACCAAGCGCCTATCCAGATAGCTGGCCGGGCATCACTTCTCCCTGCCAAAGGAGACGCTATCACGGCTGGACAGCTATATCACAAACCACTGGTATTTCGTCGCGGCCAAAATCGCCCCCAACCAATCGGGATTCGTCTTGGAATCAGGTTCGCCGCGAAAGCTACAGCACGCGCCATCGGCCGGCCACGAAATGGTCAGCACAGAATTGGCCCCGCTCCCGCCAGCGGTTGAGGCCAATACTGCTTCCCTGGGAAAACCTTCGGGCCGGAGGCATGTTCAAAAACGCCACTCGCCAGCCATTTTTGCTCGCCGCAAGCCAGCGCTCTGGCCAAATACTCTTCAGAATCACCGGATCACCGGTTTTTACCTTCGTCACACGACTTTTTCCGAAAAGCAAATCCCACTATGAAATATCCGGGCTAGAACCCTCGGGTGGCGAGGGCGCGCCTGCGTGGAATTCGTCGTTGTGCTTGCTGTCGTCGCATTGTCCGGTATGATTTTACCATTGCGTTCCCCAAATCTCGACGCCGGAAGCGCACATTAAATCGGACGCTGTTGGACTTTGCTTGCCTTTCTAAATTTGGTAATGTCTGACATTTGTCATATTGCGTGTGTGGCGATTTTTACAGAACATACCGACATATTCATAATTTTTTCGTTTTGAGCATTGCTTGGCGAACAATGCGGCGCCAATGTCGGCGAAACGGAGTTTTTATACTTTCTGAGAAGAGAAAAATAGTCCAAAAATGCAAATGACTAAGAACCGACCCGTCCCTGACGCACAAGCGGCAAAAATGCAAACTTCAACCAGGATTTTGCCATACATGGGGATGTTTTATCGCTGGGTTCTCGGTCTTTCTCTATTCGCTAGCGGCTTGGCTTGGGCTGACGTACCCGTCAGTTCAACGCCCTCCGTGCTGCTTGGAACCGTCAATTTGCGCGGCTATGGCGCTGTCTCTGGAACCTATCGGACCATGTCGCTCCTGCCAGGTGCCTCCGTGCTCGAAATTACGTGCGAGTCCACCGCCAAAGCACAGCTTGTTTTGGCGAAGTATCTGTCTGACCTTGGTTGCCTGCCCGGTGTTTCGGATGTAGCGCTACCCGCAACGCCGGCCATCACCGCGCATGAGATTACGGGCCAAGGCGCGGTTGCGGCCGTCCGGCTCGGGAACAAGGTTGAAATTCTGACCGCAGTCGACCTGACCGCCCTAGCGCTGGTTGTTTCGACTGCCCTGCCACGGTCAGATGCGGATATCGCCTCAAAACCCGAAGCGGCCGTTCCGATGTATCTGGACCGATGGGATAAGTTTGGTTTTCGGTTCTACTACCGGGCGTGGGAGCAGCCGAAGAATCAACCCGCCGGAAAAGTGTATGATGTCAATCGCGAGTTCGAATGGGCGAAGGCACAGAGGCAATCCGGAATCGTCATTTGGGCTGGCCTGAACTCCATTGACTCGGCCGAAGGAATGACCAGTGAACCGTGGTACGATTGGGCTGAAAAAGCTGCCAAGAAATACGGGCTGCCGACGGCCATTAATGACGGAGGCGGGCTGGACATTAACCGTTATCGAGATCAAGAAGCGCAGCGGATGCCTCAATTTGTCGGAGGTGCTTTCGATATCGCCCGGGCGGATATTGATGGCGCTGGGATGCTTTCGTGGAATGCCACCACGGCCGCCGACGAGGTTTTGGGGCTGACACAGAACTTGATGAGAGATTTCAAGGATGACTCGAATGTCGTTTCATGGCTTGAGCCGCACGGTGAAATAAAGAGCGGCGCAAATCACGTCTTGATGGAGTGGGGACCGGCTGCGGATGCCGGTTATCGGAACTTTCTCAAAGAGACTTATGGTTCAGTGCGGGCACTTAACCAGAGATGGTATGGCGAGGATGGACGTGTTCGCTCTTGGGATGAGATCCGTGTGCCGGAAGTGGCGTCATTTCTCGGTTGGACCTCCGACGCCATTGACCTGACCGGCACCTGGCGAATCGGTTACGAGCAGTTTACCGGCGCAAAACCGAACGATCAGTCGCTGAGGGTGATGTTCAACCATCGCGTGGAGGGCACCATCCCAGCCCCCGATTCGTGGTATGCGTCGAGCTTCGACGACAGCTCGTGGCCGACGCTCGAAGCGCCCGGCAACGACGCCATGATGTTTTTGTCCCACGCTCCCGCTGTTTTTCGGCGGACCCTGGACGTCCCGGCCGTTTGGCGAGCAAATCATCCCAAAGCGTGGCTATACCTCTTTGACCTCAGCATCGTCTCGGGCGACACGGTGCGAATCTGGCTCAACGACATCGAGATTGCCAAGAGTCCCACGTTGTCCAATACGCCGCATTGGTGCGCGGTGGATGTTTCCGCGTATCTCAAAACCGGCTCCAATTGCATCGCGATGCGGATGCCCAAGGGCTACATTGCCTATCGCGCGTATATCTCACCCGACGCGCCGGCCCAATATCCCAATTTGGGCATTCACCAGAACGCACAGTGGGTGGATTTTGCGAATTGGCAACAAAGGTGCCGGATGAACATGGTCAAGCGCGGGATGGAGATGATTCGGCAGGTTGACCCCGACCGCAACATCACGCAGATGCATCCCGACGATTACTCCGACGGACTCAAAGAGTTGTGCCGTCAGTATGGCGCTGAGTTCCACAATACGGGCTATATGGCAGCCTTTTACGCCGACCTGAATCCATTGCTAATGCGCGGAGCTGATCTCCCGTGTTCGCTCGAACCAGGCAGCCCAGCTAGAAGTCTGGAAGAGTACAAGCATTTCATGGGGCTTTATTACAGCGAAGGGGTGCAGGGGGTGGACTATTTCATCCACATTGGAGACGTTCTCTGGCATGACGATATCCGGGATTACTTTGAAAAGACTCAGAACAAAGTGCACTTGTTCGGAAAATATCACGTCCCCAAGGCAAAAGTGGCGGCGCTCTATGCCTACAAGGCGAACGCTGCTAACATCTTTCCGTGGGACAGCTCCCCGAACGCCAAGCTGGGTTCAGGATACTGGTCTTGGAATGTGGCTGCCCCCATTCTGGAACGGTGCGACCGCGACGGGATTAGCGATTCCGATTTCGCAAACGGAGCTGCGGCCGCTTACCAAGTGATCATTGACTCAAACACCTCGGTGATGGATGATGATCTCATCAACCAGATCGAGCAGTACGTCCGCAACGGCGGCGTGTTTATCGCCTTTGTCCAAACCGGCCGCCACACTCCGCTTCAACCAGACACCTGGCCGATTGCCAGGCTGACTGGCTATAGGGTTTCGCATATTGACAAGTTGAGCGCCAGTGGCAATCCACTGGAAACGCGGACTCTGCTGGCAGCGCGCGGACAAAGTATCTACGATCAGGCGACGCTCGACGATTTCAATGCGGCTCGGGCGAACGGCCTCTCGCTCCAGCCTCAAGCCGCTGACACCCATGACTTGTTGCTCTGGTCTGACGGAACCGTCGCGGCCGGTTACCGCCGGCTGGGAAAGGGCATCATTGTCCAGCTTGGTTGTAAATGGACGGGCGCAAAAATGTCCGACCACATAGGTCCAGGCGGCAACTCCGCTCAATTCAAAGCGGTGACGACTCTGTTATCACGGTTGATGAACTGGCAAAAAATTCCCCAGTTGCCGGGACACTTGATTCCCAAAAACGAGCAAGTTCTAGCGAGGCATTACCTGTCAAACAATGGTCTATACGATGTTTGGACTTTGTGGAATCAGAGCTCGACGGAGCCGGAAACCGTTAGCCTCGTCATTGATGGCACACCGAAGGTCGCCTACGATGTTGATACCTTGCAGTCACTTGAACTGTCCACTGCACCAACAGGAAGGCTATTGAACGATATCAAGATTGAACCCAATGAAACCAGGATTTTTTTAGTGGCGCGCGACCTACTTGCCATCGCTCCATTGGAATGGTTCAAGCTGCAGCGAAACTGGTGGCGTGGGACGACCAAACCGTCCGCGACACCACTGCCACTGCCGTCACACCAATTTAGCGTGGATCTCGGAAGCGACTGGGAATGGCGTGCCCTTTCCGCCACAGACAACGCCGAGCAGGTCGCGAAGCTGTCCGCAGACGCGGGATGGGAGGCCATGCGCTTGGGAGTCTGGACAATCCCCGACCACCTTGAGGTTAAGCGTGGGCTTTTCCGCCGATCCTTTACGGTTCCTGCTGGGTTTAAAGGTGGACGGGTCAGCCTCTGGCTACAGAGCCAGAACGATTCAACGTTTGTAAACCGCGGCCGGGTCTGGCTCGATAGCGCGCTGGTGCGCGATTGGGGGCGCGATGGCATTGCGGGTAATGACTTCGGCGGTTTACTTAAACCCGGATCAACTCATACTTTGGCGCTCGAGATTGACGGCACCGGAGCGTTAGTCGGCTCGCGTGGGACCTGTTGGCTCGCTTGGAAGCCGTCGCCACTGACATCTGTCAACTTAGCAGGAGAGTGGACGCCGAGCCATGATCTGCTGCGATACAGTTCACCGCTTTCGATACCTGGCCAGTATGAGGCATTCTCGCTTCGTCGAACGATCGCCATCCCTCCTTCGTTCGCAGGAGAGACCATCATTTTCAGTGTAAATGGCCATGCGTCAGTGACTGGCGTGCTGGTTAACGGTCGCTGGGTCCAGCGAAGGAATCCCATAGGCGACCAATGGAGCCTGAACATTACGCCATGGGTGAAGCCAGGTGCCGACAACACATTAGAAATGGTCAGTGCAAATGGCCCGGGCAAAGGCTCAATTGCTTCGGTCGCCTTGGAAACCTACCTCCCTGGCTCCTATCCATAATGGCAGGACTGACAAGGATGCCCTCGTGCCCACGCCGAGGAACAAAAAGTGTCGTCCAGCCGCCCACTTTGATCGGACAGGTGTTCTCCGGCCCGATCCGAATCGGGTTCAACAAATTTGTCTGACATTTGTCATATTGCGCGCGCGAGGAATGCGACGTAATTTGGCTTTCTCACAACCCCTGAAATGAACAAAAAAGCAAGTGCGGTGGTTCTCGGTGTAGCGGTCTATTTTGGCCCGCTTTTGTTGCGGCTTTTTGGACAGACGCCGGTTATCTTTCACGCGACGCAAACGGCCGTTGCTGGCGACATCATTGGGTTGCAAGGCGGGAATTTTGGGACTGCCCCTCAAGTTTGGATGCAGCATGTCATTGGCACCGAACCGTCCCTTTCCCCCCAAGTGCAACTACCCCTGGTCAACCGCAGTGTTTCAAACAATTATGTGGCCAGCCAGATTCCCCAGACGGAAACCGTCGGGTTATATGCGATTTGGGTGGAAAACGGGACCAATTTGAGCGCTCCGGTTTTTATCAATCAGGCCCGGGCCTGGGGGGCCAATGATCTGGCGGGAACGCAAATTGATCCCAGCCGGTCATTCCGCCTGTTTGGCCGCAACCTCTGCTTTCCGGGAGCAACGCCGGCGGTGAGTTTTGTGAACGGGGCGACAACGCTGCCCGCAACCGTCACGACGAATGGCAGTGACGCCAATGCCCTGCATGTGACGGCACCAGCGGGATTGGTGGCAGGAACGGTTTACACCGTGAATGTCCAGAATGGGCTGGGAGGGACCTACGGACAGACGGCGCTGAGTTATACCCTCACGGGTCGGTCGGGCGGGACTGACCCCTTTGGTGTGGGCGTTCCCTGGGGGGCGGATTTCACCTTTTACACCAATGTCTATAATGTCAAAACGGACTCGCGATTGTATCAGCATGCCGTGGGCAACGGGACCACTGACGATACCGCCGCGCTGCTGGCGGCGATGAATGTCGCTCATGCAGCTGGCGGCGGCGTGGTCTATTTGCCGACCGGCACTTACTTGACGACTTATGGCGTAACCATGCCGTCGCGGGTCGTGTTGAAAGGAGATGGCCCGACGTTTTCGCAATGGAAATGCCGGAGCGCCACAAATCTGATGAGCGGTTCAGTCATTTACTCAGGCACAGTATCGGATGTAGGTTACTATAACATATGCATATACAATACGACTAATGGATGCGGCTATAATGTCCGAATGGATAATTCCAGCAACGTATTTGTGATAAACAGCACGCTCCAGACCGATGTGGGCAAGAACATGTTTTGGAATCGCGATGATAGGCTCGTGCTGGAGAATTCGACCTTTGTCACAACCCAGACGAATACCGCGCTAGGCCCCATGGGCCAGCCAGTTTACACTGAGGCATGCGACGATGAGATATTCCACGGCAATACGGTTTCGCTGTATTTCTATCGCGAGTATATGGATTACTTGACGCGGGCGTTGATCGAAAACAACCATTTCACGCGCAATGTGTTTGGGACAAACAGTTCTACGGAGAGCGGGGGGGTATCCATTGGGCAAGCCGAGTCGCTGGTGTTGCTCAACAACATTTTTGACAAAGGCGGAGCCGGCCCGATTGCGTGGAATTACAACGATGGTGAAACAATTTTGTGCCAAGGGGGTGGTTCTGCGCCCCTCGTGCTCTATAGCTATGGCACGGTGAGCAGCGCTACGAGCACGACGTTGACAGATACCACCCAGTCCTGGACGAACAACTATTCGCTCCCCGGGTCCAACACGCAGGACCACCATTACTATGTGACTATTGTTACTGGCCCGGGTTTGGGGCAGGTTCGCCAGGTGGTGAGCAACACGACGACCACGATCACGGTGGATAGTCCGTGGACTATCATGCCGACTAGCGCAAGCGAATATGCGATCAACCCCTATGGAGCAAACCACGTTTTGGTCAAGAGCAACAGCTTGTCGGGAAATCCCCGAGGTCTTGAGTTTTATAAGACAAGCACTGAGGATCTCTCGATCATCAACAATACGTTGACCGACAATGGGGCGATCTGGCTCTGGGCGAACTGGCAGCCCCCCTGGATCAATGTCGTCATGGACACGGAAGTGGTGAGCAATTACGTGACCAAGAGCACGAATTTATATGCGATCAACTATCCAGGTTCACTAACGAAAATCTTTGTCCAGTCGAGTCCTGGCGTGACCGACCCAGCGAACAAAGTTTTTGGCATTGAGTTTCGTCATAATACCCTCAAGCCAATGACTCCCAACATTGCGACTGGCTTTGGCGGGGAGGGCTTTGCCGCCGAGTCGGATGCGGTCAACAGCACGTCCGTGGGCATGCTGGGCGTGATTTTTCAGGACAACCTCGCGATCAACACGGACACTGCCTATTGTGTGTCCACTGGGGACTATGCGACCACGCTCTGGGGCAATACCGTATCGAACGCCAACACCTTCCTCATGGACTACGAGTGTCCCGGAACCACGCTCGCCTCGACCAGCACGGAGAACAACCAACCCCCCATAACCATGGCGCCACTTGCCAATGGACAGCTTTTGCTGACTTGGAGGTCTGACGTGATCCTGGAGTCAACCACGAACCTGGCGAACCCGGTGTGGATCGTCGAGGACACCATTTCCCCGCTCACGGTCACGCCCGCGCCAACGGAAAATAAATTTTTTTGCGTCGTCACCCTGGTCGGTACGACACCACCGAGTCCCTGGCTGGCACAGGATTTGGGGCCGGTGCTCGCCGCGGGAAATACCACCTACACCAATGGCGTATTTACTCAGCTGTGTTCAGGAGTCGACATCTGGGGGACCACCGACACCTGCCAGTTTTGTTATCAGCCGAGCATTGGGGATTGCTCAATCACAGCGCAAGTGGCCGCAATGGGGGTGAATAATGCCAACTCGAAGATTGGCGTGATGATTCGGGAAACGCTGGCTTCGAGCGCTAGTGAGGCTTCTACTCTGGCGCGTCCTAACAATTCCACCGCGAATATGCTCTATTGTTACCGCACCAGCACCGGCGCTTATTCGAGCAGCCAGAACGCAAACTTATTCGCCGGCCCCTACTGGGTGCGATTGACCCGCGCGGGAAATGTTTTTACTTCCTACTATTCCACCAACGGAACAAGCTGGACGCAGAATGGCATCAGCGAGACGATCAACATGGCCAGCAATGCCTTTATCGGCATTGCATCGAGCAGCGATGAAAACGGCACCTATGCTCATTTCATAATCAGCAACGTCAGCGTGACGCCTTGAAACCGATCCATAAATATGGAATTTTTGCGCACTCAGATCGTTTTTGGCTGCGACGGGGTGGATCGCACCAATGTGTAGGGGCTTAATTCAGGAGAAGTGACCACCCCCCAGACAGTTTCCTGAATGAGTTTCAAATCCGCCGGGGAAACCTCCACCACGCTTTTGAAGGGAGGATAGTCTTTCTCCACATGGCTGTCGTAGGGCAACCCGACGGGACTTCTCTTGAAAATCACGGCGTAAGCGGTCCAAGCGGTGACGTTCTGGCCGATCGAATTGAGGTGAATTCTGTCCCGATGCAACTGCTGGACGGAGGTGAAGTGCTCGAATTTCCCCGCCCTCATTTTTGCGTCCAAGGCCAGCAGCACCTCGCCGGACGGAATCATCGCCACCTCGGGGTTGGTCCGGCGCACCGAGTCGGTGACATGCCGAAAGTAGTCGCGGGTCGCCACGCCGAGCTGGTCGGGATTGTCCGGGGTGGGCGTCAGATACGCTTTGCTGAAGCTGTCCAACACGTCGTATTGGGACACTGTCCACGGGGCATAAATGTAAAAGCGGGTCGTGGCGTTGTCAGGCCTCGACCGGGTGATCTTGATCATGTCATTGACCGCTTCCGTATCTCGTTTCTGCGTGGCCTTATCGTCGTCCTGCCAGACTTGGAGCGTGACCACATCCCAGTGCTGACCGGGCAATGAGACCGTCCAAGGGACAAACGGGCCATTCTTGTCGGGCTCGGCCGTTTTATTGGAATGCCAGGTGTGTTGCTCGCCGATCCCGGCGCAGGACGACGATTTAGGATCGGTCGGGTGCTCATGGATGAACGTGAGGCTGGTGGCAGGCCGGAAGTGAACGCCCCAGGTGTAAGTGTTGCCCTGCGCTTGCTCAACCTGCGTGGCGAGCTTCGGAAACTTGTTTACCAGATCGCCGGTCAGCGAGTTGCCGACATGATACACGGAGAATTCTCCGGCGGCGGCGGAGACGAGCATCGCCCCAAGCGCCAGCGGGAACGTTGCGGGGCGGAGCCCCGCGATCAGGGTGGTGATTGTTTGTTTCATCTTTATATTAGTTTGATTGTTTTTTGGTTTGCATCAAAGGCGATGATTTCACGGCACTTCGTCCTGCTGATAGGCGAACGGGTGCCCCGGAACCTCGGTGCTGCCCCCGAATTTTGCGGGTTCTGGAAAGTCCTGCTTATAGACATAGGTATGAACCTTCTTGCCGGTGAAATCCATCACATGGATGAAGTATCTACAGACGTCTCCGCGGCCATTATATGAATTTTCAGCCATCACCGGATCATTGATCCGGCGGTCACGAAGGACATAGTTCAACTGGCCGTCTGGTTGAAAGGCATAAATGGACTTGTCTCCCCGGCAATTGATGAAGAGATCGTTTTTAAACGCCCCGCCATTGCCATTTTCCAGCGAAGTAGGATTCTTGCCGATCTCGACGGTCTTATACAGCACCGGTGAGGCAATCGGCGCCTCCGCGTTCAACCCGCCGACATCATACATCAGAAGTTTGCCATCCAGGGTGGTCACATAGGCATATTGGCCGCCAAAGTCGGGCGCGACGCGCCACAATTTGACACTTTGCCAAGCGGGGTTGGCGGAAGGGCACTTGGGACTCGCGGCATGACCGGCGCCAAGGCCCGCGGCGACCGCCGTCGGGGCCTGCACCGCCAGCGTCGCGGCCACCACCGGCATCTGTTCCTGGCGGTAGTCGAATGTATAGGGCCACTGGTTTTCCGCCGGGCCGATCTGCTTGGTTTCATCATACCGCGCCTGGGTTGTGAAATACGTTTCGTCAGCAAAA
>Ga0302320_10013508_pt1 | contig 17061 bp, 17 predicted proteins | sample Bog_T0_3_FD_202130 | JGI IMG/M metagenome (GOLD analysis project Ga0302320, IMG submission 202130) | Peat permafrost microbial communities from Stordalen Mire near Abisko, Sweden - Bog_T0_3 | ecosystem: Environmental > Terrestrial > Soil > Wetlands > Peat | place: Sweden: Abisko, Stordalen Mire... | reverse complement strand
CACCCGATCCCGCTCGGCGGCGATCGCCGCGGTCGGTCGTTCGATGGCCTCGCCGCGCTTGGCGCGAGCCGCGTAATCGCGCAGATAGCTGAACGGGATTTCCAGATGCTCGCGCCAGTATTTGTCGGAGGAATAGAAGCCATTGCCGGAGGTGAAATTGAACCAGGGGTCCTGGGCCTCGCGCCAGGCCTTCAGCCAGGCCTCGCCATTGGGCCTCGCGCCGATCGCGGCCAGCGCCTCGTCGACCGACCCGGTGGCCAGCGCCTCATCGACATCGAGCGAGATCGCCAGTCGCGCCAGCTTCTTGATCTCGTCGTCGGGCCGGAACAGTTCAGAATCGATGCCCTGCACCATCCGCGCGATGGCCTGGTCCGGCATGTCGGGAAACTGCTCCTTCATGAAGGTGAAGAAGTCGAGATAGGCGGCGTAGCCGAGATTGAGGAATTCGAAATGGTACTGCCAGGCGCGGTAGTTGAGCTGGATGGCGCGGTCGTAGTTTTCCAAGAGCTCGGTGGTGTTGTCGAGACCGCGTCCCTCGATCACCCATTCGCGCGGCACCTCGGCGGGCAATGGCGAAAAGGACAACGCCTCCATCTCCGCGGTCGCCTTGCGCACCTTGACATGCCAGTTCTCGAGCAGCGACGCCCAGTTCTGGAAATAATGCCCGGCGCGATCGAGAAACAGCGGCACCCGGGCGGCGATCAGCTCCGGCGCCACCGCGACCGGGTGCATATAGAGATAACCGTTATGGATGCGGTAATCGATGCCGTTGGCCGGCGGCACCATCAGATGCCTGGTGTTGTACTGGCCGAGGCATTTGCAGGCGAATTCGACCTGGATGGCGTCGAACGCCTTGAACGGCGTCGGCCAGTGTTGGGCGTTGCAAAACCAGAACCGGCCATCCTCATAGGATTGCTGCTCCTTCTGGAACCGCACGTAATAGGGAAACAGGCTCTCCCAGCCTTCGGCGCCCGCCGGCGCCGGCGTATCATAGGGGCTGGGGAAGCGAACGTGGGTCGTCATGGCTGTCCTCCCATTGTCCCCGCTTTGCCGCGAGGATCTGTCTTTTGCGTTTGCAAGCAACTTGCGCGCTTTTGGCGGCAATGTGCCCGGCCGGCCGCGGCGACGAAAGCGCCATCGGCCGGGATTTCACTCCATGAAATTTTTTACCTCGACCTTTACCTCGACCTGGCGGCCGGCGCCACGGTGCCCGCGCCGGCGTCCTCACGCATCGCCTCGGCGATCTTGCTGGTGGCGTCGCGCAATTCCCTGAGATGCTTGGCGACGAACGCATCGAGGTCGGTGACCCGGGTCGACCAGGTCAGGTTGACCGCGCCGAGCACCCGGTCACCGGCGATGATCGGCATCGCAATCGAATCGCGCCCATCGTCGAATTCATGGCGCGGCTTGTCGAAATGACCGCCAAACGAGGCGTCCCGGAAGCCGTAGCCGCGCTGGCGCACCTGCGCCAGCCGCCGCGTCACCCATTTCTCGTTGCGCGCCACGGCATCGCCGGCATGCGGGCTGGATTGCAGCCGCGCCAGGATCGCGGCGCGCTCGCCCTCGCTGCAATAGGCCAGGTAGGCGCTGCCGGTCGCCGAGCGCAGCCAGTTGATGCGGAAGCCGATCGGCCCGAGCGGGAAGTGCGAGACGAAGGCCACCGGGCTGTTGGTTTCGATCACTTCCATCGAATCAAGCCTGGAGGCCGCCAGGATCGACGGCCAGCTGACGCGCCGGCACAACCGCTCCAGAATCGGGGATGCAACTTCGACCAGCCGCGCCTCGTCATCGTCCGGATTGGCCCGCCTTCGCCAGGCGACACTCGGCAGGAAGGCGCGATCCGCCATCCGCCGCCACACCAGGCCGCGGCCCTGCAGCGTCGAAAGAATGCGCAGCAGGGTCGCCTTGGGCAGCCCGGTCGCCTGGTGCAGATCCTTGAGCTCCATCGCCTTGGCGTCCTGCAGCACCTGCAGCACGTCGAGGGCGCGCTCCAGCGCGCGGATCGACTTGACTTTGCCTTCCCACAAGGGGGGCCCCTCCCGCGATCATTGTCGCCTGTCTGATTGGTTGAGAAGTTGCCCCCAACTGGCGCCTTGATGCAATGCCCGCGTTGCGTTTCTGACACCACAGCGTTTCGCCTGGTGAAATAACCGAGTTTACCGCTTCGTGCCTTGGGCCGCTTCGGCGTAGCCTCAAGGCAAGCAGGAAGCCCTGAACAAGGGGCTCCATCACGGGAGGAGAGAACGATGAAGCGCATCGATTTGCATTCGCCATCGGCCGGCCTGACACGCCGCGCGGTGATCAAGGCGGCCGGCGCCTCGAGCCTGGTCCTGGCCAGCGGCAGTTATGGCGCGTTCGCCGCCGGCGCGGAAAACACCCTCAAGGTCGGCTTCATCAGCCCGCGCACCGGGCCGCTCGGCGGTTTCGGACAGACCGATGGCTATGTCCTGGACCTGGTGCGCAAGGCGCTCAATGGCGGCGTTGCGGTCGGCGACACGACCTTCGCGGTCAGCGTGCTCGACCAGGACACCCAATCCGACCCGTCGCGCGCCGGCCAGCTCGCCAAGAACCTGATCAACAGCGACAAGATCGATCTGATGCTGGTGGTCTCGACGCCGGAGACCATCAACCCGGTGGCCGATGCCTGCGAGGCCGCGGGCGTGCCCTGCATCTCCACCGTGATGCCCTGGGAAGCCTGGTATTTCGGCCGCGGCGCCAAGCCCGGCGCGCCTTCGCCGTTCAAATGGACTTATCATTTCGGTTTCGGCGTCAAGGAATTCGCCGACGTCTATGCGTCGCAATGGGCGCTGCTGCCGACCAACAAGAAGGTCGCCGCGCTCTATCCCAACGATGCCGACGGCAATGCGATCAGGTCCAATCTGGCGCCTGCGCTGGCGAAGTTCGGTTTCACCATCATCGATGCCGGGCCTTACGAGGATGGCACCACCGATTATTCCGCCCAGATCGCCAAGTTCAAGGCGGAAAAATGCGAGATCTTCAACTCATTTCCGATCCCGCCGGACTTCGCCGCGTTCTGGCGTCAGGCCGCGCAGCAGGGCTTTACCAAGATGGTGAAGATCGCGCAGCCGGCCAAGACCGGGCTGTTCCCTGACGGCATCGAGGCGCTCGGCAGCCTCGGCATCAATCTGGCCAGCGCCGCCTATTGGCACAAGAATTTTCCCTACAAATCGAGCCTCACCGGCGTCAGCGGCATCGAACTGGCCGATGGCTATGAAAAGGCCTCGGGCAAGCAATGGACGCAGCAGCTTGGCGCCTCGCTGGCGGCGTTCGACGCCGGCCTCCAGGCGCTGAAGAACAGCACCGCCCCCAACGACAAGGCGAAGGTCGCCAAGGCGATCGCCACGCTGAAGACCACCACGATCAACGGCGTGGTCGACTTCACCTCGGGTCCGGTCCCGAACGTGTCGCCGGGACCCCTGGTCGGGACGCAATGGGTCAAGGCGCCGGCCGGCAGCAAGTTCAAGCTCGATTACGTCATCACTGAGAACGCCAACGACAGGACGGTGCCGATCGGCGGCAAATTGTTGCCGTTCAGTTCCTGAGTAGTTGGTTGCGCGTCATGGCCGAGCCGCCGACCGCGCCGCTGCTGCAGGCGGTCGGCATCAGCAAGCGCTTCAACGCGTTGCGGGCGCTGGACGGTGCCGATTTTCATGTCGGCGCCAATGAAGCGGTCGGCATTGTCGGGCCGAACGGCGCCGGCAAGACCACCATGCTGAGCGTTCTGGTCGGCGCCCAGACGCCGACCACCGGCGTCATTCGCTTTCAAGGCCACGACGTCACCCATCTGCCCACCGCCGAGCGCTGCCGTCGCGGCCTCGCCCGCACCCACCAGATTCCGCGCCCGTTCGGCGGCATGACGGTGTTCGAGAATTGCTTCGCCGCGGCCGCGCATGGCGGCGGCCTCGACCGCGACGCGGCCTATGCGCGCGCCATCGACGCCGCCCGGCTCTGCGGCATGATGGGGATCGCGAACCGGCGGGCGGAAACGCTTGGCCTGATCGATCGCAAGCGTCTTGAACTCGCCCGCGCGATGGCGACCGGTCCGGTGCTGCTGCTGCTCGACGAGATCGGCGGCGGCCTCACCGACGGCGAGGCCGGGGAACTGGTCGACATCATTCTCGACCTGCGCCGCAAGGGCATCGCGATCGTCTGGATCGAACATATCGTACATATCCTGCTGCGCGTCGCCGAACGCCTGGTGTGCATGGACCAGGGCCGCATCCTCGCCAACGGCAAGCCCGAAGACGTCATGAAGGACACCGCGGTGATCGCGGCCTATCTCGGCGGCGGGGCGCTGTGAGCGTATTGCGGGTCGAAGCGCTGCGCGCCAGCCACGGCCTGCTGCAGGCGGTGAACGGCATCTCGCTTGCGATCGACAAGGGCGAAACGCTGGCGCTGGTCGGCGCCAATGGCGCCGGCAAGACCACCCTGCTGCGCACCATCGCCGGGGCCCATCCGGCCTCCGGCGGAAAAGTGATCCTCAACGGCCGCGATGTCAGTCGCGCTCCGGCCTATCAGCGGGTAGCGCAAGGCATCGCGCTGGCGCCGGAAGGCCGCCGGCTGTTTTCGCGTCTCACCGTCGAGGAAAACCTGCTTCTCGCCCGCTACGCCCGCCGGCCGGGACGCTGGACGCTCGACAGCGTGTTGGAAACCTTTCCCAATCTCAAGGCGCGGCGGAAAACGCTGGCGGGTGCACTGTCCGGCGGCGAACAGCAGGCCACCGCGATCGGCCGCGCCCTGATGACCAATCCGGACGTGCTGCTGCTCGACGAAGTCTCGCTCGGTCTCGCCCCGATCGTGGTGGATCGGCTCTATGTCCAGCTCGGCCTGCTCCGCGAATTCGGCGTCGCCACCGTGATCGTCGAGCAGGACCTGACGCGGGCGATGGGCGCCGCCGAGCGGGTGATCTGCATGATCGAGGGCCACGTGGCGATCGAGGGCCGCACCGCACAGCTGACCCGCGACGCGGTGACCGAGGCCTATTTCGGGATGCGCCGGGGCCACGCCCGGCAGGCCGCGGAGCCGGCATGATCTTCGTCAACCAGATGATCCAGGGGGTGCTGCTCGGCGGCTATTACGCGCTGATCGCCTGCGGCCTGTCGTTCATGTTCAGCGTGATGCGCATCATCAATCTGGCGCATGGCAGCCTGACCATCCTGGCGGCATTTGCGATCTATCTTTTGGCCGAAGATCTCAATTGGTCACCGTTCGTAGCACTGTTGATCGTCGCGCCGGCAATGGGGCTGCTCGGCTGGGGGCTGCAGCGCAGCGTGCTGGAACGCAGCGCCAAAGCCGGCCTGCTGGTCCCGGTGCTGTCGACCTTCGGCCTGTCGATCGTGGTCGAGAATCTGCTGTTCCAAGGGTTCGGCGCCAACACCAAATCGCTCGCGCCCTATGTCGATGACCTCGCCTATGACAGCTGGTCGTTGACCGACGATATCGCGATCGGCAAGCTCGCGGTCCTGACCATGGCCTGCGCGATCCTGATGCTCGGCGGCCTGCAGATCTTCCTGTCGCGCACCGCGTTGGGCCGCGCCATCCGCGCCACCTCGGAGGATGTCGACACGGTCGGACTGGTCGGCATCAATGCGCGGCGGGTCAATGCCATCGCCGCGGCCATCGCGCTTGCCAGCGTCGCGGTCGCCGGACTGTTTCTCGGGCTGCGCGCAACCTTCGATCCCTATGCCGGCGGCATGCAGCTGATCTTCGCCTTCGAGGCCACCGTGATCGGCGGCGTAGGTTCGCTGTGGGGCACGCTCTTGGGCGGCATTGTGCTGGGCATCGCGCAGAGCGATGCCGCCCTGATCAGCCCGCAAGGCTTCTTCATCGGCGGCCACCTGACGTTCCTGGCGGTTTTGTTCGCGCGCTTGTTCATGGGCGATCTCGGGTGGCGGCTGCGTGAGGCGCTCGGCCGGGGGGCGCGATGAGCGACGCCGGCCCGACCATCACCATTCAACGCTGGACCCGGGCTTCGGTGTTCGCGACCACCGCGACCGCAGCGGTGATCGCAGCGCTTGCCGCCGGCCCGCTGCTGTTCAGCGCCAACGCCGTCGACAAGCTGACGACGCTGTTCATTTACGTCATTCTCGCGCTGATGTGGAACGCGCTGGCCGGATTTGCCGGGCTGGTCTCGATCGGCCAGCAGATGTTTTTCGGTCTCGGCGCCTACGCGACCGCGCGGCTGGCCGACGCCGGCGTCCCGGTGTTTCTCTGTCTTCTGCTCGCCGGCATCCTGGTCGGCCTGTTGGCGGCGCCGCTATCGACCATCATGCTGCGGCTCAAGGGCGGCGAGTTCGCGATCGGCATGTGGGTCACAGCCGAGCTCGCCCATCTCCTGGTCAATCTCGATACGCTGGTGCAAGGCGAGACCGGCACCTCGCTGATCGCGATCAACGCCTATGCATCGGAGCCGCGGCGGGCCTTGACCTATTGGTGCGCGCTCGCCGCCATGGGCGGGCTTCTGGCGCTGGTGTTTGCGCTGCTTCGCAGCCCGCTCGGGGTCGCCATTCTCGCAATCCGCGACAATGAGGAAGCGGCCGCGGCGGTTGGCATCCGCGTCGCCAGAGCCAAGCGCATCATCTTCACGCTGGCGGCGTTCGGGGCCGCGCTCGCCGGCGCGCTGTGGCTCGCCACCGCGCTGACATTCCAGCCCAAAACCTATTTCAGTCCGCAATGGACCGCCTACATGATCTTCATGGCGCTGGTCGGCGGCCTCGGCACCTTCGAAGGCAGCATCATCGGCGCCGTCATCTTCTTCGCGATCGAGGCGTTGTTCGGCTCCGCCGGGGTCTGGTATCTGGTCGGGCTGGGCGCTACCGCGCTGCTGTTCTCGCTGGCGCTGCCGCGCGGCCTGTGGGGATTGATCGAAGACCGCTTCCAGGTCCAGCTGTTGCCAATCGGCTATCGCGTCACCGTCGCCGCGGCGGAGGTTCAGTCAGGGATACCCGTTGCCGGCATTTCAGGGGAAGATAGCAGAGAGCGCCATCCGCGGGAGATCTGTTATGAGCATCTGCACACCGAAACCATTCCAGATCGCCATTCCTGAGGCGACGCTGGACGATCTGCGGCTGCGGCTGTCCCGGGTGCGGTGGCCGGACGAGGCGCCCGACGAACCCTGGCGTTACGGGTCGAGCCTTTCCTACATGAAGGAACTGATCGCCTATTGGCGCGATGTCTATGACTGGCGCGCGCAGGAACGGGATCTGAACGCGCTGGCGCAGTTCACCGCCGAGATCGACGGCATCGAGTTGCATTTCATCCACGCCAAGGGCCAGGGCGAGGCGCCAATGCCGCTCTTGCTGTCGCATGGCTGGCCGGGTTCGATTGTCGAATTCCAGCGGATCATTCCGATGTTGACTGATCCGGCGCGGTTCGGCGCCGATCCGGCTGATACGTTCACCGTGGTCGCGCCGTCGCTGCCCGGCTACGGCTTCTCCTTCGCCGCAAATCAGAAGCGGATCGGCATTACCGCGATGGCCGACATCTTCGCAACCCTGATGCGCGATGGGCTCGGATATCAAAGGTTCGGCGCCCAAGGCGGCGACTGGGGCGGTTTTATCACCAGCTATCTCGGCTACGCCTATCCCGAGCGGCTGTTCGGCATCCACCTGAATTTCCTGCCGATCGGGCGCGATCCCGGCGCGGTTGCAGCGCCTTCCGCCGAGGAACGCGCGCATTTCGAGGCGCTCGCCGCCTGGCAAAGGGAAGAAACCGGCTATCAATGGATCCAGGGCACCCGGCCGCAGACACTGGCCTTTGGCTTGACCGACTCGCCGGTCGGCCTCGCGGCCTGGCTGGTCGAGAAGTATCGGGCCTGGAGCGACTGCGATGGCGATGTCGAGCGCGCGCTTTCCAAGGACACCATGCTGACCAACCTGATGCTCTATTGGACCACAGGTGCAATCAATTCGTCGTTCTGGCCCTATTACGACCGCCGCCACTCCCGCTGGCCAATCCCCGCCGGCGAAAAGATCCGCACGCCGATGGGCCATGCCGCCTTTCCCCACGAAATCCTGAGGCCGCCGCGATCGCTCGCCGAGCGCAGCTACGACATCAGGCGCTGGACCGAGATGCCCAAAGGCGGCCATTTCGCCGCGATGGAGCAGCCCGAAGCGCTGGCGGCGGAGATCAGGGCGTTCTTTCGACCCTTGCGCGACACCTGAACAGACGCGGCCTCGGTGACCAAGCTCGGCGCGGTCGAGGCCTGGGCCATGGCACGCGATGAGCCTACGTGCGCGCGCGCCATTCAACACGGATGAGTTGCAGCCCGCGTTTGGCGAGGGTCGCGACGTGAACAAGGCAGTCGCAAGCCTACAGCGCATTCCTCGCGGCGCCATTGTGATCCCAGTGCCATGCGCTTACACCGCTTCTGCGACGGGGCGGCCGCTTGCGCGGTTGGCGAAAACCTGAATGATTCAACTTCCGCTCTGTTAAACGGATTGAATCGCGGGCAAAGCCCGTGATGAGTCGTTGGAGATCGTATTCGAAATGTCGAAGTTCACCGCCCACGGCGCGTGCATGCTGTGGAAGCCGGAATTGATCTGGCTGAATGCCATTTCCGACATCCTGCTCGCCGGCGCCTTCTTCGCTACCGCGTTTTTTCTGGCATACTTCCTCTGGCGCCGCCGCGATATGCAGTTCCGTTTGGAGTTCGGGGCATTCGGCATCTTCGTGACGCTGTGCGGGGTGACGCGCCTGATGTCGGTTTACACGCTTTGGGTGCCAGCCTATGGCATCGAGGGCATCATCAAGGGCTTGCTGGCCCTCATCTCGGTCGGGATTGCTGCGGCGCTGCTGCTGGCGCTGCCGAGACTCCTGGTGCTGCCGTCACGTCATCAACTTCGGCAGGCCTATGCGGCGCTCGCGGAAGAAGTCAGGCAGCGCCGCAGCGCCGAGGCCATGGTGCAACGCTTCCAGGAGATCGAGGCCACCGAGTCCCAGGTCCGGCAGGCACAAAAAATGGAAGCGATCGGCCAGCTCACCGGCGGCGTGGCGCACGACTTCAACAATATCCTGACCGTGATCATCGGAACCATCGAGATCCTCGGCGACGCGGTCAAGGACCGTCCGAAACTGGTCCAGATCACCGACATGATCAAGGCCGCGGCTACACGTGGCGCCGATCTCACCCAGCATCTCCTGGCCTTCGCCCGCCGTCAGCCGCTGCAGCCGCGCGACATCGACGTCAACGACCTGGTGATCGATACCACGCGGTTGCTGCGATCGACGCTCGGCGAACAGATCGAAATCGAATCCATGCTGGCGCCTGATTGCGCGCCGGCGTGGATTGATCCCAGTCAGCTCTCGACCGCGATCCTGAACCTCGCCTTGAACGCCCGCGACGCCATGCCGAACGGCGGCAAGCTGACACTGGAAACCAGAAATGTCGTGCTCGACGAGCACAACCCCGGCATCAATGACGAGGTCAAACCGGGCGACTATGTCATGGTCGCCGTAAGCGACTCCGGGGAAGGAATCCCCGCCGGCCTGATCGAAAAGGTGTTCGAACCGTTCTTCACGACAAAGGAGATCGGAAAGGGCTCGGGGCTCGGTCTCAGCATGGTCTATGGCTTCGTCAAACAGTCGAACGGACATATCCGGATCCACAGCGAGGAGTGCCAAGGCACCACCGTCAAGCTGTATCTGCCGCAAGCCGAGGGCGTCACCGAAATGCCGGCCGCGGCGGCGGCTGTCTGCGGCTTTGAACACAGCGACAACGCCATTCTGATTGTCGAGGACGACCCGCTGGTCCGCGACTATGTCGTGACGCAGATCGAGAATTTCGGTTACAGCACGCTTTCGGCCGGCAATGCCGCCGAGGCGCTGGCGATCATCGATGGTCCCGAACGCATCGATCTCCTGTTCACCGACGTCATCATGCCCGGTGGCATGAACGGCCAACAGCTTGCTGCCGAAGCGCTGCGGCGACGCCCAGAGTTGAAGATCCTGTACACGTCCGGCTATCCCGAGAACACCATTGTGCATCACGGCCGGCTCGACGCCGGCGTGCTGCTCCTGCCGAAGCCCTATCTCAGCGCCGATCTCGCACGGATGATCCGGACCGCGCTGGCGTCTTGAATTCAGGACTTTACGGGTCGGACAGTTGGCTCGCGGGCCGGGCGCGTGGCTCCGAGAGCGGTTGGACTCCGAAGGGTCGCCGCGGCGCGCCGAGCGAGGGTCGACGTCAGCAGTTCGCAACCGCTGTGCACTTTGCCATACTTTGTTCTCCGTAGTCCTACTGAGAAATTTTTGCCGTTGTTCACCAGACGTTCAATTTGGGTCGACCTCCCACATGATAAAAATGCATGACTATTGACACCACTTCGGAGAAATATTCGTCGTTTATCAATGATGTTCGCCGCCCAAACGGGGGTAGATGGCAGTTTAAGACCCCTCGGAACCGCGTAAATCGCATAGCTCGATGTGACAGCTCAGCGCGACGCGCAACCATGCTGGAGTGAGACAGCTGCTCGGGCTCACGCTTGAAAAACTTTGACTGGTCCAGCGAAACACCTTACATTTTCCATCATTGCAGAACACATCGGCCGTCCACGGAAATCCCGGCGGGCGGCTTTTCATTGGTCGGCCAGCTTCGCTGGACATGGCCATCACGTCGGCCATTGAGATCACCCCGCCCGTCCCCAGCCCTTTGCGGAAACAAACTCTTCCGACCGAGCGAAAGCTGGCCGTCCCTTAGCATAGAACGCTTGGTGCAAATTGCTGTCGCGCATGCGTGACGCTTCCTCGGTGCGCGCGTCTTTCGTTGTTCACTAAACTCGAATCTTAAGCCTCACAGCGCTGGTCAGGACATCCGAACCCGCGGGGATTTTCCTCCTCGGGCTCCGATCTCGCCTGCGCTCTGCAGATCCATCGCGATCAGCACCTGCATGATGCGGCAGCCCGAAGCCCGCGACCGCGTCGCGCCCCAGCGATTCATATCCCGACCGCTCCGCAGAAGGCCTCAAGACCATGTCCGACACAGACTGGTACGGCGCCGCTTATTATCCTTGGGCGCTGCCGATCTCTCCGTGGACCAGCGCACCAGGCGCGCCTCTTTCGCCGCCGCCCACAACGCGACAGCTGTTGTCGAGCGGCCAACCCTGGGGCAACGCGCCGATCATCTTTCCATCTGCGATGCCCGGATCGCTGCCGCTGCCGCCGCCGGGCAATCCGTGGTGGCTGGCGCCGCCAATCTTTCCGTCGTCTGCGCCAACGCCCGCGACGCAACCACAGTTGCCGAGCGGCCAGCCCTGGGGCAGCGCGCCAATCATCTTTCCACCTGCAAAGCCAGACCAACCGCCGCTGCCGCCGACCAACATCCCCTGGGGGTTGGCCTCGCTGGTTTTTCCATCGGCCGACGCTGAGGCCGCGCCTGCATTGTCGAAAGCGGCAGGCCCGCCGCAGCCGTCATTGTCCGCAGGACAGCAGCCGACCTTCCTTCCGGCCCAAGGACAATCCGACCCGCAGGAGATGGTTGAACCGGCAAGCAGCAGGCTTGCTCAGCCATCATCGTCCGATCCCGCGTCGCCGGATTCGGCGTCCCCCACGACGGAGCTCGGTCCGCCGCTGATCGGCGATGGCGGCCCGTTCTCGCCTGCCTTGCCGAGCGTGAATCGGCTGGCCGACAGCGCCGGCGCAAGCCTCGGCAAAGCGATCTCGAATGTCCCATCGAGCGCATACCAATTGGGCAAAAACCTCGCGCAGCCTGTCATCCACCCGATCGACACCTTGGAGGGCTTCAAGAATCTGGGCCTTGGCCTGCTGGAAAAGGCTGGAATCAAGGACAGCACCGGGCACACGAAATATGCCGACGCGCTCGGACAGTATTTTGTTAACCGCTACGGAAGCCTCGAGAATCTCAAGCGAACCTTTGAACAGGATCCGGTCGGCTTGGCGGCCGATCTGTCGAGCTTCTTCACCGGGGGCGCCTCGCTGGCGGCTCGCGCTACGGGCACGCTAGGGCGGGCAGCCGAAATTGCCGCGGCTGTCGAGCGCGCTGAAGCGAGGGCCGCGTCCGCAGAGGCTGCAGAGACAGCGACTGTCGCACAGCAGACCGCTGGCGTTACACGCGAAGCAGGATCCGCGAATAGCGCGGCGCCCAAAACAACGCACGGCGTCGCTTCCGCGGGGGTGACACCGAACGGAAAATACTATAGTGTTCTTTTTGAAACTAAACTGAATCCAAAATCTTATAAAGGCGTTTCGCGCCCACGACATTTTCAAGAAGCGAACGAAGCGCTACTCAAGGCGATGGAAGCCGATCCTGAATTCGCGCAGGATTTGGCAAATATAGGGCTGATAATTCGGCGGACCCCCAGGGGCCTCGCTCCACGACGACCACCCCCCGGCTGGACTTGGCACCACGCAACGGAGCCCGGAGTGATGCAATTGGTTCCCAGAGCGCAGCATACGAGTGGAAGTCCGTTCTGGAGGACTTTGCATCCGCATCCCGGCGCAGCAGGTGGCTTTTCGCTATGGAACCGGTAACGAAACTCATCGATATCATTGGAAGTCTCGCGAGCTACGACGACGAGTTGACAATCGTCGCTGTAGAACCCTGGACCGAAAATTCGAATGCGTTGGTAGCGTACGAGCCGGAAGAAGGCGGCCTGCCTCCCGAGCCGGCCAATGCCGGAATCAAATATTTTCTAGAGATATTTACTGCGAATGAAGTCGTCGAAGGCTTCTTGATGTATGAAAATAAAAACCCGTCTGCATCTGATATCTGTCAGAGAATCATTTATTATGCCATCAACTACGCGTAGGATGTACCATGTCGGACAGCAATCGATATGATGGAAGGCCGCTGCATCGCTTTCTCGAGCTCTATGTTCTGGAAGCGATTGGTGAATTGTCCCAGTCGGACCGGAAAAATCTGGAAAAGATGGGGCCTAAATTGAAACAGATCTACGGCGGCGGCGAGTCCTGGCAGGAGTCGATCGCGGCTGCCGTCGGACTGTCCGATGACGCGCCGTCGGAAATTTTGGCGATGTGGCAAAACAATCTCGATACGGCGCGTGCCGCCGGCGTGACATTGACCCCGCAACAATTTGCGGAAATGTTTGTCGACGATAATTTTTCTTCGTAGAGGTGAATCATAGTCCATTTGCTGGCGTGCGGAATGGCCTCTCCGCCTCGCCCGCGCGACACATGAAAGAGCCATCGGAAAGAGCCAGGCGCATCGCCCAGAATGTCCGACAGCGCCGACAATAGAAGGTCAATCTGCGCCTCCGTACCGACGCTGACCCGCAGATAGTCGGAAATGCGCAGAAAAATGGCGAACGATCACCGCGCGTTGCCGCAGCGCGGCGGCCAGCGCCGGGCCACCATGGGCCGGATGACGCGCGAAGACAAAATTGGCGGAGGATGGCAGCACGTCGAAGCCGAGCCGGTGCAGTCCGCGGCTGAGCCGCTCCCGGCCGTCGATCATGCGAGCCCGGCTCTGTTGAAAATAGGCGTCATCCTCCAGCGAAGCGATGGCGCCGGCCTGGGCCGGCCGGCCCAAAGGATAGCAGTTGAAGCAGTCCTTCACCCGGGTGAGCGCCTCGATCAGGTCGGCGTCGCCGATCGGAACAGCAGCGGCGCATCATGCTTCAGCAGCGCGGTGAAGACGTGGGCCAGTACCTCGTCCGAGCCGTTGCCGACGAACACCTGTTCGGGTCTGGTAGGCGGCCAGGGCCGACCGTAGCGCGCTGGCCTGGGGGTCCGGATAGAGACGCAGCGTATCCCTCGCCCCACTGCGAACCGCTTCCAGCACGCGTGGCGAAGGACCAAATGGCCTTTCATTGGTATTGAGCTTGACCAATTCTTCGATGCGAGGCTGTTCGCCGAGTACATAGAGCTTCAGATCGTGCGTCAAGCGGCTCCAGAAACGGCTCATTGTTCGGTCCAAACCTATCGATGCCGCGGCACGGCTAGCGGCCGCCGGGTTTGGGCGCTGCACGCACCGGGTGCTCGCGGGGCTTCAGCGCCCCGGCGCCGGCGCGATGCCGAACGGGCCGCCACCCTCAATCGCCATGCCGATGAAGCCGCCGACGAAGGCGACCAGAACAGTAGACCCGCGCGGAGCGACCGTGAAGCGATAGGATCGGCCGGGCAACGCGTCAAAGCTAACGCCCGACGAGCCCGGCGACGACCACGCCGAAACCTTCAGAACCGCATGGCCGGGGGCGATGCTGCCGGTGAAACTCTCGCCGCGCCACAGTCCGGCAATTTTCGAGCCGTTGAGCTCCACCGCCGCCGGTACGCCCAGATAAAGCGCATCCTCGCTCCGCGTGATCACGATCGTTGCCTTGGCCTTGGCGCCAGGGGGCGCCGCGGCAGCGCTCGCAAGGGTCAAGTCGCCGGCCAGGATCGCCAGCAGCAACAGCATTATCGGTCGGAACTTGGTCATCATGGCAGGCTGATTAATGTCAAATAAAAGATCGCGCAACACTGGATTGATCCTGTCCGGGCTTCGTCCGCTCCCGAAGCCGCCTCGCGCCAGGACGCCCATACTTGCCTTGGATGGCTGGTTTAGCAAAAACCGGATCGTAGCCACCGGCCAAGAAGGACAAGGCGATTGCGATGGTCGAATGATCAGCGAACTGGCGCGGGACGCCGGTGTCAATGTGTTCCGCCGCTTCGCCTTCATGAAGGGCCTATATGAGGTCGAGCAGGTCTCGTTCGACCGGATGGTCGACCCGACCGATGACAGCCGGCTGCGCGACAGCGACTGGGCCACACAGCGTGTGGCGTGGGCGATGAAGCTGGCGATCGCGGGCGGCGCCGGCAAGGCACGTTCGCCGGTTGCATAACGGCGACAGGCCACGTCAATTGCCGGCAGGCCTTGGCCCGGAACGTAAGAAGGTGACCTGATGGCGCAGAAACGCAAAGCCCGCGTGAGCGACGACACTTTCGACGAATTGCTTGCCGATCAAGGCATTCTGAAAGCGTGCGAGGATCACGCTATTAAAGAACTCGTTGTCGAGCAGCTTGCTGCCGCGATGGCGGAACAGGGACTGACCAAGGTTGAAATGGCCGCGCGGATGAAGACCAGCCGCCGTCAACTCGACCGGCTGTTTGATCCGGCTATTCCATCCGTTACGCTGGACACGCTGCGCCGTACCGCGAGCGCGGTCGGCCGCTCGATCCGCATCGAATTGGTGTGAGGTAGCGTAAGCCAGTTAAACGGGCTTAGATAAACGAGGAAACCTTTATCGGCGATTGATGCGCCTGACCACGTCCGGGTAGAGATCCATTGCAGCTCGGACGGGGACGTGGATGAATTGCTTTTCCAACAGCCGAACGGCATATTCCTAGTCCGGCGAGCCCGGGTTGTGGCTGGTCGCTGAGACGGCCCAGTTGCCTTTCGACGTGGAGACTCGATGACCATGACACAACGCAAGCCGCCAGAGACGAGTTGGGAAACCTGGACCGAAGCGCAGATCCGTATCGCTGCCGAAAACGGAGCCTTCGACAATCTGCCTGGCGCCGGTAAGCCCCTGGCGGATCTCGATCAGGCGCACGACCCGCTCTGGTGGGTGAAACGGCTTGTTCAGCGCGAGCAGCTTTCCATGTTGCCGCCATCGCTGGAGTTGCTCCGCAAGGTGGAAAAGGAACTTGCCGCGATTGAGACCCTCGACGACGAAGCAAACGTCCGTGCTCGGCTCGCGGCGCTTAACCTCGATATCGCCAAGGTGAATGCGACCGTGATAGAGGGGCCGCCGACGCGCCTCGGCACACTCGACGTCGACCAGATCGTCGTGAATTGGCGGCGGACCCGCGCCGCCAATCTTCAGTAGCTTTCGGGTCTTACGGTCTCCCTGAAGCAAAGCGTAAACAGGCACAGACGACGTTCTATTATTGTCATCCTCGGGCAAAAACGTGGTATGTCTCCGTATCTCGGTTGCGGCGTATCCTCCGACGGTGGGTTCGGGGAGCAGCGACCATCCCGGCGCGGCAAACGCCGGCGTGCCGGACGCGAACACCGCGAATGTGCTGATTTATGTGCTGCGAAATTGGGCCGGCGGCGGTTCGCCAGCGCAAGCGCCGAAATTTACCGCCGCAGTGGTAGGGACGCTGCGCGCCGTCCGTCTCGACGACGTCGCCGCGCCGCAAGTTGACCGCGTTTCTGTCAGGGCACCCTGCACACCGGCGAGAAACCTCCAATCTCGCTTGTGTCTTACTTACCCAAGCCCGAAGATGTTTTTGGCTCGCTGCGGCGTCACGGAGCGCCCAAGAGTCTCGCGGAAATGGAAGCGGGCATCGCCATTGACGCCAGATGTCGGCATGCTCGCGGTTGATACCAATCTCATCGTCCGCTATTTGACCGGCGATCATCCCAAGCAATCCGCGAAGGCGCGGGCCGTGATCGATGGCGACAATGTTTTCGTCAGCACCACGGTGGTGCTTGAGACCGATGCCTTTGTGACATTCGATCAGCGGTTGATCCGGGCCGCCAAAGCCGCGGATGTCAGACATCTGCGGTCGCCTTGAACAGCCGCAATTGATCCGCTCAAGCCTTGCGGGCGCCGGTGTGAATGATTGACCCGACATGCTCGCCGCGCAGCGCGGCGGTGAGCCGGCCTGGTACGAGTCCATTCACGAGTTGGACGCGTTCGATGTGGCGCGCGGTCGCCATGACCTCGAGCACGGCGCGGTCGAGCGGCAAGGTGCCCTTCAATTTGGCAAGCTCGGCGGCGCTGGTCTCGCTGAGCAGCTTTGCCTGCTCCCCGCCGGGTCCGTTGGGGTCGGAGGTGAAGACCCCGTCGACGTCCTCGACGATCGTAAGGCCGGCGGCGCCGAGCGCATCGGCGAGCAGAAACGCGCCGGTGTCCGCCCGGTGCGACGGGATCCGCGAGTTCGGAAACTCGTGGTGATGATAGGGCGGAAAGGCGCTGCCGACGACCGCGCGGGCGGCGGCGAGGTGGATCGCGAGCTGCGTCGCCAGCGTCGGGTGCTCGACATAAGACACTCCTTCCGGCGCCAGCAGCGCGGCCAGGATATGACCGTTTTGACCAGCCTCGCTTGCGGCGAGCTCGGCGAGCGACCCGACCGGGA
>Ga0302320_10013505_pt1 | contig 17063 bp, 15 predicted proteins | sample Bog_T0_3_FD_202130 | JGI IMG/M metagenome (GOLD analysis project Ga0302320, IMG submission 202130) | Peat permafrost microbial communities from Stordalen Mire near Abisko, Sweden - Bog_T0_3 | ecosystem: Environmental > Terrestrial > Soil > Wetlands > Peat | place: Sweden: Abisko, Stordalen Mire... | reverse complement strand
GCCTTCGACCCGGTCGAGGCGAACCTCACCAACCCGGTCGGCGTGATCGCATGCGTGTTCCGCCTGGAGGCCCTGCGCAGGGTCGGGGGCTTCGACGAAAGCCTGCGGACCTGGGAGGACGCGGACCTGCAGGTCAGGCTTGCGCTTGCCGGGACGCGGTACCGTGCGCTTCCCGAGGTCCTCGCAATCGGGCTGCGTAACCAGACCGGCGCAAGCTCCAATGCGGACCACATGACCGAGTGCCAGATGCGCCTGCTCGAGGGCTATGCGCACAGCCTGCCCGCGAGATACCGCGACACCGTCGCCGCACAGGCGGAGAGGCTCGCGGCGTGGCTTCTTTCCGGGCACAGGCATCCCAAGGTGGTGACCCGGTGCCTGAAGCTGTGCCACGAGCTTGGATGGCGTGTTCCAAGCACCTCCCATCCGCTTCTCAACGCAGTCCGCGCCGTCCTTCCGGTCCGGTGGGCGCTCCAGCTCCAGACGCTGCACCGCCGGCGCCGCGCCCGGCGCGAACAGGCGGGGTGACCCCGCATCGCTTGAACCCCGCCCCCCAGGCCAAGTCCGTCCGTCGCGCCAACAGCATCGCCTTTCTCCGGCTGGCGCTCGCCTTCACGGTGCTCTATTCCCACGCCCATCTCCTCGGCGGGTTTGGGAAGGAGTCGTTTCTCTCGTGGTCGAGGGGGTCCCTGATCCTCGGGTCGGTCGGGGTCCAGGGTTTCTTCGTGCTGAGCGGCTCCCTCATCGCCACAAGCTGGATCCGGAGGGCGACCCTGGGCCGGTTTCTCTGGTGCCGGTTTCTCCGGCTGGCTCCGGCGTTTTGGGTCTGCCTGGCTGTCACCTCCCTGGTCTTCGGGCCCGCCTTTTACTTCACCTCGCCCGGGCCCCACCTCCCCTATTTCTCCCTGCAACCCTCCGCCCTCGGATATCTGCTGAGAAACGGCCTGAACCCCCGCGCCCAGATCGCGATCGGCCCGCTTCCCGGCGGCGTTCCCTGGTCCTCGGACTGGAACGGCTCGCTGTGGACGCTCTTTTACGAGGCTGCCTGCTACCTGATGGTCGCCGGCCTCGGCGTGGCCGGCCTCCTGGGAAGATCCCGCCGGCTGGGAGCCGCGGCGATCGTCGGGCTGCTCGCACTGTTCACGTTCTGGTCGGTTGCGTCCCCGGCGGTCGCGCTCCCCCGCCAGGTCGGCCGGATTTTCGACACGCCCGGAAAGGTGCTGACCTTGTACTTTCTCGCCGGGACCGGCTGGGCCCTCTTTCCGGACGCAACGCGGGCCTGGACCCGCGCGTTCTGGCCGGGGCTCCTGGCGTGCTTCGTACTGGTCGCTTGCTGGCATTGGGGCGCGTACCGCTGGCTCGGCCCCTGGATCATGCCTCCCGCCCTTTTCTGGCTCGCGGCGAACCTTCCGTTTGCCGGCTTCGAGGACTGGGCGGGCGGCGACTACAGCTACGGTCTCTACATCTATGCGTATCCGGTCCAGCAGATGCTCGCCCACTTTGGCGCGGCATCGCTCGGCTACCCCCTCTATCTTGCAGCCGGATTCTGCGGAGCCGGCCTGCTTGCCATCGCAAGCTGGCACTGGATAGAAAAGCCTGCCCTGGGACTGAAGAATCTGGCCTTTCGGCCGGGTTCAGGGCAGCTAGCAGGGTGTTGAGGAGCCAGCCATGACATCTTCCCGCCCCCAAGCCGTGGCCTCCCCCCGCGGTTCCGCCATCCTGGGCATCGGCGGCATCCTCGGCCACGACGCCAATGCCGCCCTGATCGTCGACGGGCGGCTTGTCGCCGCATCGCAGGAGGAGCGTTTCACCCGGAAGAAGCACGACGGATCGTTTCCAAGCCTGGCCGTGGCCGACTGCCTTGCGGCGGGCGGGATTTCCGGACACGAGGTGACCGACGTCGTCTTTGCGGAAAAGCCGCTGCAAAGCTGGCTCTTCGACCTCACCGGGCGTCCCGGCAGCGCCTTCACCCGCACCCTCGGCAGGATCCTCCCGGAGCCCTGGGGCGGCCTCTACCAGCGGCAGGCCCGCCCGCTGTTTCCGCGCGCCAAGTTTCATTATGCGTGGCACCATCTCTCCCACGTCGCCGGGGCCTTCCACACGTCGCCCTTCGAGCGCTCCGCCTTCCTTTGCCTTGACGGCAAGGGCGAGGACTACAGCGCAAGCGCGGGCGTGATCGACGGCTCCGGCCTGCGGCTGCTCTTCGAGCAGCCCTATGAGAACGGGCTGGGGCTGTTCTACACCCTCGTCACCTACTACCTCGGCTTTCAATCCTTCGGATCGGAGTACAAGGTCATGGGCCTCGCCCCCTACGGCAAGCCGGCCTACGTCGGCGAGCTTTCCAGGCTCTTCTCCACCGACGAGCGCGGCGGGTTCCGGCTCCATGAGCCGGTGCGGTTTCACTGGCAGTCGATGTTCGCGGCCCTTCCCTCGGTCGCGAAGGCGACGGGCATCCCCGTGCGGGGCTCCAAGGACCCTCTCACCGGGGCCCATGTGGACATTGCGGCGTCGCTGCAGAGGATCTTCGAGGAGGAGGTCTTCAAGATGGCGCGCTTCGTCCGCGCCGAGACCGGCGAGGAGAACCTTCTTTTCTGCGGCGGATGCGCGCAGAACTGTGTGGCTGCGGGCCGGCTTCGGGCCGAGGGGGTCTTCCGGCACCTCTTCAATTCCCCGGTCGGCGGCGACATGGGCAGCGGCCTCGGCGCAGCCCTTCTGCGGGAGCGCGAGCTCTCCGGCGGCGCGAAATTCAGGATCAAGGACCGGGGATTCTACCTGGGCCCGGAGCCGGGCCCGGCGCCCGCCGCGGCCCAGCCCTACCGGGTCGCGTACGAGGGGGACCTCCATGAGTTCATCGCCGGGCAGCTCGCCGGGGGAAAGGTCGTGGGATGGGTGCGCGGCGGCATGGAGCTCGGCGCGCGCGCCCTCGGGGCCCGCTCCATCCTGGCAGACCCGCGCCAGCCCAACATGCAGTCGGTGCTGAACCTGAAGGTGAAGTTCCGCGAGTCGTTCCGACCGTTCGCGCCGGCGATCCTTGCCGAGCACGCAGGCGAGTGGTTCGACTCGGCCGAGGAATCCGACTACATGAATTACACGGCAAACCTCCTCCCCTCCCTGCGCACGCCCCTGCCGGCGGGGCTCGACGGACTGCGGGACAGGCTGGATTTCCCGCGCTGCACGATCCCGAGCGTCGTGCACGTGGACTTCTCGGCCAGGCTCCAGACGGTCCGCGAGGAAGTCCACCCCGACTTTTACCGCCTGATCAAGGCCTTTTACGCACTCACGGGGGTGCCGATCGTGATCAACACCAGCTTCAACGTCTCGGGACAGCCCATCGTCCGAACTGCGGCGGAGGGATGGGACTGCTTCCTCAACACCGACATCGACCTGCTCGTCCTCAACGACCAGGTCTTCCGCAACCCCTGGAACAAGTCCAGGGAGGAGAAACTCTCATGGCTGGCGCAATTCGCAAAATCGGCCTGAATCTGATCGTGATCCTGCACCGTTGGTTCGGGCGGCCCGCGCCGTCCGGCTGGCAGCGCAGCCGCCGGCCGGCGTCGCTGCGCGGCCGCTGATGAGTTCCTTCCTCACCGCTATCATCCCGGCCCACAACCCGGATCCCGGGCGGCTGGGCAAGACCCTCCTCGGCCTGCGCGCCCAGACCCTTTCGAGCGACCGGTGGGAGACCCTCCTCGTGGACAACGCTTCCACGCGGTTCCCCGACATGGATTGGCTGGCCGGGCAGGCGCCGGCCCGTTTTCGCGTGGTCCGGGAGGAGGCCCTGGGTCTCAGCGCAGCCCGCCGCAGGGGCTTCAGGGAAACCTCGGGCGAATTTGCAGTGCTTGTGGACGACGACAATGTGCTCGCGCCCGACTATCTGGAGCAGACCCTTTCCCTTTTCGCCTCGCATCCGCGGGTTGGCCTGGCGGGCGGAAAGTCCACTCCCTCCTTTGAGTCGGATCCGCCGGAATGGACCCGCGAATTTTTTGGATTGCTCGCGCTGCGCGATCTCGGCGGGGCCGACAGGATCTCCAACGGGCTCCGGCCTGGCGGATCAAGCAGGAACGCGTACCCGGACTTTGCGCCGATCGGCGCCGGGATGGCGCTCCGCCGCCCGGCATGGCAGGCGTGGCTCGACGCCCCCGCTTCCGGACTGAGCGACCGAAAGGGCGGGGCGTTGAGCTCGGGCGGCGACAATGACATCGTCCTGTGCGCCTTGGGCGCCGGATGGGAGGTCGGCTACTTTCCGGGCCTGGTGCTCACCCACCTGATCCCGCCGGGTCGGCTCGAGGAAGCCTACCTTGCCCGCCTCAATCGGGGAATCCAGAAATCCTGGATGCAGGTGCTCGCAAGGCATGATGCGAGCCCATGGCTCCCGCTCACCCCGTCCGGAGCGGCCCTGCGAAAGGCCAAGGCCTGGTTCACCCACCGGGCGTGGAGCTCGCCGGCCGGTCGGATACGATGGAACGGAGCCTGCGGGCACTTCGAGGGACGCGTGCCATGACTCCGGGCATGAAAGACGAATCCGGGGCGGACAGGGTCCTTCTCGGCCCGGGCAGGACGATCGCCGTGGCCCTCGGCTGCCTTGCCGCGAGCCTTTTCTTCTTTTCCCCGCGGCTCTGGCTGATGCGCTCCTACGTGGCGGGGTCGTTCCAGTGGACCCGGGCCCAGACGTTTCTCCTGCAATGTGCGCACCCGTTCCGCACCGACATCGAGGCCGCCATGCGGTGGCGGCTTCTTCCGCCTGTCGCCTGCCGGCTCCTGCGCCTGCCCGGGAACTCCGCCCTCGTCGTGCCGTGGGTGGGCGTCGTGGCCCTCACGATCTACGCCACCGTCATCCTTCGGCGCCGGCGCTCCGGGCTGTCCTTTGTGGCCGGCGGGACTCTTCTTTTTGCCGCGTCCTCGGCGGTGCTGGTACCGACCGGCTGGCTTGGCATGAACGACGGGTGGGCATGGTTTGGGCTGCTCGCCGTCTCCTTCGGACGATCGCGCCTGGCAATCCCGCTCGCCTGCCTTCTCTGCCCCTGGGTGGATGAGCGCTTCCTCCTCGCCCTTCCCCTCGCCTGGATTGTGCGCTGCCAGGACCGTTCCGAGCCCGTGATCTCCCGATCCCTCGTGCAGCTGTCCTGGCTGGCTCCCTACGCCGCGGTCCGAATGGGGTTCGACCTGGGTCTGCTCGCCCACCGGGGCCGGCAGTCCTTCTTTCACGGGGAAGCCTGGGAGCTCGTCCACAGGATCCCCTATGTCCCGATAGCCTGGTGGATGGCGCTGCGGGCGGCGTGGGTGCCCGTATGCGCCGCCCTCTGGCTTGCGCCCACGCCGGCCCGCCGGACAGCGCTCGGCCTGGCGCTGGCGGCGACCCTGCTCGCCGGCCCTTTGGTCGCGTCCGACATGAGCCGGTCCGCTGCCATGGTCGTTCCCGTCCTCCTCCTGGGCTGCCTTGAACTTGACCGGCGCAGCCCCGGCCGGGCGCCTCAAACCCTCCTCCTTCTGGGCGCCGCCAACCTTCTGATCCCGGCCGCGCACGTGGTCCTCGACAAGGTCGACTGGATCAGCCCTCTTCCGGTCGAGGTCCTCCGCCTATTCCGGGCCGCTCCATGAAGCCCGACTCCACCCTGGTCTCCCGCCTCCCATGATCACCCCGGGGAAACTGGCGCTTTACCTCTATCACACACCGATCGGCAGGGTGCGCTCCTCGATTGCCAACGGAGGCCCGGTCGCCGAATGGCGGACCGAGCGCCAGCGGCGGGAGATGGAGGCCGCTGCGGCGGTCCTGCCAGCACTGCCGGAGTATCCGGGAACCACCCCGGTCACGCTCCACCTCATGACCGGGCGGCGCTTCTGGTACCAGACCGCCTTCTGCCTCCACTCTTTCGCAATCACAGCGCGGACCACGGTGCGCGCCGAGATCTACGACGACGGGAGCATCGATGCCGCCTGCGCGTCGGCCCTGGGCGGCTTGGGGCCGGGAATCCGGATCCATGCCCATGCGGACCTCAAGGCCGTGCTGGACCGCGCCCTCCCGGAGGCCCGCTTCCCGGTGCTGCGCGATCGCTGGCTCCGCTACCCGAACATCCGGAAACTGATCGACGTGCACCTGGGCGGGGCCGGTTGGAAGCTCGTGATCGACTCGGACCTTCTCTTCCACCGGCGCCCGGACTTCCTCCTCGCGTGGCTGGCGGCGCCGGACCGTCCCCTGCACGCCGTGGACTGCGAGGAAAGCTACGGCTACAGCCGGGCCCTGATGGAGAGGCTCGCCGGGGCACCGATCCCCCCGCTCGTCAACGTGGGCCTGTGCGGCCTGAAAAGCGACGATCTCGACTGGGCCGAGATGGAGTCCTGGTGCGCGGAGCTGATCGCACGCGAGGGCACGAACTACTTCCTCGAACAGGCCCTCGTGGCCATGCTGGTTTCGCGGCGCCAGCCCTGCGCGGTGGCGCCGGCCCGCGACTACCTCACCTGCCCGGGCCGCGGCGAGGTGCTTTCCCCGGCAGCCGTGATGCACCACTACGTCGCAGCCTCCAAGCGCTGGTACTTCCGCCACGGGTGGCGCCGGATCAAGGAATGACATGGGCGCGCCCCTGGTCAGCATCCTCATTCCCTGCTACAATGCCGCGCGCTGGCTGCCCGCGGCCCTGGAATCCGCATTTTCACAGACCTGGCCGCGCACCGAGGTGATCCTCGTCGATGACGGATCCACCGACGGGTCCCTTGCGGTCGCGCGGAGCTTTGGGCACCGCGGACTGCGCATTCTCACCCAGCCGAACAGCGGCGCCAGCGCGGCGCGCAACCGCGGACTCGGAGCGGCGGCCGGGGACTTCATCCAGTTCCTGGATGCGGACGACACCCTCGCCCCGGACAAGATCGAGCGCCAGGTCGAGCGGCTTGCGACGGGCCCCGCCGGATGCGTCGCGTCGTCGGAGTGGGCCCGGTTCAGGCTGGACGCCGCCGAGTGCGTGTTTTCCCCCCAGCCGAACTGGAGGGACATGACCGGGCTCGAGTTCATGCTGCTTCACTACAACCGCGGCTGGATGATGCCCCCCATCGCCTGGCTGGCTCCCAGGGCGGTCCTCGACGCCGCCGGGCCCTGGAGGGAGGACCTGAGCCTGAACGACGACGGGGAGTATTTTTGCCGCGTCCTGGTGCGTTCGGCGGGTGTCCTCTTTTGCGCGGGCTCCCGCGCCTGCTACCGCTCCGCGCTCCCGGGCAGCCTCAGCGCGCGCAAGGACGGCGCCGCGCTGGAGTCACTCGCCCGCAGCATCGAGGGCGCAACCCGCACCCTCCTCGGCACGGAGGACTCCCCGCGCGTCCGGGAGGCATGCGCGAATGCATGGCAGCAGGTCTGCTATGAGACGTACCCGCTTCTCCCCGCGGAGGCGCGCAGGGCGGAGCGCGAGGCGCGTGCCCTCGGCGGGGCGCGGCGGAGGATCGAGGGAGGGCGCGCGGTGCTCCTTGCGGACCGCCTGTTCGGGTGGCGTGCCGCGGCCCGGCTCAAGGCCCTGGGGGGGAGGATGCGACTTCCGCGATGAACCCCGCCTCCCCCACATTTGAGGACCTGGTCCTCGCGTACCGCAACACCGCCGCGCACAACGACTCCCTTTTCAAGGCATGCACGGAGGCCGTGTGGGCGGACCCCGTGCTTGCCGCCCATCGCAGGCACGTCGACGAGGCCCGGCTCGGATTCGGCGACCCGGCGTTTCACTTCCTGTGGCAGGCGCTTCTCGAGGCCGCCTCCCGGCGGTTTCAGAGGCCGGGTCTCCTGGAAATCGGCATTTACAAGGGCCAGGTGATCTCCCTCTGGGCCCTGCTGGCCCGTGAGCGCGGGATCGACCTCTCCATCTCGGCGCTCGGCCCCCTCGCGGGCCAGCCCAGGCCGCCGGGCTCGCTGCGGACAAAGCTCCTGTACCGGCTGAGCCGGCGTTTTCGCGAACAGGTGGACAACGGGAATTTTTACGAGGACGAGGACTACGAGGCGACCGTGCGCGCCCATTTTTCGAAATGGGACCTGGACTTTGGGCGCGTCAAGGTTCACCGGGGGTTTTCCAACGACCCGAAGCTTCTGCGCGAGCTCGAGGGCGAGGTTTTCCACGTGGTGTACGTGGACGGCGACCACACCCACCAGGGGGCGCTCCACGACTTTGTCACGTTCGGCCCCAAGGTGGCGCCGGGTGGCTGGCTCGTTGCCGACGATGCCGGCCAGGACCTCCCGGGCTCCGCGTTCTGGAAAGGCCACGAGGCCGTGACAAGGGCCGCCCGGATCCTCCCGTCCCTCGGCTTCAGGAATGTCCTGAATGTCGGGCACAACCGCGTCTATGAGCGGCTGCCCGGCTGAGGCCGCAACCCGAGACAACCATGGCGGCCCGGATCCGCATCCACCTGATCACCTTTCGTCGTCCCGTGCTCCTTCCGCGGGCGGTCGCGAGCCTGCGCGCACAGACGTTTGGCGACTGGGTCTGCGAGGTGCACAACAACGACCCGGAGGACAAGAATCCCGCCCGCCTGCTGGAATCCCTCGGCGATCCCCGGTTTCACCTGGTCCTGCCCGACCGAAGGATCGGGGCGGTCGAGGCCTTCAACAACGTCCACCGGGACGCGCCGGAGCCGTACGTATCCCTCCTCGAGGACGACAACTGGTGGGAACCCGGACTGCTCGCCGCGCTGCTCGCCGCGATGGAGAGCCATCCGGAAGCCGGGCTTGCCTGGTCCAACATGCGCATCTGGCGGGAGCGCGAGGGCGGCGTCTGGGAGGATACCGGACGCAGGATCTGGAACCTTTCCGCGGACGGGCCGCCCCGGTTGTTCGAGTGGCCCCAGATGCTTCAGTTCAGCGACGCCGTCTATTCCAATGGAAGCATGCTGCTCCGTTCCCGCCTGGCCGGGGCGCTGCAAACCCCGGTCAACCTTCCCGCCGACATGTTTGAGCAGGCGCGCGAGCGCCTGATGTCCTTCCCCATCCTTCTCCTGCCGGCCCCGCTCGCCAACTTTTCCCTGACGCTGCGGTCGGCGCGCTCGGTCGATTACGCCGTCTGGGGATCGACCCAGGCCCTGCTCGGGGGGACCTTTCTCGCCAGCGTCCCGATCGCACCCGGGGCCGCGGCCCGGATCTGGGCGCGCTACCGGAACATGCGGCCTCCCTCGACCAATTCCCTGATCTTTTCGGCCCTCCTCCAGCGCGACTGGCGGTTCCTCCGCCAGGCCACGACCCGCGACTGGCTGTTCTTCCTCCGCGGGGCGTTGCGAAGGCCGTTGACCGCGTGGCGGATCCTCCGGGCAAGGAGTCGCATGGCGGACACGTGGCGCTGGTTGTCAACGGTCACGGCGCAACGAACGTCCGAGGCCCGTGCGAGGGGATTTGCCGAACTGGGCGGGGATACCCTGATCGACAAGCAGGCCGTGGGCCCATCGTGAAAAGCATCCTGATCCTCATCAGCGGCCCGCTCAGCCTCAACCCGAGGCCGCTCAAGGAGGCCGTGGCGCTGGGCCGCGCCGGATACGACGTGACCGTTCTCTTCGTGCGCAACCACGCGGAGGGCGAGGCAAGGGACCGCGAGCTGATGGCGGGCGCGCCCTTCCGCCGCGTGGCGATCGACATGATCTCCGGCCAAGACACCCCGGCCTGGCGGCTCTTCCTGAGGAGAGGCCTCGAGTCGGCCCGTCGCCGGCTTTCAGCGAACCTGCGGCTCCAGGGCCCGGCAGCCCTCGGCTCCGCCCGCCTGCTCCTGGACGCGGCCCGGGCGCTCCCCGCAGACCTCACCATCGTCCACAATGAGGCTCCCCATTGGGTCGGGACCCGCCTCCTTGCGTCGGGCCGCAGGGTCGCAGCCGACATCGAGGACTGGCATTCCGAGGACCTCCTGCCGCAGGACCGGGCACGCCGGCCGCTGAAGTTGCTCCGTTCCGTCGAGCGCCGGCTCCTGACGGACGCCGCCTACACGAGCACAACGTCCCGGGCTCTTTCCGACGCCCTGCACGCCCGCTATGGCGGTCCGCCGCCGCAGGTCATCACGAACTCCTTCCCCCTTCAGTCCGATCCGCATGGCGGGCCCGCCGGCTCGCCTCCATCGCTCTTCTGGTTTTCGCAGACTCTCGGCCCCGGGCGCGGCCTGGAGCTCTTGCTCGAAGCCTGGGGAGGGACCACCCGGCCCAGCCGCCTCGCGCTTCTCGGCGAACCGTGCGCCGGGTTTCGCGAAAGGATCCTTCGCCGGCTGCCCGCGGACCATGGGAGCCGCGTCGATTTCCTGCCCCTGGTTTCCCCGTCCCGGCTGCCCTCGCTCATCGCAACCCACGACATCGGCCTCGCACTGGAACAGGCTTTCATCGTCAACCGGGACCTGACCATCACGAACAAGATCCTCCAGTATCTGAACGCCGGGCTCGCCGTGGTGGCCAGCGACACCTCCGGGCAGCGGGAAGTGCTCGCGCGGTCGCCGGGAGCGGGCCTGCTTGTGGAACTCTCCCAGACCCGCGCCCTGACGGAAGCCCTGGATGCGCTGCTCGGCGATCCGGATCGCATCTCGGCTATGGGCCGGGCGGCCCGCGCGGCCGCGGAGAAGATCTTCTGCTGGGAAAAGGAGGAGCCCGTCCTGCTGGCCGCCGTCGAGGCCGCGCTGCTCGTTCCCGCCCCTGCCCCGTCATGAGCCGCCCGCCCGCCACCCTCCAGATCAACCTGGCGCCCTCCGACTACCGGCACGCCCGGGAGATCCTCCCGCACCAGGTCCGGGCCTGGGCCGGACAGGTGGATGAAGTCCTGCTCACGGTCGATTTTCACAAGAGCGCCGGGAGATTCTCGGCGCGCTGGGCGGAGGGCGAGAAGCTCATCCTTCCCCTCGCACAATCGATTCCCGGCGCGCGCGTCGTCCCGGTGGATTACGGCCGGGAGGCCCGGGCGCGCGTCTCGGCCGGGTTTTTTGGAGGAAGGCCCGTTCCCGAAAAGGATTTTCGCGGCGGCCCCTACTACGGCTATTTTTTTGGGCTTCAGGAGGCGCGCCACGACCTCGTGCTCCACGCCGACTCCGACCTGCTGTTTGGCGGCCGAAGCGGGACCTGGATGGAGGAGGCGGCCCGGGAGATGGAGCTGCACCCGGAAGTCCTCCTCTCGGCCCCCCTGCCGGGACCGCCGGCCGCCGACGGAAAGCTGCACAGCCAGACGGCATCGGCCGAGCCGGGCGCGGCCTACGCCTTTCGCTTCGACTCGATGAGCACCCGCCTGTTTCTGCTGAGCCGGCAAAGGTTTCGGGACGCCGTGGGAGCCCTTCGTCCCCGGCGCCCCCCCGCCCTGCGCGACAACCTAAAGGCCCTCGTCGAGGGCAACCCCGCCGCGGACCTCCCGGAGCACCTCTTCACACGCGCCATGCGCTCGCGCGGACTGGTGCGCAGGGAGTTTCTCGGGTCCGCGCCGGGCATGTGGTCGCTGCACCCGCCCTACCGGTGCGCAGACTTCTACAACCGGCTGCCGGAACTCGTGCGACGCGTCGAGGCGGGCGACATGCCCGAGGGCCAGCGCGGAGACCACGACATCAACGCAAGCCTCGTGGATTGGACCGAGGCGCTTGAGGGACTCCGCACCCACCGGTGGTGGAAGCGGCTCCTCCGATGACGTCCGGCGCCAACTCGCGGTCCGGGCAGGGCGCCAAGGACCTGGCGCGGGAACTCCTCCGGAGCGCCGCGAGGGCCCTCCTGCGCGCGCGCAGCCGGCCCTACCCCATCGACGGCGTGTCCCGGTGCCTCGTGATTTCTCCGCACCAGGATGACAGCACCCTCGGGTGCGGCGGACTGATCACGCTCAAGCGCCTGGATGCGGCGCCGGTGGACGTCCTGTACCTCACCGATGGCAGCGGCTCCCATCCCGGTCACCCGACCCTGTCGCCGAAGGCCCTCTCGGGCCTGCGGCGCGACGAGGAGATGGCTGCGCTCGGGATCCTCGGAGTCGACCGCTCCAGGGCCAGATTCCTGGGCATCCGCGACGGCGCCCTGCCGTCCCTCGACGCGGTGCAGGCCGGCGAATTCGCCCGCCGGATCGCGGAATTCCTCGTGGAGAGCCGACCGGACGAGATCTTTCTCCCCTGCCGCGGGGATAGGAGCGCCGAGCACCAGGCGGGCTTCCAGCTGGTCCTGCGCGGGGTGGCCGCCTCGGGCCTGCGTCCCCGCATCCTCGAGTACCCCATCTGGTCCTGGTGGGATCCCCGTCCGCTGTTCCGGCCCGCCCTCTCCAGCCGCCGGGTATGGCGGGTGGGGTTCGGCGGATACGCACACCTGAAGCTCCGTGCCCTCGAGTGCTACGCCTCGCAGGCCAAGCCCATGCCCCCATGGACCGAGCCGCCCCTCCCGAGAAAGTTCTTGTCGTCCTTTGCCTCCGACGAAGAGTTCTTCCTCGAGGCCGGCTCCTGTCCCCAACCCAAAACTCCCCATTCCTAAAAAAGTCCTCATCGTAAGCCCCCACTTCCCCCCCACGAACGCGCCGGACATGCAGCGGGTTCGGATGAGCCTTCCGTATTACCGGTCTTTCGGGTGGGAGCCCGTGGTCCTTGCCGTCGGGGACCCGTGGCAGCAGACCGTGAAGGAGGAGGATCTTCTTTCCACAATCCCCCAGGACGTGCGGGTTGAGTACACCCGCGCGTTTCCTCAGGGCCTGTCGCGGAGATTTGGCGTCGGCAACCTCGGGATCCGGGCCTGGCCCTGGCTGTTGTGGAGGGGAAGCCGCCTTCTGAAGCGTGAGAAGTTCGACCTCGTGTTCTTCTCCAACACCCAGTTCCTCACGTTCACGCTGGGCCGCCTGTGGCGCTGCTGGTTCGGTGTGCCCTACGTGTTCGACATCCAGGATCCCTGGAGGACGGACTATTACGAGCGGCGGGGCTCCCGGAGGCCGCCCGGGGGCTGGAAGTACGGCTTTGCCCGGCTTTCAGCGTGGGCCCTGGAGGGCTGGTCCTATGCCCGCGCCTCCGGGGTGATGAGCGTATCGCCCGCGTACCTGGAGGAACTGGCGGGCCGCTACCCGTGGTTTTCCAAGATACCGCAGGCTGTGATTCGCTTCGGGGCAAGCACCGCGGACCTGGAGCGGGCGCAAATGCTCCCCCGCTCCAGCCTCCGGGGCGCGGACAACGACCCGGCGAACGTGCACTTTCTCTACACGGGCGCTTCCGGCCCGGTCATGCCCCATGCGATTTCCGTCCTCTTTACGGCGCTTAGGTCGTACCGGGCGATGAAGCCGGCGGAGGCCTCGCGCCTGAAGTTTCATTTCGTGGGGACGAGCTACGTCGCGTACGGCCGGGGGAAACCCTCCGTGATTCCGCTGGCCCTCGAGTTCGGGGTCTCCGACCAGGTGGACGAGGTGCCCCATCGGATCGGCTTCCTCGAGGCCCTTCGCCTGCAGCTCGACGCCGACGTCCTGCTGCTGCCGGGGTCGAGCGATCCAGCCTACTCCCCTTCCAAGGTCTACCTTTACTACCTGGCCGACCGACCGATCCTCGGGCTTGTGTTCCGCGGAAGCGTGATGGAAAAGCTGCTTGCGGAACTGTCCTGCGCCTACCTCGTGTCCTTTGCCGAGAAGGAGGAGAAGAAGCAGGCCGAGGCGTCCGTCCACCGGTTCTTTGACCTCGCCCTCTCCGGATTCCCCCCCGGGTCGCTGCCGGAGCGCAACCGGGCCTACTTTGACGCCCACTTCCTCGCAGAAGAGCTCACCCGGGAGCAGTGCGTGCTCTTCAACGCCGCGATTTTGAGATGACCCCGGATCTCCCAGAGCCGCCAAGCCCCGCGGAGAAGGTGGACCTGGTCGGGAGCGTCGCCCGCGTGGGCGCGGGCGGATCCAAGACCCCGCGGCTCTTCCAGGTCGCGGTGGTGCTCGTGGTCGGCCTTCTTGGGTACCTGGCCTACACGGCCAAGGTCGCGGATCCGATCCACCTCCAGCTCGGGATGGTCATCGTCGTCCTCGGGTTCCTGCCCGGACTGGTGTGGGTGAGGCGCGCCCAGTTCGGCCTGCCCGTGTTCGAGACCTTCATGGCCACGACCGTGAGCGCGTACGGGATCCCTCTCATCAGCGGCCACGAACAACTGGCCGCTTACGACGTGGGCACGATCACCGTGGCGGCGCTTTCGGTGATCCTCTTCCAGATTGTGGGCGTTGCCACCTACCTGATGATGCCGGCGAAGCCGAGGAAGGGCCGCATCTGGGACAACAATGTCCTTGGCGGCGACCTCTCGAAATACCTCGGCTACGGGATGTTCCTTTCGACGGCCTACAGCGTCGTGGAACAGTTCACGACCTGGATCCCGGCGAACCTCGAGGGACCCGTCCGGGCGATCTGCTACGGGTTGGGCATCATTGCCACCTTTGTCGAGTGCCGGCGGTGGGGCCAGGGGACGATCCCAAGGCACGAGAAGACGATCTTCGTCGTCCAGCTGGTGATCCAGATCATCTTCAACCTCGTGTCGCTCTTCCTGGTCCAGGCCATCTCGACGCTCATCCTCGCCCTGCTGGGCTACGTCTCGGGAAGCAAGAAATTCCCGATCGTGGTCGTGGCCGTGCTGCTCCCCGCCTTCGCGATCCTGCACCAGGGCAAGAGCGCCATGAGGGAGAAATACTGGGAGGGGCACTCCCCTCCTCCGACGTTCGCCCAGCTGCCCGCCTTCTTCGGCGAGTGGGTCTCGGACGGCGTGCAGACGACACAGCCGGGCGATGCCCCTGCGGAGAAGCACTCGCTCCTCGACAGGACGTCGCTGATCCAGATCCTGTGCCTGGTCGTTTCGATCACGCCGGACCGGCAGCCCTACATGTACGGGGAAACGTACGCCCAGATTCCAGCCCAGTTTGTGCCCCGGATCCTGTGGATGGGGGAGGGTGAGAAGCCGGTGGGCCACATCAGCACCTACACGCTGGCCGTGTACTACGGGCTCCAGCGCATGGAGGACACCCAAAAGACGACCATCGGCTTCGGCCTGCTCACCGAGGCCTACGCAAATTTCGGCCTCGTCGGGGTGGCCCTCGTCTCCTTCCTTTTCAGCGTCCTCTTCAAGAAGATCTGCGGCTGGGCCGCGGAGAGTCCGATTCTTTCCTACCCCGGGATGATCCTGATCGTGCTTTCCGCCTGGTCCTTCCAGGACGAATTGACCCTGAGCATCTGGCTTACCTCGCTGTACCAGGCCTGCCTCGTGGTTTGCGCAGTGCCCTACTTCCTGAAACTCTTCCTCTGATGACGAAGCCCCCGAACGACCAGGCTGGGATTCCGCTGGAACTGCCCCTGGGCCTTCGCCTCGTCCAGCGCATCGAGTTTGCGAGGAAGCTCGGATTCTGCGAGCGGCTGTTCGGTGCCGCGCTGGCGCGGCACGGCGTCCGGTGGGTGCGGACCGCGCCCGGCCCGTTGTGGAAGCTCGATCTTGCGAACCCGACCCATCGCTGGATCGTGTACGGCAGCTACGAGGGGCCGGCGCTCTGGCGCTGGCTGCGCGCCCGGGCGGGGTCGATCGGCTCGGTGGTCGATTCCGGGGCAAACATCGGCCAGACGGTGCTTTATTTTGCGGCCCTCCTCCCACGGGCCAGAATCCTCGCCTACGAGCCCGGGCGCGGCGCGCGCGAGTGGCTCGCCGAGTGCGTGGCCGCAAATGGCTTCAAGGGCGTGGTCGTCGAGGGGGCCGGATTGAGCGATGCCCGGGGCAGCGCCCGCCTCGGAAACGTGGGCGGCGACGAACTCCACGGCGCCTGGAACAAGGTCAACGCGGCCGACGGCGAGACCATCGAGCTCGCCCCGCTGGACGAGGAGCTTGACCGCCACGGGATCGCAGCCCTCGACCTTTGGAAGCTCGACGTCGAGGGCTACGAGCTGCAGGCCCTTCGCGGCGCAGCTCGATCCCTCGCATCGCGGCGCATCCGCGCAATCTTCATGGAACTTGGGCATGCCCAGTCCGAAAGCGCGGCTTATCTCGGCGAGCATGGCTACACGGGATGGGACCTGGCCGACTCCGGCCGGCTGACCCCCCTTTCCGGCGGCGAGCGCTCGGATTGGGGCAACGCCCTCTTCCTGCCCCCCGGATAGTTGAACGCCGGGAGCCGATCCACGTGAGCCCATCCGACGCCCAACCCGCCCCGCAGACCCCCGCGCGGCGCCGACTCGCCGTCGTGCTCTCGCACCCCACACAATACTACAGCCCGTGGTTCCGCTGGCTCGCAGGCAGGGTTGCGCTCGACCTTCGTGTCTTCTATCTCTGGAGGTTCGGCGTCTCCACCCAGAGGGACCCCGGATTCGGGACCTCCTTTGCGTGGGACGTGGACCTCCTCAGCGGCTACGAGTCGGAGTTTGTGCCCAACAAGGCAAAGGCCCCGGGCGCGGAGAGCTTCTGGGGCTTCAACAACCCGGAGCTTCCCGGGAGGCTCGCGGCATGGAAGCCGGACGCGCTGCTCCTCTTTGGATACAAGTGGGCCAGCCATCTCCGGGCAATCCTCTGGGCGCGCTGGAGGCGCGTTCCCATCGTGTTCCGAGGCGACTCCCACTTCCTCGGACGACCGCCCGGCAAGGGCGTGCCGGCGTTTCTCCTTCGGCTCGTCTTTCGCCAGTTTTCCGCGTTCGCCTTCGTCGGCGCCGCCAACCGCGACTACTTTTCGGCGCTGGGCGTGCCCGGAAGGAAGCTTTTTTTCACCCCTCATTCGGTGGACAACACCCTCTTCGACCCCGGCCTGCCCGGGTGCGCCGGGGCGGCGGCCGCACTCCGGTCGCAGCTGGGCCTGGCGACGGGGGACCGGGTGATCCTGTTTGCAGGGAAGCTTGTCCCCGCCAAGCAGCCGCGCGAGCTGCTGGAGGCGTTTCTCCGGATCAACCGGCCGGGAACCGCCCTGGTCTTCGTGGGCGACGGGAGCGAAAAGGCCTCGCTGGAAGCCCGGGCTGGAGCCCCCAGGGCCGCGGGAGGCTGCGCGGTCCGCTTCCTGCCGTTCGCAAACCAGAGTGAGATGCCTGCGCGCTACCTTGCCGCCGACATCTTTGCCCTGCCTTCGCGGGGAAGCTACGAAACCTGGGGCCTCGCCGTGAACGAGGCGATGCACATGGGCCTGCCCTGCCTCGTGAGCGACCGCGTCGGGTGCCAGC
>Ga0302320_10013501_pt1 | contig 17066 bp, 12 predicted proteins | sample Bog_T0_3_FD_202130 | JGI IMG/M metagenome (GOLD analysis project Ga0302320, IMG submission 202130) | Peat permafrost microbial communities from Stordalen Mire near Abisko, Sweden - Bog_T0_3 | ecosystem: Environmental > Terrestrial > Soil > Wetlands > Peat | place: Sweden: Abisko, Stordalen Mire... | reverse complement strand
GGCGGCGGCGACCTCCAAGCCGAGAAAGCATTCGCGAGTTTGGTTGTAAGCGCAAAGCTTCTGTGATTCCATGGAACCTCCCGCCCTCGGCGAGTTCCGGCCAACCGGGTGCTGATCGAAAGCCCCGGTCGTAAATTCGAGCTTCGGAGCAAGGTGCATTGCTGCAGGTCCTTTCTTCGCTCTCGCCGAACCGCACACAAGCCCTGCTTTGTCAAACGGAAAGTGGGTGCGATGCACCTGCCGCTACATCTAGCAGGGCATAACCCTCTTTTCCCGCTGCCTGAGCAGGACGCAGGAACCTTCAACGCCAAATCTCCGAAATATCCGGCCGGCGAAACTGCGGCGCCGGCCAGCGGAGTTTGTTCAATCGCATGGCGGCCAAAAAGCCAATCAAGAATTCCAAGGAGATATGCGCTCCGCGAAGTCTGGCTTTCTTTTCGTGTCCTGCGTCCAAGGCTCCATGCAGGAGCCCTGAACGCCATGAAATAGCCGCTCTGAAGTCGCAGTCCGCCCTCCGAGGAACTCAGGAAAGCACTAGGCCGCCGCTAAAACCTGCTCTACTTGACCCGTGTGCGGCGGCGCTGGATCAGAACGACGAGTACTACCACAAACAGAACACCAGCAACAATCCGGATAATCAGGGTACTGTCCATTTCGACCTTCCTCTCGGTTGAACTACAGTTTGGACACATTCCTCAGCCTGAACTGTATCCAGATGAAGCTCGGCGCAAAAGCGGCGAGGCCACCCGGCCTGGCAGACGGCGGAGGCTTTCGGCGGAACTCGCTCAAATCCACGGGGCCGCCGGAACATTGAAGCGGTCTGCGCTACTTGACGCGTGTGCGGCGGCGCTGGATCAAAACGACCAGAACGACCACAAAAAGAACACCGGCAACAATCCGGATGATCAAAGTGCTGTCCATTTCGACTTTCCTTTCTCAAAGAAGTTTGTTTCCTGGGTTCCGCAATCTGCATAGCAGGTACAGGGTTTGGCGGTGCCAGCAACAATTCGGAGCATCGCGTCCCTGGCCATTTCAATTCCTCCTATTTCAATGAGCCATTGCTCCGAACCCCGCCATCATGGAAATAATCGCCGGACCCAGGACAACGAGGAAAAGCGAGGGGAAAATGAAAAACACAAGCGGGAAGAGCAGCTTGATGGTCAACTTTGCCGCCGCTTCCTCGACGGCCTGCACGCGCTGGGTTCTGAGCGTGTCGGAATGGATACGCAAAGTCCTGGCGATGCTGGTGCCAAGCTGCTCGGACTGGATGAGCATGGAAACGAGGTTGCGCACGCTGTCCACGCCGGTGCGATCCGCCATATTCCTCCAGCAGTCGGCGCGCGGGCGCCCGGCGCGCTGTTCAAGCACAACCACAGTCAATTCATCGCACAGCTCGGGCTGGGCTTTGCGCAACTCCTCAGCGGCGCGAGCGGTTGCCTGATCCAGGCTCAGTCCTGCCTCGATGCAGATGATGAGCAAATCCAGCACATCGGGCAGGCCGAGGCGAATGCGCTTTTGCCGGTTCTTGATGCGATTTCCTAGCCAGAAATCCGGGATCAGAAAACCAAGCCCCAGGGCCAGAGCATATACGAGCAGCGGCGCCATCTCGCCAAGTCCAGTCGCAAAGGCCACAACAGCAAGCAGGATGGGCACCAGGACTTTGGAGCCATAAAGCAGCTTAACTGTGGATTCCTGCCGATAGCCGGCCGAGATGAGGCGCTGGCGGACAATGGAGACTTCTGCCTGGCTTTTTGGCAGGAAGGTATCGAAGCGCTCCACAACACCGCCGACCGAAAGTCCTGTCTGCTGGATCGTCTCCAGCAAGGACTTCGGCTTTTTGGCCGCGGGATTGATCACTTCCGAAATGCGCTGAAGCATGGCCTCGCGATAGAACAGAAGCAGGCCGCCGCTCGCGATCAACAAAAACACAACTGCAAATGCTAGAAACGCATATCCCATGGGAAACCCTTCAAACGTCCATGTTCACAATGCGGTTAATGATGAAGCCGCCCAGCAATATTCCGCCAAACGCAGCCCACATGAGCTTTCTGCCAATCTCGGTTGTCCACAAGAGGCTCATCAGCCCCGGATTGAGGAAGTACAAAACAACACCCAGGCCCACCGGGAGAAGCGTCAGCACTATTCCTGTGAGACGTCCTTGCGCGGTGTGGGTTCTGATCTGCCGCTTCAGGCGAAACCGTTCGCGGATTACATGGGAGGTCTTATCAAGCACTTCAGCAAGATTTCCGCCGCTTTCTTTTTGAATCATGATTGCGGTCGCAACAATCTTCAGGTCCTGCACCGAAACGCGGACAATCATGTTGTCAAAAGCAGCCTTCATTTCAAGGCCGTAGTTCTGCTCCTCGAAACATGCCTTGAATTCGGAGCCGACGGGATCTGCGCACTCACGCGATACCAGCCCCATTGCGGCGATTAGACTATGTCCGGCGCGGAGGGCGTTCACCATCAAATCGAGCGCTTCGGGCAGCCCCTCCTGAAACTTGTCGAATCGCTTGTTGCGCTTAAAATAGGCGTAGCCAATTGGGGCGCTACCTGCCACCAACCCGCACAACAGCCCGATGAGAATAGAGTCGAGGCGCCAGTATGCCAAGTAGGCCCCGACCACGAAGCAGAGCCCGCAGGCGGAGAGCAGGCCGCCCGCTGTCCATTTGAGATCAGCCTGATGGAGCAGATTGTAGAGATGCGGCGTCAGCTGGAACTTCAGCAGCCTCCGATTGAGCCAGGGAATGCCGCTGAACACTTCGCTCTTGCGAAGATTAACGATCTGATCGCGCATGTCGGGGCTCTCGGTGGCCAAGGCCGAGTCGAGCGAGGCCAGGGCTTGCTTGGCGCGCTGAGAGGCGCCCGCGCCGCTGGCAACCGCCAGCAGCGCGACAACTGCGAACACGCCCAGAAAGACTATAACGACAATCGGTACCATTTTCGACTGCCTCCCATCGTGAATCAGTTAACGAGCGTTTCGTGTTCAAACAAGCTCGGTGGCAGGTTGATGCCCGCTGTGCGCAGCCGGTCAAGAAACCTGGGACGAATTCGGGTAGGCTGAAATGCTCCAATGACTTTCCCGTCGGGTCCGATTCCCTTTCTGGCGAAAGTAAATATCTCCTGCATGCTGATGATGTTCTCTTCCATGCCGGTGATCTCGGAAATACTTGTAACTTTGCGGGTTCCGTCGCTCATACGGGTTGCCTGCACAACGATCGTGATGGCTGCGGCAATCTGCTGGCGGACGGATTTCTCCGGCATATTCATATTGCCCATCGCGACCATCGATTCCAAGCGGGCGATCGCATCGCGAGGCGTGTTGGAGTGAATTGTGGTCATCGAGCCCTCGTGACCTGTATTCATGGCCTGGAGCATGTCAAACGCCTCTTCGCCACGTATCTCGCCCATGATGATGCGGTCGGGGCGCATGCGAAGGCAGTTGACCAGCAACTGGCGCTGGCGGACCGCGCCCTGTCCTTCAATATTGGGCGGCCGTGTTTCAAGGCGCACGATATTTTCCTGCGCGAGGCGGAGTTCGGCTGCGTCTTCGATGGTGACAAGCCGCTCGTTGCGTGGAATGTACTGGGACAGGATATTCAGCAGGGTGGTCTTACCGGAGCCGGTACCGCCCGAGATGACAATACTGATCCGTGCTTTGACGGCGGAGGAGAGTACCTCCATCATTTCCGCGGAAATACTCTTCAATTGCACCAGCGAATTGGCGGCCAGGGGTCCTGTTCCGAAACGGCGGATGGACAGAGAGGGCCCGTCGAGCGCCAGCGGCGGAATGATCGCGTTGACGCGGGAACCGTCAGGCAGGCGAGCATCGACCATCGGCGAGGATTCATCCACTCTGCGGCCCACGCGGGACACGATGCGATCGATAATCTGGAGCAGGTGGCGATCGTCGCGAAACGAAGTGCTGACCCTGGAAAGTAAGCCGCCTTTTTCAATGAAGACATGGTCCTTGTCGTTGACCAGAATATCCGAGATCTTTGGATCGCGAAGCAGAGGCTCCAAAGGACCCAGGCCGAAAACTTCGTCGAGCAAATCGGCCTGGATCTTCTCTTGCTCGTCGAAGTTCAAGGGTACTCGCTGGTCGGCGATGATCTCTTTCACAATGCCAGAAACAGCCTGGCGCGCCTGGCTTGAATTGACGCGCGACAATTTCTCCAAATCAAGCTTGGAGATGAGAGTACGGTGTATTTCCGCTTTGTACTTCTCCAAATTCAGTAATTCCACGGCATACCTTCCATAGGGGGATTCTCCCTCGTCCTCGGCACCATCGGTTGAAGAACGGCTCCTGCCCAAGAAACGGGCAGGAGCAAAGACTTCGTCATCCGTTCAGAACGAAGATTACATTGACCGTGGTCTCCACTTCCACGGGCTCGTTGTTGAGCAGGTAGGGTCTGAACCGCCAGGTCTTCACGGCGTCCAGGGCGGCCTGGCGCAACATGGCCGGCCCGCTGATTACGCTGACACTTGAGATTGTCCCCGCCTTGGAAATGATGGCGTGCAGCACAACCGTGCCATCGACATGAGCATCGCGGGCGAAGCGCGGATAGATAGGCGGATTCCTCACAATCAACCTGCCCGCCATGACGCTGCCGGAAACATTGAGGGTCTTTGGAGCCTCCGCCGCTGTTACCTTGGGCGAACCCTTCCCGTTATTGAATACGCCCGGCGTGCCGGCGCTGCCGCCCATGCTATCCAAACCGGTCGAGCTGAACCCCGAAGGCGCTGCTTCCTTGTCCCCTGTCGACTTGTTGATGGTAATTTTCGAGGCGGCATTCAGCTGCGCCTGCATCGCCGCCGACTGCGCGGGAGCGGGGGTCGTCTCTTGCGGGGCCGCCGTATCCGCGGCCGTCGTCGCCGCTGCCGGCGTTGTTGTTGTTGTCGGCGCCGTCGTGGCAGCCCCAGGCTTCGGCTTCGCGCCCCCCGTCGAGTCCGTCTGCGGCTCCGCCGTTACCTGCTCCGTTGTGACCGTTCCGTTGGGAACAACCGCCTTGGAGGGCGATTTGCGAAGGTTCATTACTGCGAAGATTCCCACGGCCACAAGCAGGATAGCCGCAATGGCAATGATTACGATCTTGCCTTTGCCTTTCCCTTTGCCCTCATCCTCGTCTTCGTCCTCATCCTCGGGCTCGACCCTGGGCTGAACTCTGGCTTCAACCCTGGCTTCGGCCTTGCGTTTTTGCGCAGATCCAGGCTTGACGCGAGCAGGCTGAACCGGCTCGGCGGGAGCTTCAACTTCGGCATAAACCGGAGCCTGGTTACGCGGCACACTTGCGGTTGCAGGACGCGCCGGCGGGGCTTGCGCCACCGGAGGCTTAACGGGCGGCTTGGGGGTTGTATCGAAATCGGTGAAATCGTCCGGTAATGTCGTGGGAGGCGCCCCGCTATCCCATTCGCCGAAATCCGCCGGGAGAGTTGAGGGTCCATTCTCTTCGTCTGTTACTTTTGCTCTAGGTGCCATTGGCCGTCGGCTCCTTTCACGTAGGTTGCGCCCTTGTATGTGCGCGTTTCTTGTTTAACTTGCTGGTTGGGAGCGTTGACAGCATGCGCCGTCTCCCGCTTCGTGCTTGACTGGTCGGCGCGGTTCGTGGAGTCAGTCGAAGCATACGGGGTTTGCTGGTCTGCCGCAAGCGCAGCATCGGGGGAGCCAGCTTTGGTCTGGTTCTCGCGATCCGCCTCATTCATGCTCTCGGCGTCAGAAGACTCGGAGTTCTCTTCGCCGCCAGACTCCACGGCTTCCTCAGGCATGACCTCTGCGATATTCGCTAAGCCCTGCACAACAAGCACCACCGTGGCTTGCGCCATCTTGTAGTCGGCTGTGTTTGCCGGCGAAAAGGCCACTGAGAGTATCCTGTCGCCGGCCGCCAGCACGTTGCCTCGGCCAGGCGTGTAGGTGAAAGTTCCTTCAATCGATGCGGTGGCATTGAGTTGATCGTCGCCGAGAGTGGTGCCGTAAGAGATTGGCGCGGGCTTCGGCCAGTTGATGGCCGGCGTCGCTTTGGCGACCGTGAGCGAGACAGATGCTTCCGCATCGGAGTAGTCCGAGGAGGCTTTTGGCCTAAAGATCACCGAGAGCGTCTGTTCGCCGGCGGAAAGCACTGTGCCTTCACCAGGCGTGTACTCAAAGGTTCCCTGAATCGGCGACGACGCATTCAACTGCTTTGAGCCTAGAGGTTCGCCGTATCCAATTGAAGCTGGCTTCTTCCAAGTGATCGTCGGCATCGCCTTTACAACATTCAGGCTCACAGCAGCCTCAGCCATGGGAAGGTTGGTATCCGCCGGAGTAAAGATGGCAGAGAGCGTATGGGTTCCGGCTCCCAGAAGGTCACCAACGGCGGGAGCGTAGATAAATGTTCCCGGAACATGCGCGGAGGCATTCAACTGCGCAGCGCTCAGAGGCGTACCGTAAGTAATGTCGTCCGGAGTTTGCCACGTAAGTACGGTTGCCGCGGCATCGGTCACTGTCAGTGACACGGAAGCCTGAGCCGATGTGTAGTCCGCAACGTCAGTCGGAGTAAAGGCTACCGTGAGCGAATGGACACCGGCCGTAAGCATCTCGCCCAAAGCAGGCTCGTAGACAAAAGCTCCAGGGACGGATGCAGTCGCATTCAATTGAGCAGAGCTGAGCGGGGTGCCGTATGAAATGTCAGCCGGACTCGGCCATTCAATTACGGGCGTCGCCTTGAGGACCACCAGGGATACTGCAGCCTGGGCCGTAGCGCAGTTCACAGTGTCGGTTGGAGTGAAGGTCACCGAGGGAGTATGTGTTCCCGCGGAAAGGACTGCACCAGCACCTGGAATGTAAGCAAATCTTCCCTCCACTGATGCCGTGGCATTGAGTTGCCGGGCGCTCAACGCGGCTCCATAGGTAATCGGCTCGGGCTTCGGCCAGTTGATAGAGGGCTTGGATTTTGTAACAGTCAGCGATACGCCCGCCTGCGCCGCCGTGTAATCGGCAACATTGGCCGGGGTGAAGGTCGCCGAAAGCGTGTGAGCGCCGGCTGGCAGCAACTCGCCTGCGGCAGGAGTGTAGGAGAACGTTCCAGGCACCGATGCCTTGGCATTGAGCTGAGCTTCACTTAAGGCGGTGCCGAACGGGATCGCAGCGGGCTTTGGCCAGGTGATGGCAGGCGTCGCCTTGGCGACGGTCAGCGACACGGTGGACTGCGCGGGCAGGTAGTCCACAGTATCGGTCGGCGTGAAAGATACCGAGAGCGTCTGTGTTCCTGCTGCGAGCATGCTGCCTACGGCGGGGGTGTAGGCAAATTTCCCTGGAACCGATGCGGTTGCATTCAACTGCGTGGCGCTCAGCGCGGCGCCGTAGGCAATCGGAGCGGGCTTCGGCCAGGTGATAACCGGCGTCGCCTTGGCGATTGTAAGCGATACCGCAGATTGCGCCGTGGCGTAGTTCGTTGCATCAGCCGGCGTGAAGGTTGCAGTCAGACTCTGGGTTCCCGCCGTCAGCACTTCGCCGGGCGCCGGAGAGTAGGAGAATCTTCCTGGAACCGATGCCGTGGCATTCAGCTGAGTAGAGCTAAGCGCGGCGCCATAGGTAACCGGAGCAGGCTTGGGCCAAGTGATGACCGGCACCGCCTTGGTGATCGTGAGGGATGCGGAAGCCTGAGCAGGAAGATAGTCTGTCGAGTCCGTTGGTGTGAAGGTTACCGACAGGGACTGAATGCCCGCCGGGAGCACCGCTCCGGCCGCAGGAGTATAGACGAAGGTTCCCGGAATAGACGCCGAGGCATTCAACTGCGCGGAGCCGAGCGCGGCGCCATACGAAACCGATTGGGGCTTCGGCCAGGTAATGATCGGTGTCGCCTTGGTGACTGTAAGCGACACGGACGCTTGGGCCGGCGCGTATTTTGTGGCGTCTGTCGGAGTAAACGTCACCGTAAGGGTCTGGGTACCCGCGGCAAGTACGTCGCCCACGGCAAAAGCGTAAGCAAATGTCCCCGGCACCGATGCAGTTGCGTTCAACTGAGTGGCGCTCAGCGCAGTGCCGTAGGTGATGGAAGCGGGCTTAGGCCAGGTAATAGCGGGCAGCGCCTTGGTCACAGTAAGCGACACAGAGGACTGCGCCGTGGTGTACTTTGCGCCGTCCGACGGCGTGAAGGTGACTGAAAGAGTGTGCGTGCCCGCCGCAAGCACGTGCCCCGCGGCAGGAGCGTAGGAGAACGACCCCGGAACCGAAGCTGTGGCATTCAATTGCGCGGCGCTTAACGCGGTTCGGTATGCAATCGGCTCAGGCTTCGGCCAGGTGATGGCCGGTACCGCCTTATTCACTGTGATCGGCACAGAGGATTGAGCAGGCGTGTACCGGGAGGCGTCTGTCGGTGTGAAGGTAACCGAGAGCGTATGCGTCCCGGCCGGCAGCGAGTACCCCGCCGAGGGAGTGTATGTGAATTTGCCCGGAACCGAAGCCGTGGCATTGAGCTGCGCAGCGCTGAGGGGAATCCCGCAAGTAATTCCAGCGGGCTTTGCCCAGGTGATGGCCGGCAGCGCTTTATTGACAACCAGCGTGACGGATGCTTGCGCCGCGGGATACTTCGCCGTGTCTGTCGGCGTGAAAATTGTCAAAAGCGTATGCGTTCCGGCTGCGAGAGCATATCCCGCACCGGGCGCGTATGTGAACGTTCCGGGGACCGACGCCGTGGCATTGAGCTGAGCGGCACTGAGCGGCGTGCCGCAGGAAATGGGGGCGGGCTTGGGCCATGTGATGATTGGCGTCTCGTCCGTCATGCCGCTGGGCTGCTCCGCGATGCCAACAGGCTGCTCGGGCGCGGCGGCTGGCGGTTCTGGCGCCCTGGCCGGCACAGCGGCGGGCTGCGGCTCTTGTTGCAGGTGCCATTGGCCGTCCGCCCCGCGAACATACGTCACGCCTTTGTAAATGCGCGTCTCGGGTTCGGCCGGCTGTCTGGGGCTTTCGGCCGGCGCTCTGGGACTCTCCTCTTGCTGCTGCTTCTTGGGAGCGACGCGGGCAGGCGGTTCCTCACGCCTGACTTCCTCGCGCCTCGCTTCCGCCACCGGAGCTGGAGCCGCCGGCTGGGGAGCAGCCGTCCTGGCTTCATGCTGCGGCGCGCTCGGCGCTGAGGCCCCGTTTGATGGCCCTTGCGGCGGGCGTGGCGCTATCGAAAGCGGCTCATCCGAGCTGGCAGTCTTTGCAGCGCCGCCTCTGCCGAGGCCGAGGAAGCTAAACCCTTTCTTCTTTTCCTGCGGCACAGGCAACCCGGTATACGTGCTGGCCATCTCACGGATGATGCGAGAGATCGACGAGTCTTCAAGCACAAGCGGCGTACCGGTGTTCTGCATCTGGCGAACCGCGGAAAAATCGTTGGGGATCTTCCACTGAGCTGGCCGTGTGAGCGCCTTGGTAATGTGCTCGTCGCTGACTCCGAGCGCGCGAGGATCGTACCGGTTGATCACGATTTCCAGCTTGGGGCCGCCCGAGCTGAAGAACTGGCTGATCAGGCGATTGGAGTTGCGCAATTCGGGGATAGCTGCCTGGGTGACCAGATAGACCGTCTTGGCTTCTTTGAAAAGCGCCGTACCCGCGTAATCGAGCCTCGAACCGACATCGACAACGACGCTGTCGTAGTCCTGGCGCGCCACGGTCAGCAGCCTGTCGATTGACTCGTTGGTGGCCGCATACTGCGGCAGTTTGCCAGGCGCAGCGAGTACGTAAAGACCGGAGCTATGCTTGACCAGGAGCTTGGACAGGAAACTGGCATCCAGACGGCTGGACTCTTGAAGCGCGCTGATCGTCGAATATTCCGCCACCAGCCCGAGGTTGAGCGCCGCGTCTCCGAGCGGGAGATCGAGATCGATCAGCAAGGTGCTTTGCGACGGATCCTGGGCTAGCGCAACAGCAAAATTGCAGGCCAGGGTAGTGACACCGGCGCCGCCTTTGGCGCCGAAAAAGACGAGCAGCTTGCCGCCTGCCTTTTTGGGGCGGTTGGCCGGACGCCGGGCCGCCGCCCGCACCATAGCCTCGGCCATCGTATTCGGAGCAAAAGGCAACGTCAGAAACTCGCGGGCTCCAGCCCTCATGCAGCGCACCAGCAGGTCCGGATCGGCCTTGGCCGAATAGACCATCACGGTTGCTGCGCCATTGGCTCCGATGCTTTCAACCAACTCCAGTGCGTACTCGGGATTGCTGTCGAGATCGATGACGATTACGTCGTAGCGCTGCTCAAGCAGCCTTGGCACATCGTCGAGGCCGGGAGGATAGGAAGTAAACTCACGAACTTCGGTTCCCTGGCAACCGGCAAGAGCATATGCAACCGCCCTGCGGCGCTGCTCGTCCGGACCAATCAGCGCGATCGACAAAGGATCGGTGCCGAAGGAGTCGGGATACTGTGGGTCGAGATACGAGGACGAGTTTGTATTCACGGAATTGCCGCTCCCTGACGCTTTGTAACTTCCCTTTGTGTCAACCTCATACTGATCATTCTTCTGCGATTCGCGCATGATGTCTTCAAATCCTCACCGTAACAAAAAAGGAAAAAAGCGTCCCGATCGCAATGGCTGGCGCGTACGGCATCTTACGCTTCCGAGGATTCGAGAGTACCATTTCCGGGTCGCGATGCAGTCCACGCCGTCTCCAGCCGAAAAGAAGATCTCCCGTACTCGCAAACAACTCCCTCATGAATCCGCTTGTGGCGGCCCAACCCAAAACCATCACTCCTCCGGCCAAGCCGGTGACAATTAGCGCAATACCCAACTGGACGGGACCAACCCAGGCGCCAATAGCCGCGCACAACTTCACATCGCCGGCGCCCATGCCACCCATCCAAAAAAAAATCCCGCACACCAGCAGACCGACTCCAAAGCCGGCGAAGCTCTGGCCGACACCGTGCCAGCCAAGGCTACGGCCGATGCCGGGCCAGTTTTGCCGCCAAGGGGAAACCGCGATTCCCGCTAGCATAAATGGAAACACCAGCCAGTTCGGGATGCGGCGGTTGCGCATATCCGTAAAGGTAGCCACGGAGATAACAATAAGTGTCGGCCACCAGGCGAACGAACGCATACCCTAAAACTCCCATGCTCCCTCGAAATTCGGGGAGTACCTCTGCCAGTGCAATTGCCGCGCCAAACATCTTGAGGCGCAAATAGCCTAAATTCAATCATTTAGAAGCGCACTTCCACGCTCGATGTCCACGCATGTTTACGGGCGGTTCGGCGGAGTGAAGCGCAATGTATACACTCCAGCGCCCCGAGAATAGCACAAACGTGTTAGGAAGATACAAGATTCACGCAGGTGTGTTAAGATAGTCAACGTCAGGTTTGTGCGTTTTTTGAGCCAGGCGGGAGTTCCCAACGCCGTTATTTCAACCTCCCTGTATACAAGGGTTTACGCAATCCAACTGAAAACGAATGAGTTTGCCAGCTTTGAGCGGGCCCTCCTTCCAGCCCCAAGAACCCTGCGGCCCAGCCGCTCCTTCTAGCTTAGTGGCCGATTTTCGCACCAAGGAACACCGTTTTTATTACCCAGAGACGATCTATAGGTTACTAAAGAAACATTGACACTGCCATTTGCCTTCACTAAACTTGCTCTTCGGCTTGGGGTTCGTGGAGCTGCAATAGTGAGTTCTCACGGTCTTTTTGCTTTGGATTGAGGCATTTCCCGGTCGAATTGTAACGCGGGCCAGTGAATCGGCGGACGATCTGTCGAACCGTTTGCAGTTCGATCAGGTAATGGTTCTTGGGTGTTACCGAGGTTGCACATGCCTAGCACAAACTTGGGATTGGCATAAAGGCAACCGATTCAAGATGATGATGGCACGTTGTCGCTTTTGCAGTGCACTCCTTAGGGCTACAGACAGAAAGAGTTCGCTCATTCATGATCAAGATCGGACTATATTCGGAGGACCGCACGCTCCACCCGCTGCTCTCGTCGGCGCTTGGTAAGGAGTTTCAGGTTCTTTTGGAGTCGGATCAAGAGGGAATGAGCAGCCTTGTCTCGGATGGTGACTGCGATGTCATGATTCTGGATCTGAACTCGAATCATGACTCGTTGCAGGAGCGCATTGCCTTTTCCCGTCTGTTGATCGCTTCAAATGTCCCTTCGGTGGTGATGGCCGACGACGGTCTTCGGACCACGGCCTTTGAGCTTGTGCGGACTGGAGCCTTTGGCTATTGCCGCAGGCCGCCCTCGATTCGAGATCTCAAAACCATGCTCAGCCGGGCATATGAGAACTCCGCGCTGAAGCAGCAATTGCAGACGGTACAGCAGCGACTGGAAGAGCCCGGCAGTTGCGACCGCCTGATCGGTTCGAGCCCGCAGATGCAGCGGGTCTATCAACTGGTCCGCCGCGTCACCAACCTCAATGCCTCGGTGCTTGTGACAGGCGAGAGTGGAACGGGCAAGGAATTGATCGCCCGCGCCATCCACAATCTTGGTACGCGAGCAAGCCGCCCGTTTGTGGCTGTTTCCTGCGGCGCAATTCCTGAAACTCTGATCGAGGCCGAGTTGTTCGGGCATGAAAAGGGCGCATTCACCGGCACGGTTGGGGCGCGGGAAGGCTACTTCGAGCAGGCTGGCGACGGCACTCTTTTCCTGGATGAAATTGGAGACTTGAGCCTGTTTACGCAGGTCAAGCTGCTGCGCGTTCTGCAGCAGATGGAATTCAGCCGCTTGGGAAGCAATAAGCTTATCCCGTTGCGCGCGCGCCTCATCTTCGCCACGCACCGCGATCTGGGTAAATTGGTCGCCGAAGGGAAATTCCGCCAGGATCTTTTCTACCGTATCAACGTGATGCGAATCGATTCGCCGCCACTTCAGGAGCATCCGGAAGACATTCCCAGGATCGCAAGGCATTTCCTGATGCAATATGGGCAGGTATTTCAGAAGCCGATGGCGGATATCGAGCCGGATGCCATGGCGGTGCTGCAAGGCTACTCATGGCCAGGCAATGTGCGTGAACTTGAAAATGTCATGCAGAGGGCTATCATCCTGGCCACTGGACAGACCGTTCGCACAGAAGATCTGAGCCTGAACACCCAGGAAGACGATGGCGCAGACATAGACGACATTGTCGACATCGGCGATTTTCATCCCGCCGGGTCGTTTGAGCGGCAACTACGCGACTACAAGATCAAACTGGCAGTCTCGGCAGTCCGCGAGAACAATGGGAATAAGACGCTGGCTGCCCGCAAGCTTTGCATCTCCCGGGCCTACCTGCATCGCCTGATTAGGCTTGCTGAACCCGACCCAATCTTCGAGCAGGATATGCGAGAGCAGTTTTCCGCCTGAGGACGTCTCCTCCAGCCGCCTCGAATAGGGCATATTCCAGCTACGTGTGCATGTTGTAACTGGGCGGTCCGGCCAGCACCAATCCGCTCTTTTGCCGTCCGTGGATATACCAGCAGCACCAGGTGGTTTCATGCAGCTGCTTGGCTCCAGGCGCAATCAGATCCCTGTAAACGACCTTCCCCGAGATAAAGACCTTCTCTTCCCAGTTTGCGACCCGCTTGAACCGTTCCTCGGTTTCGCAAATCCTCCTGCCTTCATCGCGGCTGAATGATTCGACCGGTGTGGATTCGCCGGGAAGCAAAATAATTGGAACGCGTGGGGAGCGTAGTTCCCCGTACGAAGGGATAGGAGGCAAATGCGATTCATCGATGGCAAACTCGATCCCTTCCGCTGTAGAAACGATGGTGGCCGGAGTGTGGCCGCGATTTGTGGCAATGATGGAAAACGTGTCTTCGATTCTTGGGGAGGGCTCGACTGTTATCAGAAGCCAGGGTCTTTGTGAATCGTGAATAGCCTGCGCATTCAAAAGCGCTGCCTCGGCGCTCAGGCTGGTGGATGCTGCCGCTGACTCCATTGAAGTCGTTAGACGCTCGATCTTTTTCATGGCTTTGAGCGCCACCATGATTCCGACGTATCCCACAATGGAGAGCATTACGCTGGCAGCCCATTGCACGCGAGCATGCCATGACCAAACCTCAGGGGCGGGCGCCGGAAGCGTGACGATGATGGGAGGACGCTGTTCCTGCTCACAGGGTACGCCGTTGCAATCGCCGTTTGCGGTTGCGCCGCCTCCGGCTTGCAGCGCGGATCCTGAAGGAGCAGAGGAAGACGGCTTCTTGACGCCGGAAGAAACGCTTGTCTGCCCAAATGCCGGCGCAGACAACTGCGCAATGGTCAATAGCAACACTACGAGCGCCAGACGCTTAAGCCTCATGGCGTCAATGTATCACAAGAACATCGAAGAGTGGCTAGGCTATTCCCCGCCCTCCGCCAGCCAGCGCCGGGTATTGAGCAACTGCCGCTGATCCAGGGCCCAAACCTTTCCTGTCAGTTCATCCGGCCCCTTGCCCTCGCGGGCTGATTTTTCAAATTCTCCCGAGACAGCCTGCATCTTCGCATCGAGGTCATCAAGGAAATTGAGGACCAGAGCTTCTGGGATCATGGGCAGCTTGGGCGAGCCGAACTCCAGCTTGCCGTGGTGCGACAGAATCATATGCAGCACTAGCGTTTTGAGCCGCGGTGGGAAGTTGGGCAGGCTATCCATTGTGCGCTCAGCCAGGGCCGTGCCGATTTGGATATGGCCCAGCAAACTGCCTTCCACGGTGTATTCGAAGCCGATATCCCAGCTCAGTTCGCGTACCTTGCCGATGTCGTGCAGGATCACGCCAGTGAGCAGCAGGTCGCGGTCAATCAGCGGGTAGTGAGGAGCGACGCGATCGGCCAGAGTGAGCAGGCTGACAACATGCTCCAGCAGGCCGCCCAGCCATGCGTGATGGAGCTGCTTGGCGGCCGGGGCCTCGCGATAAGCCTGGGCGATGACAGGATCGGCCAGCAGCGTTGTGAGCAAAAGTTTGAGGTCAGCGTTGGCAAGGCTCTCAACAAAGCCCAGAAGCTGCCGCCAGAGGTCAGCAACGTCGTATGTAGTCGAGGGCAGCAGGTCGGACTTGTCCACTTCGCTGGCCGCTGCCTTGCGAAGCTGGTCAACCTTCATCTGTAGCCGGTCGTCGAAACGCGAGGCGCTGCCGCGCGCCTTCACAACGTCGCCACGGTCGAAGTCCTTGGCAATGCGCGGGTCGCCCGGCTCCCAGATGCGGCCTTCAAGCTGGCCGGTCTTGTCGCCCAGAATCAGGTTCAGATAGGGCTTGTTGGTCTTGGTGGTGCGCTGCTGCTTGGCCAAAACGAGAAAGTAGCCATCGAAGAGCTTGCCCTCTTCAAAGTTCGTCAGGTCGGCGATATAGATATCTTTCATGCTGCCGAGTAGATTAACGCAGTCGCGCATTGGGCAGCAATCGCCGCCCAATGCACGAACCGCAGTTACGCCGCGTTCAAATCGGCCGACCGTACCCGGAACCGCTTCATCGAAATCGAAAGCGTCCGCTCGATCTTGCGCAGGTCGCCCCGCTCCGCAGGACCGGCAAAGGTTGAGGCCACACCATGCGCTGAAGCCCGGCCTGTCCGCCCAACGCGGTGAACAAAATCCTCCGCCATCTTGGGCATATCGAAGTTGATCACGTGCGCCACATTGGCCACATCGATGCCGCGCGCAGCCACGTCGGTAGCCACCAGCACCCGGTGATGCCCCTCGGAGAAGCTGCGCAGGGCAGCGTTCCGCTGCGCCTGCGAGCGGTCGCCGTGAATCTGCGTCGCCGAGTGGCCTGAGCGGGTAAGCCGCCGCGCCACGCGATCCGCACCATGCTTGGTGCGCACAAAGACCAGGAAGCTGCCTGTCTCCGCGCCCAGCAGGTGCTCAAGCAACTCCTGCTTCTTGTCCGGCTCCACTTCAAAGGTACGCAGCTCCACGTTCTCCGCGGGCTTGAGAACTGAGCCAATCTCAATGCGCGTTGGATTGTTCAGATACTTGCGCGCTACTTCCTTCACAGGACCTTCGAGCGTTGCGGAATAGCAGAGCGTCTGCCGCGTCTCGGGCAGCGTGGCGGCAATCCTTGCGATCGCCGGCTGAAAGCCCATATCGAGCATCCGGTCCACTTCGTCCAGCACCAGAATCTTTACTGTATCCAGCTTAACCAGCCTGCGCTTGAGATAGTCCTCAAGCCGCCCAGGGGTGGCCACGATCAACTGCGCGCCGCGGCGAATGGCTTCGAGCTGCGAACCTTCGGCAAGTCCGCCCACAACCAACGCCACTGTCTGCGAAGAGCTGGTGCGAATCGCACGAAATGCCTTTTCCACCTGCATCGCCAGCTCGCGCGTCGGCAGCAGAATCAGCGCCTGCGCCGGGGCACGGCCTTGAGTCTTTTGCAGCATTTCTACGATTGGGATAAGAAAGCTGAGTGTCTTGCCCGTCCCGGTCTGCGCTGTGGCCAGCACATCGCGGCCTTCCAGCGCCGGTGGAATTGCAGCAGCCTGCACCGGGGTGGGGTTTTCAAATTTGTTTGCGTCGAGCCGCGCCATCAGCGGGGCTGAAAGAGAAAACTGAGAGAACTGAGTCGTCAAAATAATCAAATTTCCTGTGGGTTCCGCGAGCCATCGACTTCTGCGAGGGCTTGCAATCGGAACCAGTCATGAGGCGCGCGCACGAATTCTCTTCGGGCGCAGGCCTGCTTATTTCTATGCGTAAGGGAGAACCAACAACGTCCCTGGGACTGGCCAAAAAAGCATTCAAGGGAAGAACGCCCGAGGCCCGGAGCTGCCACACGCTACTTGTCTGCCAGACGGCTCATTACCGAATGGCTACCCGCTCCCATCGTTCCCTGGTTTCGTATGAGGCCATCCAATGTGCCCATCCATTCAAGGAGGCAAGGATGCCTATACCGTTGCGGCGGACCAACTTGACAGTCCATTGCAAACTCCCAAGGCGGGAGACTCATGGGTATTGCGCTGTAGGGGCTTGGGGAAATCTGTGCCAGGCAAACTTGCCTTATGAAGGGCAAACCGCCGCTCACGGCCAAATCACTGAGCGCAACTACAGTGTAGCACAGATTCGCTTTTTCCTCGCCGGAGACTCTCTTCCAATACAAGATGAGCCTGAAGGAAGACTTTGATTCCAATACAAGATGAGCCTGAAGGGTCGGTCATGCTGGGTAGTGAACATCCGCATGGTTCGAGCAGAAGAGTT
>Ga0302320_10013500_pt1 | contig 17067 bp, 15 predicted proteins | sample Bog_T0_3_FD_202130 | JGI IMG/M metagenome (GOLD analysis project Ga0302320, IMG submission 202130) | Peat permafrost microbial communities from Stordalen Mire near Abisko, Sweden - Bog_T0_3 | ecosystem: Environmental > Terrestrial > Soil > Wetlands > Peat | place: Sweden: Abisko, Stordalen Mire... | reverse complement strand
GCGCCTGCCCCTGACGCCGCCCGGCGCGGAAGCGAAGAAGGAAATCGAGACGGCTTTTCGGGACCTCAAGGGATAGCCAGTCACGGCGCCCCAATTGCTCTTACCCTGCAACATGAGTGAAGCAGGGCCGAATATCCGGAGGTTCGCTGTGGCGCAATTACCCGGCGCTGTCGCATTTTTCCTCATGGCCGCACGACTCTGCGCCGCCGCGCCTCCTAACCTGGCTTACCTGGACCTCGGGGCGGCCCACAGCGCATGCTGCCTGGTTCCGGATGGCCTGGGCAACGCCTACGTGGTCGCGAACGCGCTGCAATTTGGACGGAACTACCTGTGGATCGAGAAAGTCGACGCCGCCGGCCAACCGGCCTCCGGGATGGGTATTGGGTTCGACTCCATTCACCCCGAAGCAGCCGCGCTGGACCCTCAGGGCAACCTGATTATCGTAGGGCAGATTACCGTGGCCGGGAGCGCCGCGGCCTTCAGCGCTGGCCTGCCGGGCGGCCTGATTCCGAAGACCGAACCCGGCGCGCCGGCGGGGTTCCTGATCAAGGTGAATCCATCGGCTAACCAAACTGTGTTCTTCACCTTGATTGGCGGCCAAGCCGCGGAGACGCAGGTTGCCGTCGGCACCGACGCCCACGCGGTAGCCGTGGACGCCGCCGGAAACATCTATGTGGGCGGCGAAACCAACGCCAAGGACTTCCCGGTGACCGCCAACGCCTTCCAGCAAACCGGCGCCGGCGCCAGCGCCCTTGTCCCGCGGCCCTATGGCTTCGTCATGAAGATCTCAAGCGCCGGCGACAAGATTCTGTATTCCACGCTTCTGGGCGGCGCCGCGGTGAACTGCAACGGAGGCAGCCATTGCGTGCCCATCACCACTGACACCGCCGTGCGCGCCATCGCCGTGGACCAGAACGGGTTGGCAACCGTGGCCGGCGGCACCAACGCCGTGGATTTCCCCGTTACCGCCGGCGCCCCCCAAACCACCTGCCATTGCCTGGAATACGCCGGCAACGGGTTTGTCGCGCGCCTCAATGCGGACGCCAGCGCCGTGGTGTGGTCCACGTTCCTGGGCGGCTCGCCCTACGGCGCTACGCAGTACCCGTATGGCGTGAACACGGCGGCCGCTCTCGCTCTCGACGCCTCGGGGAACGCGCTGGTTGCGGGCAAGACCGACGCCACGGATTTTCCGGTAACGGCGGGCGCTTTGCAGCCGCAACTGGCCGGTCCCGCGTCCGCTCTGCCACGAACCACCGACGGATTCCTGGCCAAGATCGCCTCCGCCGGAACCTCGCTCATCTTCTCCACTTACCTGGGCGGCAGCGCGGCGGACGAGATCGACGCCATTTCCATCGACTCTCAGGGCAACCTGTGGGCCACGGGACTTTCGGCTTCGGCCGATCTGCCCGGCAACGTCGAGCCGTTCGTGGGCTCGTTCTACGTGGAACTGCCGGCGGACGGCTCCAAGCTGGTGGCTTCGCAGCGGACGCCAGGGCGCGCTTCGGGCCAGGCCATCCAGTTGGCTTCGGACGGAACCCTATGGGCGCTCGGCGCCCCCGGCTCGGTGCTCCGGATACCGGGGGCGCAAGTGCAGGGCATCGCGGTTCTGGGCTCCGCCAGCGCCGCGGGCCTGGATGTGAAGGGCTACGTGGCGCCCGGGGAATGTCTCAGCCTGTACGGCAACCTGCCCGGCCCGGCCGCCGGGGCTTCCGCCACGCTCGATTCAAACGGCCGCATCGCCACCACTCTTGCGGGCGTGCAGGTGCTGTTCAGCGGCACACCCGCGCCGCTGCTCTATGTGAGCGCCAGCCAGATCAACGTCCTGGCGCCGTATGAACTCACCGCCGGGAACAACGTGTTGGTCCAAGTCATCGCCGCCACCGGAAACTCTTCAACGTTCGGGCTCTACGTGGAGCCAGCCCAGCCCGAGGTCTTCACCAGCGGCGGCATGGCCGTGGCCCTCAACCAGGACGGCAGCCTCAATTCAACCCCCAACCCGGCCGCGTCTGGTTCCACAGTGACCATCTGGGCGAGCGGGGCAGGGCTGCTCACTCCCCAGCCGTCCGACGGCGCTATCGCCGGTAACGCCGCTTGGCTCCCCGTTTCGCCCGTCGTCGTGCTGCAAGACAGCCTTTCCATCGAAGTGGTCAGCGCGCGTCCGGCGCCCGGCTGGCCCGCCGGCGTGCTGGAGATCGTCATGCGCCTGCCCGCGCAGGTCTTAGGAACCCTGCAACTGATGATCGGGGACTACCTTTCGGACCCGTTCCAGATCGCGGTTCCGTAAGGGCCGTTCAGCGTCCGCCAACCACGAAGCCGTCGAGATCGATATCGAAGGCTTGCGCGAGGGCGGACTTCTGGTGCAATGGCCGGATGACGATGGTATGCGGTCCCCCCGACAGGCCCGAATAAACGGCCTGCGACCGCCACTCGATCCCGTGAGCGTATTGGTCGATGACGTCGCGCTTGACGCCGTCGATGGATACCTCGGCCACGCCTCTGGCATAGGCTTTGGTGAAAACGTAAGTCACCGCCGTGCCGGAAAACTGGAACGCAGCTTGGGCGTCGGCCGCCTCGGAGTACGTGAGCGTGCCGCCGCAGGCTTGGCCGAAGTGCTCGATGACCTTCCAATGGCCCGTGTAATGCACCTGCCCGGAGCGGTCGTCCACCAATCCGGCCGCACACGGCGGTGGCGGCGGCTGCGTGTCTTCCCGCTGCAATTGGGCCGCGGCGCCGGGCTTGAGCCTGCGCAGCTCAAACGGCCCCGCCTGGAACTCGGTTTCGGTGTACCCGGCGACGAACGCCCGGATGGCCGGGGAGTTGTTCGAGTTTTCCCAGCCGGTGGGCGCGACGAAATACTGGATGTTCAAGCCGCGCGCCACGCGGCCGTAATCGGCGGGCCCCTGGGTGACCAATGACAGCATGAGGTAGGGGTACGTGTGCCATCCGAAGATATAAGAGGGCGCCCGCAGTTCCGCCACGGAATCGGTCTCAAAAAAGGCGACCGGAGTGCCGGGATGCCGGCTGTTCAGGTATCGGACGATCACGCGCTCCGGCGCCGCCTGCTCCAAGTAGCTCGCGGCCGCAGCCTTGTCGAAGGGAGTCACAAAGAAGTCCGCATGCGACCATCCCGACGCCGGAAGAAAGTACACGTTCAAAGGAAGCGCCACCAGCAGGACCGCCATGGCCGCGCCGTAGAGCACGCGGGAATCGGCCTTAATGCGCGCGAGGGCCGCGGCCCCGGCTATCGTAAAAAGCGGCAGCGCCGGATAAAGGTAGCGCATGTACAGCACGCTGGATAGCGTCAGCCCGCAGAACGCGATCGCCGTGACGAACGCCAGCTTAGCCAGGTACGGCCACTTGCGCGACCAGGCAGCCAGGCCCAGCGCGGCCAACAAGAGGTATTGGAAACCCAGCGCGCCGTCGTGGCTTTCCAGGTAGACGTGCGACTTGAACGCCATGCGGTACGGCGTCAGCCAATCCAACCGCCCCAGCCAGCGGTAGTCCTGGAAAGGCTGCATGGTGTCGAACCATGGCGACTTGAAGAACTGATTCACGAAGGGGAACACCGGATTCCCCGCGCGCAACCACGCATAGGCGTACGGCGCTGCGCCGCAGAGGAGCAGAAGGCCGGCGGCCGCAAGTCCGATGCGGATGCGGCGTCCGGCGAGGGGCTTGGCGCGCGCCACCTCCCACGAGGCGAACGCCGCGGCCGGAATCAGAAACGCCGTGGTGCCGAGCTTGGCGGCGAGGCCGGCGCCGGTGAGCGCGGCCGCCATATAAAGGTAGCGGGGCGCCTTTGTGGAGTGGAACCGGCCGATGGCGCACACCGCGGCCAGCAGCAGCGCGGCCCAACAATTCTCGATGAACAACGAGCCGGTCTCCAACTGCGCCAGTGGTGTGGCCGCGAACAATCCAGCAAGAAGAAAGGCCGGGCCGTGGCCCAATTGGCGGCGGCATGCCGCATAGACCATGGCGCAGACGGCCGCGAAGAACGCAAAATTGAGCAGGTGGGCGGCGAATTCTCCGCCCAGCAAGTAGGCCGCGGTATAGCACCAGTCCGTCCCGGCCGGCATCAGCGCCCAGGAGACCACACGGAAATCGAAGGGCCACACGTGCCGAAAGGCGACCCACGCCGGGATCATCAGGTGCGTGGCCAGCGCATCGGCGCCGGTCTCCGGGTCCATGGCCACCAGCAGTTGGCAAAGCGCGGGGAAGCCCGCCAGCGCCAGAAAGACGTAGCTGGTCCGCTGCGGCAGGTCGAGCGGCCGAAACGCGCGCGCGCAAACCGCCAGGCAGGCGCGCGCGGTCCTGGGCCTGGCTGCCAGCGGCGCCAGAAACAGCGCCGCATAGACCAGCGGGTAGTTGATTGGGAAATGCAGCGCCACCCACAACACGTTCATCCATACGCCCACGCCGAGCATGAGGCGCAGCAACCCGGCAAGAAGCCCCCCGTCCTCGTCCGCCGGCATTAGAATCGTTCCGGTGACGAAGCACGAAAACAGGAAGAACAGCGCCCCGGCCGGCGCCATTGGACCCGCCGCCGCCCCGGTCAGAATCAGAAGCGCGCCCGCCGTCGCCGCCAGGAACCACCGCCGCGCGAAGATCAGGAAGCCGAGCGACCACGCCGCGTAGACGCCGGCCACAATTTCCAGGCGATACAATCCGTCGTCGGTCCAGAGCGTCTGGTTGAAGAGATAGCTGCGGCGAAAGCCCTGGATGGTGAGCAGCACGATGAAGCACAGCGCCACCCAACCCAGAATCGCGACACGGCTGAAGGCGCGCGCATTCCGGGGTTGCGCCGAAGCGGCGGAGGGGTCTGTCACCATTTCGGTTGTAAGGCTCCAGAATAACAGCTAGACGGCCGGGCGACGCTCAGTCCGGGGAGTGAGCGCCTCAGGGGCGCACCGGCGCCGCCGCGGAACCGGTTCGCACCTTGAGCGAGCCGTCCGCAAAGTAATCGACAAAGTACTTCTCGGCGGGATCGAGGTCATATTCCGCCTGAAGCTGCGCTTCGGGCTCGTGCCATATGCACGTGATCGGGCCCTGGGTGATGAGGCTGAGGAAACGGCACGGCCCCGCGGTGAACAGCCACGGCGTCTCCTGACCATGATTCAGGTATACGTGCGCGCCATGGCCGATATGGGAGAGCGCCGGAATCGCGTAGCCCGCCGTTCGCCATGCGGTGGTACGGATCGTGGTGTTGAAAGCGGCGCGGTTCAGGAAATAGGCCCCGCGGCGAAACAGCGTCGCCGACGTTAGCAATACAAGCGCCACGCAGGTTACGAATACCCACCGCCGCGATTCCCGCTTGAACACGCCGGCAATCTCTTCGATCACGAGGCAGATGGCGGCGATAAGAAAGATCTGCGGCCCGTAGACATACAAGGGCGCGCGTATGTTCGGCAGCAGGCAGACGGGGAGCAACGTCAGCACATAACATGACAGGCTGAAAAAGAGCGCCGCGCGTCGACGGATCAGGGAATAGCACAGGATCGCTCCCAGCGCAAAGAGCGGCAAGTGCTTCCATCCCGGGCCGAGAGAGCTTTCCTGCGCGAATATAAGAGCCGTGTAGTAGGACAACGAGTCCAGCGCCTTGAGTGGGCTCAAGTCCATGTGATACGAATCGCCCGCTCCGATGGATGCACGCATCCTGGGGATGAAAGACGCGTATCTCGCCGCGAATACCGCCGCTAAGAGGTATTGCGGCCAAAGGCGGTTCCTCACCGTGGTGAGAAACCGGCGCCAGGAAAACGGCTGCTCCGCCGTGCACAGCAGGAACAACGTGAACATCACGGGCGCACAAATCGCGAATTCCTTGCTTCGCAGGGCCAGAAAGAACAGCAGTGTGCTCGCCGCAACGCCCTGCCAGCCCTTACGGAGCAGCGACAGCGTGGCCGCCAGCAAGAAGAAGGTGCAGAAAACGTCGAAAGCCGCTCCAAGATACGTGGCTGTCTGCGCGGTAGTGCTCAGGCTGCCGAAGACGGCAACTCCCGCGATGCTTAGCTCGACGCTCACCCCCAACCGGCGAAACAGGAAGAAGGCGAGCGCCGCAACCGCAAAATGCACGGCGAGGAACCAGCCGACCTGGGCCGTGTAGTTGAACCCGTAATGGGCAAACAGGACGCGATCGAACAGGAACCCCACGGGACGGTCGTTGTAGATCCATTGGGGGAAAAATGTCAAACCATAGCTAAGGGGATGTCCGACACACAAGGTTTCGAATTCGTCGGCCAGCAGGTCCTGGCCCGCCGGCCGAAGAGCCCAACTTGTTCCCTCCCAGCACAAGAGCAGCGCGGCCAAGCCGAAAGCCAGGCGAATAGCCGTTCTGGCGATGCCGGACCGTGAGGCGTTAGTGTGGGAATCCTGTTTCACTACCACATTATAGTTGGCGGAGCAAGACGGCGGCCATGTAGAGAAGTGCTATTCTACTGATTCTGCATTGAGTTTATAGCGAGCTTCTACACGGAGCGCCGTTGCCGAAAGAAGACACAACCGATGGATGCCGAACTCATCAACGCTGAAAATGGGCTTGAGGAGAGTTACTGGTGGTTCGTCGGGCGTCGCGCGATCCTCGATCGCCTTCTGCGCCGCTTTGCCCTGCGCACGCACTTGGCAGTCGACCTCGGCTGCGGCAGTGGGCGGAACATGCTCCTGCTGGCGCGGCACTGCGACTATGTGATGGGGTTCGACCGCTCCCCGGCGGCGCTGAAGTTGGCCGCCGCCCGCGGGTTTCCGATCGTGTGCGCCGACGGTCAGTCCATTCCTCTGGCCGATTCCTCCGTGAACCTGCTCTGCGCGTTTGACGTGCTTGAGCACCTGGATGACGATATGCGGGCGCTGAGTGAGATCCACCGGGTCTTGCAGCCTGGAGGATTCTTGCTTGTGACCGTTCCCGCTTACCGGTTTCTCTGGAGCGAGCACGACGAAGCCCTGCTGCACCGCAGACGATACGTTGCCACGGAATTGCACATCAAGATGACCCGTTCCGGGTTCCGCGTGCTCAAGCGAAGCTACGCCGTGTTCTTTTTCTTTGTCCCCATTGTGCTCTATCGTTTGTTTCGTGGCGTGTTTCCCAAAGACCCCTTCGCTCCGCGCGCCTCGCACGTGATGTTGCCCGCATTCGCGAATAACCTGCTCGTGGCATTGCTGAGAATCGAGGCGTGGCTCATGGGGAAGATCAATCTGCCCTGGGGAACCTCAATCGTCGTGCTGGCGCAGAAGGTCTGACACGTTCTTGAAGCGCGACGGGTAGGCTACACTGGAATTCTCGATTCGAGCCGGCTCCTTGAGGCGCAGAGCGCCTCGATCCGGCCTAACCTTAAGAGCGATGTCAGCCGCCGCAGTGTTGCTCATTCCCGCGTTCCGCCCTACGGCCGTTCTGCCGGAAATCGTCGAGAGCGTTATCGCTCAGGATGGCTTTCGGAACATCTGCGCGGTCATCGTGGTGGACGATGGCAGCGGGCCGGAGTTTCGCCACATCTTCGACGCGATGCAGGGCCGTATCGGCGTGACGGTGTTGCGCCACGCGGTCAACCTGGGCAAGGGCGCGGCGTTGAAGACCGGATTCAACCACGCCCTGCTCGCGTTCCCCGAGTGCGCCGGCGTGGTCACGGCCGATGCCGACGGACAGCACGCGGTCCACGACATCCTGAACCTGGCGCGGACGCTCGTCGAAAACCCCCACCAGATCGCGCTCGGCGTTCGCCAGTTCCATGGCGACGTGCCTCTGCGCAGCCAGGTCGGCAACGTCATCAGCCGCTATGTTTTTCGCGCGTTTACGGGCGTCCCCTTGGCGGATACGCAAACCGGCTTGCGGGCCTGGCCGCGCTCCTACTGCATGGCCAGCCTGCCCATCGCCATCAACGGATACGATTTCGAGTTGGAGTGCCTGCTCAAAGCGCATGGCGATGCCGGGCAGGCGTTTTCCATCCGCCAGATACCGATTGAGACCATCTATCTGGCCGGCAACCAAGCCTCCCACTTCAACCCGCTCCGCGATTCCATGCGCATCTACTTCGTCTTCGCGCGGTATTGCGGCGCGTCGGTCCTGGCGTCGGTGATCGATTCCTCGGTCTTCTACCTGGTTTACAACAAGACGGCGAACCTGGCGCTCAGTCAGCTAGCAGGGCGCGCGGTCGCCATCGCGGTGGTGTTCATGGTGGCGCGCAACCTGGTCTTCCGCAGCCACGCGAGCGTTCCCAAAGTGCTCGCCAAGTATCTGACGCTTGCCGCGGGCATGGGCATCGTATCCTATGGCTTGATGAACTTCCTGCACCGGGCCAGCGGCGCCCCGGTATTGGTTTCCAAGCTCCTTGCGGAGGGACTCCTGTTCGTGGCCAGCTTCACCATCCAGCGCCAGATTGTATTCGCGCGGTCCAAGAACGAAGGATCGGAGGCGTAAGCCGCCCATGGAGAGCCGGTTCACGCACCCCAGCCTGCGCGGCCTTCCCATGGGCTCGGACGGCTGGTTCGCGGCGCAGCGGGCCATGGTCCGGTCCAAACCGCTAATCCGCCGTTGTTACGACCTTTGGTACCGCCTCCTGCTGGAAGATTGCGACAGCGTGCCCGCCCAGTACCGCACCGGCCTCATCGTGGAATTGGGCAGCGGGTCGAGCTACATCAAGGAACTGCGCCCGGAGATTGTCACTTCGGATGTGACAACGGGGATGGTCGATCTGGTGATCGATGGCCGCAAATTGCCCTTCGCCAACGAATCCGTACAAGCGCTGCTGCTCACTCACGTCTTCCACCACATACCCGATGTCGGGCAGTTCTTCGCGGAGGCATCTCGCGTGCTGGTCCCCGGCGGCGTCATTTCCATGGTCGATATTCCCCACACGCCGTTCGCGCGCTTCTTCTTTTCCCGCGTTCACCCGGAACCGTACAACGACCGCGCCGCGGAATGGAGCTTTCCGGAGGGCCACACCATGCTCGATTCCAATCAGGCGCTGACATGGATTGTCCTGGACCGCGACCGGGACGCCTTTCGTTCCCGCTTTCCCGCTCTCCGTCTGGAGCGCCGGCGCTATCTGCCCTGGCTGAGCTATCTTTTGTCGGGCGGCGTCAACCTGCGAAGCTTCGTGCCCGCTCCGGTTACGCGGTTCATGCCTGCCATCGACTGGCTTGTGAAGCCGCTCGATGGCCTCTTTGCTATACACTGGCATCTGACGATTCGGAAAGCCATTCCCGCAAGCCATGAATGAGGACGCCCCGGCCCTCGAACGCGAGGCCGGATATTTTCACGCTCTGTTTTTCCGGCGGCAAATGCCCGAAGTGGTGATGCGCCGCTACGTGACGGCGAATCGTGTGTGCTTCCCCGCCCCGGACGCCAAGGATCTCAAAATGGTGGAAACCATCGTCGCGCGGCGCCTCGACGCCGAGGCCATCGAACTGGCGCTGCGTCTCAGGCGGGGCCGCGGCGTTTTGACGCGCAAAATCCAGATCCTCTTTTATCTGGTTGAGGTGCGTTCGGCCTACTACGGGGATTTCGTCAACCGCACGCCCGGCCTGTGGCGCGCCGTCCTCCGGCTCTTCGCATCGGTCCTGCAAACCGTTTGGAAGGCCGGCAAGGGTTGGTATCTGGTCTGGAGGTATGGCCTTGTATGACGCCATAATCGTCGGATCGGGGCCGGCCGGTACGTTTTCGGCGCGCGCTCTCCAGGGGCGCAACACGCTGGTCCTCGATGTGGGCCACCGTCCGCCGCCGGCGCCGGATCTGCAAGGGGAACTTTACGCCCTGCGGCAGCGGCGCGACGATCTTTTCGAGGAATTAATCGGCTCCGGGTTTGAGGGACTCCACAACGTCTACAAGCGGGACATCAGCCTCAAGCTGAAAGCCCCCGCGATGGCTTATATCGTGCGGGATTGGGAAAAGCTGATGCCCGTCCAGTCCCGCACTTTCCACGCGGTGGCTAGCTTCGCCGTCGGTGGACTGGCGAATGCCTGGGGCGCGGGCGTGTTCCGGTTCAACCGGCGGGATTTAGAAGGCTTCCCAATCGATGCCGGTGAATTGGAGCCCTTCTACGACGAAGTCGCGGCCCACATTGGCATCAGCGGAGTCTGCGACGATCTGTTGCCCTATTTCGGCGCCGAGCCCCACCTGTTGCCGCCGCTGAGAATCCCCCGGATGGCTACCGACATTCTGGAGAGGTTCCGCGCGCGCAAGGCCTATTTTCAAGAACGCGGAATTACCATCGGCCGCATGCGTCTGGCGGTCCTTACGGTTCCTCACAACGGCCGCACCGCTTATACCTACGACAACCTGGAATTCTACCGGCCGTATGACCCGGCCATCTACAACCCGGCATTCACTCTGGACGATCTGGTATCTCGCAATCAGGTGACATTGCAGACCGGATACCAAGTCAGACGCTACCGGGAAACGCCGGAGGGCGTCGAGGTGATCGCCGAGAATCTGCGGACCGGCAGTCACGAGACGTTTCAGTGCAAGAATCTCATCCTGGCGGCAGGGACTCTCGGGAGCACCAAGATCGTGCTTGAGTCCCATGGCGATTACGAAAGCCGCCTTCCACTCCTGGACAACCCCATGGCGTGCGTTCCGCTGTTCCGGTTGGGACGCATCGGCGCGGCGCTGGAGGTAGGCGACGGCGCTCTCGGACAGCTCAATGTCATCTATGACGACGCCGAGACAGGCGATCTCCTTCAGGCCGGCATATACGGCACAACAGGGCCGCTGCGCTCGGACGTGCTCTTTCAGTTTCCACTGAGTATCTCCGCGAACCTCATCTGGGCGCGCTATCTCTCCCCAGCCATGGCGCTCATGATGCTCTTCTATCCGGGCAAGCGCGATCCGGCTAACTATATCCGACTCACTGACGCCGGCGCCCTTAACATGAACTACGAATGGAAGAGCACCGGCCGCCCGGAACGGAGTCTGATCGCCGCGTTTCGCCGTCTCGGCTTTGTCAGCGCCGCGGCGCTCTGCCAGTATCCCGCCATGGGGAGCAGCCTTCACTATGCCGGTACGCTGCCGATGAAGGCCGTCCCCGGCCCCTACCAGACCGGGGCCGACGGGAAACTCTTCGGGAGTAAGTCGGTATATGTCGCCGACGGCGCTTGTTTCAGCGAGTTACCCGCCAAGAACCTGACGTTTACCATCATGGCGAATGCGGCCCGCATTGCCGGGCTGGTGAGGAGAAACATCGAGTGAAGGTGTTTCTCACTGGAGTGAATGGGTTCCTGGGCAGCCACCTTGCCCGGCACTGGGCGTCTTTGGGCTATGAAGTCCGCGGCGCGGCGCGCCACACGCCCCAAACCGAAGTGTCGCGCGCGCTGACCGGCTGTGACGTGGTGGTCCACCTGGCCTACGACCGCGCGGCCGGCATTGAGCGCAACGTGGCCGGCGTCAAGCGGGCGTTCGCCGCAGCCGCGGAGGCAGGCGTCCCGCGCCAGATCTTCGTGAGCTCCTACTCGGCGCGGCCCGATGCCGTCTCCGAATACGGCAGGCTCAAGTACCAACTGGAGACCTTCTTCCTCGAACAAGGCCAGACCGTTGTGCGCCCCGGCCTGGTCATCGGCAACGGCGGCCTCTTCGCCCGCAACATGCGGAAAATCCTCAAGACGCCTTTGGTCCCGCTGCTCGACGGAGGCATCGATCTCATTCCGGTGATCGCGGTAGAAGACCTTGTCCTCGCCATGACCATCCTGCTCCGGCGTGAGCGCGGCGCCTACAACCTATTCAATCCGGAATTGATCGCCATGCGGCGCTTCGTGACGGAAATCAAGCGCGCCAGCGGGCGCCGGGCGGTTTGCATCGGCATCCCGCTGAGTTTGGCGGCCGGAGCCCTGGCATGCGCGTCCAGATTACGGATTCCGCTTCCCATCGATCTGGACAACTTGCGCGGCCTCAAGCAGAACCAGAAATGCCCGTACGCGTCCGATCTCGAAAGCCTCGTGCCCGAATACCGCTCCTTCGAGAGCATGATTCAGGCCGCCGTCGCCGCGCACGCCAGTGAACCTTGAATGGTAGACTGCATCTAATGCCAAGCGCAGCGCCGGCCCCGTCGTCCGTGCAATTCGAGGAAGCCACCTATAAGAAGGTCACCTGGCGGATCGTACCCTACCTGTTCCTCTGCTACCTGCTGGCCTACGTGGACCGCGTCAACGTGGGGTTCGCCAAGCTCCAGATGCAGACGGACCTGCACATGAGCGACGCGGTGTACGGCGCGGGCGCTGGGGTCTTCTTCATCGGCTATTTCTTCTTCGAAATTCCTGCCAACATGATCATGAAAAGGCTCGGCGCGCGCCGGTGGATTGGGCCCATCATGATCGTCTGGGGCGTGGTTTCCGCGTGTACTCTTTTCGTCAGGGGCGCGTACAGCTTCTACGTGCTGCGTTTCACACTGGGGATTGTGGAATCGGGCTTCTTCCCCGGCGTGATTCTCTACCTCACGTTTTGGTACACCCGCAAGCACCGCGCCAAGATGGTGGCCGCGTTCATGACCGCCATTCCGATTTCGGGAGTGGTGGCGGGGCCGATCTCGGGGTGGATACTGGCGCGCATGGGCGGCGTCGGCGCACTCCAGCCATGGCAGTGGCTTTTTTTGGCGGAGGGAATTCCATCGTTCATCGCCGGGATATTCACGCTGTACTATCTGCCCGACAGCCCGCTGAAATCCGCGTGGTTGACGGCGGAGGAGAAGAGCCTGATCGCCCGCAGGCTGGACGAGGAAGAAGAACTCAAGAAAGAGGCCGGCGGCGGCAAGCACCGCATCGCGGACGTGTTTCGCAGCAAGCAAGTCTGGCTGATGTGCGTGATCTACTTCGGAATCGTGATGGGCAGCTACGGCCTGGGTTTCTGGCTGCCGCAAGTCATCAAGGAGACCATTACGCAGAACCCGCTCAAGATCGGCTGGATTTCGGTGATTCCGTGGACCGTGGCGACCATCTCGATGATTTTGGCTGGCCGCCATTCGGACCTGCACTGCGAACGGCGCTGGCACATCGCCGGCTCCCTGTTCCTTGGCGCGGCGGCGTTCGCGGTCAGCGCGGTCCCCGGCATCCCCGGCCCCGTGGGCCTCGCCGCGCTGGCCCTGGCGGCGTCGGGGATTGTTTGCGCAAATTCCATCTTCTGGGCGCTGCCCACGGGACTCCTCTCCGGAGCCGCGGCGGCGGCGGGCATCGCCTGGATCAACTCCGTTGGCAACCTGGCCGGTTACGTCAGCCCGTTCGTAGTCGGCCTGATACGCGACCGCACCCACAGCATGGTACTGGCGCTGCTGGTGCTCTCGGCGGCCGCACTGGTTGGAGGAGCGGTGACGCTGCACGTGACAAGCAAGCCCGGGTCATCGGGCCGTTGACGTGGCCGAGCGGATGAACTCGACGATGGCATCGAGCGAGGCGCCCGGTTGGAAAACGGCGGCCACCCCGTCGCGCTTCAATGCTTCGGCGTCGTCATCGGGAATGATGCCGCCGAGCACCACCTTCACGTCCATCATGTCCTTCTCGCGCAGCAGTTGCATCACCTTCGGCACGATGGCGTTGTGAGCGCCGGAAAGAATCGACAGGCCGATGACCTGGGCGTCCTCCTGCAAGGCCGCGTTCACAATCATCTCCGGAGTTTGCCGCAACCCGGTATAGATGACTTCCATGCCGGCGTCGCGCAGCGCGCGGGCAATCACTTTGGCCCCGCGGTCGTGGCCGTCCAGGCCCGGCTTGGCCACCAGCACTCGGATCGGTCTTGGCATAGATTCTACAGGCGCGTGGTTTCCTGCCAGACGCCGAAAACTCCGCGCAGCGCGTCGCAGATTTCGCCCAGCGTGGCATAGACGCGCACGGCATCCAGGATGAACGGCATGGTATTGCGGGTCCCTTCGGCCGCGCGCTTCAGCGCATCGAGCGTCTTCCCTACCTGGCTATTATCGCGCCGCGCGCGCAGGGCCGCCAGTTTCTCCTCCTGAAGACGCGCGGCATCCTCGCCAATGCGCAGCACGTCGATGCCGCGGTCTTCCGACTGGAAGCGGTTCACGCCCACAATGACGCGCTCGCCAGCTTCCACTTCGCGCTGATAGCGGTAGCTGGCGGCGGCGATTTCGGTCTGCGGAAAACCGGCTTCGATGGCCGGGATCATGCCGCCCATCTCGTCGATGCGGCGGATGTAACTGTTCGCGGCCGCCTCCGTTTCCAGTGTCAGCTTCTCCACGAAGTAGCTGCCGCCCATCGGATCGGGCGCGCCGGTGACGCCGCTCTCATACGCCAGCACCTGCTGCGTCCGCAGAGCCAGGGTGACGGCATGCTCGCCGGGAAGCGCATAGGCTTCGTCGAGCGAATTAGTGTGCAGCGATTGCGCTCCGCCCAGCACGGCGGCGAGGGCCTGAACGGTAGTCCGCGCCACGTTGTTGTAGGGCTGCTGCCAGGTCAGGGAGCATCCCGCCGTCTGCGCGTGGAAACGCAGTTTCAGGCTGCGCTCGTTCCGTGCGCCGTAGCGGTCGCGCATGACGTAGGCCCAGATCTTGCGCGCCGCGCGGTACTTGGCGATCTCCTCGAAGAAATCGCTGTGCGCGTTGAAGAAGAAGCTGAGGCGGGGGGCGAAGTCGTCTACGGCAAGGCCGCGCTCAATCGCCCAATCCACATATTCGATGCCGTCGCGCAAGGTGAACGCCAACTCCTGCACGGCGGTGGACCCAGCCTCGCGGATATGGTAACCGCTGATGGAAATCGGGTTGAAACGCGGCGTTTCACGCGCGCCGAATTCGATGGTATCGGTCACCAGCCGCATGGAAGGCCGCGGCGGAAAGATGAACTCCTTCTGCGCGATGTATTCCTTCAGAATGTCGTTCTGCAGGGTGCCCGACAGGCGCGTCCACGCCACGCCCTGGCGCTCCGCCACGGCCAGGTACATGGCCCACAGCACCGCCGCCGGGGAGTTGATGGTCATCGAAACCGTCACGTCGCCCAGCGGAATGCCGCGGAAGAGAATCTCCATGTCTTCGAGTGAGCACACCGACGCGCCGCACTTGCCCACTTCGCCGGCGCTCAGAGGATGATCGGCGTCGTAGCCCATCAACGTGGGAAGATCGAAGGCCACCGAGAGGCCGGTCTGCCCTTGACCGAGCAGGTACCGGTAGCGCCGGTTGGTCTCTTCCGGCGTGGCGAAGCCCGAAAACTGGCGCATGGTCCAGAGCTTGCCGCGGTACATGTCGCGGTGGATGCCGCGGGTATACGGAAACTCGCCCGGCGCGCCCAGTTCGAGCGGGGCGTCATCCGGCCCGTAGACCGGCTCGATGGGGACGCCACTGATAGTGCGGAACTCCACGGCTACCGATATTATGTATCATGACGCGACGGAGCTTCCTGGCGGCGTTGCCGTTTACCGCCATAGCGCAATCGACGAGACCGCTGGGGGGTGGCGCTACCGCGTGTCTGGACGCGGTGGAAGCCCGCATTCTGGAACTGGTCGACCGGGAGAGAAAGAACCGAGGCCTGGCGCCGCTCCGGTTGGATGAGACGCTGCGCGGGATCGCCCGGAACCACGACGACGACATGCTGGCGCGCGGGTTCTTCAGCCACGTCAACCCCTCCGGCGAAGACCCCGGCGCCCGGGTTGCGCGCCAGGACCGGCGGCTCATCGGCGTGGTCGGCGAAAACATCTGGGAGTCTTCGGGCGCTTATGCCTCGCAACACACCGACCTGGCGGCGGAGATCATGAAGGGTTGGATGAACAGTGAGGGGCATCGGGAGAACATTCTGCGCAAGGAGTTCACCCACATCGGCGCGGGTGTTTGCGCGGCCGGCCGCGAGATTCGCGCCACGCAGGAATTCGCGAACGTGCAAGCTCTGCTGATTCGCCCGCTCCCGGCGGTGGTCCGATCCGGATCGCCGGTCGATCTTTCGACGTCGGGAAAGGCGCCCGATCTGTTCGACATCTGGTCCAAGCGCAGCGAACGGGCGGTGGCGCAACCGGCGCCAATGTTCGGCGCCAAAATCGTGGGGCCGCCGGGCTTTTACGTGGTTCGCTTCTATTTCGGCAATGGGCCGACCCATTTCACCATCTATGAAGGGCCCGGCGTAGAAATCCGCTAAAGTGGGCACGGGTATCGTATGATGAGATCGTGCCGGAGGCGGAACGCGAGCATCTCAGTCTGCATGTCCTGACGATTGGGCACTCGAACCACACGATGGATCGTTTTCTGGATCTCCTGCGGCGGCATAACGTCCAGGTTATCGCGGACGTTCGTTCCCACCCTTATTCCAAATACGCTTCCCAGTTCGACCGCGAAGCTTTGACGGCAGCCTTACAAGCGGCTGGATTCCAGTACGTCTACCTCGGCGGCGAACTGGGCGGCCGGCCTCGCGGAGACGATTACTACGATGCCGAGGGCCGCGTCCACTACGACAAGGTCGCCGAGTCGCGCGTTTTCCAGGAAGGATTGGCGCGCCTCGAAAAAGGCCTCCGCCAGTACGCGGTGGCGATGGTCTGCGCGGAAGAGGACCCGACGGGATGCCACCGCAGATTGTTGATCGGACGCGTGCTCGCGGAGCGTGGCATCGCCGTAGAACACATTCGCGGCGACGGACGGCTGCAAGCGGAAGAAGAGTTGACGCCGGCCGACCTCAACGCCGATCAAATGGTCTTGTTCGAGGAGATGGAGACCCCGGCATGGAAGTCTATTCCATCGGTTTCACTCAAAAGACGGCAGAGCAGTTCTTCGGTATTCTGAAGCGCGCGGGGATCGGGCGGCTGCTCGACGTTCGGCTCAACAACGTCTCGCAATTGGCCGGCTTCACGAAGCGGGAGGATCTTCGTTTCTTCGTGAAGGAGATTCTCGGGGCGGAATACCTGCATGAGCCTCTGCTGGCCCCCACCCAGGATATTCTCGACGCCTACAAGAAAGAGAAGGGCGGCTGGGCGGAATACGCGGCGAAATTTCTCGCGCTCATGGCGGAGCGGAAGGTCGAGGAGAGGATCGACCGCGCGCTGTTTTCCATCCCCACGGCCCTACTGTGCAGCGAACCAACCGCCGATCAATGCCACAGGAGGCTGGTTCTGGAGTATCTGAAGGAGAAGTGGGGGGATATGGAAATCACGCATTTATAGAAACGCCCCCA
>Ga0302320_10013499_pt1 | contig 17068 bp, 11 predicted proteins | sample Bog_T0_3_FD_202130 | JGI IMG/M metagenome (GOLD analysis project Ga0302320, IMG submission 202130) | Peat permafrost microbial communities from Stordalen Mire near Abisko, Sweden - Bog_T0_3 | ecosystem: Environmental > Terrestrial > Soil > Wetlands > Peat | place: Sweden: Abisko, Stordalen Mire... | reverse complement strand
ACCTCTTCGGCCTCGACGCATACGCCCCGACACGCTGAGTTAGGTACTACACCGACCAGGACGAAACACGCATCGTGACCTGGGCATATGCTGCTCGTTCCCTCGCTAGCCAGGAAGGATCCGCTAGAGGCTGGCTCTAGGACAGGGACGGGTCACACGCCCAGCCCCCCGGGCGCTCGCAACTCTCTCCCACTACAAGACGGAGAAAGTTGCCACCGGCATTGCTCCATTATCAATCGGACAACAGCATGCGGCTCAAAAGCGGGTAATCGTCCAGCCGCGTCATGACTATCTTCCCCGACTTGGCGTTCAGCTCCTCGTGAGAGGCACACGCCACAGGGCATCCGCACACTACGGCCACGATGTCCACGTCTGGCGCGTCAGCCCGTACCAGGTCGACCTCGGGAAAGTCTTGCCGGAGCCTCCTAGCTATCTCTGAGCGTTCATAGTGTGGATTGCAACCACCGCAATATTTGATACCGACCTTCACCCGCTACCGGAGCCCCATGAGCGCCCGCGCCTGTCCGAGCAAATCGTCACTAACGCCATTGACGAGGATGACCTCTTTGACCTCGGGAACTGCTGCCCGTATCTCCTGTTCGATCAGTGGTTCGGTGACGAGGTCCGCGCTGGGACAACCGCCGCATCCACCGGTCAGCCTGACCCGGAGGACCCCGTCCTCGAACCCTGTGATGCTCAGATCGCCGTCGTGCAGCGCGAGCATCGGACGCACTTTCTCATCGAGTACTTGTTCGATGGTGTCCATCGGTTCACGCTGCACTTGGTCCTCCGGGTGCTCGAGACCGCTCAACCGCTTATATGGGCGATCTTCTTTGCCAGCTCCTTCTTGCGAACCAGATTGCCCTGACGGGCGATCATGATCCGCTGCGCCTGGGGCGACCCGGCACCGTGCATCGACTCTGTCCGGTAGCCGACGGCGGCTGTCCCCAAGCTCAAGTTCTCAATGAGGCGCAAGATGCGTAGCCGGTTCTCCGTGGAGACGCCTGCGTTCCCCTTAAGGTACTTCTCGATGAACGGGCCCAGCTTCGCGTCACGGAAGTCCTTCTCCGAAGGAGCTGTCACCATGAGACCGCCCGCTATGTCCTCGGCAAGACGCACGATCTCGTAAGGAAAGCGCGTGACGTTCTGCTTGCAGACGTTCGCGAGAAGCATGTCGATGGTGTAGTTCCCAGCCGGGGTCTTGCTCCCTTCAGAAGAGCAAGCGATGCCGCAGCAATAAAGCGTCTCGTTCAAGTGGGTCATCTCGATCAACTTGTCCTTGACGTGTGAGGCCTTCGCTGCGCCGTTGTAATCGGCCACGACTGCCGCCGCACCGATCAGGACGTCGCCCACTCCGACCTTGCAGCCGCCGTAGCTTTGCCGGTGGTAACCGGCGAAGCGCTCGACCAGTGAACCCACGAACTCGGTCTCACCGTTCAAGAAAATGCGGTCGTTCGGCACGAAGACATCGTCGAACACCACGAGGGCTTCCACGCCGCCGAATTCGCTGTTGCCGACGTCGATCTGACTGCCCTCGATTTTGCGGGTGTCGCAGGACTGCCGCCCGATCACCATGAAGATGCCTTCGGTGTCCATCGGTACGGCGAACGACACTGCGTAGTCAGCGTCCTCCGGCGTCATCGATATCGTCGGCATGACGATGACCTCGTGGGAGTTCGGAGCTCCCGTCTGGTGTGCCTTGGCCCCGCGCACGACGATGCCGTCCGCATGGCGTTCCACGACCCGCAAGTACAGGTCGGGGTCGGCCTGGGCGTGCGGAGCGAGGGACCGATCGCCTTTCGGGTCGGTCATCGCTCCATCAACTGTCAGATCGTGTTCTTGCACGTAGAACATGAACTTCTTGAAGTTCTCGAAGTAGTGCGTCGCGCATTGCTGGTCAATGTCGTAGGTCGTCGCGTAAACGGCATTGAACGCGTCCATACCTACGCAGCGCTGGAAACAGGCGGCTGTCTGCTGCCCGAGCAATCGCTGCATCTTGACTTTCTTGACCAGATCCTGCGCGTCGCGGTGAATATGGGTGAAGCGGCTGATGCGTTGCCCGGTTTCTGGGGCGATCACCGTCATCAGGTCCTCGTGCTCTGGCTCTTGCGCCAGGTCGTAGGTCATCCGAACGGAGTTCAAAGAAGGCCTGATGATCGGGTTATCGACGGGGTCGGCAACCTCTTCGCCAAACATGTACACGCGCAGCTTCATATTGCGGATGCTGTCGATGTACTCCTGGCCCGTCATGAGGGTCATTGTGATTTCTCCTGTAGTCCTAGTCGTCGAAGACGATGACTTGGCGAAGTTCCCGTCCCTGTTCCAAAGCGTCCATCGCTGCGTTGATATCGTCGAGCCGAATCTTCGCGGAAATAAGCTGCTCCACGGGAAGTCGGCCTTCCCGCCACATCTCGACATAGGTCGGAATGTCCCTGGACGGCACTGCGGAGCCCAGGTAGCTGCCCATGAGCGTGCGAGCTTCGCCCGTCAAGACCGCAGGCGAGATGGCTGCACATGCACTTTGGTGCGGGAGGCTGACGGTCACTGTGATCCCACCGACGGAAGTCAGCTTCACGGCCAGTTCAAACGCGTCTGCGTAACCGGCCGCCTCGATCACCACGGGGGCGCGCAGACCAGCGTCTACCGCTTCCTCAATCGTGTACACCTCGTGAGCACCGAGCTTGGTGGCTAGCGGCAACTTAGCCGCGAGCTTGTCAACACCGATGACCCGTCCCCGGCCGAGAGCGACCGCAGTCATGACGGCCGCCATACCGACACCGCCAAGTCCGAGAACAAGGACGTCCTGTCCCGGCTGGGGGTTACCGGCATTGATCACGGCTCCGCCACCTGTCAACACCGCGCAACCAAGTGCGGACGCGACCTCGACAGGTACGTCTCGGGCGACAGGAACGACTGAAAGGCGGTTCACGACCGCATAAGTAGCGAACCCGGATACACCAAGGTGGTGCCAAATGTCCTTGCCGTCGCGGTGAAGCCTGACGCCGCCTCCGAGCAGGGTACCGGCGCCATTCGCCTTCGATCCCACTTCACACGGAAGCTTTCCATCAGTGGCACAACCAGCACACTTCCCACATCTCGGGAGGAAGGTCATGATGACTCGGTCGCCCAGTTTCACGTCGTCGATGCCAGCGCCCATCTCGAGCACCGTGCCAGCAGACTCATGCCCGAGCAGCATCGGCACCGGGCGCGGGCGCGCACCGTTGACCACAGACAGGTCCGAGTGGCAGATGCCAGCCGCGTCGATCTTTACCAAGAGCTCACCTGAACCCGGAGGGTCAAGCTCGAGATCACTGATACTTATAGGCCGGCTCACCTCGTAAGGTGCGTTCCTTCCTATCTCCTCTAGAACTGCTCCCCGTATCCTCATCGATACCTTCCTCTCTTATTAGTCAAGACTCGTTGCGCCAGGTGCGCCGCACAAGGGACTGGTCGCCGTTCAGATGGCGCTTGCCGAGTGAGGTGTCACGTCGCATGTAGCCAGGGTCACCGGTCGTAGGTGAAAAATCCGCGACCCGATTTCCTGCCCAGCCAGCCTGCCCGAACATACTTTCGTAGCAAGGGGCAGGGCCGGTACTTGGGATCTCCCAAGCCCTCGTACAGCACTTCCATGATTGCCAAACAGGTGTCCAGTCCGATGAAGTCCGCCAATGCCAGCGGCCCCATGGGATGGTTGGCGCCGAGCTTCATGACCTCGTCGATACCTGCCGGAGTGCTGACTCCTTCGTGGACGCAGTAGACGGCCTCGTTGATCATCGGGATCAAAATTCGGTTCACGACGAACCCGGGTGCGTCGTTGACCTCCACGGGCGTCTTGCCAACGCGCGTGGCGACCTCGCAAGCTGCTCTGAAGGTTTCCTCATCGGTCTGAAGGCCGCGAATTACCTCCACCAGCTTCATGACTGGAACAGGGTTCATGAAGTGCAGCCCGATGACCTGGTTCGGCCGGCTCGTGATGGCGGCTATCTCTGTGATCGGTAGTGAGGAGGTGTTAGTTGCAAGGAGCGCCTCTCGTGGCGCGATCCTGTCCAGCTCGGTGAAGATCTTGATCTTTACCGCCATTTCCTCGACCGCGGCCTCGACGGCGAGGTCCACGTCGTTGGCATCCTCGAGCGAGGTTGACAACCTGATCCTTCGTAGGACATTCGCTTTCTCGGGCTCGGTCAGGCGCTCCTTGGCAACGTCGCGGTCAAGGTTCTTTCTGATCGCGGCTAGGCCACGCTCGACGTACTCGGGGGCGATGTCGTTGAGCACCACGTCGAAGCCGGCGAGCGCGGCCACTTGGGCAATGCCGCTACCCATCTGCCCCGCACCAACGACGATTATCCTTTCGATACTTTTCATCGGCGATTACCTTTACCCGCTCCCCTATTACCCTTCAACGACCCTGATCGCACCGCCACAACGAGCGTGATCGACTTGTTCGTCGTGTTTTCTCCTATTTCCCTAGGTACTGCGCCTGCCGTTTTTCGAGAAACGCGTCCATCCCGGCCTGGCAATCCTCGGTCGCGAAACAGAGGCCGAACAGCTCGGATTCGATCGCCATGCCCTTTTCCAAGCCGAGCTCCGCACCCTCTTGAACTGCCCGCTTGACCATTCTCCGCGCCAAAGGCGCCGACGAAGCAAGCTCGTCTGCGATCTCGCTACCGCGCTGGTCCAGGGCTTCGGGCGGCAGGACTTCGGTGACAAGACCTATCCGATAGGCCTCGGCCGCGTCGATGATCTGGCCCGAGAGGAGGAGCCACAGTGCCCGGCCCTGTCCGACGAGGCGGGGCAGCCGTTGAGTGCCGCCGAAGCCAGGAATGATCCCAAGTGCCACTTCCGGTTGACCGAACTTGGCCCCTTTTGCAGCAAGGCGAATGTCGCAGGCCATCGCCAACTCCATGCCGCCGCCCAGTGCGAAGCCCTGAACGAGCGCGATCGTCGGCTGGGGAAGCCGCTCGATCAGTCGGAAGACCCTCTGGCCAGCTTCGGAGAATCGTTTGCCCTCGTGCTCGCGAAGCTGTGCCATGGCGGCGATATCCGCCCCGGCGGCGAAGGCTCTGCCTTCGCCGCGCAAGATGACGGCCCGAACGTCGCAACGTTCGCCGAGAGCCGTAAACACCTCGCTCAACAGGTTCAGAACGGTCTCGTTCAGGGTATTGAGTTGCTCTTCTCGCCGCATGGAGACGACGGCTACCGGACCTTTCACTGCCCAGTCCACGAGTCGTTTCTCTTCCATCAATCGGCCCTCCCCTACCAGGCTCTTCCACGACGCTTCGAGCTGGACGGACTGACTCGAGCGTGGAGACGTCTCGGACATCGAAGGTCAATCGATCCAGTCCTGGAGCCGTGAAGACTCTGCCCACCAGCGATGTCAAAAAACGCAGCCTGGCGAGCAATACGGCGCGCGTCTCGCATCGTCGGGATTTCCGTGACCATGCCCACCGCTGCTCTGTGCTTCTCACCGCGCCATTGCGAAGGAAGGTTCGTCGGCGCTGGCCAGCACCACCTGACACGCCGTCGGAGCCGCTAACCGTGCCTTCGTGGGCGGACCTCATGCCAGGTGCCCTTCTCCGGGTGCTCCTCGCTGGCCCGGCAACTTGTGCCCCCGGCCATGATAACCCACTTGTGAAAAAACGGACAAGTGGCACAAATGCCAGGTGCGCCAGCACGGCGGGACCGGGACACGAGTACCCAACAGGTCACTTTCCTCCAGCTGGTGCACCCCATTTGTGGCTCACGTCGGGCCTCGAGTGGAGCACGAAGATCCAGCACGACCGCCATGGCCAACGGTGAGTTCGCGCCAGCGAACCCGAAGCCCCCGCGAGCTCCTCGGTCTGAGGCGGCCTCTCCGCGACGCCTCTAGCTACCTACGCGACGCGACTAAACGACTGCAATCGTCAAAAGAGCTAATTGGTTGGTTTTGGATTCTCTTGTCAGTAAGCTCGACAGCACATAACCAACGCGAGCCGACGTTGTCTCGCCCCCTCGCCCAGAGCCACAGGTGGTGATCGTGGAATCTGTCGAAATCTTTCAGCAACGCGAGATAAGGACTGCCATCCCCGGACCTAAGTCCATGGAGCTCGCCGCCCGCAGGAAGGCGGCGCTGCCAGCCGGAGTCGGTGCCACTATGCCGATTTTCGCCGAGCGGGCAGCGGGCGGGATCGTGGTAGACGTCGATGGCAACTCGTTCATCGACCTCGGCGGAGGTATCGCGGTCTTGAACGTCGGATCGAGTGCCCCCTTGGTTGTCGAGGCCGTGACGGAACAGGTGAAGCGATTTACCCACACCTGTTTCCAGGTGACTGGCTATGAGGGCTACATCAGCCTGGCCGAAAAGCTCAACGCGCTCGCGCCCGGCAAGACGGAAAAGCGCAGCCTCTTTGTGAACTCTGGTGCCGAGGCAGATGAGAATGCTGTCAAGATCGCCAGGTCGTTCACTGGCAGGCAGGCCGTAGTCGTCTTCGACCATGCCTTCCACGGCCGGACGCTGCTCACAATGACCCTCACCGCCAAAGCCATGCCCTACAAGGCAGGTTTCGGGCCTTTTGCACCCGAGGTCTACCGTGTGCCTTTTAGTTACCCATACCGTTGTGCAGCAGGGGCGAGCGCCGAGCATTGTGGAGATGCTTGTGCGGATCTGGCTATCGAGGCGATGGACAAGCAGATCGGTGGCGAGCGCATTGCCTGCGTCCTCGCGGAGCCCGTCCAGGGCGAGGGCGGCGTCATCATCCCTGGTGACAACTTCCTCCCCCGCATCGCGCAGTACTGCAGGGAGCACGGCATCGTCTTCGTGGCTGACGAGGTTCAGGCCGGCATGGGAAGGACCGGAAAGATGTTCTCGTGTGAGCACTTTGGCCTTGTCCCGGACCTGATCACGACAGCAAAGGGCCTCGGCGGCGGCATGCCGATCGGAGGAGTCACCGGCAGAGCAGACGTTATGGACACCGTCCACCCCGGTGGACTGGGGTCGACCTTCGGTGGCAATCCAGTCTCGTGCGCCTCGGCGCTTGCCGCGATCTCCGAAATCGAATCGAGGGACCTTGTTGGCCGGGCCGTGCATCTGGGCGAGATCTTCAAGTCCAGGCTCTCGAGCCTGCCGGAGGACGTGCCGTTTGTAGGCGATGTCCGCGTCATAGGGGCAATGGCCGCCATCGAGTTCGTGACCGACCAGAAGTCAAAAAAGCCCAACCCCGGTGCGGTCTCCAAGGTTCTCGCCGCCTGCCATGCTGAGGGACTCATCTTGTTGAAGGCCGGTACCCACGACAACATCGTCCGCCTACTGCCCCCGCTCGTCATCTCAGATGAGCTCTTGGACGACGGGCTTTCGGTCCTCGAAAAGGCCATCCGAACCATCTGAGGCGGGTCAACCAAGCGCTTTAACAAGGAGCTGAGTTCCTTTCACTCGCTAAGGGCGATAAGCGAAATATCGGCCCTTGGCGAGTGGGGCCATAAGAACTAGCGTGCGTGTGGAGGTGCCGACGTGGCAAGCCGTTGTTTGCGCCGCAAATAGCGGCGACACTTAGGGAATCGCCGAGCACATCCCAGCGATCCTCTGAGCAGCCGGACACCTTTCTGACCAGTCAATAGCGGCTTTCTTGACACCCTGGTTACCGATGACCGGGGTCGCGTTCTGCCGAAAGGAGTAGCTCAATGGACTTGGAGAAGTACCGCCCGTTGTTTATCGGTGGGGAATGGGTCGATCCCGCAAAAGGCGAGACCCAAGACGACCTCAACCCGGCCACCGGCGAAGTGATCGCCAAGATCGCCGTGGCCGACAAAGAAGACATCGACCGGGCCGTGGCCGCGGCGCAGAAGGCCTACGACGAGATCTGGTTCGACACCCCGCCCAAAGAGCGCTCCGCCATGTTGTTGAAGCTGGCCGACGCCATTGACGCCCATACGGACGAGTTCGCCATCCTCGAGTCGATCGACGTGGGAAAGCCCATCACCTTGTCCAAGGGCGACATCCCCTTCATCTCGGACAACCTGCGCTTTTTCGCCGGGGCGGCCCGTTGCCAGGAGGGAAAGGCGACCGGAGAGTACGAGCGTGGCTTCACCTCGATGATCCGCCGGGAGCCCCTCGGGGTCACCGCCGGCATCTGCCCGTGGAACTACCCCTTGATGATGGCCATCTGGAAGATCGGCCCGGCTCTCGCCGCGGGCAATACCTCGATCATAAAGCCGGCGCAGATCACACCTTTGACGACGCTTTACCTCGCCGAGCTGGCTGCTGAGATCCTCCCTCCGGGAGTCTTCAACGTCGTCACCGGGCGTGGGGCCGTTATCGGCGACGCCATCACCCGTCACCCGGCCGTGCGCCTCGTGTCTGTCACGGGCGACACCGCCACGGGCAAGCTCATCGCCGCCGCCTGTGCCGAGACGGTGAAAAGGGCTCACCTCGAGCTCGGGGGCAAGGCCCCCGTCGTCGTCTTCGACGACGCTGACGTCGAGGCCCTCGTCGAGACCTTGAAGTTCGCGGGCTATGCCAACACCGGCCAGGACTGCACGGCCTCGTGCCGGGTCGTGGCAGGGCCGAAGATCTACGACGAGCTCTTGTCCGCCCTCGTGCCCGCCGTCGAATCGATCAAGGTCGGCGACACCGCCGACCCGGATATTGAGATGGGCCCCCTCGTCTCTGCCCGCCAGCGCGAGAGCGTGAAGGGCTTTGTCGAGCGTGCCGAGCACGCCGGAGGCAAGGTGCTCACAGGCGGTGAGGAAATCTCCGGCGAGGGCTACTACTACAAGCCCACCGTCGTCACCGACGTCGAGCAAAAGGCCGAGATCATCCAGCGCGAGGTCTTCGGGCCCGTCGTCACTGTGCAGCGCTTCACCGACGAGGAACAGGCCATCACCTGGGCCAACGACGTCGACTACGGCCTTGCCTCTTCTGTGTGGACAAGGGACATCTCAAGGGCCATGCGTGTCGCCCGCCGTCTCCAGTACGGGTCCGTGTGGATCAACACGCACTTTTGGATCACGCCCGAGATGCCGCATGGTGGCTACAAGGAAAGTGGCTACGGCAAGGACATGTCGATGTACTCCCTCGAGGACTACACCCAGATCAAGCACGTGATGACGCCACTTAACTAACTGGACGGACAGGGCCGCGCCTCGCGACTAGCCGGGCGCGGCGCCACCGTTTCCCCACGACGCCGTGCGCAGGCGGAAGTTCTCCTACCTCCGCGTAGTCCTGGTTTTGTCACACCACGCTCCGACAATCCTGGCCAAGCTGCCGGAGCTCCAAGAGCGCGGAAGGTTGAACTCGCGGCTCGATGACAACAGACGACTATTCGGCCAAGGGGCCAAGGCCATCGAGCGCGAGAAACAGAGCGCCCACTTAGACCGTTGGAGCGGCCGAGGCCGGATGCGGAACTCGCGGCGGGCTTGGGGGCCGGTCAGCTGAGCTCTCGTACCGCCTCCTCGACGTCCGCGATATCTGCTCCGCGCTCGCGTAGGTCGTCGAGGTTGATGAGGACGTTGGCGAGAGCTCCCTCGCGTGCGGCATTGAGCATGGAAAGCGCGACCGTCCAGTCACTCTTCATGGCGGCTCGGACGCGGTCGCCGAGATTCCTGAGCTCACCGGCGCAGCGCCACGCGAGACGCGCTGTCTCGAGCGGCACATCGGCTGCATGCCTGATTGCCTCGGTATAGGCCTGCTCGGCCTCCGGACCAGGATCGTTCTTCGTCGCCCTTCGCGCGACGACTGTGTCCGCGTAGGCCCGCGCGTCCTGTTCCACAAGGATGAGAAAACGGCTCCGGGCAGCCGCAAAACCTTCCCTGGCGGGGTCGGGCGCGGTTTCGTCCTTGGCGGCAGAGTAGGCGAGCACCATCTCACCGAGAGCCGCTCCCATGGCCCCGGCGGCAGCCGCGGCGCTCCCTCCGCCCGGCGTAGGCGTACGAGCAGCCAGACGAGCAGTGAACTCGGCGAGAGACTCAGACGACTGGGTGCCCCGCACCTTTCGTTCGAGCACCGTCCTACGGTCGAAGCTATTGAGCTGCAGGTAGTACTCGGCCGCGTCGAAAAGGGCGTCCTCGGGCACGAGGCCGACGATCTCGGTCTCCTCGATCCCGACGCCGTAGCGGGCTGCCTCCCGACGAACCGCTTCGACAGCACGGTGGATCGGTGTTCTCCGGTAGTCGGTCAGGTTCATCGACACCTGCGCGCGCTGGCGCTCGCGGATGTCGAATCCGAGCGCCTTGACCTCGGCCAGGCCGCCGTCACGCGACCGCACGGCCTTCGCCACTCGCTTGGCCACGGCGACGTCTCCGGTGGTGAGATAGGCGTTGTAGGCGATGAGCACCGGCCGGGCTCCGATCGCCACTGCACCCGCTGTCGGGTGAACCCTGGGTTCGCCTATGTCGGGGAGCCGGGCCGGGTCGGTCGCGATTGCGTCCCTGATGCCTTCGAACTGCCCCGCCCTCACCTTGGCCAGGTCTTGGCGTTCGGGCAGACGGGCTGCTTGGCCGTACAGGTACACCGGGATCGCGAGCTCCTCCCACACCCACGTGCCCAGGGCGACAGCCAGCTCGACCGCCTGCTCGGTGGTGGCATCACCCAGGGGCACGAAAGGCACGACGTCTGTGGCGCCCATACGCGGGTGCTCGCCCTGATGGCCGGTGAGGTCGATGAGCTCGGTCGCTAGCCGCATCATCTTCTTGACCGCCTCTAGCAGCGCCGGGCCCTCTCCGACGAGGGTAACGACGCAACGGTTGTGGTCGGCGTTCTGCTCGGAGTCGAGCAATGTCACCCCGGCAATGCCCTGAGCTTCAGCCACAATACGGGCGATCTTCTCCTCGTCCCGACCCTCGGAGAAGTTGGGGACGCATTCGAACCAGCTCACGGAAAACCTCCAGAATCTGCAGTCACGCCGACAGTGGCGAGACTAGTCGGGCGTCCTCGTCGAACTCTAAAGTTCGCTGCTTTGAGGCGGCCGTCAGGTCGCGCACGAACCTACGCGTGACGCGGGATCGTCCGCCTTGACCTGCCAGGCGCCGAGCGAACGACCGATCACGTTCGGGTCGAGACCTGCCCTCTTATGTTCTTGCCCATATCCGGGACAAGCTGCCCCCCAGCCCCCTCGATCGTCGCGGCAAGGCCCATGTAATCGGCCAGCTCCTTGGCATAAAAGAGGTCTGCACCCAGAACTCCACCTTGAAACGCCGACCGTCGATCCACTCGACAATCGCCTTCAGTTGGTCGGGCGATAGATGCGGGCAACCGAGCAAAGCAAACTGGATCTGGCCGCTCTCGGCCGAAAGCAACTCGCGTTAGTCAGCGACGTCCTTCTCCGTTATGACGACAGCTCCGCCCGGCGCTTCGCCCCAAGATGCCGTCACCGAGCATGCGGGCGTCATGCTCGGTGGGTTTCACGACGTCGCCTCAGTCCCCCCGTGGTCACGCATCGGAATCTGAATACCGTGGGCCCGCGCGACGACCTCCGCCTCTAGATAGCCGGCGTCCACGTGGCGAATCACTCCACTTCCGGGGTCGTTGGTCAGGACACGCTCGAGTTTCTCGGCCGCAAGGCGCGTGCCGTCGGCGACGCAGACCTGTCCGGCGTGGATCGAACGGCCGATACCGACACCGCCGCCGTGGTGAATCGAAACCCAAGACGCACCCGAAGCGGTGTTCAGCATGGCGTTCAACAGCGGCCAGTCTGCGATGGCATCCGAGCCGTCGAGCATGCCCTCGGTCTCACGGTACGGCGATGCAACCGATCCGGTGTCGAGGTGGTCCCGTCCGATGACTACGGGTGCTTGCAGGGTGCCATCTGCGACCATGTCGTTGAAACGCAGACCCAGCCGGTCACGCTCGCCGTAACCAAGCCAGCAGATCCGCGCTGGCAGGCCTTGGAAGTGGACTCGTTCGCCGGCCAACTTTATCCAGCGTCCGAGCGACTCGTTGTCTGGGAACTCCTCGAGCACCGCCCTGTCGGTGGCGGCGATGTCGCGAGGGTCACCCGACAGTGCCGCCCAGCGGAACGGTCCTTTGCCCTCACAGAACAGAGGCCTTATATAGGCCGGCACGAAGCCGGGGAAGTCAAAGGCGCGTTCGTAGCCTCCGGTCCTGGCCTCAGCGCGAATCGAGTTGCCGTAGTCGAACACCTCGGCCCCCGCGTCAAGGAAGCCGACCATCGCCTCGACGTGGCGGGCCATCGACTCCCGGGACTGCTTGATGAGCCCCTCAGGGTCCTTCACGCGCAAGTCCGCCATATCGTCGAACGCCACGCCGCTCGGGACGTACATCATCGGGTCGTGGGCAGATGTCTGGTCGGTGACGATGTCGATCTCGGCGCCGATCGAGAGAAGGTACGGCACGACATCGGCCGCATTGCCGAGGATGCCGATCGAGAGGGCCTGGCGCGCGCGTTTTGCCGCCATCGCCCTCTCTAGGGCGTCGTCGACACTGTCGACAGACACATCGAGGTAGCCGGACTCAAGACGTCGCTCGATCCGTGACGGATCGATCTCGACACAAAGGGCCACGCCCCCGTTCATCGTCACGGCCATGGGCTGGGCGCCTCCCATGCCTCCGAGACCGGCCGTGAGCGTGATAGTCCCCGCCAAGCTGCCGCCATGACGCTTCTCCGCCACAGCAGCAAAGGTCTCGTAGGTCCCCTGCAAGATGCCCTGAGTCCCTATGTAGATCCACGACCCGGCGGTCATTTGGCCGTACATCGTTAGCCCGAGAGCGTCGAGGCGGCGGAACTCCTCCCAGGTTGCCCATTCCGGCACCAGGTTGGCGTTGGCGATGAGCACCCGCGGGGCCCACTCGTGGGTACGGAAGACGCCGACGGGCTTTCCGGATTGGACGAGAAGGGTTTCCTCCGGTCCAAGGTCGCGCAGGCTTGCGACAATGGCGTCGAAGGCGGCCCAACTGCGAGCTGCCTTACCGCCACCTCCGTAGATGATCAGCTCGTCGGGGTGCTCGGCGATGTCCGGATCGAGGTTGTTCATCAGCATGCGCATGGCAGCTTCTTGGGGCCAGCCCTTGCAAGACAACTGGCTGCCGTGAGGGGCGTGTACGGTGCGTGGTCCGCTTGTCATGACGTCACCGACCAGCCGACTTGGTCTGAGCCGCGGAAGCGTCTCCCACTTGCGGGGGCATCACGTCCACGCCGATATGCAACAAGTAGTAGAGGCCGCTGGACACGACCAGGCCGAGAATCCAGGAGATGTCCCCGCCGCCCAGATGGGAGACCATCGGGCCGACGTAGAAAGTCGTGTTCATGAACGGAACCTCCACTCCGATCGAAATCAGGTATGCCGCCATTGTCCTCCAATCGACCCGGCCGTATATGCCGTCTGGCCTAAAGACCGAGGGGATGTCGTACCTCTCCTTGCGCACGAAGTAGAAGTCGGTCAGGTTGATTGCCGTCCAGGGGATCAAGAAGTAGGCGAGGAAAAGGATGAAGTTCTCAAAGTTGCTGAGAAAGTTGGAACTGGCGGCAATCGCCAGCACCGTTCCGATGACGGCCGCGACGAGCACGAAGGTCGTGCGGGCACCGCGGCGCACCTGCATGCGCCGAAGCGCAGTGATAGTCGTCGTGGACGACATGAACATCCCGTAAAGGTTCAACACGTTGGCCGCCACGATGCCGCCGATGATGATCACGGCGATCAGCCAGCCGGTGTGGTTGTTTCCAAGACCGGTGAAGAAGGTGACGCTCCCGTTGTTGAACAGCTTGGGCGCGACCGCTAGGGCGACGGCGCCGAAGCCCATCACCCAGTACGAGCCGATGACCGAGCCGGCGGCGGTCCACCAGAAAGTGGCCGCCTTGCTTGTGTTCTCGGGCAGGTAGCGGCTGTAGTCGGCCACGTAGGGGGCGTAGGTGATCTGCCACGTTGCGGCGATCGTCACACCTAGGAGAAAGGTCCCGTAAGGGACGCTGCCTGAGTGCCACACCGAGCCGATGTGGTGAACGGTCAACAGGCGGATGGTGAGATAGACAAAGCCGAGGCCACTGACCAGGCTGACCCACCGCTCGTATTGGTGGATCATCCGATAGCCATAGACGGCGAGCACGGTGCACAAGATGGACACGATGACCGTGGCGAGCTTTACGTTGATGCCCCACCAGGCGGCTAGGGCCGCTCCGCCCAGGATGGCGCTAGTAGCGAAGTAGCCGACGTACATCAACAAAACGAGAACCAGAGGCACGATGGCGCCATAGAAACCGAACTGGGCCCGGCTCTGGATCATCTGGGGGATGCCGAGCTTCGGCCCCTGGGCGGAGTGGGCTGCCATAAAGGTGACGCCGAAGAGGTTGCCTATGAGCAGGGCGAGCAACGCCCAGGGAAGTGGCAGCCCGATGATGACAGCCACCGCGCCAGCCGCGGCTGCTGTCACTTGCATGTTGGCACCGAACCAGATGAAAAAGAGTCGGTTCGGCGAACCGTGCCTCTCAGAGGGCGGGATCTGGTCGATCGAGCGGCTTTCGATCTGCAAGCTGCTCCTGTAGCTCTCCTCAGTGTCCATCGGAACACCGCCTCCTCAAGTCGACGCCGGAAGCGGCTAGATCGAGGGTGAGATAGTGGCTTTCGCCCACGTGCCTATACCCAGAAAGGGGTCAAGGTCCCGTCTTTCCCAGCATCTCACCGCTACCTTGGCAGACCAAGGACCTTCGCCGCTAGATGAGTTTTTTCCTAGGGATCACACGTGCAACATCGTTGTATCAGATCGCCGCCAGGAAGCGCAAGGCTTCCGAGCGGGCAGCGAATGACCGCTTGCATGTCACAAATTCCTCTAATAGCCCCCCTTTAGGGGGATATGCAATACGTTCTTTTGTGTCAATCGCGAGTCCCCCGCTTAGGCGCGGCTTCGAATTCCGAATGTTGGGCAATGTTCCCGACATACTTCGAGAGCGGCTGCGGATACGCGGCGGAGACGGCGTCGAGTGCTCAGGCCTGGACCTGCCCCGCGTACGAGGAGCTGTGGAACTGCGGCTTGCTCAGGAAATGGAGCACTTCGCCCGGTGCGTGACGGGCATGGAAGAGCCACAGGCGACAGGTCGAACGGGCGCTTCGGGCAAGAACTCCTCCACGCCGGCTACCAGTAGGCGGGAACAGGACGGCGCGTCGTGCTGCCATTGGGTTCCTCGGAGGTAGCAAGGCCCGTTGATCTTTGGCGTTCGCCTCCGGCCATGAGAGCTTGAAGGGCGAGCCAGCCCCATCAATTTCCCCGGCTCCACGTAGCGCAACATCCAGATGGCGAGGCACAGCCTCGACGGTGCCCGAGCTGAGCGAACCTCACTAGCTAGGTAGTCGACGCGGCGGGAAACCCGTCGGGCTGTCTCTCCCCCATCGTCTCGAGTATCTCCTCGGGGGAAAGACAGGCGAAGCCGTCTGGGTTTGACCCGAGGACGTTGAGAATGCGGCTATCGAAGACCTTCTCGATGCGCGGCCACGAGGCGTGAATATCGGCTAACTGCAGATCGAAAAGGCGCTCTGGGGCTACCCCGTTTGCCAGGAAAGATTGCCGAGCAGCGTCTTCATCGCCCGTAAACCACCACGGCTCGAACCCCGTGCGAATCAGTTGACGCACCCGCCCCAGCAACGACGGGACGAATCCCCAGTCGAGCACGACGTCAGGTCCCCGGGCCTTGAGGCTTTCGGCGACGCTGAGCACGTTGAAAACGTCACGATGAAGCAATAGCTGAACGGCGGCATCACTCTCTAGTGCGGTGTCCACCTCGATGTGCACATAACCGTGAGTCGTGTGCAGCCAGTGAGAAAAGTCCGTCTTGCCTGTGCCCGGGAGACCGGCGATCAACACATGAGCCATGCGAGATTCTTGCTCATGATCTGGCCGGACGCCCATTTCCCTGCCAGGGATGCCCAGGTTCTCGACCATGGCTTAGGGCCGACACGGCATGTCCACGGGGCGCTTGCGAGCTCGCCTGGTTGTCAGCGGAGGGATTTCAGTGAGTGCGGCACGCCGTAACACGATCGCGGCGAGCACGGGCGATGAGAGCGAAGAATGACCGGTGAGTCTCAGGACGAGCCTGAGCTTGTAAGGAGTATTGACACGATCGGCAGCTCCCGGTTGCGGTACCAAGGGCGAGTCTTGGTGAAGATCACCGGCCGACGGCGGCGATAGCGCCACCTCTTCCCCTCGGCGGCACGCCGGGCCAGCCCATCGCGAGCTTCGTTATCGGTGTTCTCGCAGTCGGCACCCTTCGGGCGCTTTGAGCAAGGCAGCGGTTAAGTCTGCCCTCTGCTGCTCCGTCGTTCACGCGGGCGGCGGAGCAGCAGGGTTTTCCCGAATCGAAATATTTCTGAAATCCTTCACACCCGCCAGCTGGTCCAAAGACACCTCCGCAGGAAACCGGGCACCTCGTCACGTCGTCTGCTCGCTTTCCAAGAGACTCGACAACAGTTTTCTCATAAAACAGAAGGCAAACGTACCTGCAGGCTCATGTGTCGGTTGAAATCTCCGGTTGAGGACATTGGCTTGTTCACCGCGGAGGTGTCATGACAGACGCGACTGAGCGGCCCCTCGGGTTAGTTGTGTGACGACAGCCTTTCCGAGTTGACGGAAATGTTTCGGATTTGACATCTACATTGCGATTCCGTTACGCTAGCCACATGAGACATCCGACTAAAGCAACAGTCATTGCCCTCGGTGCCGCGGCAGGCATGCTTCTTATCGGTGCTTCCGCGGTCCAGGCCGCACCGCTGAGAACTAGTACTACGTCTAAGTTCCAGCATGCACAGCAAGCCGTAGAGCATCAGATAATCGCCAGACAGGTGCAACTGGCCCTGCTCGGGACCGAGGTCGTGAACGCCGCCAATCTGACGTCTTCGGACCGCTCGGCCCTGTTCACCACCATCACCAACGAGCAGACAGCGCTCGCCACCGACGCGACGAACGCCGCGGCGACGACGACTTACGCTCAGCTCGACACCATTCACCAAGCCGTAATACAAGACGAGAGGGTGTACGTAGTCGTCACCGCTCAGGTGAACCTCGTGATCAGCGCAGACAACTACACGGTCACCGAGGCCGGCTACACGGGCCTCGTCACCGAGCTCACGCCGTTTGTCACCGAGCTCGGTTCCACCC
>Ga0302320_10013497_pt1 | contig 17068 bp, 9 predicted proteins | sample Bog_T0_3_FD_202130 | JGI IMG/M metagenome (GOLD analysis project Ga0302320, IMG submission 202130) | Peat permafrost microbial communities from Stordalen Mire near Abisko, Sweden - Bog_T0_3 | ecosystem: Environmental > Terrestrial > Soil > Wetlands > Peat | place: Sweden: Abisko, Stordalen Mire... | reverse complement strand
GAACCAATGGCCGGACGATGACATCCTCGTCCGGCCAAAACCCACATCGGAGGGATAGACCCGTCATGCCTTGAAAATCCTACCCATCCCTAACCAAAATGCTTGACTTGAAAGAGAGAATCTTTTCGCAGGCAGCGCGAAAAGGATGGGGCGCCGTCATTTTATGGGTGGGCCGAAAGTGGGCCAGGCGCCCCCAATCAGTGCGTGGGGGAGGGCTGGGGCGCTTCGGGCGTCGACTGAACGGCCGGAGGTGGAGCGGGCACGCCGGACTTGGCGTTATAGGCGTCGATGACCTGCCTGGTGATGTTGTTGTTTTCGGTGGCGTAGAGCACGATTGGAGATTGCTGATCGCTGGCATCGAGCACCAGGGTATAGCCCTGCGCCTGCGCGTAGTCGGTCATGACCGCGCCCACCTTTGAGGCGATGCGATTGATCATCACCTGCATGTCAGCCTGGAAGTCGGTCTGCGCGTCCTGGGTTTCGCGATCGAGCTGTTTCTTCTTTTCGTCGAGGGCATGCGCGCGAGTGGCGCGCTCGGCGTCAGTCAGGCTTGCGCCTTTGTTCTGCAATTCCTTGGTCAATGAATCGACCTCATCGCTGAGGGTCTTGAGCTGTTGGCGACGGGGATCGTACTTCTTTTGCAGGTCGGCAAAGTCGCGCTGAAATTCATTGGTCTGGCCCACCGCGGCCTGGAAGGCGATGACCGCGACCCTGAGGGGTCCGGCCGGGGCCGATGGTTCATGCTTTGGAGCGGCGGGAGTTTGTGCGGCGGGAGCGGCAGCAGTTTGTGCGACGGCGATAGCAGATCCCAGGACGAGCAAAATAACAACTAAAGGCACGCGCTTCATGCGAATCAAAGACTCCTTCGGAGTTCCTGAGGAGCGAGCTTACCGGACAGAACGATCCCGCGGCAAATCCTCTTCGAAGATCATTCGGCTTCTCGCGGAGGCCCCGTGCGGGCTGCGCGGAAACAAGCGGCGAGGCCAGCAAAATCATCGCCAGGAACTAGGTGAATTATACGGCATCTTTTGGAAGCGGTTTGCCGCAGCTCCAGGCGGGTGGTGTCCTAGATTGCAGTGAGGGTTCCCTCAGGGGCTAAAGCCCACACATTTTGCGGGCCGTAGCGGCACGACTGAAGTCGTGCCCTTTCAAAGCAATGCCAAATCAGGACACTGTCCGCGGTTGATCGCGAAGTGATGAAGGTCCCCGATACGTTTCAGCTCAGAAACGGAAGAGCCGCACTTCAAAGAAGGGCGGCTCTCATAAATCTGCAATTGCGGAATTCAGCCTTAGAAGGTAGTGGAGATGGTGAGGCGGAAGGTCTTGCGTGGTTCGCGGAAGATGTAGCGGGCTCCGTAGGCCTCCATGGCTTCGCCGTAGGTGTAGTCGCCCGCGCCGCCCGGCGGGAACATGGCGCGGGTAATCAGCTCAGCCGTGCAGCTACCCTGTTTGCCGCCGATGAAGACATCGTTGCAATAGGGGGTTTCATAAAGGCGCAGCGGATTCCATGCGTAGTAGAGGCGGAAAGGCGCATTGACAATGGGCATGAGGACGGACATCTCAGCGCCGGTGGACATGCGGGGAACGAAGTTGGTGCCCGATACGGGGCGGATATTCTGCTTGAAGCCAACCTCGGAACCGGGAATGCCGCCCTGGCAGGAGCCGTTGTTATAGACCGGGCAGCCATAGAGCGGCGCGGTGAGAGAGGCGAATCCCTCGGGGCTCTGCTTCAACTGGCCGTGATTGGTGGCTGCGTCGATGCTGAAGTCGTCGAAGAACGCGAAGGTGAACGGGCCGACGACGGGAATCCGGTACTCGGCATTGGTGGTAAGGTTGGCATCGCCGCCGATGGAAGCCACGCCGTAGATGGGCAGCGGAACCTGGATGCACTGGTTGTCCTGGGGATTGGTGGGATCGCGGGGGACGCAACTGCCGTCAGGATTGGTGAGCTGGAAGTTGACGCGGGTGGGCACGTAGCCGTAGGGTGTGGCGCCGCGGACATCGAAGCCGCGGATTTCGTTTTCGCCGCCGGCGTAGAAGCGATTGTTGGGAGGAGCGACATCGCCGCCGAAGCCCTGCACATAGCCCAACTGCGCGCGCAGGCCGAGTACGTTGCGTCCGGTCTGCATGGGAATGAGGTAGTGCATGGGAATGAAACGCTTGTAAGCCACGATGGGCTCGATGTAGCGCACATTGCCCCACAGGCCCGAGGTCTGGAAGGCTACCGAGTATTCCTTGCCGTCGTGCGGGCGGACGGGGTTGCTGACGGTGTTGTAGATGTAGCTGAGGGAGACGTAGCTGTTGATGATGCCGGCCAGGGCATTCGAACCCTGGATTCCGGAGCGGAACGAAATGGTCTGGAAGAAGGTCTGCGAGGCGGTGCTGAAGGCCGTGATCGTGGACCGCGACCATGAATAGGTAAAGCCGACGCGTTGGAAGGCATGGCGCTTCAACGGATAGCTGACGGAGAAGTTCATGCCGTCAGAGTCCTGGTTGTAATTCTGGGTGAGCGATTTCTCGGCAGCCGACAGGTTTACGGAGGCGCCGGTGGTGGCCTGGTAGTTCTTGGCGGCGTTGTAATCCTGTTTCTGGTTGAAGATCTGGAATCCGAGGTTTATGGGACGGTTCTTGATGTAGGGCTGGGTAAACCCGAACGTGAACTGGCGGCTGATGCTGCCCAGGTTTGCCTGCACGCTCAAAGTTTCGCCGAGGCCGAGGAAGTTGTTGGTTTGATAGTTGACGCCGATGAATGCGCCGGAAAGGCCGCTGATGCCGCCGTTCATGCCGATCGAGTTCTTGCCCTTTTCCTTCACCTTGAGCAGCAGTTCGACGGTTCCGGCATCCGGATCCTGGTGGGCTTCAGAGTCCTGATCGACCTTGAGGGGATCGAAATACTCGAGCTGGTTGAGGCGGAGCAGGCTGAACTCCCATAACTGGGAGTTGTAAACGGAGCCTTCATCGAGCATCAGCTCGCGGCGGATGACGCGGTCGCGGGTGATGGTGTTGCCTTCGAACTCGATGCGCGAAACGTAGAACTGCTTGCCCTCGTCGATGTCGATGTCGAGCGACACAGTTTTGCTCTTTTCGTCGGGGACGAGCTTGGGGATGGCGCCAAAGTTGATGTAGCCCAGGCTTCCGTAGGCCTTCTTGAGGTTCTCAAGGCCTTTGCTGACCATGGTGGCGTTGAACCAGTCGCCATCCTTGATGGGGAAGGTGGCGCGCAGGGCTTTTACGTTATTGATCTGCTTGTTTCCGGTGAAGGTGATGGAGCCGAGCCTGAAGCGGCCGCCCTCTTCGATGGGCAGCAGGATGTCAATGCGTTTGCCCTTGTTGGGACGGAAGGTGAACCAATTGAGGCCGCCCTCATCTCTGATCTGGGTCTTGGGTTCTTCAACAGCGGCGTTGGCATAGCCCTTGTCGCGGTAGGCCTGGCGCACGCGCTCGGTGTCTTCCTCGAGCTTGGAGGAGTCGTAGGTTTGCGGGAAGATGTCCTCAAGGACGATGGAGTAAGGAATGCCGATGGGCTTGAGGTTCTTCATGGAACGGCGCAGGTAGAGGGCGTTGAGATGGGTGTTGCCGGTAAACTGGATCCTGCCCACCTTTACCACCGGGCCTTCCTTGATGTTGAAGTTCACCTGGACGGAGGCGGGAGGGATGTTCTTGACTTCAGTCTTGATGGTGGCAAACTGGTGGCCGTGCTCGGCCAGCATCTCCTTGATGACGGCCTCGGCGCGCTTGATCCGGGTGGGATCGTACTGGCTCTCGACCGACAGGCCGACTTTTTCTTTTTTGAAACGGTCAAGGATGTCGGACTGGGTGATGGAATTCAGGCCCTTGTAGTTAATCTCGCGGATATTTGGCTTCTCCACGACAAAAATGTTGAGGATAAGGCCTTTCTCGGTGTCCTCGCGTTCGATGCGGAGGTTTTCGAAGTAGCCGGTGTTCCACAGTGAATTGAAGTCGCGCTCGACGGCGATGGGGTCGTAAGCATCGCCGGGATGTGTAAACAGCCGTGCCAGGATGGTCTCGCGGGGAATGCGGCGGTTGCCGATGACGCGGATCTGGTCAATGGTCTGGGGCGTCTGGGCGAGGGCCGCTCCGGCGGCCGCTACCAGGGCCACAACGAGCAGCACGCGCGCCATCCGGCTTAGGGCGAGAGAGATGGAAGAGTGCTTGATCTTCACCGGGCTGCAGCCCTGCGACGAGCACAATTGGTTCTGGTGCGGTCCATGGTTCGGCTTCACGGGAGAAATATGCACACCCTCATTGCTCAAAATCTTGTCCTGCATCGAAGAAAGATGATTATATTTGACCGCGGCCACCCCGCCCAAACCGCTGGGCTGGTATTGCCGGCTCGGAAACCGTCTCTCCCTCGGAATTTCCCTGCCGCGCCTGCCGCCTTCGGACTCGGGCCGGGCCCCAAATTGCCATCCCCGGCAGCAAAGATCTGCCGCCGTGGACCCGTTGACGAACCCAGCGGCGAAGATTTGCCCCTGGGACACTGGCTGTCAGGGCACCCTGCTCACAGTTTACCGGAACGAGGCGGGTTGCGACGCTTGTGCATTGTCTCTGCACTTGGCAGTATGGTCTTTAGACGCGCGTAAGGGGAACTGGCAACCGCTCCGGGGCGAGGAATTTGAGGGCTTCCCTAAAGGGGGTTCCCATGTCCCAAAGGCGAGACATGGGGCACCCGCAAAGATGGGGCGCGGAACACCCGACATCTGATGGGAAGACAGGGGCGGAACAGCAGCGATGAATGAGCCGGCGCAGTCGATTTATGAGTTTTCCGCCCCGCTTCTGGACGGGAGCACGATCAGCCTGGAGCAGTTCCGGGGACAGGTGCTGCTGATTGTAAACACGGCCAGCCAATGCGGTTTTACGCCGCAATACGCGGGCCTCGAATCGCTCTGCCGCAGTTACCGGGAACGAGGCTTCGAAGTGCTGGGCTTTCCTTCGAACCAGTTTGGCGGACAGGAACCGGGCACGGCAGCCGAGATTGGCGCGTTCTGTGAAAAGAATTATGGGATCGACTTTCCGCTGTTCGCCAAAATCGATGTGAACGGGGCGCAAGCGCACCCGCTGTACCGGTTTCTCCGCAAGAAAAAGACGGGCTTATTCGGGTCCTTCGCGGGGGGACGGATTTGCTGGAATTTTACGAAATTTCTGGTGGATCGCGCCGGCCGGGTGGCGGAACGCTACTCGCCGTCGACCAAACCGCAGAGTTTGGCGGCAGGGATCGAGCGGCTATTGGACAGACTCTAGAGGGGGTTATTGACGAAGGGCGGCCGCGGTTCGCATACCGGGATGCGGGGGGCGAGAAAATGCGGCTTATGGGCCGCCGTGAGCGTCCTATAAATGTGCGGGCGGGTCTGAATTCCGCGCATGCACTTTTTGTCCATGCCTTTCGCGGGGCATATATTTCGACTACCATAGTAAATTCAATTGGACCTGGACCGGTGGAATGGCAGAAGCGCAATCCGGTTCCCGAACCCGATGAGCCGGTGCGAACCGGGCCCGGTCTGGGGCTGATCCCGGCGTGAACGGGAGCGGTCGCGGAATTCCGGTCGCGGCCAGCAGCACCACCAAAACACCGGCCGAGGAGCGAATACCAGCCTTATGATGTGGATTGTCCGGCTTGCGCTGCGGCGGCCTTATACCTTTGTCGTCTTTGCGCTTCTGATCCTGATACTTGGCGTGTTCAGCATCGATACGATGCCGACGGATATCTTTCCGAACATCGATATTCCGATCGTGCTGGTGGTGTGGAACTATAACGGGCTCTCGGCGCAGCAGATGGCCGACCGCATTACGGGCAATGCCGAGCGGGGCATGACCACCACGGTCAACGACATCGAACACATTGAGTCGCAGTCGCTGGTGGGCATGGGGATCATCAAGATCTTCTTCCAGCCCGACGTAAATATCGCCGAGGCCGTGTCCGAGGTGAATGCCATCAGCCAGGTGCAGTTGCGCTCGCTGCCGCCGGGGACGGTGCCGCCGTTCATCATTCAATACAACGCGTCGAGCGTTCCGGTGCTGCAAATCGGGCTTTCAGGCAAGGGGTTGGACGAACAGCGGCTGAACGATCTGGCCAACACCACGATCCGCGTGCAGCTGGCCACGGTGGAGGGCGCGCAGTCGCCGTGGCCCTACGGCGGCAAGCAGCGCCAGATTCAAGTGGACCTGGATATGAGCGCTCTCCAGGCGAGGGGGCTGTCGCCGGCCGACGTGGTGAATGCAATCGCCACTCAGAATCTGGTCGCGCCGTCGGGAACCATGAAACTCGACCGCTTCGAGTACCAGGTTGAGACGAATTCCGCGCCTTCGGCGGTGGACGATCTGAACAACCTGCCCATCAAGGCGGTGAACGGGGCGGTGGTGTATATCCACGATGTGGCGCATGTGCGCGACGGGAGTTCGCCGCAAACCAACATTGTGCGGGTGGACGGACGCCGGGCCATTGTGATGAGCATCATGAAGATGGGCTCAGCCTCGACGCTGGACATCATCAAGGGCGTGCGCGAAAAAATTGCGTATTACCGGAGCCAATTGCCGCCGGCGCTCAATATCAGCTACGTCTCAGACCAATCGATCTTTGTGCGCAGCGCCATCAGCGGGGTGGTGCGCGAGGGCATTATTGCCGCCTGCCTTACGGCTCTCATGATCCTGGTCTTCCTGGGAAGCTTTCGATCGACGCTGATCATCGCGGTGTCAATCCCGCTCTCGATTCTGTGCTCGCTGATCATGCTGGATGTGCTGCACCAGACCATCAACATCATGACGCTGGGCGGCCTGGCGCTGTCGGTGGGCATTCTGGTGGACGACGCGACGGTGGCCATCGAGAACATCAATCGGTACCTGCAGTTGGGGGTGGAGCTGGAGCAGGCGATTCTTGACGGATCGGCACAGATTGCCATGCCGGCGCTGGTTTCAACCCTGGCCATCTGCATCGTGTTCGTGCCCATGTTCCTGTTGAGCGGCGTGGCGCGCTACCTGTTCGTTCCGTTGGCCGAGGCGGTGGTTTTCGCCATGCTGGCCAGTTTTCTGCTTTCACGAACGGTGGTTCCGACCATGGCGCGGTACCTGCTGAGGGAGCACGACGACGCGGAACTCGAGCGCAAGAGGGCGAGCCGCAACCCGCTGGTGCATTTTCAAATGGCCTTCGAGTCGGGATTTGAAAAGATGCGCCACGGCTACCTGAACGTGCTGACGCTGTGCATCGATCACGCCGGTGTGTTTATCCTGCTGTTCGCGGTTTTCACACTGGCTTCGCTGGGCCTGGCGCCGGAGCTGGGCCAGGATTTCTTCCCCACGGTGGATTCCGGCCAATTCAAGATTCACGTGCGCGCACACACCGGCACGCGCATCGAAGAGACAGCGGCTCTGTGCGACCACGTCGACCAGACGATCCGCGAGCAGATACCGGCCGGCGAATTGACCAATATCATCGACAACATCGGGCTGCCCTACTCGGCGCTGAACCTGGCCTACTCGACCTCGGCGCCGGTGGGACCTTCGGATGCCGACATCCAGGTGCAGTTGAACTCGAAGCACCATCCCACGGAAGCCTACGTGGACAAGCTGCGCGAGGTGCTGGCCCGCAATTATCCCGGCGTAACGTTCTATGTGCTGCCGGTGGACATCGAGACGCAGATTTTGAACTTCGGACTTTCGTCGCCCATCGATATTCAGGTGGTTGGCCCCAATGTGAATGGGAACCGCGAACTTGCCGAGCGCATGCTGAATGAAGTCCGGTATGTGACGGGCACGGCGGACGCGCGCATTCAGCAGCCGTTCAACTATCCGAACCTGACCGTGAATGTGGACCGCACCCGCGCCGAGGAAATGGGCCTGACGCAGCAGAACGTGGCCCAGAGCCTGCTGGTGGCTCTGAGCGGCAGCTTCCAGACCACCCCCAGCTTTTACCTGGATCCGCGCAACGGCGTTTCGTATAACGTGGCCGTGCAGGCGCCGCAGTACCGGCTGGACAATATGGCGGAGTTGGAGAGCCTGCCGGTGACTGGCGGAGCGGCGATGCAGGCGCCGGGCAGCGCCGCTTCAACGACGGCTCCGGGGTCAGCGGGCGCAGCCGTTCCCGGCGCAGCCTCATCGGCGGCGCCAGGAGCTCAAAAGCCGGTGGAGGTTCTGGGCAATATGGCCGCAATCGTGCCCGGAACCGAGCAGGGTGTGGTGTCGCACTACGACGTGCAGCCGGTGATCGATATCTACACCAATGTGGTGGGAACCGATCTTGGAACCGTGACGCGGGCGGTGCAGAAGATCGTTGACCGGCACCAGAAGGATCTGCCGCGGGGTTCGCACTTCATCCTGCGCGGGCAAAGCGAGACCATGTACCGGTCGTATATCGGCCTGCTGAGCGGGCTGGCGTTCTCAATTCTTCTGGTTTACCTGCTGATTGTGGTGAATTTCCAGTCGTGGCTTGATCCGTTCCTGATTATCTCGGCGTTGCCGGCGGCGCTGGCGGGGATTGTGTGGTTTCTGTTCCTGACGAATACTCGTTTGAGCGTGCCGGCGCTGACCGGGGCCATTATGTGCATGGGGGTGGCGACGGCCAACTCGATCCTGGTGGTGAGCTTTGCGCGGGAGCAGTTGGAGACCCTGGTGGGCGACGCGCGGCAGGCCGCGCTGAATGCGGGCTTTGTGCGCCTGCGCCCGGTGATCATGACGGCGCTGGCCATGATCATCGGCATGGTGCCGATGGCGCTGGGGATGGGCGACGGCGGCGAACAGAACGCACCGCTGGGCAGAGCGGTGATTGGCGGCCTGCTGCTGGCAACGTGGGCAACGCTGTTTTTTGTGCCGGTATTTTTCTCGGTGGTGCACGGGCGGCTGGAGCGACGCCGCAAAGAAGCCTACAGTGCCGGCGAGGGCATGACGATTGATGAATTCGACGAGACTTCGGAGTAACGATTCATGAGCAACCAATCCAAACCGAATCCTTATGCGGGTGAAGAAACCGGGACAGCATCCGGTCAGAAGCCGGTTTCGCCGCGCCGGGCCATGGTGGGCGTGGGGATTCTGGCCCTAGTGGCCATAGTGCTGGCGGTTCTTGGCATCCTGCACCGTTCGCACGCCTTTCATGCGCTGGCCCAGGAGACGCAGGGACTTGCAGCGCCCACGGTGGTCGTTGCTCCTGCCCAGCCGGGCGCGCTGACTGACAACTTTGTGCTGCCCGGCAACGTGACCGCTTACACCGATGCGCCCATTTATGCGCGAACCGACGGCTACCTGGTGCACTGGTACTTCGACATCGGCGCGCGGGTGAACAAGGGAGACTTGCTGGCGCTGATCGATACGCCGGAGTTGGACCAGCAACTGGCCCAGGGTCAGGCCGACCTGGCCACGGCCGAGGCCACGGCCAACAATGCCCGCATCCAGGCCCAGCGCTATACCGGACTGGTGGCTTCAGACGCTGTATCGCGCCAGGATACGGACACGTATGTGAACCAGGCGGCAGCCACCGCGGCAGCAGTGCACTCCGCGCAGGCCAACGTGCAGCGGCTCAAGGAAATGCAGTCGTTTGAAAAAGTCTATGCGCCGTTTGATGGCGTAGTGACCGCCCGCAACATCGATACAGGGCAGTTGATCAACCAGGGCGCGGGGATGGAGCTGTTTCACATGCAGGCGATCAAAACCCTGCGCGTTTATACCAATGTCCCGCAGATCTATTCGCAGACGGTAAAACGCGGCATGAAGATCCCGCTCACCTTCCCCGAACATCCAGGGAAGGTCTACCAGGGCACGCTGGCGCGGACCGCGGACGCCATCGATCCGTCAAGCCGCACGCTGCTGGTGGAGGTGGACGTGGATAACGGCGACGGGCAACTGATGCCCGGGTCGCTGGCCCAGGTGCACTTCAAGACGCCGCAGGTTGCACCTACGTATATTGTGCCTTCCGCTGCGCTCATCTTCCGCAAGGAGGGGTTGCAGGTGGGCACGGTGGTGAACGGGAGCCAGGGAACAGTGGCGCGTCTGATTCCGATTGTGATCGGGGAGGACGACGGAGCCCGTGCGCAGGTAGTGAGCGGATTGAGCGCCGGCGACGAGGTGATTCAGGATCCGCCCGATTCGCTTATCGAAGGAGAAAAGGTGACGGTGGAGCGAGCCGGCAGCGGTTCCGATGCAGGGGGCAAGTAGCGATGGCGGCTCTGAAAGCTGGGGAAAATGGCGCTCCGTCCCACCCATTCGCGCGAAGAGCGGCGAAAGGACGGGGCACCCAGATTCTGGGTGGATGGGGCGCGGCTATCGCCGGCCTGTTGGCGTTCGGCGTTTTGACGGGATGCAAGCCTGTAGGTCCGAATTACAATCGCCCCGGCTACCAGGCGCCTGTTGCGTATAAGGAGACTGGCGCGTCGGCCGTTGTGCCGCCACCCAATCCGGCGGGAGGGGGCTGGCAGCCGGCCAATCCCTCCGACGGAATGCTGCGCGGCAAATGGTGGGAGATTTACCGGGATCCGCAACTGAACCAACTGGAAGAGCGCATTGCAACCACGAATGTGGAGTTGCGCCAGGCGCTGGAGACTTACCGGGCGGCGCGGGACCAGGTGACAATAGCGCGCGCGAACCTGTTTCCGACGGTTTCAGCCAGCGTGTCGGGAACTCCTGAAAAGTATTCGGCGAACCAGCCGCTGTTCAACAAGGCGAGCGCAACCACCTACAACGACCTGACGCTGGGCGCGCAGGCCAGCTGGGAGCCGGACTTCTGGGGGCGCATCCGGCGGACGGTGGAGCAGGCGCGCGCGAACGCGCAGGCGAGCGCGGCAGACATGGCCAGCATGGACCTGAGCCTGCACGCCGAGATGGCTTCGGATTACTTTGCGCTGCGCGGTCTGGACACCGAGACAAAGCTGCTCACGGACTCGGTTGCGGACCTGCAACGGCAACTGGACCTGACCGAGCGGCGGCTTAAGGGGGGCATAGGCACCGCGGTGGACGTGGACCAGGCGCGGACGCAACTGGAGACGGTGCGCGCGCAACTGGTGGATGTGGGCGTGGCGCGGGCGCAGTATGAACACGCCATCGGCACCATCGCCAACTACAACCTGCCGGATTTCAGCATTCCGGCTTCGCCGCTCGACCTGGCGCTGCCCAGGATTCCAGTGGGCGTGCCTTCGCAACTGCTGGAGCGGCGGCCGGACATTGCCGAGGCTGAGCGCAGGGCCGCGGCGGCCAACGAGCAGATCGGCATCGCGGTGAGCGCCTTTTATCCCACCATCAGCCTGAGCGCGAGCGGAGGCTTCCAAAGCACCAATCCCGGCACATGGATTCAAGGGCCAAGTTCGATGTGGAGCCTGGGGGCGCAGGCCGCGGAGCTGCTCTTGGACGCCGGGCAGCGGCACGCGTTGACTGACCAGGCTCGCCATACCTACGAGGCGCAGGCCGACGCATACAGAAACACGGTCTTTCAGGCGTTTGAGGACGTGGAGGACCAACTTTCGGGATTGCGGATTCTGGAGCAGGAATCGGGCGCGGAGGCCAAGGCCGTGGATGCTGCGCAGCGGTCGTTCGATCTGTCAAACCAGCGCTACAAGGGCGGCGTAACCAGCTATCTTGAGGTGCTGACCGCCGAGGCTACGCTGCTGCAAAACCAAAAGACGGCGATCGACCTGGAGAGCCGGCAGTTTGTTACCAGCGTGGGGCTGGTGAGGGCGCTGGGCGGCGGTTGGGATGTGACGCAGCTGCCGAAGTGAGTGGAGAAGTGAATAAGTGAATAAGTGAAAAAGTGAACGGGGAACAGGGAATAGGGAATAGGGAATAGGGAATAGGGAATAGGGAGTAGGTCCAGTGGTCAGTGGTCAGTGATCAGGGAATAGAAAAACCCGCGCTTATCTCAGTAGCTTATTCATCATCGCAACTAGCATTCGGCTAATTTTTCCGGCGAGGCTTTCTGCCGAGCGTCGCAACTGTTCCGTGCTGAGTTCCCTACTCCCTATTCCCTATTCCCTATTCCCTACTCCCTTGCTACTTTGTGCCGGCGTCCAGCTTGGGGCTGGTGAATGCAGTGGCGGGCACATTGGTCAGCCTGGTATTCGCGGTTTCCCACAGCACATGGGGCGGGTCGTTGCTGCCGGAGTTGAGGCCTTCGACGCGGAAAACGTGACGGCCGGCGCGGAGACCCAGAGCGCCGACGGCATAACGAACCGCGTTGCCCAGTGAGCCGCAGACCTGGGCGAACGGAGGGCCGGTTTTGGCTACTTCCATGCCGTCGATGAGCAGGCGCGCGCCGTCGCGGGCGGTCAGGTAGAAGGTGTAGCCGCCGTCGGCCGGAACCTCAAGGAAGCCGTCCCATGCGACGGCGTAATGTGTATACCCCTGCGCGCTGTCCTGGAGGCCGGGAGCCTGGCCCTTGAAGGCCGCGTTCAGGGCGGCGAGGTTGGGCAGTTCAGTCCATTCTCCGGGAAAGATTCTGAAAGCGAGGCCGGGCTGGGTAGCGCCGCCGTAACTGGTTTCAGGATGCCAACGATCGACGGCCACAAGATCCTGCTCGGCCCAGTCCTGCTTACCTTCTTTGTCTTCCACGTGGAGCAGCACACGGAAGCGTCCGGCGCCGTTGGCGCCGTCGAACTCGGTGCCTTCAGCATCAGGAAAAGCGTGACGGACGCTGCGGCCGTGAGCTATAGTCCCATCGCCGAAGAGCCAGGTGTAGCGCGCCTGCGGCGAGACCTGCGCGGTGAAGAGGACCGATTGGCCAGGGGCAAAGACGGGAGGGTCGGCGGCGAAGGAAGCGGTGGGAGAATGCGCGGTTGCAAATTGCGGCTGGGCTGCGCCGGCCGAGGCCAGCAGGGGGATGGCGGCGGCGGAATCCACGCGGGTCTGGCCGTACTTGAGGTTGTCAAAGGTGACGCCGGAGACGTCGCCGGTGAGGGTAGATTCGTCGAGCGGCGGCTGGCCAAGCGCCCAGATGTTGCGGAAGTTGACGCCGTGGATGCTGGGCTGCTCCTGCTCGATTTGCACCAGCGAATACCAGTTGTCGAGCAGGAGATTCTCGAAGTTCAGGTTGGTGTGGTCGCCGCTCGAGCCCTTTGCGCCCCAGAAGCCGAGCAGGCCGAAGGTCTGGCCGCAGGCGCCGATGCCGCCGTGGAGGATGTCTGAGTCGCGCAGGGTGAAGTTGCGGGAGTTGAAGATTTTCTGCGGCCATCCGATGCGAACTGTGTTGGAGATGCTGGTGGAGAGTTCGCTGTGCTCGACGACGATGTTCTGAACGTCGTGGCCGGGTCGAAGCATGTCGGCCTGGGTGTAGCCGTCCCAGTTGCCTTCCATGGCGAGATCGTCGTCGGAGGCGCGCAGGAAGGAATTGCGGACGGTGGTGTCGCCTGCGCCGAGCCAGTCCATGCCGTCCTGGTTGGCGTTGCCGGGATTGCCGCCGACAACGCGGAGATCGTCGTAGACGAATTCGCCGGTTTCTGTCATCTGGATGGACCAGGTGCGCGAGCGGATGATGCAGGTGACGCCGTCGATCTCGATGTTGTGAGATTGGTAGGCGACGATGCAGTGCCAGTCGGGCTTTCGCATCCAGCCCTCGTCGCCTTCGGGATCCTGCGGGCCGTCGTAGACGATGGTTCCGCGGCCGAGGACTTTGACGTTGTCCACGTTGAAGAGATTGAGGCTGCCGAAGAGGAAAGCGCCGGGCGCGAGGTAGATGGTGTCGCCGCTTTTGGGATTGAGGCTCTGGCGATGCAGTCCGGCGGGAACGATGGTGACGTTGGGGCCGGAGGGCGGGGGCGGAGGCGGCGAGCCGGCAAAGAGAAACAACATGGAGGCGTGGTTGAGGAAGTCGCCGGGGCGGGAGATGGAGAGCTTGGCGGGGGCGGCGAGGCGGAAGCGGATGGTCTGGCCGTCGCGCGCCGGACGCAGGCCCAGGCGCCAGGGCTGAATATCGACGCCGGCATCCCAGAAACCGGGCTGAGCGGCGGTGATGGCGACGTCCACCGGGCCGGTGATGTCAAAGTTGACGAACTCGTAGCTGGCGGCGGCGTGGGCCACCTGCAGCGGTACGCCGTCTACGGTAACTGTGAAGGCGGAGGAGCGCATTTCGGCTGGAACGGGCGCAGCCTGGACGCGGGGGGCGGCATGGAGGGCGGCGGGAAGGACAAGAGCAGCGATGAGAAACGAGCGAAAACCAGGCAAGCAGCGGGACTCCTGCAATAAAGTGGGAACAGATTAGTGTAGCGCCGGAGGTGGGTGCGTGTCTGGAAACGGCTGGTTGAGGTTCGTGGTGTCCCCGGTCCCAAAAGCGGGACCGCGGGCACCCGGCGGATTACGCAGAGGGGCCTAATGCGCCAGGTCCGGGACGCGATGAAGCATAATAAAATCAATGATCCTGCGATCCGGTACTATCGCTCTCCTGCTCCTGGCATGTGGCCTCGTGCTCCGCGCCGCCCCTTGCGACATGGATCCGGGCGCTGCCGCACAGCGGGTGTTTGCGCGGGTTGATGCGCAACATGCCTGGACGGAATACAAGAGCATCGAGAGCGTACCCAGTCTCAGCCTCGAGGGCGGAATCTCGGCCCAAATCTGGCCGGAGCCGAAGGGCGCGCTGCTGGTGCGCACGGTAGAGCCGGGCGAGGATTTCTGGTCGTATACCCAATCCTGCTTTTCCAAGTCGAGTTATCTCGTTTATGTGAAATTCGAGCTGCGCACGGCGTGGGGATGGTATTACCGCGCGGAAGGGCCAATCGTGATGGGACGATTTCACCGGTCGACGGAGCAATATTACGACTCGAAGACCGGCCAAGCCATGCTCGTGCGGCCGCAACAAGCCGACGATGTACCCAGCATGATGATTCCCAGGCTGTGGATGAGGACAGGGCTGCTACCCTTCGCGGAACTGCTCCAGAAGCGGCCGTAAGGCGGCCTGAAGACATCCTGCAAATCCATGGGGGGCTGTTGAGTCCACCCACCTCCCCGTCTGTGTATAATTCGGACCGCGAAGAAAGCCCATTCGCGCGCGTTTTGTGTTTCCCAAATCCTCGGTTGCAAGCCTCGATTGTGCTCTGCGTCGGATGCGTCCTCCCCCCAGTCCGGAGGCGATTCCGATATTCCGAGGCGTGGGAATCCAATCCGCCGCGCAAGGAGAGGTCAAATGAATGAGGGTGCATGTGTCAGGTGTTTGAGCAGGATGTGGGTTTCGGTTGCGATCGTGGCAGCCGGAACGATGGTCGTGGTTGGTGGTGAGGCCGCAAGGGCGCAGAGCGCGGGGCCGGCCATCAGCGGCGCGGTGACGATTGTGGAGAGCGCGCAGGAGAAAGGGCCGGTCGAACGCGCGACCAAAGACCTCCAGAACGACTTCAAGAAGGTGTTTGGGCAGACGCCGAAGCTGGTGAGCGACATCAAAGACGCGGGGCCGGTGACGATCCTGATTGCCGAGCGCGAAAACGTGCCGGCGGGGGTGGAATGCGCGACCACTTCGGATACGGAGGCGTTTGCGTTTTCGGTGACAGGAGCCGGGGCCGGGCCAACTCATCAGCGCGTGGTGTGCCTGACGGGCGCGGACGTGCGGGGAACGATCTACGCGATCTACGAGTTCTCGCAGACGGTGCTGGGCGTGGACCCAATGTATCTGTGGACGGACAAGCAGCCGGTGAAGCGCGTGTCAATAACGCTGCGCAAGGATTTTGCGAAGACTTATCCGAGCCCGGTGTTCAAGTATCGAGGATTTTTCCCGAATGACGAGGATCTGCTGACGGGCTGGGTTGTACCTCCCAGAGGCGAACAGGCGGGCATTGCGCTGAGCGTGTGGGACCAGGTTTTTGAGACCATCCTGCGGCTCAAAGGGAACATGGTGGTGCCGGGAACATGGACCTTCCCGGACGATGCGCCGGTGCACGCGGCCACGGAGCGGGGGCTGATTGTGAATCAGCATCACGCCATTCCGCTGGGGATGAACGTGGCGCGGTGGCCGCGGGACGTTCCCTACAACTTCTCGACGCATCCTGAGATTCTGGAGCGGGCGTGGACCAACGCGGTAGCGGAGTACAAGCCGGACGAGGAGATTCTGTGGAGCGTGGGTCTGCGCGGGCTGTCGGACTCAAGTTATGCGTCGCTGGACCCGAGCGTGCAAAATAACGATCCGCTGCTGGGGCAGAGGATCAGCGACGCGATCGCCGAGCAGATGAAGATTGTGCGGGCCAAGTACCAGAATGCGCAGTTTGTGACCGACCTGTGGCAGGAGGGCGCGCGGCTGATGCGGGAAGGCTACCTGAAGATTCCGCCGGAGGTGACGCTGGTGTGGGCCGACACCGGCTACGGGGACATGCAGGATGGCGGCAAGGTGGGCGCGGGCCAGGGCGCGTATTTCCATACAGCGATGATGAACGGGCAGGCGAATCAGCTTTCGGAGATGGTTCCGGTGGGGGTGATTCAAGCGGAGCTGGGGCGATACATCAAGGCAGGCGCGACCACGTATGTGCTGGTGAATACCAGCGACCTGCGGCCGGTGACCATGACCACGCGGGCGCTGATGGAAGTGGCGTGGGGCGGCGTTCCGGCGGAAGACGACGCGGATGGCGCCTACTACAAAAAATGGGCGACGGAGGAGTTTGGAGCGAAGTCGGCGAGCGCGCTCGAGAGTGTGTACAAGGACTACTTCGCTGCCCCGTCGCTGCGCAGGGCGTTTGGTCCGCCGCGGATGACGTCGGCGGGCAACGCGCCGCCTCCTCCGCCGATGGCCGACCGGTTCACGCGGTGGGATGGCGACCAGCATTATCACTCGGAGGCGCGGCGTCTGATTCTCGACGATCTGAGCGTGCACCAGGTAGTTGGGATACCGAGCCAAAGCCCGAAGTGGACTCAACCCCGGGTAGCGCTTTCGGGCGATGCGGCAATGCAGCAGAGGTCGCTGGACAACGACATCAAGGACGGCGAAGACGCCGCGCCGCGCTGGGACAAGGTGTGGAACGAGGCGGTGGCGGCGGAGAGCCTGGTAGATCCCGGACGGCGCCAATACTATCAAGCCGAAGTGCTGACCATGATCACTATCAACCGGGAGAGTAACCGGATGCTGCTGGAGCTGGCGAAGTCGATGAAGGATGCCGGCGGCGGCGACAAG
>Ga0302320_10013496_pt1 | contig 17070 bp, 8 predicted proteins | sample Bog_T0_3_FD_202130 | JGI IMG/M metagenome (GOLD analysis project Ga0302320, IMG submission 202130) | Peat permafrost microbial communities from Stordalen Mire near Abisko, Sweden - Bog_T0_3 | ecosystem: Environmental > Terrestrial > Soil > Wetlands > Peat | place: Sweden: Abisko, Stordalen Mire... | reverse complement strand
CCGACCCAAATCAAAAGCGAATTCAGGCCGAATATCGGCGCCCATACCCCGCTCTACCCCCCGGCTCGCTACAAACATCGACCCGTGTGAGAAATGGCGGTTAGGGCCTGCGAAACAGAGTTTGTGACAAGCAACACACAAAATCATTCCACTCGCAGAGACGGAGTTGTGAGAGCAGGCGATGGATCGAGTTATAAGAACGTGGATTCAATTGGCCCCGAAGAGATTCGGGCATCGAGGCTAATCCCATCCGCCCGATGCGACAAAGCCGGCCCAGTACCAGGGATGCGTGCTTTGGCCGGCGGCTCGGCGGTCGGCCAGCATTCTGCGCGCAGCAATCCAGGCAGCATCGGCGGCTGAGCGATGGTACTGCAAATGCTCGCGGTAGAGTTCGCGCACGTAACGCCGGGTCATATCATCGTCGACCGGCCAGAGCGCCATGACGATGCTGCGGGCGCCGGCGATGCGGAAAGCGCGCTGCAACCCGAGAACTCCTTCTCCATCGCGCAGTTCGCCATTGCCCGTGTTGCATGAGGAAAGAACTGCCCAGTCAACGCCGTGAAGATTGAGCGAGGCGATTTGCTGCGCAGTGAGGATGGTATTCTGGCGGCCGTTATTGGCGCCGGCAAAGACCAGGCCTGAGTCAAGGAGGGGATTTCCGTTGCCGCAGCTCTTGTTCAGCAGAAATGTGTGCGTGGCGATGTGCAGGATACGCGAGCGCTCTGCCGCGTAAAGAAAGGCATCGGCCGTGGCGGCAGGCCCCGTGAGTAACGACTCCGGTTCGCCTGCTTGCCAACGCTTCCACCTTGCCGAGACATCGGCCGCTTCTTCGGCGGCTCCGGGCAGAGGAGGAAACCGAAGATCGTTCAGATCCTTGCAGGCTGTGGAACCGCCGCGCAGGGTGGGGGTGGCCGAAGCGATTTGCATCTGGTCGAATGCCGGGCCACCAAGGACCATCAGGCCGACCTTCCTCGCGGCCGGCGCACTGGGCAACAGATCGCGCTCGCTGGAAAGGACATGAATGACAGTCTCGCGATCTGCCAGATAGCCTTTGCCGTCCGGCAGGCTCGCAAATGGAATCAGATTCAAGGTTCTGTCGGGAACCACAAGAACCATGTGAGCGCCCTTTCGCGCCGCGGCCAACGGGTCCCAGATCGCTTTGCGCAGCAAGAGAGCGTTTTCTCGATAGGCACGCTCATTAAGGCTTGAGTCCAGCCCTCCGCCGTTTGCCTCGCGGTCGACGGCCTTGCGCATCGCGATAGCCAGGTCATCAATTGGCTTTGCGGGCCCTAGATCGAAGACCTGTATCTGCTCGGTATCGCGGCGCAGGACAAATGCGATGTAGGTTAGCGTAAAGGTTCGCGCCGGGTCCACTTTTTCAACGGCAGTACTGGCATAGAGAGCATAGGAGACAAGAACGGCTCCTGGAGGCAGACTCGCACGGAGTTCCTTCACCGTAACATTGTCCTGACGCTCATCGGTGCGAATCGCCGCGCTGCGCTCGGCCAATGCCCGCTCGATCTTCTCCATTTGCGCGCTGGCTTCGGTCAGGGCCTTGCTCTTACCCTCCGTGCCGGGCTTCATCGCGTCGGCCTCAAGAACCTGATTGCGCGCCTGATTCATGGCATCGAGCAGGCGAGCCACCTCCGGGTCGTTGGACTCATTGAGGTTTCGCTGCCGGCGGGCCATCTCGTCGGCAACCAGCGCCCGTGAGCGCACAACCTCCTGATAGGCTTGCTCGGCGGGCAACTGCGGATGCTTTGCTAAAACGGAGAGGGCAACATTGAGCCCCCAGGGCCGGCGCTTGAAGTATTCCAGCGCCTGGCGTTCAGGCAGAATGCGCGCCTGAAGCATGACCTTCTCGCGTCCAAGCCGCGAGGCGAGAAGGCCCTCTTCGATGGCATGGTCCAGTTTGCCGCCGGAAGCAAGAGAACGCGCGTAGCCAAAGTGGTCCCATGCAAGCCAATCGGAAGTCAGGTACGGATTGGCCAGGGAAATCTGAAAGTCTTTCCACGCCAGGTCGAACTGCCCTGTGCGCGTATACAGCTCGGCCAGATTGTCCTGGACATTTGCCAGCAGCGAACTCTGCGGACCGTTGGCGCGGGTAATCAGCTCAACCGCTTTGTTGTAATGCTCAATGGCCTTGGGAAAATCCTGCGCGAACTGGTACTGGGTCGCGGCGTCGCTCTCGATGGTACCGAGTTGCAAATCGTCAAGATTCACGCTTTGAGCGATGCGCAGAGCTTCTTGCTGGTCGGCAAGCGCACCGGCCTGATCGTGGGAAAGATACTTCAGCTCGGCGCGGTCCGAGAGTGCCTCAATCAAGAATTCCTCGTCTCCTGCCTTCAGTTTTCTTCCGGCATCGATGGCCTTGCTGGAGATGCTTAAACCGACGGCCCAGTCTCCCAGGGTCCGGCAAAGCAATGCCAGGGCATTGGCCGCATAGACGTAGGTTGCGGAATCGGGGAAGTGTTTCTCGGCTGTTTCTAGGGCTTGCTCGGCCAATGGTCGGCCTTCGGCAGCTCTGTCCAGGTGATCCAGCACGCGGGCTGTATCGGTGATGGCCTCCAACGAGGGCTTGCTGTCCTTGCCTTCGGCTGCCTCGGCAACGGCCATCTCGCGCCGGGCGCGGTCCAGCGTCTCGACGGTTGTCTCTTCCTCGTCAATCTCGGCCTGAACCATCGCGTGCAGAGCCAGTGCAACCTCTGCGGTGTTGCCCGGGTGCGTCTTTTCGGCTGTTTTGAGAGCGTCGGCGGCCCTGACAACCTTGCTGACCGGAGCAGATACCGCTGGCGGTTGCGCCGAGGCAATCAGCGTAATCAGGGTCAACAAAGTCGCCCCAAAGATTTGCTTGTATATTCCCATTCCTGTCGTCATCCTGAGGTCAGCACATTCATCGCGAGCGAGTGAGAGCGGTTCTTCCGACTCAGCAACCTGCCAATCGCACACGGATAGGGCGGTTCTGAAGGCCTTTGGTCACAGTCTAAAGCTTAGGTCCCGGCGGCGCAGGTTTGTGACAGCCGGCGCGAAAGTTTTTAACTCAGCCATGTGCCCCATGGAGTAATCTGCGTGTTAAGCAGCATCGGACTCATCGATGCCAAGTCGGTTTACATGAGATGATTGCGATACTTGGCGACAACCAAAGCGAAGACAGTATGAGCAACGTACCCAGCCCAGAAGCGGTTCCGTTGTCACTTTCTGATGTGGACGACGAGCGTTTGGTCCGGTTAATCTCGGAGAGCGATCCGGACGCAGAGCGATTGTTTGTCCAGCGATTTATGCGCCCCGTGCGCGGCATGTTGTTGGCCCTGTCGCACGATCCTGAACTGACGGCCGATCTGCTCCAGGATGTGATGATCGAGGCCATCTGCGCCTTACGGCGCGGTCAATTGCGCAACCCGCTCAAGCTGAGAGCCTTTGTGGCAGCAATCGGCCGCAATGCGCTCAACAAGCATTACTACCGTAGATCGCGCCGGCCGGTATCCGTGGCTCTGCCCGACGATCTTCCCGACCTGCAATCCATGGGGGTGGCTCAGGAGCAGGAAGAGCGCGGAGCGCTCGCCATGGAGGCGATCGCCAGCCTTGACAAGGAGGACCGGACCATTCTGGAAATGACTCTTGTGGATGGACTTAAGCCGGGCAATATCGCGAAGCAGATGGGCCTGAATCCGGACGTGGTGCGGCAACGAAAGGTACGTGCAATTCGAAAAGTGATCGATTTTGTGCGGCAAGCGTCACAAAAGTCCCCCTCGGTCCCCTTAGTGAATGGACAAATGCCATGAGAGAGTGTAACGGAGCCCCTGCGGAACGTTATCTTGAGCCGTATCTCAGAAATACTCTGCCGGAAGACGCGGCAAGGGAATTCGAGGAGCACTACTACGGCTGCGAGGTATGCCTGTCGCAGTTGGAAGCCCTTGAAGCGGTGGAGTTAAAGCTCGGGCGGCAGCCGCGCAAGGCACCGGGTACTCTGCTGCACTGGCCGGTGGGTCTGGTTGCTGCCGGGGCGATAGCCGCCACGCTGCTGCTGTTTTTGCTGGGAAGGCAGGCGATGATGCGGTCCCCGGCGCCGCGGCAGGAGACAGCGCAGACGGGCGCGGCGCGGCAGGAGAAGATTCCCGCACAGACAGCTCCTCAGGCAACGGTCTTTCGTTCCTCTCTGCGTCAGCTCGCGGATATGAACCTTCCTGTATTCCAGCTTCCCCACGTGCGGGGACAGAGTAAGAATCCGGCATTTGACGAGGGCATGCAGGCCTACACGCGCCACGACTGTGCGGCGGCGGTGAAGTCGCTGGGGCAAGTAAAGGCGACGGAATCCAACGGCCCCATGGCGCGTCTTTACTCAGGCGTGTGCCTGATGCAGGCAGGAGAAACCGACCGGGCAGCGCGGAACCTGAAGGCGGCGGCGCTGGTCGAGGGTTCGGCAGAGCAGGAGGCCGCGTGGTATTACCTGGGCCAGATTGCGCTGCTGAGGGACGATGCGGCCTCGGCGCGCCGCTATCTCTCGCTGACCGTTGCGAGCCACGGTGATTTTGAAAGCCGCGCCCGGAGCGAGCTCGGGCGTATCCCTGCTGCCAGCAACCGTCCCTGACAAGCCGAAGCCATCCCGCGTACAGGAACGAGATGAGTGCACAAGGCAGGGGCGCTGAAACACAATCACGGAGAAACTGCGGCAAGAGCACGGACGGATTATGAAATGGACCCCGTTACCATGCGTGGAAGAAAAAAGCTCTCGGTTTGTTCCGGGCACTCTTGCGGCATGAGTTGGGCAATAACCCCTGGATCAGTTTTCCATCTCCACACCACCGAAGGCATCCCCTCGCCGACATCGTGGGATCAAATTGGCTGGAACTAGTCAGCCGGCGTGTCTTGAGCGCGCCCAGCGCAATCATTGAGTAGGATTGAGATGGCGAGGATCTAACAGGTTCTGGGAAACGCCCTCTAGAACCTTGTTGGGAAACGACCGGCGGCCAACCGGAGCGAAATCACAATCACACCAGAATGTCCAAGAAGCGATCGAAAGAGGCTCGGCGATGTCTTTGGTATTCTGATCTTTGCTGTATTCCGGGACTCTTGGACCTTTTTCAACAAGTTCCTAGCTTGCATTTCTCACAGTCGGCGCGACAGCCCGGAATTCGGGGTGTGGCGAGGGCCGGGAGGCCCTCAGAACAGCCGGTCATCCACCCCAGCGAGCACAAATCGCTCGCCGGGGACCCGGCCAAGAGGCCGGCGCTTCATCTTTCAGCGGCCTGTGAGAAATGCGGGCTAACAGGCAAGCCGGAATTCTCTCGCCGAGAGCCCGAATTGGAAGGAGCTTCATGGATCGCCGTGACTTTTTGAAAACCGCGGGAACTCTGGTTGCATGCGCTACCGTTGCTTCCGGAGCATCGAGTTCAAGCCTGGCTGACGAAGCGGCTGTAACAGGGCAGGGCCGCACTGCGCTACCCCTGAACCGCAATTGGCGCTTCAGCCCCACGGCCACGCCCGCAGCGCACGACCGCGATTTCGACGACAGCGGTTTCACCCGAATTGCCGTGCCCCACACAAATCTGCGCGTGCCGTGGCACAGCTTCGACGAGAAGTCCTATGAGTTTGTCTCCATCTATCGTCGCCATTTCCGCCTGCCTGCCGAGGCACGCGGACGCCGGGTGTTCGTCGACTTTGAAGGAGTGATGACTGCAGCCACTGTCTGGCTCAACGGCGTTCGTCTGGGCGAATACAAGGGAGGCTTCACACCCTTCTCATTTGAACTCACGTCTCAGGTTCACTTCGACGGCGACAACGTGCTCGCGGTCGAGGTGGACTCCAGCGAGCGTGCAGACATTCCACCCTTCGGCTACGAGGTTGACTATCTCACCTTTGGCGGCATCTACCGCGAAGTCTCTTTGCGGATTGTGTCGCCAACCTATCTTGAAAACATCTTTGCCCAGCCCAAAGATGTGCTCTCCGACCATCCGGCTCTTGATGTGCATTGCTTTATTCAACGGGGCGATGAATCCTCCAATGCGCAGTTAGGCGCGTTGAATCTCGAAGCCACACTCTACGACGGAGATCGGCTTGTAGCCAAAGCTGCGCAAGCGCTTCCACACGCCGCTGCGGCGCCGGAGTCGCACGCGCTTCATATAGAGAATCTGACAGGAATGCAGCTTTGGAATCTGCGCTCGCCCAAGCTATACCGCGTTGAAGTTCGTCTGCTTCGCGGCACGCAGGTAATCGACCACGACGTGCGTCGCATCGGGTTTCGCGAGGCGCGTTTCACGCCGCAGGGATTCTCCCTCAATGGAACCATCGTCAAACTCCGCGGTCTCGACCGCCATCAAACGTTTCCATGGGTCGGCCAGGCGATGCCGGGTCGCGTGCAAAGGCAGGATGCGGTGATTCTGCGCAACAGCCTGAGGTGCAACATTGTTCGCACTTCGCACTATCCCCAGTCGCGTCATTTTCTCGATGCCTGCGACGAGATAGGTTTGCTGGTTCTGGAAGAGATTCCCGGATGGCAGCACATTGGCGACCAGGCCTGGCAAGACATCTCCGTCGACAACGTGCGCCGCATGATCTGCCGCGACTGGAACCACCCCTCCATCATCCTCTGGGGCGTGCGCATCAACGAGTCGCGCGATAACCACGATTTCTACACGCGCACCAATGCCCTGGCGCACCAGTTGGATTCTTCGCGCCAGACCGGCGGCATCCGCTATTTCCAGGAGTCGGAGTTCCTGGAAGATGTTTTCACAATGAACGACTTCGGATTTCCGCTGATGGCGCCCAATCATCCCCTTTATCTGAATACCGAGTTTGTCGGGCACACCTATCCCACCAAGACCATCGACAACATAGAACGCCTGCGCGAACACACAGTGCGCCATGCGCGGGTGCATGACCAGTTGGCCTCGAATCCGCAATACGCCGGCGGCATTGGCTGGTGCGCCTTCGACTACAACACCCACGCCAACTTCGGATCCGGCGACCGCATCTGCTACCACGGCGTTACCGATATCTTCCGCGAGCCCAAGCCCGCCGCGGGCTTCTACAGGTCGCAGTGCGACCCTGAAGAGGAGATCGTGCTTGTGCCGGCTTTCCATTGGGCACGAGGGGACGAGAACATTGGCTTTACCAACGCCCTGGTCTCATCCAACTGCGATCACCTGAAGTTCTACGTCAACGGCAAGCAAGTGGCCGAGGCCGATCCCGACCGCAAACAGTTCCCGCATCTCAAGTACGCACCCTTCACCGCCGATCTCGGCACACATCTCAATCCCTGGGGCGATCTGCGCATTGACGGATATATCCAGGGCAAGCAAGTCATCTCGCGCAGCTTCTCCGGCAAGGGCATCGATCAGAAATTCACGCTCCTGGCCGATGACACAGCCCTGATTGCCGACGGAGCTGATACGACCCGGGTCGTTCTCCGAGTTACAGACGAGTTCGACGCCATTCGCCCCTTCGCCAGCGATGCCATCCGTTTCGAACTCACGGGTCCGGCAACGTTGATCGGCGACAACCCATTCTCGCTGATAGGCGGCACAGGCGCCATCTGGATCCGTGCGGGCGAGCAGGCGGGCAAGGTGAGCCTCACGGCGCATCACCCTAATCTCGGCGTACAGACAATTGAATTGGAAATAACTGCCGCTCCACCGGAAGTGGTTTGATGTTTCTCATTGAATTCAAGAGGGCTACCTTTCCCGTTCCGAGCGAGGGCGCTCCACATTTCGAAGGCGCTTCGATTTGACCGGGAGAACCTGCTGACCCTCAGCCTCGATGACTCGGATAACGCCGGGGTCCCGCCGGGAGAACCGCAGCGGGGCCCTGACTTTGACTCTCTCTTCAGCAGGTCATCGATACGCTTGATACAGAGAAGCGCTGAAACCTGCAATGGCCTGAAATCGTTCCTTTGGCTAGACTAGTGAAAACGTTGAACGAGGGAATGTCATGCGTCTGACGCGTAGAAGCCTGATGGGTTTGCTTGCAGGAGCCGGATCAGGGCTCATCACAAAGACTCTTGCCGCGGTCCAGGCGCCCTACCAGGTATCGGTCGTGCGCGATGGCAGGCCATCGGCGGAGACTGCCTCTCACAGCACGGCATCAGGTCCCCATACGGCTACCGTGCCTCTCGCAATTCCGTCCACCATGCCGATGGGTTCCGGAGCGCCGCTGGGAGGCATCGGGACCGGCTTTGTCGAGATTCGCGCCGACGGTTGCTTTCATGAGTGGCAGATCTTCAACTCCGGCCCCTGGGCGCAGGATGCGCGCTCGACCACTGCGCCGCCTGCTGCCGGTCCCCAATATCTGCGTTTCTTGCTGCGCGCCCGGAGGGCCTCAGAGGACTCGGCGCAGGTGCGGCGCCTCTATCTCCGCGCGGATGAAAACGACCTTTACACCCTGCCGTTCGTGCAGGATGTCGAGTCCATTGACTACTCCGCATGGTTCCCCATGACGAGCCTTCGCTACAACGACTCCACCCTTCCCGTTCATGCGTCGGCACAGGTCTTCTCGCCCTTCATTCCCGGCCTTGCACGCGACTCGGCTACGCCAGGATTCCATGTTGTTTACACTCTCGAGAATACCTGCGACGAGCCTGTAGACGTTTCACTCGCCGGATTCCTCGACAACCCGCTCGCATCCGCGCTCCCTGACCGCCGGCTCACCAATTCTCTGACCCAGGAAGATGGCGTCACCCGCATCCATCTTGAGACAGCAGCGCCGACCGATTTTCCCTCGGGCATCGGCAGCATGTGCCTCTCCGTCACCGGCGGCGAGCACTCAACCATCGCCGGCACCTTTCAGCAGTACGCATTGCCCGGTCCTTGCCGCTGGCAAAGCCCCCGAGTCAACTACATGCTGCTGAGCGTGCTGCACGAGTTGTTTGCAACTGGCCGTCTGCCCAATGCGAACGCGAAAACAGACCCAAGCATCGGCTTGCCCACACTTTCCCAGATCGATGCTCTTTCTGACGCCGAAGTGCAACGAAAGGTCAGGGAACTCGGCTCGGATGCTTTGCTGGCGCGTGTCTTCGCAGACGCCCGCTCAGCCAATGCGAACGGAATTGAAGACAGGCAACTCCTGAAGGAAGTCAGCAAGAACCTGCTGGCAGAAAACGGCACTCCCCGGCTAAGTTGGGGAACCGGGGCACTGGCCTCCAGCGTCAAACTTGGCCCGGGCCAGAAAGTTGAGATTCGGTTTACGCTGAGCTGGTTCTTTCCTCATCACCTGGCGGCCGATGGGCTCGAGATGGGGCACATGTATGCAAACTGGTATCGCGATGCAGCGGACGTCAATCACTACCTCTGCGATCACTACAAGCAGCATCGCGCCGCTACTGAGAAATTTGCCGCCACTCTCGCGGATACCACTCTGGGCGATGCCATGGCCTTCGCTTGGTCAAGCCAGCTATCGACCATGGTATTCAATACCTGGTGGGTGAAGGATGGCAGTTATGCAATCTGGGAGGGATTGGGTTGTTGCGGCCTGTCCACCACCGATGTCGATTACCAAGGCAGCTTTCCCGTGATTGCCCTCTTCCCTGAACTCAAGCTCTCGCAGATGAAACGGATCATCGCTAAGCAGAACGGACTGGGACAGGTACCGCACAACTACTCGGGCAACTTCGAGCAAATCGATGTTCCCGGCTTTGCCCGCATCGACATGAACCCGCAATTCGTGATGATGGTGTGTCGCGATTATTTGTGGACAGGAGACATGGAGTATTTGCAGTTCATGTGGCCCTATGTCGCAAAGGCGATGGCATTCACTGAGTCGCTCGACTCCAATGGCGACGGCCTTCCCGATCGCGATACCGGATTCCAGACCTACGACCAATGGCGGATGCAGGGAACGCCCTCCTACATTGCCTCCCTATGGATCGGCGCGCTGCGTGCTGCCATCCGCATTGCAAAGGAGGCTGGCAAGTCCGACTACGAAGAACGCTGGACTGATTTGCTCATCAAGGCGTCTGCCAGCTTCGATAGCCTGCTGTTTAACGGTGAATACTTCAGCCTGTGGGTGAACGGCGAGCAGCGCGATGAACTGTGCATGACCGATCAGGTCTCAGGCGAGTGGTTCACACATCTCATCGGCCTGCCGACGACCATCTCCGCGAAGAACCTTGACCGATCCGTCGACAGCATTTTCAAGAATAACTTCAACCCGGAGTTCGGCCTGCACAATGCCACTGCTCCCAGACGCGGGGCTGGCCTGCTGGCGCTCAACAATCTCCAGGCTGGAGGCCTCTGGTCGGGAATCGAATTTGCCTTTGCTTCGCTGTTAATGGACCATGGCCGGTTCGCGGACGGAGTAAAAATTGTTGAAGCGATCCACCGCCGGTATCTCCGCGCCGGCCAACCGTTCAACCACGTGGAATGCGGCGGCCATTACTCGCGCGCCATGAGCAGTTGGTCCACAATGCTGGCGGCCACTGGCTTCAAACCGGATGTGGCTGACAAGTCGCTGGCCGTTCGTCCTGCCGTTCCTGGCGACTTTCGGGCTCCCTGGGTCGCTGCATCGGGCTTTGGCACCATCAGCCGCAAAGGCCAGACTTTATCGATCCACTGCGCCTATGGAAAGCTCGATGTAAAGTCTCTCAAACTCCAATCGGATGCCCAATCTATCCGGATTGGCGCCAAGCCTCTTGCCACGCGCACGACGAAAGCCGCCGACGGCATCCTGCTTGAGTTTTCCAACCCTCTATCTCTTGCCGCAGGCCAGGCTCTGTCAATTTCATAAGTCCCAGCACTCTTTCATTACTGCGCTTTGTTGCTGCGAGTTGGCCATCTGCGTTATCGTAAGGAACTTCCCACGCTTACTAAAGCATTTTAGGTTTCACTGTAGATCGTTGTAGCAGTGTTTGAACCATGCTTCTGCGTTATCCTGCGGATTCTTGTGATGCCGATCAGTGTTCCTGAGTGAAGGCGATCACGATTCCAGCGGATTCCGATCAGGGTCGGAGCGTAGCGACGCTGGCAAGATTGATTGTGGGAGAAGTGATCGGGATCGTCAAGAGTGAAGAGGTTTCTCTCCGAGCGCAGCGAGGCTTTGTTTTGTGAAGCGGGGAAGGGGGGCGTGGGGCAAGGGGCAGGCACTTGAGGCCTCTCGCCCCCACTGGCGCCTATGAAAAACGGCAAGAACTGCGGTGGCTACGGAACATGTCAGGATTTTGATCCCTGCTTTCAGGTTTCTGTTTCGCTTTCCGGTTTCTTGGCTCGCGTTTTGCGCATGGAATCGCCGCGCGAATCGATGCGATGGGCGCTCTGCATGAGGCGGTCGATAGCCCGAGGCCGAGTGTAACCGACAGCGGTTGAAATACTGCTCGATGAACAGGGTTGCAGGCATAGAGTTTTCAAACAAATACGGCGGATATAACGTGCCCGCAAGATTGCTGCCCGCACTCTCCTGCGGCGAAGCCTCGCTCGTGATTTGTTTCATCTCTGTCGGTTTGCATCTCCCTGTAGCGTGTCCTTGAGCCTGCGATCGCTCATTTCATCAACTGGGTCAATATCCTGTTTTGTCAGATTCCCAAATAGCTCATTGGCCTCTTGCTTCTTTCCAGAAGCGAAGTAAGCTCGCGCTAGGTTATAGGTAGCACTGCGGGAATCAGGATCAATGCTATGCGCCAACTCGAGATCAGTCACCGCGGCTTTCAAACGACGTTGTTGCAAGAGCAATTTGCCTCGAAGGGAAAGAGCCGACACTGATCTGCCATTCAATTCGATGGCACGATCAAGTTCTCGCATGGGCTCTTCAAGATTACCGGGCTCGAGTCTCAGCTTAGCTTCCGCAAGGAGATAGTGCAGGTCAGAATCATTCACTCCGGAATTAGTTGCGTCAGACAGTTCCTTGACAACTGCTGTGTATTGGCCCTGCTTATAATCTGAAACAGCCAAGAAGAACCGCGGAGCCGCCTGTTTTGGCGATATCCGAATCGCGGCCTCAAAATCACTTTGCGCTTTGGCTACTTCTCCAAGCAATGTATAGGCTGCACCCCTCACCACCAGTACCTCGGAGTCCTTTGGAAAGGCCGCAACTGCTTCGCTCGCCACGCCCGCAGCATCCGACAACTTCTGCTCATCGCATAAGAGGGTCACAAGATTCAAATAGGCAAGTTTATCGAACCTATTTCGCTTCAGTTCACGTCTAAGTACAGTATAGGCATCCTCATAGGATCCAAGCTTGGCATAGGTCACTGCCAGGAGATTGGCCGACTCGGCACTCAACGGGTGCTGTCCCTCCTGCACCTTCAATGTCTCTACGGTGCCTTTGTAATCGCCGAGTTCGAACTCGGTCAGGGCAACCGCATATTTATGTGTTTGCAGATCGGGGACATCGGGACTCACCGAGGAGAAGATTTTCAGCGCCACGTCAAAATCATGCGCACGGCCGTAAAACCAGCCCAGGTTAAAGCGATCAATCGGTGACAGGTTTTTGCAGGTGCCAAGTTGATTGAGTACCACTTTTGCCTGACTGTACTGTCTCTGTTTCAGTAGAACGTCTGACTTATGGAAAGCCAGCTTTGGATCACATCCCGGTAGTGAGGCCTCGCTCAAGCACCTCACCGGCCAAAAAGTGAGAACGGTGATTCCCAAGAACAACACAACAGGGCGTCGGGGAATGCGAACGGCCATTGGAGAGGTTGAACCACCAAGCCAAGCGCTACGGATGAATCTACATATCCTGCGACCGGCCAACTGTGTCTCACTCTTCACTTATCGTCCTTTGCTGTTGAACTTTGTTGACGAGCGCCAAGCGTGGCAGATTATCAGGAACGGCATCTAGGCCTATGCCGTCTGGGATATCGAAAAGTGATTCTGGCTCCCGGTTAAACAATCGTTGACCAAAGGAAAGACGACGGAGCAACGACATAATCGCAAGGACGACAGGTTGCCCTTGTTGCTCCTTCTTGACCATGAGAATTCAGTCTTTTCTGGCCAACAGCCGACTGTTTGATGGCGGCCAGGAACCCTGTCAGACCTTTTGTCCGGGCGAAACCCTGCGTGAGAACTCTTGCATCATGACAACCCCCTTGCCTTCTTCTACCGTGACCAGCCGATCCGCGGTCACACTTTTCAAACGCTCCGTGAACCCGCTCGGCCAAAAGATATCCAGATCAACGCTGGCAGCCGATCCGAGGCCAAAATGAAGTCTTGGATCGTTGCATGAGTAGAAGCTAGATTGACTAGTCAGTGCCTGCGCCTGGGTCTTTCCTCCGTAATGGGCCACTACACGAGCCCCGATTGCACTTCGATTGGACTTGGTCCCCTTTAGCTTCAGCTTGATCCAGTGATCTCTTCCACGCAAATCATTTCTCAGCAGTGATGGCGGCTCGTTCATATTCACAATCAGGATGTCGATATCTCCATCGTTATCGAAGTCTCCAAAGGCACATCCTCGACTGGAATGGCGATCGGTCACGCCTGGCCCGGCCAGTTCACCTAGTTCCTCGAACGTCCCATTTCCCAGGTTTCTGAATACAATGCGCGGGCACTTATCAGGATACTGAGGCAGGTGCTTTTCAACCTCAGGATATACACTCCCACTGACGATGAAGATATCCGGGTACCCGTCGTTGTCAAGATCAACAATTCCGGTGCCCCAACAGGTATAACTCGTCTCAATTGCAATACGACTTGATAGGGTCACGTCTGTGAAATTCGCGGCTCCATCATTTTGGAAAAGGTTACAGGTGTCCTCAACAAAATGGGTCTTGAACAGATCAAGATGCCCCCTTAAACTGGTGTCGCCTATCCCCAATCCCATCCCCGATTGCAAGCCGCCTTCGTCATCGAACGCCACGCCGCGAAACAGGCCCTCTTCTCGGAAGGTTCCGTCACGGTTATTCATATAGAGCAGGCTCGGAGTGGAGTCGCAAGCGATGTAGATGTCCTGCCAGCCGTCTTCATCGAGATCGGCGGCTATCACCGTCATCCCATAGTTTCGGGCAGGCCCGGTAAGCTTGGCCCTCTCTGTAACGTTCGTAAAGGTTCCATCACCGTTGTTGTGAAATAGGACGTGTTGGCTGGGAAACCCCGCGGGAAGTCCCCTGGGCCCACAGTTCACAGAAACACCCTTCCAATTGCAGTTTGGGTTCTCGCCCGGTTTCGGCGCGTTCTCGATATCAAATCGAATGTAATTTGAAACGAACAAGTCGAGATGACCGTCGCGGTCATAGTCCACAAAGGCGCACCCTGCCGCCCAGTTCGACTTCGAGTTGAGAACCCCTAATCCTGCCTGCTCGGTCGCGTCGGTGAAAGTTCCATCGCCGTTGTTGCGGTACAATTTGCTCTCGCCCAGATATGTACAGAAGAGATCTTCGTAGCCGTCATTATTATAGTCACCAACGCAAACGGCGTTCGCCCACCCAAGGTGCTGGAGGCCCGCCTCTTTGGTTACATCGGTAAAGGTGCCATCGCGATTGTTTTTGTAAAGCCTGTTGGTAGTATCTGGTGGGGCGCCGGATAGCCGCGTGCCAGTAAGAATGAAGATATCCATCCATCCGTCATTGTCATAATCAATAAACGCGCACCCACAGCCATCCGCCTCCAGAATATACTCCTTGCGATCGGTTCCGCCGTAGATGACGGGGGCTATAAGCCCGGCGCTCGCGGCCACATCGACAAAGTATGCGTTAAATGGACGCCCTGAAGGAGCCGGCCTGTTTTGCTGCTTCAAACCGCGCGACGCCATGCCGGTCTGCCCCAGCAGACGCGATGCCCAGGTGCAGGACGATAGATAGATAAAGTCACGTCGCGAGATCCCCATTCGCTTAAACCCTCGTCACGATCATTTTGGTCGAAGTACACCCTTCCTTGTCAACACCGGGAGCATGTTGCGTCGTCTTCGCGATAAATCGCTGGCTGGGGATGAGCTCGAGCATCGTTGCTCGATCCTATCCGCGATCAGATATCCTCTCTGAGTTCCCAGGAAGCATGCCTGCGGAGATTCCTCATTTGTTCTGCTCCACGACTCGTACTGATACGATCTCGTGCGGGTGCATCGTGAATTGGAATTGGCTGCCTGCAGATACGGGCAGTGGCGCAGTTCCTCTCTCTACTGCGTCAGTTTGCCATACCTGGTCTAATTGCAGTCCTGGAATTCTAACTGTCACTGTGCGTTCGGTGCCGCCATAGTCAAGAAATCGCATGACGGTTCCGATCCCATCTTCCGCAGGTTTCCACGTTTCCAGCAAAACGCTTTGATCTTCCACTTCGAGAAAGTGCTGCTGTTTCCCGTCAAGGATCGTAGCAGAATTCCGAATCGCCGAGGTCGCGGGAGACTGAAGCCCTCCGTTCGCCTGGCTCTCTGCGGACACGCTGACAGCCTTGTCCTGGGTAGTAACAATGTCGGCTTCCAGGGGAGTGATTTCTTCCCAGCCCATGCGGCTCAAATCAACAGGGTTGGTCGAGGCCGCACTTGTGACCACATAGTGGAATCTAAAGTGTCCTCCTTGACCCGCTCGGTAGTTTGTGTCCCAGTAGTTATTCATGACATAGGACAGAATTGTTCCCGGGCGCACGCCGAACGTTTCTGGCCATTGACCTCGATTGATATCTCCCAGGGTAACCATTGGCGCGTCCAACGGCATGACCGTGCCTGATACCCCATCCTGCTGCTCTGAAACCCAGTGTTGCACAGTAAACCACTCATGCCCGGCACCCGGGTACATGTCTTTTGTCGGGTCCACAATACCGTTTTGAATCTCGTATTGAAACTGAGGGTGCTTGGAACCAAAAGGAAACGCAAAGTACGCGGCTTCCTTGGTGTCAACCTCGTCTTTGTCGATATCTTCAACGAACTCGATCTTCTTTTCGTGGTCGAAGAGCCGAATCTCTGTTTTGATTGCCGGAGTATTCAGGCTCTCACTCTCAAGATGAGCGACTTGTCCTTCCGGAGTGCGCTCAGTTGAGACAATCTTTCCGCCATGTGAGGGATGCACTTGCAGCACTGCACTTGGGTAGACGCGGCTGTACTGAAGAATTGTGTTGGGAGCCTTGTCGCCGCCTGTAACATAAAGAAATTGGCCAAAGCGGTAGGGACTAGCCTGATCCACCAATTCCTGCTGAAGCTCCTTGTCATAGATGCTGCGGACAGCCCCAGTCGCAGGATCAAGCTCAACCTTGTAATAGGGGCTTTCAATCGATGCAGTCTGCTGCGGATCAGAGACTAGGGGAAGTTTCTGCGATGGGCGCATCACAAATACTTTGTAGCCCATAGGCGGGATATCGGCAGCCCGGAACCGAATGCGCTGGAAGTTGGGCCCATTCAATACCAACTCGCATGGAACCGGCTCATTTGTCAGGAAGTCGATAATTTCATCTCCCCTATTCACATCGACAGAAACCGATCCGCTTCGCTTCCAATTTAAGGTATTGAAGACGATCAAGCTTCCCGGACCGGCGGGAATTCCATTTACCAGGTTTGCCATGCTTCGCCGGGCCACAAAATCCACCCGATCTGCGGCATTGACCGCAAAGTGATCCTTTACTTCAAGTTGGTCAATTGCTTCAGTGCTTGTTGGATCAGTTACACTGTTGTAAGCACCCCATGTGTGTTCATCCATCAACACCATATCATTCCACATCTGGCTAAGCTCTGCTGTGTTTGTCTTAAGCACAGGATTCAGCAGGGACGCAAGGGTTGCCAGTTTCTCCGCTGTCTGCGCCCGCGCTTCACTCCAGCGCTCTAGAGCCAGATAGTGTGCGTCAGAGCCGGCGCCATCCTCCCAATATGGTCCGCCGTCACCTCTCACGGTGGGAATGCTGTCGCCAAACTGCTTCTGCACAGACTCCATAGCTTCATGGAAACCCGCGTACTGAAGGCGTGGATAGGCATAAGTGCTGTTCCATTTTCCGGCCAGCTCAGCCTGCTGCGGAAAGAGATCCGTGTTCTCTACCTGCGTGCCATAAAGGATGACAGAGTCAGCGTGGTAGCTCGGATGCTCGTACATTTGAAGAAATAGCGGCTCTGTTCGAGAATCTGGGAAAGGCCTCGTTTTTGCGGGGATTTTGAGATTCTGTGATTCCGGCTACACTCGTTTCCATGAGGGAGAACGACTGGACAAGGGTATTGGGCTGGCCTGGATATAAG
>Ga0302320_10013495_pt1 | contig 17071 bp, 15 predicted proteins | sample Bog_T0_3_FD_202130 | JGI IMG/M metagenome (GOLD analysis project Ga0302320, IMG submission 202130) | Peat permafrost microbial communities from Stordalen Mire near Abisko, Sweden - Bog_T0_3 | ecosystem: Environmental > Terrestrial > Soil > Wetlands > Peat | place: Sweden: Abisko, Stordalen Mire... | reverse complement strand
GCCGAACAGAAGTGGAGCCAGGCGAGCGGTCTGGTGATGCTGCTGCCCCACGGTTACGAGGGTCAGGGCCCCGAGCATTCGAGCGCCCGCATCGAGCGCTTCCTGGCACTCTGCGCCGAAGACAATATCCGCGTAGCCAACTGCACCACGCCTGCTCAGTATTACCATATTCTGCGGCGTCAGGCGGTGCTGCCGTTAAAGCCGCTGGTGATCTTTACGCCTAAGTCGCTGCTTCGTTCGCCGCAGGCCGTGTCGAGTTTCAGCGAACTGACCGACGCCTCATTCCGCGAAGTGATCGGCGATACGCTGGACCCCTCTCGCATTCGCAAGGTAGTCTTCTGCTGCGGCAAGATTTATTACGATCTTCACGCCGCTCGTGAAGCGAAACATCAGGAAGATGTAGCTCTGGTGCGGGTGGAAGAGCTCTACCCATTCCCCTACCAACAGATGGCGGACGTGCTGGCCCGCTACAACCCGGATGTGAGCCTGATGTGGTGCCAGGAAGAGCCCCGCAATATGGGCGCGTGGCGCTGGATCTATGGCCGGTATCTCGATCTGGGGCGCCGCCTCAAGTATGCCGGACGCCTACGCAACGCCAGCCCCGCCGCCGGTTCGCCGAAGCGCCACTCGGAAGAGCAGAAGCGGCTGGTGGAAGAAGCGTTGGCGTAGGCAAGTACGCGGTTTTGGAAGTTCGCACCCGACGGCGACGCCTCAATGATGAGTCGTCATTCGGCGAAGCCAGCGAGAACGCACAGAAATGCTCAATGAGAAGGTCGCGGGTGAGGCTGGATAATGTGATTCCCGGGAGCGCGATTCGGCATTCAGAAGTACGCAAGCGCTCATATTCTGCGTCCGAAACCTTGAGAACTTTGAAGGCCCAGCCCTCAGCATCGCACTCAAACGTTTCATCCTTGAAGTAAAAGAGGAAGTGCCGACTCGTTTCGGACCGAGCCGCCTTCAGCACAACCCCGTCATTCGGGCCGCTTTCGAGGAGGTCACCCGCAACTTCGTAAGAATCTCCCCAATCGGGTGCCCTGCAGTGGGGGTGAAATCCGCATCTTACGGTGCAGATAACCGGCAAGCGCCCGGATCGGCGCAAATGAAATGTCGCCGATTGTGCGTGAGCAGGATACGCTGCCTGGAGCAGGCAAACGCCAACACTTCGGCGTCGGTACACAGAGACGTTGGCCTCTCCTGCCTCCCGCGATGTCAGCCGTTCATGGCCAAGGCCACTAAGCCATCTCGTTTGCACGATCTGTCGTTCCATTTCCGCCGCGTGAGAACACGCATAGTTCCAGGAATCAGCCCCATATGGGTTTGAGAATTTTCTCTCGATTTCGCACTAAAGTATTGCGATGAATATTGCCGGGGCGGAACTGCCCACCGGTTTCGTGGGACGGTCGCAACGCATCCTGCAGATTCGGGGACAGATCGAGAAGATCGGGTCGACGCGCACTTCTGTCTTGATTCAGGGAGAGAGCGGCACCGGCAAGGAAGTGGCGGCGCGCTCTCTCTTCAACGTGGTTCCGCGCGGGCAGTTTGTTCCCATCGATTGCGGGTCGCTGGTGGGGCCGCTGATGGAGAGCGAACTGTTCGGGCATGCGCGCAATGCGTTTACGGGGGCAGGCGACGCCAAGCGCGGGTTGATCGATCTGGCCAATGGGGGGACGGCATTCTTCGATGAGATCGGCGATCTTCCGCTGGAGCTGCAGATCAAGCTACTGCGTGTGCTGCAGGAGCGGGAGTTCCGGCCGGTCGGGTCGCTGCAGCAATCGAGAATCGAACTGCGGGTGATTGCCGCGACCAACCGGGACTTGCAGCAGGATGTGGCCGCAGGACGGTTTCGGGAAGATCTGTTCCATCGTTTGAACGTGATTCGCATTACGCTGCCTCCGCTGCGCGAAAGGAAGGAAGATATTCCGTTGTTGATCGAGCGATTCATGGCGACCTACCCGGCGCGTTACATCATTGCCCATGAAACGATGGACGCGATGATGAGCTACGATTGGCCGGGCAATATCCGGGAATTGAAGAATTGCCTGGAGCGCATGATTACGCTTAGTTCGGATGCGATTCTGCGGTTTGTAGATCTTCCCACCGGGGTTGTTTATCATGTGCATGCGGAGAATCCGGCGGAAGCTTCGGCGGCTGCGATTGCGGGGATAGCGCGGACGCCGACGCACGGGGTGATACCTCTGCAGGAGGTGGAACGGCGCGCCATCCGGCATGCGCTTGAGCACACCAGGGGGGATCGGACGGCAGCCGCTTTTCTACTGGGGATCGGGCGCACAACGTTATATCGGAAGTTGAAGGAAAATCGGCTGCCGACGGGAACGTAGTCGCGGATGTTTGGTACGCTCTTGTTTGCGGATCGCACTGGATGCAACCTATCGTCTTGGCGACGCGCTTTCGGGCGTTGGGGTATATTCGCGCGAAATTTTGAACGGAGTTGCGGCGAGCGCCTTCGCCGAGCGCTGGGATTGGTTCTATCGCTCGCAGCGCTATTGGAGGGGGCGCGGCCTGCCGCATCCCCCGAACGTGACGCCTCGCTTGCTGGCCGACTCGTGGGGAAATCGTGCGGCCGATCTGTTCCATGGCCTGAATCAGCGGCTTCCCCGGCGGCGTTTTCGCAGGCAAATCGCTACCTTCCATGATTTGTTCGTCCTGTCCGGCGAGTACAGTACCGCGGAGTTCCGGCAACGTTTTGCGGCGCAGGCGAAGGAAGCGGCGGCGGGCGCGGATCTGATTATCGCGGTTTCGGCGTTCACGGCGGGGCAGGTGGAGCATTATTTGGGCGTTCCGCGATCGCGCATTCGGGTGATCCACCATGGTCTTGTTCCGCGTGTGCTGCCCGATGTCCGCCGCGAGAAAGTGGTGCTGTGCGTGGGGGCGATTCAGCGGCGCAAGAATCAGGCTGGTCTGGTGCGCGCGTTTCGTGCTTTGCCGGAGGACTGGACTTTGGTTCTCGCGGGCTCGCAAGGGTATGAGGCCGCGGAGACTTTGGCTGAGATTGCGGCCAGCTCGTGTCGGGATCGGATACGGATCACGGGTTACCTTTCCGATGAGGCTCTCGCCGGGTGGTATGCGCGGGCGCGGATCTTTGCGTTTCCGTCTTTCGATGAGGGGTTCGGGATTCCTTTAATTGAGGCTATGGCGGCGGGCGTTCCGATCGTTACGGGGAATCGGGCGGCTCCGCCCGAGGTTGTGGGGGATGCCGCGTTGCTGGTAGATCCTTCGAGCGACGATGAGATCGCTTCAGCTCTGGTGCGATTGGCTGGTGACGATGGACTGGGGGAGACGCTTGTGGGTTTGGGGCGCACGCGAGCGGCCGGTTTTACGTGGGCTACGGCCGTGGGCCGGACGTTGGATGTGTATCGGGAGTTGTTACTTGGTGAATAAGCTCTTCAGGCGGGCTATTAAGCCGGGTTTCGGTGCCGGCGCTTCGGTAACTACGATGTTTGCGGTTCCCTCGGCATCCTCTTCGATTCCCTGATCCTTCTGGCATGGCGTCTGGCCGGCAGGGCGCACGGCATTGCCCAACATCGTGTACTGTTTCCGGACGCGCTGGCCGGGGGCGATTTCGAGGCAGACAGAGAACTCACCGGTCTTTGCCAGCACGGGGAAGAAGCCGATTTCGCGCCTTTGGATGTATGCGGTCTCGTAGCGGTGGTGGCGGAGGCTCCAGGTGAATACGCGATAGCTGTCGAAATCGTGATCTTCGCCGAGCGATTCGGCGGTGGTCCAAAGCCAGATGTCTTTCTGTACGTCGCCGTCGCGGACTTTCCCGAGGGAGAAATAGGAAGTGATGCGGTGCCCTTCGGCATACTGGGCCACTTCGTCCGGAATAGTGAGGTAGAGGCGGCTGGTAAGCACCCAACCGCTCTGACCGCTATGGGTGCGAATCAGCGTCCAGTCGTCCGACGCTGCGGGCGGCAGGTTCTCTTCGGGAATCTGCGAGCGCTCCTTAGAGAGTGCCACCCAATCCTCCGGTGGGGCGGGAGGCACGGGGTTGGGGGGCGGAGGCAGACGCGAGTTTTCTTTCTTGGTTTTTCTCGCCGGTTTGGGCGCGGGCACGATTAATTCGCGCTTCGGAAGCGGCGCGCGGGCGACGACGCGGTGGGCAATCACGTCGAACTTCTCGCCCTCGACGACCTGCACAAAGCTGACCGCCTGGCGATTTGGCTCCGCATGGACGCGCAGCGTGCCGAAGGTGGTGGCCAGGCCTTGCGAGGGTAGCCCGGCCGTCTCTTTCGACATGGCGCGGATGCGATTCATCTGGTCGCGATCGAGCAAGCCGGTGTCGTCGGTCCAGCCTTCGACCCCCTTCGGGCTGCGGACCTTGTACCAGCGGCGGTGGCGGGCGGTGATCTGAAGGAGATCTCCGTGATGGACGGTGGCCACGGCGGGCGATTTCGGATCGATGTCTTTATAGAGAGTGAGCGAAGACGGTCCGGCGTATGCTTCACCGATGGCTGGGGCGCGCTGGGGCTCGACGTTACACGCGAGCGTCAGCGCTGCGATCGCGAACAGGATGATCCGGGGATTCGGGGATGCAGGCACTCTCTGTTGCCAGAGTAGCCTGGATCAGGCTCAATAGGGACTCAGCCAGCGCCGGACGTGCGGATGTTTTCTCTCAGGACCTCTCGAATTTTGAGTTCGAGCTGGATCATACTGAACGGCTTGACAAGGAGCGAATAACCCTTCTCGACGACATAGCGCTGAACCACCTGAGTGTTATCGTAACCCGACATAAAAAGAACCTTGATGTCGGGGCGCAGAGCGGCAATTTCATCCGCGATCATAGGTCCGCTCATGCCGGGAGACACCACGTCGGTGAGTAACAACGCGATATCCGGATTGCTCTTGAAGAGGCGCACGGCGTTCTGCCCCGTGTCGGCGGTGATGACACGGTAGCCGTTTCTCGTGAGCATGGCCGTAACCAGTTTGCGGATCTCCGGCTCGTCGTCTACTACCAGCACCGTGGTTGAGTTCGCGTCGGACATTGCTGCGATTCTAACCAATACTGTTGCGGGAGCGACATGGGTTCGCGGCCTGTTTTGTTAATTTCCTCACTCGAAGTAGCTTTGCTATCGACCTGAGCGAACGTGACTGACATTGCATGTCCCCGGTCTGCTAATCTGGGAAGGCTTTAGCAGCACGTTGGCGCAGTATTGGGAAGCTGGTGAAAATCCAGCACGGCCCCGCCACTGTAAGCGCCGAGGATCCGCTCACATGCCACTGTCCGTTAACACGGATGGGAAGGCGAGCGGATGCCGATGACGCGCAAGTCAGGAGACCGGCCTCGTGATCCGATGAAACACATCGGAAACAAATGCTTGAAGCGGAAAGGACGGCAGCGCAGGGCTGCCCGAAATATGACTTACCAGAAGCTTGCTTTCTATACGTTGTTTCTAAGTGCGTGCGCGGTTACGGCCGTGGCCGCTGAAATAACAGGAGTAGTGGTCGATCCATCCGGCCAACCTGTCTCCGGAGCGCAGGTGGCAGCCTTCAATGCCGTTGGTGTAATCACAGAACAAATTACAGACGATCGGGGACATTTCGATTTCTATGTGTCTCCGCTCTATGAGGACGTGAAGCTGCGAGTGGCGGCGCCGGGTTTCAGTACCACTACGCTTTCGATTGCGGCCGCGCAGATTCAGTTGGCGATCGCTCCGCAGACGGACTCCGTGAGCGTCACGGGTTTTGCCATGGATATTCCTGCCAGCGAGCAGGGATCCATCGTAAGTGTGATTACCAGCCAGGAGTTACGCGACCGCAATGAGCCAATGACCGTGGATCTGCTGCGCGACATACCCGGTGCCGTATTCTCGCAGAGCGGATACACAGGTTCGCTGGCCGATTTGGGGATTCGCGGCGGGGATTACAGATACAACCTGGTATTGCTGAACGGCATTCCGATCAACAGCTTCTACTACGGCGGCGGCTTCGATTTCGCGCAGATTCCCACGGATTTCATCGAAGAGATCGACGTGGCGCAGGGGCCGCAGTCGGCGGTCTATGGTTCCTATGCGCTGGGCAGCGTGGTGAGTTTTGTGACGCGCGCGCCGGAGAACGGGCCCGCGCTCGACGTGGTGGCGGAAGGCGGCACGCACGAAGAGAATCGCTTTGCGATCAGCGGATCGGGCAAGATCTGGAAAGACCTGGGAATTGCCGGATCTCTCTCGAGTCTGCTGACCAATGGCCCGGTGCGGAACGACGATTACCGGAATGACAATGCCTTTCTGGCTTTGACGGAACGCTGGCACACACAGAACTTTTTTGCCTTCGGGAATTTCAATTCGAACAATGTGGGCGAGCCTGGGCCTTACGGTTCGAACCCGGTGGGACTGTATTCCGGGCTGGACCTGATCAGCCGGAGTAAGAACAACACTTCGACTTACGGATTCCACTGGCAGGATGGGATTACGGACAAGTTGCGCACGGACATTTTCGCCGGATTTTTCCTGAACAACAGCTTCTATATCAGTCCGTACGGCGATAGCTTTAACAAAGACATTCGGGCTTATGCCGAAGCGCGCGCCACTTACTCGGTATTCAGCCACTGGGTCATGGCTGGCGGTTACTCGCTCCAGCGCGAAGAGATGAAGAACACTTACCTCACGGATTCGAGTAACTACGAATTTCCGTTACGGCGGGACGACAGCGGGATCTATTGGGAGAATCGGTTTACATTCAAAAGCCTGTATATCAACGCGGGGCTGCGCGAGGAGGTTTATCAAACTCCTTTGGTTCCGGCAGATGTGTATAACTACCCACCGCGTCCGTCGTTCGCCGCGCGTACAGATACCAAGCTGAATCCGAAGATTTCGGGCGCGTACTCGCTGGCGCGGCATGAGCGATTGCATGCGTCATTCGGGACGGGCATTCGGCCGCCGGGCGGGTCGGACCTGGCGTTCACCGATAACCCCGCGCTGAAACCCGAAGTTACGGTGAGTTACGACGTCGGAATTGAGCAGCGCTTCTTGAGTGACCGGCTGTCTCTGGATGCGACATGGTTTCACAATAGTTACAAGGATCTGATCGTGGGGCTGGGTGGGTCCCTCTCGGAACTTTCGCATTATGCCACCGATAATCTGGCGAATTCGCGAGCGGAAGGGGTTGAGGTAAGCGCTCAGTTCAGGCCGATGCATGTGAGCTGGCTATCGGCGCGAGGCAGTTACACGTGGCTTGAGTCAGAGGTGCTGTCGCTCGATGGGGGGATTGGCCTGGTGCAGCAGTATTTCTATCTGGGCCAGCCACTGCTGCGGCGGCCGAAGCAATCGGGCTCGGCAGTGGTGACGATCCATTACGGGAAGATGGATGCCAATCTTACGGGCTACGTTCGCGGGCGCGACCTGGATGTGGAACCCAATTACGGGGCGTCGGCGGGATTGTTCTGGAATCCGGGATATAAGAATATCGGGATTAACGTGAATTACCGGTTGCGTTCGAATCTGACGGTTTATGCCAATCTTCGTAATGCTCTGGACGAGCATTACGAAGAGGTTTATGGGTATCCTTCGCCTTTGCTGAATGTGGTGGCGGGGGTGAAATGGAGTCTGGCTCGTGGGCGATAAGAGCTCAGATCGGAAATCTGCCCCACAATTCGCCGCGCCGCGGATGGCGATTAATCGCGTCTATACGCGGCGCGGCGACAGTGGCGAGACCAGTCTGGCGGGCGGGCAGCGATTGCCTAAGGACGATCTGCGGATCGAAGCCTATGGAACCATCGACGAGCTGAACAGCTTTGTCGGGCTGGCCCGCGAATCCGCATGCGAGCTTGCTGTAGGCAACTCCGCAGTTGCGGAGTTGGCAGAAATTCTACGGCGCGTGCAGCATGAGCTGTTCAATGCCGGTTCTATTCTGGCGACGTTGCCGGTGGATGTTCACCCGCGGCAAGCGCGTATCACAGCAGCCGAAACGGAACAACTGGAGCGCGAGATCGATCGCATGAATCAGGTGCTGCCGCGGCTGGGTTCGTTCGTGCTTCCGGGTGGTTGCCGGCTCAATGCGGAACTCCATGTGTGCAGAACGGTGTGCCGGCGGGCGGAGCGAATCTGTGTCACACTGGCCGCCCGCGAGGAAACGGATCCGGAAATTGTGAGGTACCTGAACCGGCTGAGCGACGCCTTCTTTGTCGGGAGCCGCTGGGCCAGTCACAAACTGGGCCTTGCGGAAATACTGTGGGAACCCAACCGGGCTTCGTCACAAGCGGTACCATAGAGAGACAGCTATGCAAAACCAGAAAGAATCGCGAAGTCTTGCCATCGGGCTAACGGTCCTCAGCGCCCTTGGGCGTCTGGTGCCGCACGCGCCGAATCTGACGCCGCTCGGCGGGTCGTGCCTTTTCGCGGGCTCGAGAATTCCCGGCGCGCTGGCGTACCTGCTGCCGTTGGTGGTGATGGCGATCACAGAACCTTTTGTGGGTGGATTTTCACGGGTCTCGCCGGTGGTTTATGCATGCTTTCTGCTGAGCGTCTCGATCGGTCGGCGTTTGCTGCCACGCGTGACTCCGATCCGGGTGGGCGCGGCTGCGTTTCTGTGCAGCCTCCAGTTTTTCGTTTTCACGAATCTTGCCGTTTGGGTGGTGGCGTCAGAATCGAATCGTCCTCTGTATCCGCGGGATCTGTCTGGTCTGGTGACCTGCTATGCAGTGGCGCTGCCGTTCTGGGGACGGACTCTGGCGGGCGATCTGCTTTTCTCCGGCGCGCTGTTCGGGCTTTACGAATTGGTTTTAAGGCGCATGCAGACAGACGCTTCTTCCTCGCTGGTCCCGAGCACGGATAACCAAAGTTAACACCGGCGCGTTATACTCAACTTTCGAAAGGCGCTAACATGGGCAAGATCCTTAAAGGAATCGCGATTGCCGCCGGCGTAGGAGTGGCGGTTGGTTTGGGTGCTACGGTCACGACCCGGCGAGGTTCGCCCGAGCGCCCGAGATCTCGCTCCCGGGCGGTCCCTGCGATAAGTGCTGATGATGCCATCCTGCGTCTGGAGCCTTTATTCGATCGTTTCGACCGGGTGGAAGCGCGTCTGGGCGTTCTCGAAAGCCGCCCCGCTCAAAAAGCCGCTGATGCGTTTCCGAGTGTGGCTATTGCCGAATTCGACCGGCGCGTGGCGGAACAGGAGTCGGCTCTGCGGGCACTCCGTGTCGAGATCGATCAGACGGGCCGGCACCTAGCCGCGCAGGTCGAAACGGCGGCTGTCCGCTCCATGCAGATTCGCCAGGAGATTCCGCAGGTGGTAGAAGCGAGCCTCAATCTGCGGCTGAGCGATCTTGAGGCCAGGTTGCGGCAGGAACTGGATGCGAAGTACCGCCAGAATCTGGAGAACCTCGAAAAGACTATCGATCAAAAGATTTCCGAGCGTATTTCCGCACTCGAAAAAACGCTGGCGGAGCAGTCGGCTTCCATTGCCGTGCTGCGCAAGGGGGCCGAGAAGGCGGACGCGAATCTGCACCGTTTGCTCGGTTCGGTCGAGCGACTTTGCGAAGCTTCGCGGTTGGCGTCGGCACCACCCGCCGCAGCGCAGGCATCTCTTCCGACACCCGCGCCTCCCGCCCCGGCTGCGATCGATGGCGCATTGTTTCACAGGCAACTGACGCAAGCATTGCGGCACCCGGTGGCGGCGGTTCCGCGCACGCCGCGCACGCCGACTCAGTTCGCGAAAGAAACAGCTCCTGAAGAGCGCAATCCGCGCATTCCCATGGCGCGGATTTTCACCCTGCTGCTGACTTTCGGGCTCTCGCGCTTTTTCCGCTAATGCCGGATAACCCACCACCTGCACGTGGGTAACACCCCAAAAAGGGGCTAGTCAAACGTTATACTGCCTAAGATAGGCTATTCGCACCCCCCCATCGAATGGTACTAATGATTCAGTAGTTTTAATGCTGCCTGAAACCCAAAACGCCGAAATCCACAAGGTCCCGGTCTGGCCCTGGCGCGTCGGTCTGGTGCTGAAAACACCCGCTCTGATTGCGGAGATTGGCGCCGCACTCGAGGAAATGAGTGTCGAGTGTGTCTTCAGGATACTGCCGTCGACGCCAGCCCTTGAGATCGCACACACGGTTCAAAGAGAAAAGCCGGAGCTTCTGCTGGTAGAGTTGGCGGAGGTCTCCGTCCGGCCCTCAGAATGGATCGCGGCGATTCGTTCCGGCGAGGACATACCGCTGGTAGTGGCAGCTCATCCGACCGCCGATCCCGATCAGATGATCTCAGCCCTGCGCTCGGGGGCCAGCGAGTTTCTGTCTTTGCCGATACGGCCCGGCATTTTCGATGCGCTTGACCGCGCGGCAACTACCCTTGAAGCGCGACGGACATCGGAGGTGGAGCGGGGAACGATGGCGGGTATCCTGTCCGCCAAAGGAGGTTGTGGCGCCACCAGCATAGCCTGCCACCTGGCGGTCGCGTTGCGGGCGACATGCGCGCCCAAGAGAGTCCTGGTGGCCGATCTCGACCACCAGGCGCCGGAGGCCTCCAGAATCTTTCGTGCCGTTTCCTGCAATCGCCTGGGTGACGCCTTCGACTCCGTGCGCCGACTGAATTCAACGTGTTGGCCCGACTTCGTGACTCAGGTTGCGCCGGGCGTCGATCTGTTGGGTGGATTCACCGGAAGTGCCGCTCCCGGCGCCGCCACTCCTATGCCGGAGCCCTGGCGGATTGAAAATCTGTTTCGCTTTGCCACCCGGCAATACGGGTGGATACTGGCCGATCTGGGGCGTCACCTGAATCCCGTGAACTGGGCGTTCTTGCAGAGCATCGATGAGTTGTTCATCGTCACCGCGCCCGATGTTCTGGCGCTTTACCAGACACGGTCCATCGTGCAGACTCTGACCAGCCGTGGTTTCGACAGGTCGCGCGTCCGTTTGATCCTGAACCGGAACCACTCGACCACGCAGGACTTCTGGGTCGAGAGTATCGAGAAAATGTTCGAATTGAGTATCGTCTCAGTGCTGCCCAACGACCACGCCACCCTCACGGGTCTGTCGCGCGATCACTTCGAATTTCCTGGCAATTCTGCGTTCGGCCGCAGCTTGACCAAACTGGCAAATCGCATGGCGAAGCCTGGCGCGGCCGATACTCCCCGGAGGGCTTCGTGAGAATCGGAGGGCTGCGTGAAAATCGGAGGGCTGCGTGAAAAACCGGAGGTTTAAGTGAAATCAGGAGGTTTAAGTGAAATCGAAGAGAAACATGGCTTCAGCCGTGCATCCGGGGTTATGCTGAATGGAAAGCCGCCCCAGATGAGTGAAAGTTCCGTTCTGTTCATCAGCGCCGATCCAGGCGCGAACGTAAAGATAGAGACCATGCTGCGCGATGGCATCGAATCGCCGTTCGAATGGTTCTGTGTCGAGGCTCTGTTCGACGGTCTGCGGGCTTTACAGGAGCGGCCATTCGATCTGATTCTGGCCGATCTTTTTCTCCCTGACGGGCAGGGACTGGCGACGCTTCGGCACCTTCAGCAGCACGCACCGAATACGCCGGTTGTGGCCCTGGTCCATGCGCAGGACAGAGACACCGCTGTTACGGCGGTGCGCAAGGGCGCTTACGATTTCTTCTGTTATGAGGATATCGACCCCGCTAATCTACGCCGTACGTTTACCGGGGCGCTGAAACACGCCGGGGCCGAGGCTGAAAAAAAGGCCGCGGAAGAGCGCCGGACCAACGCGCGCTTTCCTTGCCGGCTGGCCATCAGTTACCAGACGCTGGAGCATCCGATCATCTCGGGACACGGCCACAGCGAGACCCTGAATATCGGCAGCAAAGGCATTCTTTTCACCAGTAACGAGCAGTTCGAGGCGGGCCAGTTGCTGCAGGTTTCGCTCGATTGGCCGGCGCGTCTGGAAAATCAGGTTCCTTTGAAACTGGTGGCGGAGGGCCGCATCGTTCGCAATGCGAATGGGCAGACGGCCATGACCATCGATAAGTATGAATTCCGGACGCGCCGGGCGGCAGTCAAGCCACCTTCGCCGCCGGAAACGGGAAGCAGACAGTCCATAAGCCGCTCATAAGAAGCGACCCAACTTAAATGAATCTATCCCGACGAGGTACGGCGGCGGGTACTAAGACGAACGGCGTCGAAGAACGCCGGCGACGGCGCGCGCTCATAATGCGCTCGCGACCCGGTCCGAAGTGTTAACTATCTGCTCGCGGAGGGATTTTGTGTCGAAACTATTTTTAATAAGCGATCAACCCGTTCTTTTGCTGGGGTTCGAGCAAGTTCTTGAGGAGCGTGGTTTTCAGATAGCCGCCTGCCTTCCCGCCACCGCGGTTCCATCGGCGGCGCAGACGGGCAGGACGCCCGATCTGGTGCTGCTGGATATTACGGCGGGCCTGACGTTCGGCAACCTGGCGGACGTCCACACCGCCTTTCCAGAGTGTCCGGTGGTTCTCTGGGCGGATTCGCTTCCCCTCGATCTGGTGTTCCGGACGCTGGAGTTCGGCGTTCGCGGAATCGTGCAAAGGACATCGCTGCCGGAACAGTTAGCCGATTCGCTCCGGAAAGTCGCCAGCGGAGAGATGCAGATCGGCTTCGGTTCGGCCCGGGACGCGGCACCGATGAACCGGAAAGTAGCGCTGACGCCACGCGAGCGCGAGATCGTCAGCTACCTGCGCCAGGGCCTGCGCAACAAACAAATCGCCGCCGAGATGAATATCACCGAGGGTACCGTCAAGATCTATCTGTTCCGGCTGTTCCACAAGCTGGGTGTGCGCAACCGGTTTGAACTGGCCAGCTGCGCCATTCCGGATGCACTGCCGTTGCCGCCCAACGTGGTTATGGACGAGCGCCCCGCGAGGAACCAGTTCATGTAAGCGAGGCTGGGGACACGCGGCGATCAGTCGCGTCGGCTCTGTGTGGGAAAACCGCGGCTGGCAACTGGTAGCCGCATGTCCTCATAGCAACGGTACGGGGGACCGTCATACACCCGGAACACGCGGCATGGCCTTCACCAAGTCACGCGTGAACGCATGCCGGGGCTGCCGGAAAATCTGATCCGGCGTTCCCGATTCGACGATTTTCCCTTCGTGCAGAATGTCGACCCTGCCGCTGATCGCGGCCACCGAAAGCAGATCGTGGGATATGAACAGAATGGCGGTACCGCGCTCGCGATTCAACTCACCGAACAGACGCAGTACACCGGCCTGGGTAATGGCGTCGAGAGCGCTGGTGGGTTCGTCCGCAATCAGCAGAGCCGGCTCATGCATGATGGCCAGCGCGATCAAAAGGCGCTGCCCCTGGCCGGTGCTCAATTCGCCGGCCCGGCGCTCCAGAAATTTCGGGTCGTTCGGCAGCCGCACGCTGCTCAGCAGTTTCGCGTAGAATCCGTCCGGCACCGCCAGCCTGGCATGGGCCTTCCACGTTTCGCCCAGCACGGTTTTCACGCGCAGCTTTTCGTTGAGCGCCGCCGCCGGGCTTTGTGGCACGTAGCCGATGCGCCGGCCGCGAACCTGGCGCATTTCCCCATTGCCAAGGCCGCAAAGTTCCCTGCCCTCAAGCCGGATACTTCCTGTCACCGTACCGCCCCGGAAATGCAGCAGCCGCAACAACGCCAGCGCCAGCGTACTCTTGCCCGATCCGCTCAAACCCACTAATGCGACGATCTCACCCGCGCCGATCGACCCTGCCACGTCGTCAAGCACCGGCGTGGAACCGTAGCGCGCCGAGATGCGGAATTCCAGAACTTCACTCAAGCCGCAGCCACTCGATATTCCACAGTACCTGCGGCGGCGCCACCGCCGGTTGGGCGCCCCGTACCGCAGGAGCGATGGCACAGAGATAATCCGGATACACGAGGAAAATAATCGGCGCCTGTTCGACCGCGATGCGCTGCACCTCGTCGTTGGCTTTCTTGCGAACCTCGCGCGAACTCTCCGACGATTGCTTCATCAGCAATTCGTCGATACGCGCTTCCCACGGGGTTGCCGGCGACTTCTCGGCGGGCCACCAGGCATGCTCCTGACCGGAACTGAGCCAGACATTCATCTGCTCCAGCGGATCGAGTTCTATGTTATTGAAACCCAGCAGCCCTGCGTCATAGTCGAGCGTCTTCGTGATGCGCTCGATCAACGATCCGAAATCCAGCGTCACCACATTCACGCGGATGCCGATGTGTCGCAGATCGTCCTGAATCAGAGCGGCCGTCCGTTCACGGGCGCGGTTGCCGGTGTTGGTAATCAGGGAAAATTCCACCGCATGCCCGTCGCGATCGCGCAGCACGCCGTCGCGCAGGGTGAAGCCCTCCGTGGCCAGCGATTTCAGCGCGGCTCCAGGAGGTTCGGCCATGAGCGGTTGCAATGCCGCATTGAACCAGAAACGATTGGCCGGCGAGATGGGTCCCGCGGCCACATGCGCGTGCCCGCGGTATACGATACGCGCGATGTCGTCGCGATGAATGGCGCCGCTCACGGCCCGGCGGAATACCGGCGAGATGAACCACTTCCGCTTCCATTCCGGCATATTTTTTGCCGGCGCCTGGTTAAACCACAGAAACTCCGGATCGAGCGACGCGCCCAGGCTCCGCGCCGCCGGCGGATTCTCCCTGGCCACCCGGTCGAAGCTTTCCGCATCCAGCCGGTTCACCACCTGCAGTTCGCCGCGCAGAAAACGGGTGAGCTCGATGTCGTGATTTTGCTGAATGTCGAGGCGGATCGTATCGAGATAGGGCAGTTGCTTCCCGGCCGCGTCGCGCTTCCAGTAATAAGTATTGCGCGCCAGCCGCAGATATTCGCCCGAGTGATATTCGGAGACAAAAAACGCTCCGGCCGAAGCGGGCAGTTTTGCCGGCGCGGGTGGGGCGATTGCCAGGCTGTCGAAGAGCCGGTCGAGCCCTGCCTTCGGCTCTTTATACCGGATGGTGATCTCGCGCGGCGACACTACGCGAACCTCCGGATTCACCTGGCCGGATCGAAAAGTATCGCCGGTGGCAGAGCCTTCCTTCGGATCGAGGGCGCGGTTGAGCGTACGGGCCACATCGCCGGCGGTGAGTGCCGAACCGTCGGAAAATCTCAGGCCCGCGCGCAAATGAAAGGTGATCGCGCGTCCTCCGTCGAGCAGTTCCCAACGCTCCGCCAGTTCCGGCTGAATCTGATCCGTCAGCCGATTCACGCGCACCAGTACACCGGCCGTGAGGTAGCGAATCGTTTCCGAATTACTCTCTTCGACGTGCAGCGGGTCGAAAGTGCGGGGATCGCCGGCGATGGCGAAGCGCAACTCTTTTGACCCGGCGGCGCACAGAGTCGAAATAAAGACGACCCCGATGAACAGGCGAAAGTGCCTGTTCCACATGATTTTCATAACGCGAGCTCCCGCGACGGCTGCAGCGCTTCGAGCGAAATCATCACCAGCATGAGCAACCCGAGCGGCGCCAGCACCCAGGGATTAGCCTTGACCACATCGGGACGCTGCAGGTCCTGCAAAAGGTTGCCCCACGACGGAACCGGATCGGACACCCCCAGACCCAACAACCCCAGGCTCGCCTCCAGCAGAATGTAGTTGGGAGCCAACATACAAAACTGTGCCCAGGCGACCGAGCGCAAATGCGGCCACGCCTGAACCAGGCCGATGCGCCAGCCGGAGATCCCGGCGGCCCGCGCCTGCAGGAGCCATCCCGATTGCTTCATCTGGGCGATGGACGCGGCAAACACGCGCGCCGGCCACGCCCAGCCTGCCACGCCCATCAATCCAAACGTAAGCAGAATGGACTCGGCGGGTCCGGTGTTCAAGGGGAGTTCGGCGCGCAGGATAATGAACAGGAAGATCCACGGCAGCGACAGGCAGATCGTGATCAGGCCCCCAATGGCGCGGCCGCCGACGCTCGAAATCAAGAGCGCGAGAGCTATGGACACCAGGGCCGCCGCGGGCGCCAGGATCACGGAAATCCGTGTCGCGTAGATGAGCCTCGACAAGCGGTCCCGGCCGATATCGTCTGTCCCCATGAGGAACTGCCGGCCGGGTGGCGCAGCGGGAGAATCGCGAAACTGCGTGTCATAGGGATACGGTGCAATCCTGGGCGCCAGTAAGGCGCAGAGCGCCACTGCGACCAGAAGCGCAGAAGCGACGCGCCGGTAAATCGCTCGCAAGGTCACCGGTCTCCCGCCACCAGATCCGTCGCGGACTGCACAGCCGCAATCACAAAGGTAATAATCAGACCCAGGCCGCAGAGCAGCGTCAGGTCGCGTGCCAGCGCCGCTTTCCAGAACAATTGGCCGACGCCAGGCACGTCGCACAGCGCCTCGATCGGAATGATCGCGCCGAACCCCAGCGCCAGCGTCACCCCGGCCAGTGCCATAAACTGAGGCAGAGCCGGAAGCGCCACGTAGCGCCACGCGAGCACGGCGGGACCCGCTCCACGGGCGCGAGCCGCCAGCAGCGCGGACGATGAATAGAGTTGATCGAGCAGCGCGCGCATGGTTCCGAACACGCGCGGCAGCAACACCACTGCAATCGCCAGCCACAAAGGCGATTCACCGAAAAAAAATGCCAGCGCCAATACAGCCGGCGGAATCGCCATCAGCAGCCCGCTGATGGTAGTGGCGGCGATCTCCATCCCCGCACGCCGCGGCCATACCGCGACCCATGCCAACAGACCGCCCAGCAGCAGTCCGCCGGCAGTTCCCGCGACAATCAGCCGCACGGTCACCGGGGCGCGCTCGCGCAGCAATTCGGTGACTGGCGCCTTAAACGAATCCGACTGGCCCAGATCGCCTTGCAGCGCCGCTTGCAGATAGTGCAGATAGAACTGAGGAAGCCGGTTGTCGCGCGCACGCCGGGCATGAAGAACCTCACGGGTCGCTGCGCCGATCTTTGGATTCCACGAATTCTCGTCGACGTCAAAACCAGGGCTGAAGCGCACCAGAGCGGCCGCCGCGAAGCCACCGATCAGAACCACGGCAAGCAGACTGAGGAGAATGCCCACCAGCTTTTTCACGATGCCGCAACCGTAAACTGCGGCGGTTCCCCACCAGAAGCTTCGCTCGGCCTGCTCCCCTCCCTGGGGAACGATTCGATGCCGATGACGGAGGATTTTTTGCGCATCCGCTTGCTCTTGTACATGCGCCGGTCGGCTTCCGCCAGA
>Ga0302320_10013493_pt1 | contig 17072 bp, 11 predicted proteins | sample Bog_T0_3_FD_202130 | JGI IMG/M metagenome (GOLD analysis project Ga0302320, IMG submission 202130) | Peat permafrost microbial communities from Stordalen Mire near Abisko, Sweden - Bog_T0_3 | ecosystem: Environmental > Terrestrial > Soil > Wetlands > Peat | place: Sweden: Abisko, Stordalen Mire... | reverse complement strand
GGCATAGTAGGACGACATCGGGTCCAGATCGTACGCGTAGATCTGCCACACAAAGCTGGGATGCGCAGGATTGCTCATCCAGGTAATGACACCGGTGGTCGGATGAAACATCTGCGCGTTGCGGCCTTCGTACATGGCGCGAAAGGCCTCGTAGTCGGCAAGCTGCGCCTTGCGAACAAAGTCTGCCAGGTTGACGATTTTCCCGAAACGCGCCGCGAGGATGCCGGGGTAATCGTTTCCAACCGACGCCCCTTTGGCCAGATCGTGCTCCGCCCAATCGTCGTTGATCACTTCCCAATCTTTCCACGGCATCATGGCGTGGACGGATTCGAGTGTCGGGATGGAGACCGAGCCGGTCTCCGTCTTGAAGTAGTCGTCGGTGATCGAATAAAACTCGCGCGGCGCGCGCCAGTTATACGGGCCGTTCGACCGAACGCCTGCTCCATCTGTGGAATTCCGTTGATAGAGGCGCGTCGGCTCAAGCTCCGCCATCAGATTGCGCAGTTCGGCATCGATCGCAGCAGGCGGATCGCCCTCGTTTCGCGCGCACCAAACAGCGATAGAAGGATGATTCCTGAAGCGCAAAATCTTGTCCTGAACGTTCGCTATGTATGTTGTAACGTCGGTTGGATTCGGCCCATCGCTCGGATTCGGCTGGAAGAACTCATCCCAAACCAAAATTCCATACTTGTCGCAAAGCTCATAAAAGTCTTCGCTGGTGCTTTGCCCCACCCAGTTTCGAATCATGTTTAGGTTGGCGAGTTTGGTCAACTTGATCTCCGCCTCAAGCCGCTCGCGCGGCGCGCGCTTCATGGCCTCGTCAAGTCCCCAGTCCCCGCCGCGAATAAAGATTGGAACACCGTTCACCGAAATCGTGAGCGCCTCCGTGCCGGGCGCGGAGTAAGTAATCTTCCGCACGCCGAACGGCACGTCCTGCGCATCGGATATTTCACCCCCCGCTAAAAAAGTTAAGTGGAGCGCGTAAAGATTCTGCGCACCGTATCCGTTCGGCCACCAGAGGCGCGGATTGGCGAGGTGCAAGGCCGGCGTGTCCTTGACCGTGAAATCGACCACTTCGGTTGTATGAGGCGCAAGACTCACCTGTCGCTGAAACCGAATACTCTCAATCGTGCCTTCAAGAATTCCGCCGACCGGTTTGTCCGTCCCGTTGTCTACCGTGGCCTTGACGGCAATATCGGCGGAATCCGTTCGCGGCAAGGGAAGCTCCGTCGTCACCAGCGGGTCTTTCACCTGCACCGGTCCGGTTGCAGTGAGAAACACCTTCTGCCAGATTCCTGTATCGCGGTCGCGCATCGCAGGCAGCCAGTCCCAGCCAATCGTAGAAAAAAATGTCGGCCCATCGATTACGCTTTCGCCGCCATTTGCGCCCATCCCCTGCCGCAGCGTGTGCTCGTGCGGGTCTCCCGGATGCGGCTGCGGCGCAACCAGCACCGCGATCACGGCCTTCTCCCCCGGCTTTACTGAGTTTGTAATGTCGAAGTTGCCACGGAGAAACGCTCCGCGCGTAGAGCCAACCGGAACTCCATTCACCCAAACCGCCGCCGAGTAATTGACGCCGTCGAAGTTCAGCCAGATATGGTGCTTCGCATACGTAGCCGGAACGGAAATCACCGCGCGATACCACCACGAAGTCCGCGCCAAGCTCTCCGGAATCACCTCCGGCCTGTCGTTCTCGCCATACAGTGGCTCGGGATAAAGATGGTCGTTGACCAGCGAAGTGAGGACGGTGCCGGGAACCGTTGCCGCAATCCACCCTCGCGTGGCGTACCCGGCGCTCGAGATCTCCGCTCCGCGCGCGGTGGTTTTGGATGCATCCTCAAGCAGCCAACCCTTGGCCAGCACAAGCGGAGCAGGCTGATCCGCATAGCCTAGGGATGAGCCAACCGCCGCGAAAGCTACGCCCAAAAGCCCACTCCAGATTCCCCGCACACGAATACAGTAATTCAAAGAGAACACCACGCTTAACTTGTATTTTCAATTTAGCTACAGTCAACCGGATTATAGCCGTTTCAAATCCATAGCCCCTTCTGCGCTCACCTGCCGTCTCCCATGGATAATGAGAACATGCAATTCATGCGTTCTTCCGGCGTTCTGCTCCACATCACTTCCCTGCCTTCTCAAGGCGGCATCGGCGACCTTGGCCCGGCGGCGCATGAGTTTATCGATTTTCTGGCCGCCGCCAAGCAGCATGTCTGGCAGGTTCTCCCGCTCGGTCCAACCGGCTATGGCGACTCTCCTTACGCGGCGTCGTCTGCTTTCGCCGGCAATCCGTCCCTGATCAGTCTGGAGTTGTTGCGCGACTGGGGCTGGCTAGACGACCGTCTGATTGATGAATCTCGCCTCGATAGTCTGTCCGGTCACAGCGGCAATGTAAATTTTTACGAGGTGGAGCAGCGCAAGCTCCCGCTACTTTACGAGGCCGCGGGCAACTTTCTCGATCGCGGGCCGAGCGACAAAAAGTTGGCGGACCAATGGGGTCAATTCTCCGCGTACCGCCAGGAAAATTCAACGTGGCTGCTCGACTACGCGCTGTTTGCCGAGATGCGCCGCGAGTTTCACACCGGCGCATGGGTTGAGTGGCCGGAGCCCTTGCGTAAAAGAGACCACGATGCTCTGGTGAAATTTACAACAGACCACGCCCGCGCGCTCGCACTCGAGGAAGCCCTTCAGTTTGCCTTCTCTCTCCAGTGGGATATGTTGCGGCGCAATGCGGCGAGCCATGGAATTCGCATTCTCGGCGACGTAGCGATCTTCGTCAACATGGATTCGGCCGATGTTTGGGCCAACCCGCATCTCTTTGAATTGGACGATGATTACAAGCCGCTGCGAATTGCCGGCGTGCCTCCCGATTACTTTTCTCCCACCGGCCAGCGCTGGGGCAATCCGCTTTATCGCTGGGATGTTTTGCAGCAGCGCGGCTTCGACTGGTGGATCGCGCGAATTCGCCGCTCTGCCGAGTTGTATGACATCATCCGCCTGGACCACTTCCGCGGATTTGAAGCCTATTGGGCGATTCCGGCAGACGAGGAAACAGCGGTAAACGGCGAGTGGATCGAAGCGCCGGGACTGAAGCTCTTCCGCGCACTGAAAGCGGCGCTCGGGCCGCTGCCGCTTGTCGCGGAAGACCTGGGCGTAATCACGCCTCCCGTTGAGGCCTTGCGAGTTGAGCTGGGCATGCCCGGTATGAAGGTGCTTCAATTCGGCTTTGGGGACGCGGGCTCGCGCATCCACCTGCCTCATCGCTTCACTCCCGATACCGTGGCCTATACCGGCACGCACGACAACGACACCACACAGGGATGGTGGAATGCGGCAGGCGACAAGGAACATCATGCCGTGGACACATACGTTGGCCCGGTGCTGGGCCGGCCTGTGTGGCCGTTCATCCGCGCCGCGCAGGAGAGCGTGGCGCAAATTGCCATCGTGCCGGCGCAGGACCTGCTTGAACTCGGGGCAGAGGCTCGCATGAACACGCCCTCTGTTGCCGCCGGGAATTGGAGTTGGCGCCTGCCAGAGTCCCATTGGAACGCGCAGATCGCGGAACATCTTGCAGCGCTTGTTGAGATCACCGACCGGGACAACGATCCTTTGGGAAAATGAATGCACTGGGCTTCGAGAGCTTTATAGTTTTGTCCCGCCAGATCGACATAACTCGGTTCGACAAAACTCTCGCCTAAGTGCCCATGGATGCTCTAGTCTTTCCTTGGACAGCTCGATCCGTTGAAGGCGTGAGCCTATTGCATCATGCACAAATATCTTGCCCAAATTCGCAAGGCCTTCCTTCAGGCGCTCGCCGATGATGTCATGAATACGTCCAAGGCGACCGCCTATTCCGCAATGCTCATGATGTTCCCAGCCCTGCTTGTGGTCACGACGCTTGTTGCACAAGTGCAGGAAGACGGCGCCGCGCTCAGCGGATTGCGAGCGCTGTTCGAGCAGTTTCTGCCTCCTGACACGCTGGATCTGTTGCAGTCCTATGTGTTGAGCCAACGGACCCACTCCTTTGACCTGATCCTATCGGCATCGACCATAGGCATGCTGGCTGGACTGGGCGTGATGCTTTCGCTTATGGAAGGCTTTCGCCGCGCATATCGGCTGTCCGCGGAGGATTGGGAATTCTGGGACCGGCGGCTGCGCGCCCTGCTTCTGTTGCCCATCTGTCTGGTGCCTTTGACTGTCGCAACGCTTTTGATCATCTTCGGGCACCAAATCGAGCTGTGGATGATTGATAACTCCGTTCACGAACTACGCTACATCGTGCTGTTCTTCTGGCGCATGATTCGCTGGTCTATTTCCGTTGCCACCAGCATTACCGTTCTCTCCTTGCTCTATCACTTCGGCACGCGGCGCAAGGAGCACTGGGGATGGGTGGTGCAGGGCGCGGTGGCAGGCACGCTCATCTGGTTTCCGGCAACGGTGGCCTTCGGCTGGTACGTTACACGAATTGCGAATTACTCCCGCATTTACGGACCCTTCGGCGCAGGCATTGCTACCCTCGTATGGCTCTACCTCACTTCCTTCAGCGTGCTGCTGGGCGCGGAGCTGAACGGTATCCGCTATTGCGAGCGCGACAGACAGCGGAACGTCGTATAGATCGCCAAGCCATCCTCATTTGTATCCTACTGATACTGCATAATCCCAGGTTGGAACAATTTCGCAACTCAGCGAGGTTCATAGTCTCTCTAAGCCGCGCTTGCAGCTATAAATTCAATTGGCAATCAATCCGGAATAGCCGTTCCCGTTTACAATGGAGTAGCAGACATTCCCTTTCATCCGTCACCCAAACTGAAAACTTTCTTCTGTTCACTGCAACCTGAGAGAGAGAACCATCGATGACATCCCCCTTTCACCAAACGGAAACAACTCATCCGCGCCGCGCAAAGATTGTCGCCACCCTCGGGCCTGCCTCGCAGTCCGAACCGGTCTTCCGGGATCTGGTTCGCGCCGGCGTGGACGTCGTTCGCCTGAACTTCTCACATGGCACGCATGAATTCAAGCTCCGCTTCATCCAGATGATTCGTAAAGTCAGCAAGCTGGAGAACAAACCGCTCTGCATTCTTGCCGATCTTCAGGGACCGAAGATTCGCACCTCCAAACTGAAGGACAATCTGCCCGTTCTGCTCAAAGCCGGGCAGCGGCTGACCATTACGCCGCGCGATGTACCGGGAACAGCGGCCTTGGTCGGCACCATATTTAAGACGCTGGCGGAAAATGTCGAACAGGGCTCGCGGATCCTGCTCTCGGACGGATTGATCGAGCTGGTTGTGCATGATGTTGTTGGCGGCGACGTTGTCTGCAACATCATAAACGGCGGGCTGCTGGGAGAAAACAAGGGCATCAACCTTCCCGGCGTTCTGGTCCGCGTTCCCTCGCTAACCGATAAGGACGGCGAGGACCTTGAATTTGCCCTCAAGAACGGCGTGGACGCTGTCGCAGTCTCTTTTGTAAGGACCGGCGAAGATGTTCGCCAAGTTCGCAATCGCGTCTCCGCGCTGGGCTGCGAGACGTGGATCATTGCAAAACTGGAAAAGCCGCAGGCCATCGAGCATCTGGACTCGATTCTGGAGGCCTCGGACGGCATCATGGTGGCGCGCGGCGATCTGGGCGTGGAAGTGCCGCCGGAAAAAGTACCTGCCATTCAGAAGCTGATGATTCGCCGCGCCGCCGAATTCTCCAAGCCCGTGATTACCGCCACGCAGATGCTGGAGTCGATGATTGAAAATCCGCGCCCCACGCGCGCCGAGGTCAGCGATGTTGCCAACGCGGTCTTCGACGGTACGGATGCCGTGATGCTCTCCGGCGAGTCCGCCGTGGGCAAGCATCCGGTCGAGTCCGTTGCCATGATGGCGCGCATTGTCTCGGAAGCCGAGTCGCACATGCGGCAGGAGGATCGCAAGCATCCCACCGCCCGCCGCACCCGGCTCTCCATCGCTGAGACCATCTGCGAAGCCACGGCGCACGCCGCCGACGACCTCGATCTGCGCGGTATTGCTCTATTCACCGTGTCGGGTTTCACGGCAAAGCAGCTTTCAAAATATCACCCGTCCGCGCCGATCTTCGCACTCAGCCGTATTGAGGCTACAGTCAACCGGCTCAGCCTGCTTTGGGGTACCACGCCAATCCATTGCGGCTACCTCCAAACCGCCGAGGAGATGGTGGATTGCGCCGAGGATCTTCTTGCAAAAGGCGGCTACGTGCGCCCGCGCGAGGTAATCGCCATTGTGGCCGGAACCCGAACCAAGTCGGGATCCACCAACTTCATGCGCCTGCACGTGATGGGGGAAAACAGCCAGGCAGCGGCGCGGAACTCAGCTGCCAGCGAAGAAGCGGCAACTCAGCCATCCGTCTCGCTGCGCAGGAGAAATGCGACGCGCAGAGTCGCGCCGGATAAGGAAAACGCTTCGAGAGCCCAGATTTAGGTCGCATTTTTCACAAGCTTGCAATCGTAGCGCCTATCTCCAGAGCGGCTGTCGTGAGGGCCTCCAGGCCCTTAAAAAACTTCCATAGATGCTACCGAAAAACCTACTTGCTGGCCAACACGTCAATCGTGCGCACGCCGCTCATCCGGCGAACCAGAACCGGCAAGCCGAATGCAACCGTCATTACCAACGCAGTCGATACAAGATCGTTGCGATAAAACGGTATGCCGGCTGCGTAGCAAGTTGCCAATCCGCTGACTGTGTGCGGATACATGCGCCCCGATGCCCAAACGCCATAGTTCGATACGATGAAGAATGAGGTCGGCCCTAGAATCGCGCCAGAAGCCACGCGGAGAACCGATGTTCTCGCGCTCAAAAGAATCTGCCCCAGAACCATTGCGGCCAGGTACCACGCCCACGTCGTCGCGTAACCCTCCCAGCGGAAAGCGTAGTGATAGGCATACACCGTGAGGAAGTAGTCGGTGGCCATGAGCACAGCCAGCGGGGCCAGCATCTCGCGCCACGAGCGCCGCGCGCCAAAGTAGATGAGTGCGCCGCCCAGCAAAGTGAAATTCATCCACCCGGCGTGGGGCATGATTCGGCTGGCTACAGCAGCAAGCAACAGCAGATAAGCGAACATTTTTGACCTCATGATTCTTCGGCTACCAGGTTTCTCGCCGCCATGGAATGGAACGACCTTGGGAAAGCCTGACTCATTACAACAGCTCGTAAGGGCCGTCTATAGAGCAGCACTCTCTCCATTCTCCGGCCCCAGGGTATTCGTGTCAACAAAATGCCTTTCATTGAATCAATTAAATCGTTGGCGGGAGTGCAAAACCCTTTGCCGGTTTGGAAGTTGTTCCGTGAATTATGCTGGAAACTGGAGCCATGATGACCCATACTTTCGCAGAACAAATCAGAAGGAGACTCTTGCAGACATCCGTCCTTGTCGCCCTGGGAGCCGCTGCATCCCTGGCCCACACCCAAGCCCTGCCCCCTGCACCCAAACCCACACCCTTCGGCCCCAGCAACCCTTTTTACGCTGAGAGCACGCTTCCCTTTCAAGTTCCGCCATTCAACAAGATCAAGGACAGCGATTATCAGCCGGCCATCGATGCCGGCATGGCCGAGCAACTAAAGGAAGTGAACGTAATCGCTCAGAATCCGGCAGCGCCCACCTTTGAAAATACGATCGTTGCCTTTGAGAAGACCGGGCAGTTGCTCAATCGCGTGCAACTGGCGTTCAACTGCGTCACGGGCGCTAATACGAACCCGGAGCTTCAGAAGATCCAGGAGTATGAAGCGCCGCGGCAGGCCGCGCACCAGGATGCGATTTTTCTGAACGCCAAACTTTTCGAGCGCATTAAGGCCGTCTACGACAAGCGCGACTCGCTACCTCTGGATCCCGAATCCCTGCACCTGGTTGAATACGACTACCAGCAGTTCGTGAGGGCCGGCGCAAACCTCTCCGAGGCCGACAAAGAAAAGCTCAAGAAGATCAACGAAGAAGACTCAACGCTCGAAAATACATTTATGAACAAGTTGCTGGCCGGAACGACGGCAGGCGCATACACAACCACTGACGCCAAAGCTCTGGCCGGGCTGAGCGATGCACAGCTCGCCGCGGCTGCGCAGGCGGCGCAGGAAAAAAAGGCGCAAGGGTGGGTTGTGCCGCTGCAAAACACAACCCAGCAGCCCGACCTGGCGCAGCTAACCAATCGCACCACGCGCCAGGCAATCTTTGAGAACTCGTGGAATCGTACCGAGCGCGGCGACTCGAACGACACCCGCGATGCCATCGCCCGGCTGGCGCAGTTGCGCGCGCAGAAAGCGGCGCTGCTTGGCTACGCCAACTTTGCCGCGTGGAACCTGACCGACCAGATGGCCAAAACGCCCGAGGCGGCCATCAAGTTTCTCGACGCGCTCGTTCCCGCAGCTACCGCCAAAGCCGCCGGCGAAGCGAAGGAGATTCAGGATTTAATCGACTCCCAGCATGGGGATTTCAAGGTGCAGCCCTGGGATTGGGAGTTCTACTCCGAGCAGGTGCGCAAGGCGAAGTTCGATCTGGACAACGAACAGGTGAAGCAGTACTTCGAGTTGAAAAACGTGCTCGAAAACGGCGTATTCTACGCAGCGCATCAACTCTACGGCATCTCATTCAAGGAGCGGCACGACATTCCCGTCTATCAGCCCGACGTGCGCGTCTTTACCGTTTATGACGCCAACGGCAAGCCCATGGCCCTCTTCTACTGCGACTACTACAAGCGCGACAACAAGAACGGCGGCGCATGGATGGACGTGCTCGTAAACCAGTCGAAGCTCATGGGCACGCTTCCCGTAATCTTCAACGTGGCCAACTTCCAGAAGCCGGCTCCGGGGCAACCGGCGCTCATCAGCTTCGATGATGTGACCACCATGTTCCATGAATTCGGCCACGGCCTGCACGGCATGTTTGCGGACACCGTGTATCCGAGCCTTAGCGGAACCCAGACGCCGCGCGATTTTGTCGAGTTTCCCTCGCAGTTCAACGAGCACTGGGCCAGTTATCCGGAGGTGTTTCAGCACTACGCGAAGCACTATAAAACCGGCGAGCCCATGCCCGCCGAGCTGGCCGCCAAAATCAAGAAGGCCGCGACATTTAACCAAGGTTATATGCTTACCGAGTTGCTGGCTGCCGCGGAACTCGACATGCAGTGGCATACGCTGCCAGCGAGCGCCCCGCTCCAGAAGCCCGATGCGTTCGAGACGGAAGCGCTTAACAAGACGTACCTCAATATCAGCTATGTGCCGCCGCGCTATCGCTCCTCCTACTTCCTGCACATATGGGCCAACGGCTACGAGGCCGGCTATTACGCCTACCTATGGACAGAGATGCTCGATGACGCGGCCTTTCAATGGTTTCAAGATCACGGCGGCATGACCCGCGCCAACGGCGACCGTTTCCGCAAGATGGTGCTCTCGCGCGGAAACACCGAGGATCTCGACAAAATGTATTCCACCTGGCTCGGCAGCCAGCCGACCATTCAACCAATGCTGAAGGATCGCGGACTGACGAACTAATAACGTGACCGCGTGATTTTGTAACCGACCCATAAGTTTGGGTGCCCCCGGTCTCGCTCTTGAGACCGGGGAAAACACGAATCTACCCGGTCACGATATTACTGAATCTATAATCCATATCTATGACGGACTCCGGCACAGCGAAGACCATCGAAAAGCTTCGTAACCAACTGCGCCGCCACGAGCACCTGTACTACGTTCTCGACGCTCCTGAGATCTCAGACGCGGAATACGACGCGCTGATGAATGAGTTGAAGCGCCTGGAAGCCGCGCATCCGGAGTTGTATTCAGCTGACTCGCCCACGCAGCGCGTCGGAGGCAAGCCGGCTGAGGGCTTTCGCAAAGTCAGCCACTCGCGGCCCATGCTATCGCTCGATAACGCTTACTCCGCCGAGGAACTTATGGAGTGGGACAGGCGGGTGCATGAACTGGCAGGCGATCTGCCGGTCGACTATACCGCCGAGTTGAAGCTCGATGGCCTGAGCGTGGCCGTCAGTTATGTTCCTGCGCCGGACGGCGGCGCAATGCTCTCCACCGGCCTCACGCGCGGCGATGGGCAAGTGGGCGAAGATGTCACCTCCAACATTCGCACCATTCGCAGCGTGCCACTCTCCATACCGGCGAAAATGCTCAAAGAGTTAGGCGTGCCGGCGACGCTTGAGGTGCGCGGCGAGTGCATCCTGCCGCAGGCCGCGTTTCAGCGCATGAACGAAGAGCGCGAACGCGAAGGACTCCCGCCCGCCGTGAATCCCCGCAACGCCGCGGCCGGAACTCTCCGTACATTGGAACCGAGCATCGTAGCCAATCGGCGTCTCGTTTTCTACGCCTATTTTCTCCTCGTCAACGGCGAGTACTGGCCGCAGGGGCAAACGGCTACGCTCGACGCGCTCACCGCGCTCGGCTTTCGCGTCAACCCGGAACGAGTCCGCGTGAAGGCGGTAGATGAAATGGTCAAGTTCATCGACGCTGCGGAGAAGAAGCGGCCCACGCTGGGATACGAGATCGACGGCGTGGTGCTGAAGGTGAACTCGCACGCCACGCAGCAGCGGCTCGGCTACACCGGTCGCGCACCGCGCTGGGCCATCGCCTACAAATTCACTGCACAGCAGGCCATCACCCGGGTCGAGGGCATTCTCATCACCGTGGGCCGCAGCGGCAAGCTCACCCCAACAGCCATGCTCACGCCGGTGTTTGTGGGCGGCGTAACCGTGAGCCGCGCCACGCTGCACAACGCGGACTTCATCGAGCGCATGGGACTCAAAATCGGCGACTGGGTACGGGTGGAGCGAGGCGGAGACGTCATTCCGAAAGTTGCCGCCGTCGTTGATGACGCCGAACATCCACGAGGAACCACCAGCTTCTCCTTCCCTGCCATCTGCCCGGAGTGCCAGAATCCCGTCGTCCGCGAAGAGGGCGAGGCCGACTGGCGCTGCGTCAACACAGACTGCCCAGCCAAGCTGCGCGAGAGTCTGTTGCACTTCGCTTCGCGCGGTGTCATGAATATTGAAGGCCTGGGCGAAGCAGCCGTACAGCAGTTGCTCGAGCGCGACCTGGTAAAGAGCGTTGCCGATCTTTATTCACTAACTATTGAGCAAGTTGCCGGCCTGGAACGATTCGCCGAAAAATCCGCGAAGGCATTGATCACGGAGATTCGCCGTTCGAAAAGCGCGGGCCTGGCGCGCGTCATCATGGGTCTGGGAATTCGCTTCGTAGGCGAGCGAACCGCTGAGCTTCTGGCCCAGGAGTTCGGCTCCATCGAAGCACTGATGGCAGCCACGGCAGAGGAGTTGGAACGAGTGGAAGAGGTCGGGCCCCGCATCTCGGAGTCGATTCTCGAATTCTTTTCCCGCCCGGCAAATCGCGCTCTGGTTGAGAGTTTGAAAAGCGCTGGCGTGGAGATGACTGCCGAAAGAAAGCAGCGCTCGGCGAAGTTAGCAGGGCTAACATTTGTTCTTACCGGCACCTTGCCCACGCTGAGTCGGGACGAGGCAAAGCAGAAGATCGAATCCGCCGGGGGCAAGGTCTCCGGTTCCGTCAGCAAGAAAACGAGCTACGTAGTCGCCGGCGAAGAGGCCGGATCGAAGCTCGATAAAGCGCATGAGTTTAAGATTCCCGTCCTCGATGAAGCAGGGCTATTACAACTGCTTAAGCGCGAAGGTAATTGATTGTCACTACTTCGGCGCAAAGTAGCCTTTTTTAGCACGCACCTGGTAATTTCGGTTATAGCAATAGAGGTAAATAGATCGGAAGGATCCGTCATATTTAAAGTCGGCCGGAGTGTAATTCAGAGCGTACTGGCTGCGCAGCTCTGTAGCGATACTGTCAAAGCTCGTCGCCATCTCTTCGGCGGAGGGAGGAAAGAAAACTTCCCCACCGGTATCCTCGGCAAGCTGCGTAAGCACCTTGTCGCCGTCGCTGCGGCTGGGCGTCCAGTTGGTGCTGATGGCGTAGATAATCGTCTCTGCGCGCTCGCACTCTTTGATGGCTTCGTTGAGGTAAACGCGGCTCTGGTTGTCTTCGCCGTCCGAAACCAGAATGATCGCCTTGCGCGCCGGCTCCTGGCCGCGCGTGGCATCCATCAGCTTGTCGCGGCAGGCCGTGTATACCGCATCGAACAGCGCCGTGCCGCCGCCGGGCCTCATGCGGTTGATGGCCGACTCAAGCCCGTCCATGTTGATCGTCCAATCCTGATAGACGGTAGGCGTCACATCGAATCCCATCACAAAGGCGCGGTCGGTTCTCGACTTCAGCACCTGGGTGAGAAACTCCGATGCCGCCTGCTGCTCGAACTGAAAGCGCGAGTGAATCGAAGTGCTGGTATCGATGACGATGCCCACGCGCAGGGGAAGATTGATCTGCTGATGAAAAGAATTCACCTTGGCCGGAGCGCGCTGGTTGTCAAGCAGGGCAAAATCGCTCTGCGTAAGGTTGGGGATATAGTGCCCGTGCCGGTCGGTCACCGTAAAGATGAGGCTGACTTCGTTGACGCCGACCTTGAACGTGTCCGCGCCGGTGTCCGACTGGGCGTTCGTAGCTGGCTGGGCATTCGTTGCTGGGATGGGATCAGCGTAAACCTGAGCGGGCTGCGGGGCAGGCTGTTGTGCCGGGGCTTGGGCAAAGGCCGCCGAAGCCGGGAATGTACCGGCAAATACGCAAATTACGATCCTGGCCGACCGCGAAAGACCCGGCCTCAAGGCACTGAATAGATGTTTGGTCATGACCCTCTTATTTTAACAATTTTGCCCGGTCCATGGTTTCATGAACGGCCTCTTCGGTTGGGCATAAGAACCCGCTCCCAAAGCACCTCCGTCATGCCTATTTGACGGCCGCGCCTTCCAGCTGTGCCAGAAAATCGGTGAGTTCGGCAGGTAGCGGCGCTTCCAACTCCAGCGGCTTTTGAGTCGTGGGGTGAAGAAACTCCAGCTTCGCCGCATGCAGAAAGTTGCGCCCCAGCCTGAGCCGTTCCGGGTTGGCATTCCGCCGCGCGGACTTCGACTGCGCCGCCTGCGAAGCCACCTGATCGGTCAGATGCCCTGGCCCACCATAGACTGTATCGCCCACCACCGGATGCCCTATCGACGCCATGTGAACGCGAATCTGGTGCGTGCGCCCGGTCTCAATGCGAACGCGGACCAGCGTAAATTTGCCGAACCGCGTGGCAAACCGCTTGATCACCTCCCAATGAGAGACGGCTGTGCGCGCGTTGTCGCTGAGCTGCGTAGTCATCCGCGTCCGGTGAACCGGGTCGCGGCTGACGCTGGCATTGATGGTTCCCCGCTCTCGTTCCACCGCGCCCTGCACGAGAGCAATGTAGGTTTTCTTGATATTGCGGCTGGAAAACATCTCGCCCAGCGCCAGATGCGCCTTGTCGTTCTTGGCCACAACAATCAAGCCGCTTGTGTTTTTGTCCAGCCGGTGCACGATGCCGGGGCGAAGGTCGCCGCCGGTTGAGGAAAGCTTCTTGAAGCGGTAGAGCAGCGCGTTGACCAGCGTACCGCGGCTGCGCTCGTCGTCGCTCGGCCCAGCCCCAGCGTGGACCATCATGCCAGCAGGCTTGTTGATAACTGCCATGTCCTTGTCTTCATAAACAACGTCAAGCGGTATGTCTTCCGCGGTTGCCTTGAGCGGCGCGGGATGCGGCTCCCCGGTAATGGTAATGCGCTCGCCGCCGCGCAGCTTCGTTGAAGCCTTCTCCGGCTTGCCGGAGACAAGCACGTCGCCCTGGTCGATGAGCAGTTGCACCCGAGAGCGGCTCACGCCATCAAGCTGCGTTGCAATATAATGGTCGAGGCGCTGGCCGCGCGACTCTTCAGCGACATCGAGTACACGTTCTTCGTTCTGTGCTGAACTCATGGATGCACCTCAGTTGCGCCCGTGCCTGAGTTCTCATCCAGCGCTCCGGTCTTCTTCTTCTCAATCAAAATCCACGCGCCCGCAAGCAACAGCAATATCGCGCACAACTGCGGCCCGTCGAGCGCGCCGCCTAGCAAAAGTCCGCGCCCTTCTGTATCCCGCCAGCGCTCTGTGAGGTAAATTGCAACTCCCAGCCCCATCAGGCAGAGCCCGGCAATATCGCCTGACTGGCGCCGCACGGGAAGAAAAACCAGCAGAAAGACGGTAAGCGGGAAGAACGCGAGCGCCGCATACGCCTGCACCGGATGCAGCGGCGTGCCCAGCGGCGTCCCGCTCCAGCGCGCCGCGTAGAGACTCGTATAAGTAACGGCCCAGGGCAGACTCGCCGCGGCATCGGTACCATATCCGGAGCCGGCCATCAACGCGCCGAGTTGCTCAAATGCCAGCCCCAGCGTGAGCGGCGCTGCCAGAGCATCTGCGACGGTAAGAATCGCCAGCTTCTGCCAGCGAGCGTAGAGCCATGCGCTGCCTCCGCCCACCAGCGCGCCCACCCCGGCAAGCAGCGGATGATGCACCATAGCCAGCCCCAGCAGCCACGAAGGATGAATGCGCAGAATGCTGAAGTTGGCGACTACCAGCAAAATGCGTTCCCCGGCCAGCGCCGTAAACAGCGAGATCACGCAAAGGTTCCAAATCTGGCCCGGATCGACGGCGACGATTCTCGCCGTCCGCTGAGCAAGAAACAGCGCCAGCATCACGCCTCCGGCAGCTAATGCGCCGTAAGTGGGAATGAATACAGAACCGAAATGGAACAGTACTGGGTGCACCTGAGCAAGAATAGAGCATCAGGGCACGAAGAATGTAAAACTGAGAAAAGTAGAACCCGACCCACTGGGCCGTGAGTAATGCGCTGGTGAACCCGTCCTAGGACGGCGGAGCTCTCCGCGGTTCATTAGGCATTCCGGACTGGCGGACACTGCACACAGAACCGATTATCGAGTCGAGCCCCTGTTCATTGAATGTTGGTTCAACCAGCGTTGACTACCCACCTGCTTTGCAGGCCGGTTTCTATAGCGGATAGTATTGGGTCGCGCGCGGAATTACAAGTCTTGTAATTCATGCGCGCGATGTGCTATTGAGCATGGTTGCCGATCCGGGAAACAGGCGAATCCAAAACGGAACGCCAATTACGAGCGGAATTTCAGATCTTCCTCAAGCATTTCGTCGAGCAATTCGCGCAAGTTCGCTGTGCGTGCGTGCCCCATTTGCGGATCGGCTGCACCAGCCTGGGATAGCTCATCGGCAAGATTCAACGCCGCCAACACGGCCACGCGTAAGCTGTCCACTGTGCGACCCTGCGCGGCCACCGCCCGCATCTTGGCATCTACCCGCGCTGCCAATGCGTGGATATGATCCGGGTCCTGTCCCGCAAGGTGATAGACCTGATCGTAAATTTCAACGGTGATGTACTGGGTCCGTCTGCCTTCCGGTTCGTCCGCCATGGCTTACCTCACAGTTCCAGCGCGTCAAAGTTCCAGCGCGTCGAGTTGCCCCAGCAAGCGCTCTACGCGCTCACGCACATGGTCGCGCTCCGCCTTGAGCGTCTTGATCTCCGCCTGCAACGCGTCGTGCAATGGCTCCTTCTCGCGCAGTGCGGATTCTAATTGCACTGCACGGGATTCCATTTGCGCGGCGTGGGATTCCTTGCGCGCCACGTGGGATTCGGCCTCCGTGGCGCGGGCCTCCGCCTCAGCCACGCGTGCTTCTGCCGCTGCGGCTGCGCCTTCGGCCGCGATGCGAGCCTGGCGCTCCTGCTTCACCAATTGGATTGCACGAACAACCCGCTCCTCAAGCGCCGCAAACTCATCCACACTAACCACCAGCGAAGACGCGTGTACGCTGCCTTCCGATTGGGCCGTGTCGTCCTTTGAAATCTCTTCGATAATCTGTGACATGGAATCTCCCTCAACGCATGGGTCTCGAAGTCTTCACTTCCATGCGTCGTTTCGTTGCAGTATAGCGCCAACCTGCGTGGAAAATCGTGCTACGAACGCAGCCGCGCCCCTGCTTTGCCAACAGCCTCCACCACCTGGGCCTGGAAGCACTTGAGTTCCTCCTCCTGCAAGGTGCGGTCGGCGGCCTGAAAGGTTGTGCCCAGCAATAACGAGTATTCGTTCGCCCCCAGCTTTGCGTCGTGAAACACCTCGCGCACCTTCCACTCCACCAGCTCGGGAATCCGTAAACTGCTGAGCGAACCATTAACCGCTTCCCATGGAATGGACCGGTCGAGAACCAGAGAAAAGTCGCGCCGCACGGGTTGAAAGCGCGAGATCTCGCGCGCAGTCGGCGTTCGCAGTGGCAGCTTGTACAGGCGGTCAAGATACAGCTCGCCCAGGAAGACCGTGTCCTTGATCTTGCGCGCGGAGGCTTCGCCAGGATGCAGTTGCCCGAACCAGCCCACGGTCACGCCATCCGCCACTACGCGAGCTGCACGGTAAGGGTGCAGCCACGCGGGCGTCATGCCCGCATCCGCCGGGAAGCTGTCAAAGTAAACCGACCGCGACTCGAATCGGGCAATCAGTTGCTCCACCGCGCCCTTCATGTCGTAGAAGTCCACCGTGCGCGGCGCGTGCAGCGGGCTCTGCTGGGGCAAGCTTCCCGCTTCCCCAAAGGCAAGCCAAGGCCGCTCGTCCACTTTGTCCGTCGTGCCGGAAAATACTGTTCCCAACTCAAAGAGCCGCACATCGCTGACGTCGCGATGCAGATTGCCTGCAATCATCCCCAGCATTCCCGGCACCAGCGACGGGCGCAGCACACCGGCCTCTTCACTGAGCGGATTGCCGAGCGGCACTCCCTGCCCCGGCTGCGGAGCGGTGAGCGCGGCCTCGGCTGCCGAACAGAATGTGCTTGAAATTGCCTCGTTGAATCCGGCCGCCAGGAGAGTGCTACGCACGGCAGACTCCTTCTCTGCCCAAGGGAGAGCGCGAACGCCTTCCCCGAATGCAGGCAGCGTGTTGGCAAAGCGGTTGTATCCATAGACGCGGGCTACCTCCTCGATCAGGTCGATCGCGCGCTCCAAGTCGAGTCGCCAACTGGGCAGCGTGACCTGCCATGCGTTTTCAAACGTCTTTCCCACCGCAGGTGCCAATTCGCATCCCAATGCATGCAGAACACCTTCAACACTCGCCGCAGTGATCCCTACCGTATCGATCGTCTTGC
>Ga0302320_10013491_pt1 | contig 17073 bp, 18 predicted proteins | sample Bog_T0_3_FD_202130 | JGI IMG/M metagenome (GOLD analysis project Ga0302320, IMG submission 202130) | Peat permafrost microbial communities from Stordalen Mire near Abisko, Sweden - Bog_T0_3 | ecosystem: Environmental > Terrestrial > Soil > Wetlands > Peat | place: Sweden: Abisko, Stordalen Mire... | reverse complement strand
TTCGCCGATCCATCCCTAATGAGTCCTGCGCTGAATGAAAGACTGCAACAGGCCCAGCGCCGAATCCGCGAGTAAGGCCATGAGCGCTGCGGGAACGGCTCCGGCGAGGATGACGTGAGTGTCCACCATGGCGAGACCGCGGAAGATGAACTCGCCGAGGCCTCCTGCGCCAATGGCGGCAGCAATGGTGGCAACGCCGATGGTGATGACCGTCGCTACGCGAACTCCGGTGAGAATGACGGGGGCGGCGAGCGGGAGCTCGATGTGCCAGAGCAACTCGCGTGAGGTCATGCCCATGCCCTCTGCTGCCTCGCGCACGGGGGCATCTACTCCAGCGATTCCAATGTAGGTGTTGCGCACGATGGGCAGCAACGCGTAGAGGACGAGAGCAGTGATGGTTAGGCGATCTGCGCGAACGCCCAGCCACGGCAGCGGAAGCAAGAGGCCGAAGAGCGCGAGGCTGGGAATGGTCTGAATTACGTTGGTGGTGCCGAGAATGACGGCTTTCAGTGCGGGTCGGCGCGTCAGCAGTATGCCGAGCGGAACTCCGATGAGGATGGCGAGCGTCATGGAAACCGTGACCAACCAGAGGTGCTCGGCGGTGAGAGTTGCAACTTCACGGCGATGATTGACGATGAATTCGAGCACACGAAACTCCGGCTTACTGCTGAAGAATTTGCTGGCTCATTCGGAAGGCGTCTACGTAAGGCGTTACGGGATCGTCTTTGGAGTTCACAAAATCGTGAGGAGTGTAGATGCCCTGTAAACTGCCGGATTCCATGAGTGCGATGCGGGAGCCAAGCAGGAGCGCCTCACCAACATCGTGGGTGACGAAGACGATTGTCTTGCACAGGCGCTGCTGAAGTTGCTTGAATTCGCGCTGAATCTCGGCGCGGGTGATCGGGTCGAGCGCGCCGAAGGGCTCGTCCATCAGCAGGATTGGCGGGTCGGCGGCGAGGGCGCGGGCAAGGCCAACACGCTGGCGCTGTCCGCCGGATAGCTGGTTGGGATAACGCTGGGCAAACTCCCTGGGCAGGCCCACGATCTGCAACACCTCGGCGACACGGGCGGTTATTCTTGCCCGCTCCCAGCCTTCAAGTTTGGGGATGAGCGCGATGTTTTGCTCGACCGCGTAATGGGGAAAAAGCCCAACCTCCTGAATGGCGTAGCCGATATGACGGCGAAGTTTTACGACATCCCAGGCGGTGGTTGCAGTGCCCTCGACGCGAACCTCTCCCCGGAATGGAATGAGCAGGCGATTGATCAATTTGAGGCAGGTGGTTTTGCCGGAGCCGCTGCGGCCGAGCAGCATGAGGGTCTCGCCAGAGTGGATGACGAGGTTCAGGTTTTCAAGAAGGGTGCGATCCGGGGCAACGCGGTAAGAAACGTTTTCGAATTGGATGACGGGCTGGGATCGATCGCTCACGGGCAGTGATGATTCGATGCTACTGAATGCTTGTGAGAAGCCTGTGAGCACAAGCTAAGGGCTACCCGCTGCCGGATAGCCCGTTGGAGCAGTTATTCGCCGATGTTGAGGGCGCGCTTGAAGCTGCCACGCTCCTTGGCAATCTTTTCTTGCAGCAGAGTGATGGCGTAGATGAGTTGCTCGGGGCGCGGCGGGCAGCCGGGAACGTAAACGTCCACGGGAATCCACTGATTGACGCCTTGCACAATGGCGTAGTTGTTGAAGACCCCGCCGGAGGTGGCACATGCGCCCATGGAGATGACCCACTTGGGTTCGGGCATCTGCATGTAGAGCTGGCGGATGACGGGCGCCATTTTTTGCGAGACACGGCCCGCGATAATCATGAGGTCGGACTGGCGCGGCGAGGGACGAAAGACCTCGGCGCCGAAACGGGCAATATCAAAGCGCGATGCGCCCATGGCCATCATTTCGATAGCGCAGCAGGCCAGGCCAAAGGTCATGGGCCAAATGGAATTCTTGCGAACCCAGTTTACGGCAGAGTCGAGGGTGGTGAGCATGACGCCCTCCTGCTCATGACTGCCTCCGTAGGTCACTTGCGCGATGCGTGCCGGACTTTGAGGATCGCCTGCGAGCGCCTGGAAGCGCTCGGTTCCAGAAACATTCTTTTCCATAGTCCTCCACTGAACTGGCTATTGTATCGCGAGGCGCCGGGGGAATCCACTCCGGGGCGCGTGGGCCATAAGCGACAGCTGCAAGTGGAGAGCCCAATGGGGTAACTGGGGATTAAAGATGCGCGGTGTGCAATCCGATACTGGCCCAGAGGCGCGGCTCCTGCTACCTTTAGCGTATGCATAGCCCCGGCGTTTGCGGAGTAGTTCTGGCGGTTGGTTCGCAGGATGGAGCCGACGCGGCACAATGGAAGACCAAGGCCGAAGGCGTGAGCGCGCTGATTACGGCCTTGAATGCCGACACCGAGATGGTGCTGGTTGCCGTGGGAGCGGACGCTGAGGCACTGGCTCCGGTGATATGGGGCAGGGCGGCCTATATGGTGCAGCTGCCTGCTGACGCGAGCGATGCGGTAGCCTTGCGCACAATGCTGCAGGAAGTTCTGAACCGGGGGCGCGATGCGGTGATTGTGACCTCGCTGCATGTTCCTGGGCTAACGGCGGAGACCGTGCATCGCATGGTGGCGGAATACTGTGCGGCGGGCGACGATGTTTGGGCGGTGGTTCCGGAGACGGAGATGCTCCAAGGGCATCCTGTACTGATGGGACGCAGCATGATTGAGCTGTTTCTCCGCGGCCAGCAATGGAGCGCGGCGGATGAGATTCTCTCCGCCAACCGCGAGCATGTACACACGGTGAAGACCACCGATCCGCTGGCGGCGGCGGTGACCGACACGGGCTGGAAGGCCCCCTGGGACTGAACGACCAATAAACTTTTATACTTTTGACACACAGGAGCCATTGTCTTGAGTCACAGCTCTCCTACGCTTACTCCAAATCAATTTGTTCAACAGGTTCTGGCCACGCATCCGGCAATCGCGGTATTCGATTGCGATGGCACACTATGGTCCGGCGACGCGGGCGCAGACTTCTTCTACTGGGAGCTGGAGCGCGGCTTTGTGAGTCCGGAAGTAGATAAGGCGATCCGGTTGCGCTATGACGGATATTTGACGGGCCATGTGAGTGAGTTGGCAATTTGCGGCGAGATGATCCAGATCAACAAGGGGCTTCCTGATGCCAAGTTGCGGGCTGGAGCGCAGGAGTTCTTTGACTCAGTCGTGGTGCCTCGAATTTTTCCGGAGTTGCAGCACCTGACGCGGCAGTTGTCAACGCAGGGATGCGAAGTCTGGGCTGTCTCCAGCACAAACAATTGGGTGGTTGAAGTGGGCGCTGCGGCGTTTGGGATTCCTGCTGAGCGCGTGCTGGCTGCAACCCTGGCTGTGGAGGACGGATTGGTAACTGATCGGCTGCTGAGGGTTCCCACGGATGAGTTGAAGCAGGTAGCGATTGAAGAGGTGATTGGAAGAAGGGTGGACGCTGTCTTCGGCAACTCCATGCATGACTTTGCGATGCTGGAACGAGCACGGGACGCCTATGCGGTGAATCCGAATCGCGACTTGGAAGTGAAGGCAACCGAGTTGGGATGGAATTTGTATTGGCCCGGAGCGAAGTTGTAATTCGAATGAAAGCACATTGCACAATAACCGTGAGTAGCTGGTCGAATGGCACCTGTCCTGAAGGCCGCTGAAGATTGAAAATAAGAGGGTTGCCCGAGGCGGTCTGTCGATTATGCGAATCGTATCCTTACAACCGAGTATCACCGTTACGCTGGCTGGCCTTGGCGCGCTACAAGACGTAGTGGCATGCACCCGCTATTGCAAGGACTTGTGTCCTGAGATTGCGCAGGGTTCCCAGATAATCATCCAGGATTCATGGTCGGCGAACGCTGAGGAGATTCTTGCCGCAGAGCCGGACATCGTCATTGTGAGCGTTCCCTACAAATTGGATTCGCTGTCGGCCATTCTCAAGGCCGGAGTGCGCGTGCTGGCGTTGGCTCCCAAGTCGCTGGCCGATGTTTACGGCGATATTCGTACCTTGGCGGCGCTGGTGGATCAGTATGTGGCGGGAGAAAAACTGATCAGCGGGATTCAGGATGAGATTGCGCAAACGCGTGAGGATACAAGAAACTTCTTAAAACCGCGTGTGTATTGCGAAGAGTGGGGCAAGCCGTTGATTGCATCGCAACAATGGATTGCCGAATTGGTGGAAGCAGCAGGCGGACTTTTTGTTGGCGAGCCGGGAAAGCAGACCACGATACAGGAAGTGGCTGCCGCCGATCCGGAAGTGGTTCTGGCAGCGTGGTGCGGTGCTGGAGATCGCGTTCCTTTACAACAGTTGATACAGCGCGAAGGATGGGCGCAGACCACTGCCGTGCGCGAACGCAGAGTTTACTGCGTGGCCGACGAATTGTTCAACACTCCCGCGCACACGCTTGTGGGCGGACTGCGCGCAATTCGTTGGGCACTGCATCCGCAGAGATTCTGGCGTCCGGCAGGAGTTCGCTGGCTGGACGATCAGGCATCGGCAGGTCAAAAGGTTGGCTAGAGGCCTTCAAAGAAAACAGGTAGTGGCGGCGGTGATTGCGCGCGACAGTCGCGTGCTGATTTGCCAGCGCACAGCGGAGCAGGCATTTCCATTGCAATGGGAATTTCCCGGCGGCAAGGTGGAAGCGGGCGAAGATCTTGTTACGGCCTTGCGCAGAGAGTTATGCGAGGAGTTGGGAATTGAAGCCGTGATCGGCTCCGAGGTGGCCACGGTTCAACACCAGTATGCCGAAGGGCTGGCCGTGGAGTTGCACTTCTTCCTGGTGACCGAGTTTGCAGGCGAGATTGAGAACAGGATATTCCACGAGGTTCGGTGGGAAGAGCGCACGGCCCTGAACGCGGAAAGTTTTCTCGAAGCTGACAGGGGCGTAGTACGTCAACTTGCCAGCTCGGCGAGTGAATCACCATAACGACGATCTGAATTGAACCCCGGTCCGGCGAGTCGAGTTTTCACACCACATATTTATCAAGATTGCTTCACAGAAGCTGTGTTCAGCCGTCACATCCTGCCGCGTCCGACGGTAGTAGTCTGGAGCGTTAAGGAGAATCCAACATGAGCAGCACAGCACCTGGACTTTCACAAACCCTGAAGAATCTGCAAGCGGCATTTGAAGGCGAGAGCAACGCTGCAGTCCGTTACGCCGCCTTTGCCGCCAAAGCGCAGCAGGAAGGCTACGCACGCGTGGCTACGATGTTTCGTGCCACCTCCCGCGCCGAGCAGATTCATGCGGCGAGCCACGCCAAGGTCATCACTAAGATGGGCGGAGCACCAGAGGCCAAGATCGCCGAACCAGTGGTCGGCACGACTGCCGAAAATCTCGCCGAAGCGAAAGCGGGCGAAGAGTACGAGCGGGATGTGATGTATCCGGGATTCATTCGTGAGGCTGATACGAGCGGGGCGGCCAGTGCGATTCATACTTTCCGCAGGGCGAGTGAGGCGGAAGCCGTTCATGCAGCGCTCTATGGCTATGCGCTCGAAAATCTGGAAGCTCAGCGCGCAGCAGCCGTCTTCTACGTTTGCCCTGTTTGCGGCGAAGTAACCGACGACGTGAAGATGAGGTCCTGCCCAATCTGCGGAGCTTCGTCTGAAAAATTCGAAATCTTCCATTCGTAAGAAGAAGTGCGTACGCGAGGAGGCCGGACGAGTTTCTCGTCCGGCCTTTTGTATTGTCGCAAGCCAGACAGCGAATCTAGCTGGCGCTGGTGCCGAAGAGCATCATCAAGGTCAGGACAATCATGATGATGGTGGTTAGCCATGCCACAAAGTTGAAGAAGTGCGAGTTGACGTGGCGGCCCATGAGATCACGCTTATTGATCAGCAGCAGCATGGCGACAAGAACGAAGGGCAGCACCGCTCCGTTGACTACCTGCGAGAGAATCGTGATCTTTACCAGCGGAAGGTTGGGCCAGAGGATGACTCCCGCGCCAGCGACAATGAGTCCGGTGTAGAGCCAGTAAAAGAAAGGTGCTTCGCTGAACTTCTTGTCCAAGCCGGATTCAAAGCCCAGTCCTTCGCAAACGGCGTAAGCGGTGGAGATGGGCAGGATGGATGCGGCGAACAGTGAAGCGTTGAAGAGTCCGACGGAAAACAGAATATATGCGTACTTGCCTGCCAGCGGGCGGAGCGATGCAGCGGCCTCCGCGCCATCCTTCAAATCGTGATGACCGGCGACGAAGAGTGTGGCGGCGCAGGCGACGACGATGAACCAGGCGACCACGTCAGTAAAAATGCAGCCCACGATGACATCGAGGCGCGAGGCGCCATACTGCTTTTCGGTGATTCCCTTCTCTACCACGGAAGATTGCAGGTAGAACTGCATCCACGGCGCGATGGTGGTTCCAATGACTCCGATGACCATGTAGAGATAGCTGGTGCTGCGGAACAGACGCAGGTTCGGCGGCATCACGGTTGCCATTCCCGCGGCCTTCCAATCGGGATGGGCGAGAACTCCGGCGACGATATAGGCGAGATAGACGAAGGAGGCGACGAGAAACACTTTCTCCACCGTCTTGTAACTGCCTTTGACCACCATCAGCCAGACAAGGCCTGCGCAGAAAGGTACGCTGGCCCAGATGGGAATGCCAAATAGCGAGAGGCTACCGGCGATGCCTGCAAACTCGGCGACCACGTTGCCGAAGTTGGTGATGATGAGGCCGACCATGAGGAGGAAGGTGATTCGGAAGCCGAACTCTTCGCGGATAAGGTCGCTGAGGCCCTTGCCGGTGACCGCGCCCATGCGGGCAGTCATCTCCTGAACCACGATGAGGGCAAGAGTCATGGGGATCATGACCCAGAGGAGTCCGTAGCCGAATTGCGCTCCCGCCTGGGAGTATGTCCAGATACCGCCCGCGTCATTATCGACATTGGCGGTGATGAAGCCCGGGCCAACTACGGCCAGGAACATCATGAGACGGACTCTCCACAGCTTCATCTTCATTATTCAGCTCGACCGGATTGGGCGGGAATTTACATCGGAATCTCCAGCATAAATTGCATACGTCTGAAGCTCAAGGCGGGACGGTGGAAATGTGGTAAATCCTTATATGTAAACGGGTGGGGAAACGGTAGTAACCGTTACGCCGGTGAAACAGGTTGTCTTTCGAGAGAGCGCGCTCAATAATCAAATGAAATGGGTCCAATTGCGAGTCTTCTTCACCCTGATTCCGAGTTGGAGGTTCGTCAACGGATATTCCAGTTGATGTGCCTGATCGCGGGGTTCTTCGCCACCGCGATCATTGCTCCTGGCGATCTGCTGGAACATTTGCCATTGATGCTAAGCGGCGGAGTATTTTTATTCGGACTTGCCTTTCTTGGAATGTTCTGGCTTGCCAGCCAGCGGGGGATTTACACATACAGGTTCTCCAGCGTTCTGATAATGGCGCTGCTGAATTTTGCGTGGTTCTTCAATGGTGGCTCGCAAGGACCGACGCAGATGATTTTTTTCAGCGCGGCGATCGTGTACACGGTCATCTTCGTGGGCATGACGCGCTGGATATTTCTTTGCTTCTTCATGCTCAATTTCACGTCGCTGTACTACGTGGAGTATGCGTTTCCCCGGCTCGTCATTCCGTACGCCAATCCGTTCATCCGAGTGCAGGACTTCATGATCACGGTCCCTTCTGCGATCATCATGTGTTCTCTTATGATATTGGCGGTGCTAGGCTCCTACGACGCCAACCACCGGAAACTGGCGCAATCGAAAGCGGAGTTGGAAGCAAAGCTGACGGAGATTCGCGTGCTGCAAGGGATGCTGCCGGTGTGCGCCGCCTGCAAGAAAATTCGCACCAAGCAGGGCGACTGGATGCAGATGGAGGTCTACATCGAGAAGCATTCGCACGCCTCGTTCTCTCACGGCCTGTGCCCCGAGTGCATGCCCCTCTACATGGGCTCCAAAAAACAGCCGAATCCACTTCCGCCTTCCGGGGATTCGTAAACGTTCGGCAATCAATAAAATTAGAGCTGTGCGCGCAGGATGGAGATCACGTCATCAGCAGTGATGACTCCGGTAAGCGAGCCATTCTCATCCACCACGGGAAGAGTGAGGAGATTGTATTTGTCAAAAATCTCCGCGACCTCGCGCTCATCAGCCTCAGGCGAGCAGGAAATCAGCGGATCGGCAGCCAGTTCGGAGAGTCGCGTCTCGGGATGGGAGACGATCAGTTTGGCGAGCGGCACGGCGCCCACAAGCTTGTCATTTTCACCGATGAGAAAAATGGTGCTCATGCTCTCAAGACCGCCATCGAAGTGTTTGAGCATCTCCACGGCATCATGAACGCGGGCGGTTGGCGCAAGCGCCATGTAATCGGTAGTCATGCGCCCGGCAGCGGTGTCTTCCTCGAACTCGAGTAGCTCTTCTACGTCCTGACGCTCCTCGGGCTGCATCTCCTGGAGAATTGCGTCAGAGCGCTCGTCGGTCAGGTCGCCGAGTAGATCAGCGGCGGCATCCGGGTCCATCTCCTCCACAATGTCGGCGGCACGCTCGCTCTCCATGGCGTTGAGAATGGAGACCTGCAGCTTCGGATCGATCTCTTCCAATGTCTCGGCGGCTGTTTCTTCGTCGAGGGTTTGGAAGACGGCGTCGCGCTCGGCGGGCGAGAGCTCTTCGATAATGTCGGCAATGTCAGCCGGGTGGAGTTTGGAGACACGCTCCGAGGAAATTTTGAGGCGAACGCGGCGCGCCGGATCGGTCTCGATGAGGTTGACGAATTCCCATGGAATGTTGCGGGCTGGAATACGCTGTAACCAACTGGCAAGCGCATAACGCGGCAGCACACCCTTGAGCAGGCGGCGGATCGCGCCGCGCGCTCCGGCATCCACGAAGGCGATTCGCAGATGCAACCCTAGCGGCGAATTGGGTGCATCGCGATCCAGCGAGAGCTCAATGTCATTGACGCGGACCACCTTGCGTCCGTGCACGTCAATAATCTGCTGATCGAGCAGATCGCGCTCCAGCAGCAGCATGCCTTCACCGCTGGTGTACTTCGGCAAATCTTCAACTACGGCTGCGGTGTGCACTCCACCATTGACGGTGCGGAGGAGGTCGGTGGCTACGATGCGGTCTCCGCTGGAAGTCCGGACAATTAAGGCCGCAATACGGATGGGGTCGTCCTGGGGCAGCAGCGCAACCTCGCGAACGCGACCCATCCTGCCGGAGACGGAGTCGTACACCGGGAGGCCCAACAGATCGGAAAGTGCAAGCGCTGTCACGGAACCCAGCATAGCGCGAGAAGAGCAACGGAACAAACCGAAAGCATCCAGAGACGTAACCAATGATGCAATTCAGGCTACAATCCTTTCCATATGGCACGCACATCGCTGGACCTACGGACGCTTGCTGGTCAACTGTTGACCTTGGGATTTGATGGAACGGAGCTAACGGGCGAGTTGCGCTCAACACTCAAGACGCTGAAGCCTGGAGGTGTGATCCTTTTCGCGCGCAACATCGAGTCGCCACGACAGACGCACGCCCTGCTGAAAGCGGCACAGAAAGAGGCCGAGGTTCCGCTCTTCCGCTGCGTGGACATGGAGGGCGGTACGGTGGACCGGCTGAAGAACGTCATTGGCCCGGCTCCCAGCGTGCAGGAGGTGGTGAACGCCGCGCACAAACCGTACTTCCGCGCGCATGGGCAATTGATTGGCGCGGAAGTGTGCGCCCTGGGCTTCAACGTGGACTTCGCTCCGGTGCTGGATCTGCGTTTCGCCGCCTCGGCTGCGGTGCTGGGCCCGCGCACGGTTTCCAGCGACCCGAAGGCGACCGTGGCATATGCAAAGGAGTTCCTCCGGGGCCTAAAGGATACAGGCGTTGCAGGATGCGGAAAACACTTTCCCGGCCTCGGTGAGGGCAATCTGGATTCGCATCTGGAATTGCCGGTGGTACGCAAGAGCTGGAAGTCGCTTTGGAACGAGGATTTGGTTCCCTACCGCCTGCTCGCCCGTCAGTTGCCTTTTGTGATGGTGGCGCACTGTGCGTATCCGAAGGTAACGGGCGAGGCTGTGCCAGCCTCGATCTCAAAGAAATGGATTCGCGAAGTCCTGCGTAAAAAAATCGGCTACATGGGACTCGTGGTTTCCGATGACCTGGAGATGGGCGGCGTGCTGAAGGTGGCCGAGATCGAAGAAGCGGCGGTACAGACGATTGAAGCCGGGGCGGATATGTACCTCGTATGCCACAACGCGGAACTGGTAAGCCGCGCGTATGAAGCGGTGCTGCACGAGGCGGAGCGGAGCGTGCGCTTCCGGACGAAGGTGGAGACAGCGGCGCAGCGCATCCTGACGGCTAAGCGGCGCTGGCCAGCTTTGACCGGGCGAATGGCAGCGGCACCAAGTGAGACGACAGTGAAACGGCTGCGGCAGAAACTTTGGGAATTTGGAGAAGAAGTACGGCTGACAACCAATGCGTTGGGCTGAAGCGAAAAGTCGGGCGGTCTTGGAAGACCGCCCGGTCAGGCAGTAGTGCAGTTAAGAAAAGTCTATGGTAACAGCATTTTGAGCGATGCGACGGAGCCCCCAGCTTTTTGAAACTCGGAGAGCTCAACTATGATCGGCTCAATGCCGTGGCCCGATAAAATCAGCTCCAGCCGGCGGCTGAGCCTGGGCGTGATGTAATAACCATTCACTGAGACGCCATTGCACTCGAAACCCAGAGCCTCTTCACGGCTGACCTCAAGGGTATGCGTCAGGCTGCGGATTTGCGCCAGGGTCTCCGGGGCAAAGGCTCCCGGATAAATCAGGACAGCATTCGGCGTGAGCGGTGCCAGCGAAAGATTGAGGTGGTAGAAGTAAGGATCGACAAGCTCCAGTTTGTGGACCGCAAAGCCCATCTCTCCCATCAGCGAGGCGAATAAATCGACGGCGCCTCGAGTGGAACGGTCGCCGTAACCGGCCCACACCGACTCCCAATCCGGATTCCAGATGAGGTCGCCGGCGCCTTCCAGAAATTCCTCGCCTTCCAGTCCGAGGTCGATGATGCGGTATCCCTGATTCGAATACCAGCGGGTGAAATGCTCGACTTCGTCGCGACGGCTGCGATGCAACATGCGCGATGGAACGGCGAATGCACGCTCCTCGCGATCAATTCCTACAAAAGCCTGACTGTCCGTGAAGCACATATCCTCAAGCCCAAAGTGTGGCTCGATTTGGAGAACCTGCAGGCCCGCGTGCTCGAAAGCTTCACAGAGCTTATCCCACTGGGCAATGGCCAAGGGAAGATCAATGGAGGTATTTTGGCGGGAGAAAGCATTCTTGGGCTCTGCGGCACCGAAAAACTCCGGGCGCACCATGAGGACACGAGTTAGCTGGCGGGTCAGACTCTCGCTGCGGTAAGCCTGAGGGTGCAGCTTCGATCCTATTTGGGCCTTTTGCACGGCCGCTCCGGCAACCAGACATCCTTCGTTCGGACGAATGAGAGACTTACGTTGGACCAGATGGCCCTGTCCCTTCGCGTCACGGATATTAGCTCGGAGGTAACAACATTTCGGTGAGCAGTGTCACAGAGTGACGTGTGCTTAACCGTTCTTTACACAGGAATTGGCCTTTCGGAAACGAGACGATTTGTTTCGCAATAAGACTTCGACTTCGTGGGCAGGTGATGTAATCAACCACCCTTCGCCCGTGTTATCGCGGGCGAAGGGTGGTCAACATCTTTGTATTACGGGTTTACGAGGTCGCAGGGAGCAGGGCTGGATTGTGCGCCAGACATGGCTCCTGCGGTGCCGATGCCGAAGTGCACATAGACGTCAGGCACTTCTTTAAGGGGCATCCAGTAGCCAATGATGCGCCTCTCTCCCATTGTCTCTTCGGTGCATACGGTTTCACCAGTCTTTAGAGCAAGATTCGCCTTGCAACGGCTGCAATGATCGTCAGCGGGGCCAACCTCTGGATTGAGACTGAAGCATTTGCTTCCCGCTGGAATACCGATCTTACTGGCGAAATCGTTTACGGCAAGAATGGTGCGGCTCTTGTGGATGAGCATGACGGGCTCAGGGAAAGGTCCCCACATGGTTTGAAAGGAATCGAGAATGCGCTGCTCTACCATTTGGAATGCTCCTGAAAAATGAATGCAAGTGAATTGTGATGCCCGCCAGAGGCAGGAGTTGGTTACTTCTCTTCCGCGGGCCGGGAAGCTGAGAAATCATGAAAAGACTGCTCTCCGACTTCTCGCCACCAATCTTCGTATTGCCTAAAGGAGGAGCGGCGTCCGAATCGTCGATGTCCGCCGAAGCCTCCGCGGTGAAAGCCTCCCACGAGAATGCGGGCAAGAAGGAGTAGGCCGACAGCCTTCCAGAAATGAAGGTGCCCCACGCCAAGCAGTGCAGGCATCACGGCGTTCCAGAGGAACATGACGGCGTAGCCGAAGAAGAGAACGAACGCGCCTCCGAGGACAACGGCCATGAAGACATGAAACGCGACGTGCGAGGCGCGATGTCGTGGAATGGGCATGGTGGCGTGATCGTGAAAGTGCATCATCATAAAGACTCCTAGTAATTCTCGTAGTCGGAGAGCATGTGGCGGAGTTTCTTCGTCGCACGGCTCTTGCGTGATAGCAGCGTACCGATGGGCTCCTCGAAGTCTTCTGAGAGCTCGCGAAAGCTGCGGCCATCGATTTCAGTGGCGATCCAGATAGCCCGCTCGGGCGGGCTCAGTGAGTCAATGGCGTGGAAGAGCCGCCCACGCAATTCAACCTGCTGTAATGTCTGATCAGGCTGCGGGCGCGGATCGGGCGGAAGCACAGGATTCGATGGTTGCGCCGGGTCTGGAACTTCAATTGCCGGAACCTCGGACATGCTCTGGCGCTGATGGTCCATCACCCGGTTGGAAAGTGAGCGATACACGTAGGCGCTGAGGTTTTCCACGTCGCCAATGACGTCGGCGCGGCGAAGGAGATTAAAGACGACCTCGGATAGGATGTCTTCAGCGTCCATTCCGGAGAGATCCAGAAGGCGCCGGCGAACGAAGCCTAGAAAGCGCGACTTCTCGCGAACAACAAGCTCTGCGAGTTTGTTCGTGCTTTGCGTCATGAGTGCGTCTGCCATTGGACTCCTGCTGTTATGACGGAAACGGTCAGGAGTTATTGCACGCGATAGAAAAAGATTACAGGAATCCCGCGTAGATTACGGGCGGGAGGCGCTCACGCGAAGCATCGAGTGGAAATCCAGTGGTTTGCACTACGCGGACGGGCATTGCGAGCGGGTACAATCGAGGCATCATGAGTTTTGCTGCAAGCGTTTCTTTGCAATCTGTGCGCGGCTCCAAGTTGAAGGTTTTGGGGCGGATTCTGCTGTTTGTGCTGTTGCTGGCCGTGCTGCTGGCCGGAGGAGTCTACCTGTGGTTCCATGCGGCAGTGCGGGCGGCCATGCCTACGCTGGATGGCATGGTGAGCTTGCAAGGTTTGAAGGCTCCGGTAACCGTGATACGCGACGCACAGGGCGTGCCAAGCATTACTGCCTCCTCGCTGGATGACCTGTTCTTCGCGCAGGGCTATGTAACCGCGCAGGACCGCCTGTGGCAAATGGACATGATGCGGCGCTTCGCCGCGGGAGAGCTGGCTGCGGCTCTCGGCTCGGATTATGTGAAGGTTGACCGCGAGCAGCGCACGCTGGGACTGCGCGAGGTGGCAAGGAAGTCGCTGGAGCAAGCGACTCCCGAAGAGCGGGCACAACTGGAAGCCTACGCACGAGGGGTGAACGCTTATATCAGCGATCATCACTACGGGCTTCCCCTGGAGATGCGGGTGTTGCGCTACTTCCCGCGTGCCTGGACGGCTGAGGATTCCGTGCTGGTGGGCGCGTCAATGGCCGAGATGCTGAACCACGGCACTTATCTCGACGACCTGAACAAAGAGAAGATTCTGGCTCGGCTGGGTCCGGAACTCACATCGGACCTCTACGTGGAACGATCCCAGCGCGACATTGTCCCAGGACACGATTTGGATGAAATTGAACCGGCGGCAGCGGCTCCGGACAGCGCGCAGAGGGCAGCAAAAGAGCCGACTACAACCCGGCATGAACACAGGCGGCATCATCGAGCAGAGCTAATTCCCTCGCTGCCGGCGCAACGGCCGTTGCTGGCTGGACTTAATGGCGCACCAATGGATCGCGTGCGCGCGGGATCAAACAACTGGGTGATCAGCGGCGCGCACACGGAGAGCGGGCGACCGCTTCTCTCCAATGACATGCATCTGCCGCACCACATTCCGAACACCTGGTATGAAGCTCATCTTACCTGCGGAGACTTTGATGTGGCGGGAGTCACGCTGCCAGGGGCTCCGTGGGTGATTGTGGGACACAACCGGCGCATTGCCTGGGGCTTTACCAACGTAGGCCCGGACGTGGAAGACGTGTTCGTCGAAAACTTCAACGCACAGGGTGAGTACCAGACTCCAGAGGGCTGGCGTAAGCCCGAAGTGCGGCACGAGGTGATTCACGTAAAGCGCGGTCTCGACGTGAAGATGGACGTGGTAGTGACGCGGGACGGCCCGTTGATCTCGCGCGAGATGAAGAATGAAGGTCGGCAGCTTTCCTTGAAATGGGCGATCTATGACACCGGACTGAGCCTTCCCTTTTACGCCGTGAACAACGCGCAGAACTGGGATCAATTCCGCGCGGCATTCGCAGGCTACAACGGGCCGGGACAGAACGTGGTGTATGCCGACTCGGACGGGAACATTGGATACCAGGCTACGGGCAAGGTTCCCGTGCGCGCGGCGGGTGATGGCTCGCTGCCAGTGAGCGGCGCAGATGACGCGCATGAGTGGACGGGCTATGTCCCTTTTGAAGAAATGCCGAGCGTTTACAATCCGCCCTCAGGGATCATCGCAACGGCAAATGGGCGCGTCACTTCAGACGGATACAAATATTCGATCACCAAGGAATGGGAGTCGCCCTACCGCACCGAGCGCATTTACCGGGTGCTGCGGCAGAACAAGAAGTTCAATGCGCCCGATATGCTGGCCTTGCAGACAGACGTGCAAAGCGATCTGGACAAGTTCATGGCACAACGCATGGTGTACGCCCTGGACCAGACTCCCGGAGCGAGTGCGCGTGCAAAAACCGCCGCTGATATTTTGCGGCACTTCGATGGCAAGATCAGCATGGATTCAGCAGGTGCGGCTATCGAACAGAGAGCGCGGCGATGGCTGATGAACACATTGCTTGAAAATAAACTTGGCGGCGACGCGGAACTCTATCGCTGGTTCATGAAAACTGTATGGCTGGAAAACGCAGTAGCCTTTCAACCTCCGCGCTGGCTGCCAGCGCAGTACCAGAGCTGGGACGCGCTGCTGGCGGCTTCAGTCGAGGCCGCGGTGAGCGCTCCTGATGCGCCGCGCGACTTGTCTCACTGGACCTATGGCGATTACGCCACGGTGCAGGTCATGCATCCCATCTTTGGTAAGGTTCCGTGGCTGAGGCGGTTTGCAGGAACGCCGCGACTGCCGCAGTCCGGCAATGGCATCACGGTCAAACAGGTGGGCGGAGAGTTCGCACCGTCTGAACGCTTCACCGCCGATTTTGCAGACCTCGACCGCTCCACTTTGAATATTGTGAACGGACAATCCGGCAACCTGTTCAGTCCTTACTTTAATGACCAGTTCGACGCGTGGTATCGCGGTACGACCTTCCGCCTGGCGTTCAAACCTGAGACGGTTGAAGCCACAGGAACACATCGCCTTCGGTTGGTCCCCGAGTAGCTGTTACGGGTGCGTGCTGCCGCCCGTTGGCATTTGTCCGGCGGGGTTGGGCGGCATAGGCGAACTGCCGGGATCGCTGGGTGGGATGGCATCCGGTATCGGGTTCGGATTGCGGTCGCGCGGTGCGGTGTCAGAAGGGGATTCCTGCTTTTCACCTGGCCGCAATAGCGTGGGTGCGCTGCGGCGTTCATCTTCAGAGTCAGCCATTGCCTGTGGATGCGGATGCGGTGCCGAAGCGTTGAGGGTGTCTCCCAGATCGCCCACTTCGTCCTCGGTGCGCACGTGTTTTTCTCCTGACACCTTCATGTCTTCGATGCTGACGGCTTTGTCGTCAATAAAGCGGATGAACTCGACATCCTGCGGCGGCGTGCCGTAGATCCACTCCTCAACCTCCTTGCCATCCCTTGTCTCGCGGACTCGCCGCGGCGGACGGCCCAAGGCGTAGAGCACCAACTGCTTATCCATGCCAACGAGAGCGTGGTGTTTCTTTATGGCCTCGGCGATTTTCGGAGGCAGAGACTTCTGAACGGCATCGGCGGCAGTTTGAGCTTTGAAGTCGAGGACAGGCGAGAGCAGATCCTTGATCTGATCGGTAGTGATCGCGTCATTCTCTTTCAGGTTCAGAAATACCGAGGAGCCGTGAGAATCGTTGTAAACGTTGTCATCAGTTTTCTGGGTGGACGTAGCGTGAGGATCGACGCCATTGACGCCGACGTTGACCCGTTCGCGCCAACTTTTGCGCTTCACGGGGCCGCCATTGATCTCAAACAGAACACCATTTCGCTCAAATCGCACGCCGGTAATCCTGACCCTGTCGCCGGGTTTGGCGGCCGCGCCAGACTGCGCGACGATCTGATTGAGTTCGGCCTCTGACGGAGTGATCTTCGCGCCCTCAATGCGAACTCCTGCTTTGCCACGCGGCAGCGCGCGATGAACAAAGGGACTCTCGGCAAGAAAGCTATGAATGATCTGCTGGCGCTCGTTGTCCGAGAGCTTGTTTTTCTCCCCGGCAAAGCCGTGCAAGGTAGCGAGCAGAAGCACGCAGCAGCACCCTGCAGCCCTGAAGAAATGACCTGTCGGCATGTATGTCGGAAATCTCATAGCCTGGCTCTCACGTACACGCGACAGAGCAGGAACGCTACTCCGCCGTGAACGCGCTGGCCAATTTAGATGCTGGAGGCTGAGACGTGGCGCGAGGGGTGGTGCTGGATTTTTCGGGTTGATGTAAATATCCAGACTCACTGCTGTCCGGTTAAAAGTCGAACAGAATCAGCTGGTTGCCGGGATCGGGTAAGTCATTGCAGGAGTCGAATGCGTGAAGTGCCCGTAAAACGGGCGTTTTCTCGAAAAGG